>Ga0315288_10001624_pt1 | contig 29095 bp, 20 predicted proteins | sample YL17G11_20_MG_FD_203454 | JGI IMG/M metagenome (GOLD analysis project Ga0315288, IMG submission 203454) | Sediment microbial communities from Yellowstone Lake, YNP, Wyoming, USA - YL17G11_20 | ecosystem: Environmental > Aquatic > Freshwater > Lake > Sediment | place: USA: Wyoming | collected... | reverse complement strand
GCATAGCCGGCTGCCTCCTGGTCTGTGTTTCGGCCACTTTGCAATGCAAAGTAACAGACAGCCACGCATATTAGCTCTCAAAGAAATGCGTTGTCAAGGCACTTTTTTGCGCAAAGCGTCAGGCGGGAATCGAACCGGCAACGGAGGATCCAACCTCCGACACCCACGGCCCGCAATCCGACGGGGACATTGCAGTACCAGCCATGCTCGGGTGTTGGCACGCTGCGAAATGCAGTGTGCAGCACAATGCATAGTGTTGGAAGAGGCCGACGAGGTGCTGGCGCCTGAACTGCTGGTTCCCGAGGTGGTCAACACGGTTTGGAAGTACCACCAATTCGAGAACCTGAACCTGAGCACATGCGACCGGGCGCTGGAGTTCGCTCTCGGCCTCGTGGACGTGCTGGTTCCCTGCCAGGAGTTATATCGGGAAGCCTTCCTTTTGGTCCGGACCGCCCGACGACCCGCGTACGATATGTTCTACCTGGCACTGGCCCGGCGCGAAGATGCCGCCTTTCTTACCACGGATTCGGCTCTGAAGAAAGAAGCGGAGCGGCAGGGAATCCGGGTGCTATAGCTGCGACGCCAGTGCGCGGCTGCGGCGCGAATGCCCAGCGGTCCGCGGTTTCCTGAAGCGAAGTGACAGCGGACGCAGAGTGCCGGTGGCCGTACCTCAAATCAGCAAAAATGGTGCCCGGGGCGGGAATCGAACCCGCACGGCCCTTACGGGCCAAGGGATTTTAAGTCTGCCCGAGGCTGCTACAGGAACCAAGTCACGCAGACAAGTGACAGAAAACTCAGAGTGGCGCTACCGGATCGTCAACGAGCGCGACCTGGGAAGCGCGCTCTTACAGACTCAGGCTGCTCTTGCCCAGAGCAAAGAGCGGCGCGTTGTTCCAATCGCCGAGGCCAAGGAAGCCAGCCGATGAACCCGACGCGCACAATTCCCGCACAATTTGCCCCATAATGGCGCAGACCGGGCGCTCTTTCTCCCGGCCTGTCTCTGCAAGTGGTTGAAGAATTTGGTGAGCACGGCAGGAGTCGAACCTGCAACCTGAGGATTAAGAGTCCCCTGCTCTGCCAGTTGAGCTACGTGCCCTCAGTGAGTTACGGACGCTGCCCCTGCCACTGTAGTGAAAACCGTAGGTAGTAGCGCTTCTTTTGGCCCTTCCAGCAGCTTTCCGGCGGCCCGCTCGTTCAAGGCTTCCAGGCGTTCAAATGCCCGCTCCATGGCCTCGGGCGAGGGGTGCACGTACCGCTGAGAAATCGCCACGCTACTGTGTCCCGCGATCCGCATGATGGTGAATGGGTCCGCTCCGGCTTCACCCAACCGGGTCAGCATCGTATGACGCAACGAGTGTACCACGAAGTCTTTGGGAAGGTGAAGCAGCCTTCGAACGGCGGCGTGCTGATGGTCCAACGACGTTGTGACAAACGGCCTGCCCGGCCCGCCGCCTGGAAAGACCCACGCCGCGGTCGCGCTTGCGGCCCTGGTCTCCAGCATGGCTCTCACCCTCGCCGTGAGGCTCAGATTGCGCCGGGCGTGCTTCGACTTCCCGGCCCCGACCGCCTGGCCACAACCGGATGCGCGGCACCCGGTCTATGACGCGCCACTCCTGGGCGAGCCTCAGCAGGCGCCGAAGCGTTGCCAGTTCGCGGTTGACCGAGGCGGACGAAACCTGCTTGCTGCGCTGCTGGTCAAACCGAAGCTTTTAATCCTGGACGATATCGGCTATCTGAGCCTGGACCAGTTCGGCGCCACCAGGGGAACACCTGCCGGAACCTGTAGCCTTGTCCGCATGGCGGTCGTCCCGCTGTCGTGGGGTGGGGCCTGTGAGGTGGCCTCCTCAGCGAAGAATCGGGAGATGCTGCCCTTTCGTTTCGGCTCGCACATCGGTATGATGCTCGTCTCGTGGCAGTCTTGCGGGTTTTGATTCTGCTTTCTGTTGCGGCGAGTGCTTGGGCCAATGGCCTGAAGAACCCTTGGTGTGAACAGATTGGGGCCAACCGCTATCGAATCACGTTCCAAACAGCGGCGGATGCGGGGCGGGTGAAGATCTTTGAAAGTAGCCGGCCCGATCGGGTCGACGGGAAGATGGTCGTAGTGACCACAGCTTCGCCTGCGGAAGTGTCCGTCTCTGCTGTGAGGAGACGGGTGTATTTCCATTTGCATCCTGAGCGTGGTGCAACACGGGTTGTTGCCTCGCGGAGAATTCCTCTTCAAGGTGCCGCGAACTTCCGGGACTTGGGCGGATACGCCACCGCGGAAGGTAGATCGGTACGCTGGGGTTCTGTGTACCGATCCAACCAACTAGTGGCCCTCACTCCCGACGACTATAAGTACATCGCCAGTCTGGGCATCCGTGCCGTGTGTGACCTTCGAACCGAGGATGAGCGTCGCCGCGCACCGACTCGCTGGCTCGGTCGCGCTCCTGAGTTTTTGCGGTTACCCATCGGAGGGGAGGTGCATAGCCATCCGGGGCTCGTGGAAACCGTTCGAGCCAACCTTGCGCGCGGGGCGGGCGCAGAAACCATCCGGGAGTGCTTTCGTAAGGGGTACGAAGACTTGGTCTTCGAGAATGCCCCCCAATACGCCGTGGTTCTGAAGAGACTTGCCACTGGCAGCCTGCCAGTTCTTGTGCACTGCTCGGGAGGCAAAGACCGCACCGGTCTGTTCAGCGCTCTTTTCCTCACTATCCTGGGTGTGCCACACGACACGGTGCTCCAGGACTACCTGCTCACCAACCAATATGTGCTGCGTGAGCCGGAACTGAGCAGGACGGTGAAGGGCATTGAGCAGGCGCTAGGCGTACCCGTTTCGCCGGAAGTGATTGCGCCGTTGCTCGGCGCTGAACGTGAGTTTCTCGATGCCGCATTTGAGGCCATCAGACGGCGGTCTGGGGCCTTCGACAACTACCAGCGGAGCAGCCTCCACGTGAACGATGACATGCTCCGTCGGCTCAGGGACAGGGTGCTCGATGAATAGCAACTCCAGCCACGTGACGGTGCTCTCCGAGGTTCATCCAGGTACATGCGTTGATGTTCGCCGTTGCCGTCTGGCGGATGCCAGCGTGCTTCCCAGGAGTGAGAAGATGAAAGCAGCGGGGGTACCAACTGTGCGCAGCGTGGTTCTGTTTCTCGGTCTGTCAATGCTGACTTCAGCCGCTCCTGGCGAGGATTTCAACGCCATGAAAGCGGAAAAGGTGGCTGGCGGCTTCCAGTTTACTGAGGGCCCGGTCTGGAACCGCGCTGGGTACCTGCTGTTTTGCGATATCCCGGCGAACATCCTCTACAAGTGGATTCCCGCCGCCGAGAAAGCGGAGACCGGCGCCAAAGAGGTTTTCCGGCAGCCGAGTGGCAAAGCCAACGGATTGACCTACGACCGCAAGGGTCGGCTGATCGCCTGCGAGCCTGCCAACCGCCGCGTGTCGCGCACCGAAACCAACGGCACCATTGTCGCCATCGCAGAGACGTACCAAGGAGAATCCCTGAAGAGCCCCAACGACGTGGTGGCGCGGCGCGACGGGACCATCTACTTTACCGATCCTCCTCACGTGCCCCACGGCGAGAAACGCGAATTCAAATCGGAGCGCGTCTTTCGGATCTCTCCGGAGCATGAATTGAGTGTGTTGGTGAATGATTTCGACCGCCCCAATGGGATCGCGCTCTCGCCCGACGAGAAGACACTCTACGTGAGTGACACCGCGCGCAAACACGTGCGTGCTTTCGTGCTGCGGCGGGATGGATCGGCGGGCGATGGACGTGTGTTCGCTGAACTGAAAAGCGACCAGCCGGTCGGGCCTGACGGGATGAAGGTGGACGTTAAAGGCAACCTGTACGTAGCCGGTCCGGGCGGGGTCTGGGTATTTGACAAGGCGGGGCAGCATCTGGGCACGATTCCGGTGCCGGAAACGCCGGCCAACTGCGCCTTCGGCGACCGCGATTTAAAGACGCTCTACATCACTGCGTGCACTTCGATCTATAAGGTGCGCTTGCCGTACGCAGGCTATGGCACGTACAGAGTGCGGTGAAAAGCGATGAGCAGGATGAAGCCGCCGTTCCGCCCGTGGGAGTGGCCGCTCTTCCACAGGTCTCCCTCAATCCCGATGTCCGGGCCGGGCGTGAATCGCCCAGACAGGCGGTCCGGTTTTCATCATGGGGTGGGACTTCTTCGATCACGTTTCGACGCCCGGCTCGTCTGCCCCGGCGCAATCCGACATGGAATCCACGGCCGGGAGGGCGGCCCGAGAAATTTCTCCAGACATTTTCCTCTTGACACGGGGCCGGCGAGCGTGGTACCTCCTGCTCATCAGTGATGAGTAGCCTGCATGTTTCGAGGCTGCGGCATCACGAAGCTGGCAAGGAGCAGGCACTCGCCAGATCCGAACTGTGAGTGAGAGGGCGGTAGCGTGTCTGAACTACGTTGGTATGCCGCTTACACGCGTCCGCGCCACGAAGGAGCGGTGGCCACCTCTCTGGACCGCCGTGGCTACGGGGTTCTGTTTCCTCGTTACCGCATGGTCAGGAAATGGAGCGACCGCGTCAAGCAGGTTGACGCTCCTTTGTTTCCCTCTTACATCTTCGTGCAGTGCGATGCCGGGAAGCGGCTGCCCGTCTTGCAGACGCCGGGACTGATCTACCTGGTCAGCAACGACAATGGGCCACTGCCGGTCCCGGAAGTGGAGGTGGAAAACCTCCGCCGGGCGATGTTTGGCCAGGCGCGCATGGAGCCGACACCATTCTTGAACACCGGCGACCGGGTGTGCATCTGCCGGGGGCCACTGGCCGGACTGCAAGGCATCCTGCTGGCCCAACGGAGCGGCCTGCGTGTCGTCATCTCGGTGCAAATGCTTGCCCGTTCGGTAGCGGTGGAAATTGAGGGCGCCTGGCTGGAAAAAGCCGTTCTCCTGCCGGCCGTGGAGCGCCAGTAACACGCAAGAACTTCTTCCCTAAGAGGAGCCGAGTGATTCCCATGGCGTACCGCCGCTGAACGGCGCCCGCTCCAACCAGCGGATCGTCGGCAACATCAAGTTCTGGGATGTGGGTTTCGATTCGTACCGCGATCCCGATACCGACCGCCACTGAACCACGCCGCTGGATCCGGCGCGTTGCAACGGGTAGCGCGTGCAGGTGGCATCGCGCACCTTGTTCTACAAAATCCCGAAAGGCCGAAGAGAGCCATGGACAAGCTCAAGTTCGCAATCGCCGGTTGCGGCTCCGTTTCCGGAAACCGCTACTTCCCCAACCTGGGCGACCTCTCCAGGGGCCGGCTGGCGGCGGTCTGCGACTCCGTTGCCGAGCGGGCCAAGTGTCGCTCCGAGGAGTTCCAGGTCCCCGGGTATACGGATCTTGACGAGATGCTGGCAAAGACCGATTTCGACTTGCTGGTGAATCTCACCAACATCCAGAGCCACTTCCAGGTTTCCCTCAAGGCCCTTCAAGCAGGCAAGCACGTCTACGTCCAGAAGCCAATGACGGTGGCGGTCGCGGAGGCCACGCGGCTCATTGATGAGGCAGCCGAGAGAGGGCTCAAACTGGTGGCGGAGGAATCGGCGGGCCTCAACCCTTACTACATCGCCATACGTAAGGTCATCGAGGACGGCGTGATCGGCAAGGTGGTTTGGGTACGGAGCGTCTGTACGCATTGCGGGCCCGCGGCAATAGACAACTGGCCGACGGATCCGACGTGGTTCTATCAAAAGGGCGCCGGCCCGTTGCTGGACGTGGGCATCGAACGGCTCCACCTGCTCACCTTTCTGTTGGGACCTGCCCGGCGGGTCACGGCCATGTCCGGGATTCGGCAGCCGGAAGTGGTGGTGCGCACCGGTCCCTGCCAAGGCAAGCGAATCAACGTCGAAGAAGACGACATCACACTGGTCACATTGGACTTCGGAGATTCCCTCTTTGCCATGCTCGACACGGTCTATGTTAATTTCGAGGCCTACCGGGCGCCGGACCTGGAGATCTACGGAACCAAAGGCGTGATCGCCAGTTTTGGAGAGTCGCACGCACAGAGACTGTGGTTATACCAGTGTGATCCGGAATCGGGGATACGCGGCTGGCAGGAGTTGCAGCTCATTCCCCAGGCAACACAGTTGCCTTCTCTCCGGATTGTCGGTTTGGCCCACGCGATTGACTGCGTTGTGGATGGCACGGAGCCCATTCCGAGCGGTGAACACGCGCGGCATTGCATCGACATCATCGAGAAAGCTTACGCCGCCGCCCGAACGGGGTTCACGCAGCAGGTAACGACAGTTCTCTGAGCCGCTGCAGTCCCGAGAAAGGCATGAGCGGGCAGCGGGAGCGGAAACGAGAGAGAGGAGATTGAACAGAATGCCCAAACTCGCACTTTATAGCGTCACCTATGCGGGCATGTGGTATGACGGACCGGCACTGAGCATCAAAGAATTCATCGCCAGAGCGAAACGATTCGGCTTCCCTGGGGTCGAGTTGGATTGTCGAGCGCCCCACGCCCTTCCCTACCTCCTGAAGGATCGAGAACGGAAGGAGATTGTGGAATATCTTGCCAAAGAAGGCATCGTGTTGGCCGCTCTGGCCGCCAATAACGACTTCTCCAGTCCCGTGACGGAACACCGGGATGCAAACATTCAAATGGTCGTTGACATGATCCGTCTGTGCCGGGATCTGGGCGCTCCCATCCTTCGCGTGTTCACAGCCTGGCGCGGGAGCAGCAAGCGGGATGGCGTGGGGACATACGAAGTGGCGCGGCCCGGCTACGACCGCGCGTTTCCCGGAACCACTTTCTCCGAGCGCTGGCAGTACTGCCTAGAATGCTTCCGCATCGTCTCCAAGGTGGCGGAGGAAGAGGGAGTCATCCTGGCGCTGCAGAACCACCCGCCCGTAGTGCGCAACAGCGCCGACGTCCTGACCATGATCGAAGAGGTCGGCTCTCCGAATCTGAAGACCAGTTTCGATATCTCGGGAGAACGAACATGGCAGGATACCGACTGGGTGTTATCCCAGGCGCGCCGTATCGGTGATCGTTGGGTACACAGTCATTACGGCGGTGATTTCAAGCGCAACCCGGACGGCACGGTGGTGCGCTTTCCGCTGGGCCTGACCATGGGGCCGAAAGACGGCAACATGTCCTGGAACTACGAGGCCTGGGTCCAGGCAATGTACGAGGTGAACTACCAGGGCTACGTAGCCTACGAAGGCTGCACGCCCACCTACTTGCCGAATGGCCGGCTAGTTCCTATCGAGGTCATGGACGAGCGCGTAGTGCTGGCACGCGACTTCATGCTGCAGTTGTTCGCAAAACACGCCCCGGGTGAAGGCGAACGCCGCGGCGCTCAGGTCGGGTGACAGCAGGTTTCCTGCCCGCCCCGGCCGGGCCTGTTGTCCAGCACCCGCGAGCGAGCCATGGCGTTCGAGAGGAAGAACTTGTTTGCCGTTCTTGACTAGCAGCATATCTTCCCGCGGACGTGCCGGCGCCTGCTACTTCTTCTTCCAGGCGGCCATTGGTTGCATTGGTCCGCTGCTGTACCTTGCTTACAGGCGCCACGGGCTCAGCGCCTCGGAGATTGGCATCGCCATTGCAGTTGCCCATTGTGTCCAGTTGGTCGCCGGACCTCTCTGGGGTAGCGCGAGCGATCTGCTTGCACGGCGGCGTGGTCCTTCTCTGGTGCTGGCCGCCTGTCTGGGCGCCGGGTCGAGCATTCTTCTGTTGCGGCAGGTTTTGCAGCAGGGGCGGTTGACACCAATCCTCTTACTGGTGGCTGTATGGTCACTATTTGCCGGAGCCATCCTTCCACTATTGGACTCGGCGACGCTGGGTTTGCTTGGCAAGAACCAGCGGGGCTACGGGCGGGTGCGTGTGTGGGGCTGCGTTGGGTTCGCCATGGCCGCACTGCTCGTTGGGCGACTCGGGGGCCAGAGGGACGTCGATGTGCTTTTTTCTCTCTACGCGGTTCTGCTGGTCATCTGTGCGGCGGTGGCGCTCACGCTTCCGAGACCTTCGGCCGGCGCGGGATTTCCCTTCCGTGCGGCATTGCAGCTCATGCGCGGGCCCCAGATGAGGATGTTTCTGGCCGGCGCGCTGCTGCTGGGCATCTCCGACATGGCCTGGTATGGTACACTCTCGCTCTATTTGGACGACCTGGGGGCGAGCGTGCGCTTGACCGCTCTGGTGTTGGCGGTCAGCTCGCTGAGCGAGATACCCTTGGTCGCCACAGCGTCTTGGTGGCTCGGCCGCCTGGGGCCGGCACGCACCACCGCCGTTGCCTTTGCCGGCTTTGCCTCTCTGTGGCTGGGCTTCAGCTTCATCACCCGCCCGGAGATGGCGCTGGTCCTCATTCCGCTGCGTGGTTTCTCGAACGGCTTATACCAGGTATCAGGCGTGATTTACGTGGCGGAGGCCGCGCCGCCCGGTTACGCGGGCCTGGCGCAGGGCGCCTTTCGTGGAATCAACAGTGGACTGGGGCCGATTATCGGATCGGCCGCGGGCGGCGCGCTTTTCCAGAGCAGCGGAGGGGCCTTTCTTTACAGGTTGTGCGCTCTGCTGGCCATCGCCGCGGTCATCTGCACGCTATCGCCCTGTGTAGGCGAGAAGCAGCGGGCACAGGCCGTGCCTGAAGCCATCAAGTAGGCCGGCACCCATTCTCCTCGACAGAAGAGAGTGCTCAAGGAGCGGAGGCATCAAGGGGTTATGAAATTCATGGAACGCGCAAGCCGCTTGCAGCGACGGAGGAGCCGTCATGAAGAACAAGCTGAGCCGGCGTGACTTCGTAAGAAACACGGTGGTCTTGCCCAGCCTGACAATGATCGGGGAATTGCCGGCGGCACAGGTCCCGCCACCGGACGCGAAATTCACGGCGATCAACTTGGACCCCCACTTCAATGTTGCTGCACCCTTTCCCATAACCTCGGGAAGCGAGGGCTTGTGGGGCATTCCCTTCAAGCTTCGCAGCGAGCGGCAAGCTGGGATGATCTTACTGGGTACCACACCGGTGTCCATTGCTATCGAGCAGAAAGCCACATACGTTTGTGTCTGCCATTTTTGTGCGCCCGGCAGACAACCCACTGGGGCCCAGGAACAGGTGGGCGAAAAACTAGCCGAGTATGTCCTGGTGTATGCCGACGGCTCAGAGCAACGAGTGCCCATCCGGCGCCGTTTCGAAATCCAGGAACCGAGTGGCCCTTGGGGCCAGCTTCCCTTCGCCGCGCGGCCCCACCGCAAAGACATCCCAAGGAAATTGGAGAACCCACTTCCCTCCGGCTTGGACTGGGGAGACTTGCAGACGGAGGTGGGAGTGGAAGGGCCACGGGGTCCCACCGCCTGGGTTTGCGCGCTGGCTAACCCCCATCCCGACCGGGCCATCCGCGCCCTCCGCCTGGAAAGCGACGGGCGGGGTGAAGTCTCGGTCTGCGGCATCACACTTGGCCACGACACCGAGTACCCGCTGCGCCACGTCCGCCTCAGCCAGTTTCGCATTACTTTGCCTGTCAGCAATTCGGAAAGCGCCGAGCGGTGGCAGGTGACGGTAGATCTGGGGATTGTCGGCCGCACCTACCTGTTGCCAGAATTCTCCGGCCAGGAATGGGTGAAGGCGACAAGGCCGGGGCTGGGCGAGCCATCGCGCCCGGCTCTCTTACCGGCGTACCTCTACGCCGAGGTAACGGCCAGCCCCGCCGCCACGCTGGCGCTGGAGGACCGCGAAACGAAGCAGAAGTACGAGTTTCCGCTGCGGCGCGCATACCTCGGCGAGCGCGTCGACGCCCGCGCGGGGCAGTCGCGCATCGAGCTCATCCACCCACACAAGACCTGGGTGCATGTGAAGCTGCTGGATGCCGACGGCAAGCCGGCGCCCGCGCGGGTTCGCTTCCTCACCCCGGAAGGGCGCTACCTGCCGCCATACGGGCATCGCTCCGAAGTCAACAGTGGCTTTTTTCAAGACTACGGCGCAGACCTGAAACTCGGCGGGGCCAACTACGCTTACGTGGACGGCACTTTCCAGGTGGAGTTGCCGGTCGGCGAAGTGTACGTCGAAGGCACGCGCGGGTTCGACTACGAACCGCTGCGCCAGAAGTTGCATGTTGCTGAGGGGCAGCGCGAGCTCACCCTGGCCATGCGGCGCACCGCCAACCTGCGCGCCCAAGGCTGGGTCACTTCCGACACCCACGTGCATTTTCTTTCGCCCCACACGGCGCTACTGGAAGCGCGCGCCGAAGGCCTGAACTTGATCCACCTGTTGGCCTCACAGTGGGGAGACCTGTTCACTAACGTCGGTGATTACACCGGGCAGCCGGTGGTCAGCGCCGATGGCGAGGCGATGGTCTACGTGGCCACGGAAAACCGCCAGCACCTGCTCGGACACCTGGGCCTGCTCGGCTACCGCGGCGACCAGCCCATCCAGCCGTTCACCACCTCCGGCCCCAACGAGAGCTATCTGGGCGACCCGGCCTGGACCAGCCTGGCCGAGTGGGCCGAGGCCTGCCGGCAACGCGACGGCCTGGCCATCTCCGTGCATTTCCCCAACCCCAGTTGCGAGATTCCTGCGGACATCGTGCTGGGCAAGGTGGATGCGGTGGAACTGCGCTACGACGGCGGGTTCGACGCGCTGAGCATACGCGATTGGTACAAGTACCTGAACTGCGGCTACCGCCTGCCGGCGGTCGGCGGAACCGACAAGATGAGCGCCGGGAGGGCGGTCGGCGGCCTGCGCACCTACGCAAACCTGGGCCAGGAGCCCTTCAGCGTCGACGCCTGGACACGCGCCGTGCGGCGCGGAAACACCTTCAGTTCCACCGGCGCACTGTTGTTCTTCCGCGTGGAAGGGAAGGTACCGGGCCAGGAGATAGCACTGGGCACCGGAGAAGCGACGCTGGGGGTGGAAGTCGAAGCGCAATCGTTTGTACCGCTTCATCACCTGGAAGTGGTGCTGAACGGCCGCGTGGTGGCCCGCGCCGATGACCGTGCGGGAGCGCGCACCTTGCGGCTGCGCGAAAGCGTAAAGGTGAGCGGGCCATCGTGGCTGGCGGCCCGCTGCTCTTCGGCCCCGGAGACGCGCGACCGCACCGGCTGGCCCTACTTGGTAGCAGCGCACACTTCCCCCGTCTACTGCATCGTGCGCGGCCAGACGCAATTCGCGCCCGAGGCGGCTGCCTATTTCCTCGCCTTGATCGACGGCGGGCTGGTCTGGCTGGATACCCTGGCCACCCGTCCCGACCCGCAGCGCCTGGCTCGCATCCGCCAGGTATTCCTGGAGGCGAGTGCCAAGCTGCATGAGCGTTCGCAGGCGCACCGGCACGCATAGACTCCTGTCCCGTGTCGAGTGCCCCGCGCGGTGCGGGGGGCGGTAAATTCATGAGGCTAACCGGGCGTCTTTTAAGCGGGACAACCAGGCCGGCAGCCACGGGTGGGAACCGGCGGCCGCTGGCGTGGTGTGTCTTAAGGTTGATCTGGGCGAAACGTTTCGACAGCGTTATGACGAGGTGACCATGAAAAAACTCTTTCTGCTGCTTCTCCTTGCGGTGCCGGCGGCTCTGGCACTGCTGGTAAGCCTGCCTCGGCCGTCGCCGGCCTTCGCTGCGGGGCCGTCGGCTACCAAGGCCACCGCTGTTCAGGTTGCTGACTTCTGGGCCAGGATCTTCAATGGCCCGCCACCATACGGCGTCCCTCCCCTCAATGCCACTCGCACCAATCAGCGGACCGCCAACAACGTCGTGCTCTGGGACGTGAGTTTTGATTCTTACCGCGATCCCGACACGGACCAACCGGTTCGCCTCCACGGGATTTTGAGCGTTCCAAACAAGCCAGGACGAACTTTCCCGGGGCTGGTCGTCACCCACAGCGTTGGGGCGCCCTATCCGGCGCCCGACAATGTTGAGGAAATGGCGATCTACTTCGCGCAGCAAGGCTATGTGACTTTGGCATTCTATTTCCGCGGTTACGGGACCAGCCGGATGAAGAAGCTGAGCCCGGACAGCGCGCCCGGGCAAATGGCAATGGGCAACTTTTACTGCGCCAACCTGGTGGATGACCCAAAGGAGCCGCTGGACAACGTGTGGGCCGGTCTTCCGGTGGATATGTTTCAAGCCGGCGAATTCCTGGCTGCCCAGCCCGAGGTAACGGACCCGAACGGCCTGGCTTTCATCGGTCACAGCGGGGGAGGCTATGCGGCTTTGGCGGCTGGCATCTTCTCCAAGCGGTTTAAGGTCCTTGTCGCTTCGGCTCCGGCAGCGACGACACCGGACCCCGACCGTTGGATGGAATACTGGAAGAATTCATCGTGGCATCAATGGGCTGCCACACAGCCGGATCCCAAACTTGCCATGGCGCAGATCACGAGGACCTGGAGCTACACGGGGATTTACCCGGCGCTGAACAATCCGCACCTGGTGGCCAAGAACCCAAACTGGAAGCTGAAGAACACCGCTGTTCTGTTCTACGCCGGGGAGAAAGATGTGGCCGTTCCGGCGCGGGATATAGAGGCCGCTTATCGGCTTGCGGATAGTTCCAACCAGAAGGCTTTCCACTGGAGCCCGACCGGAGGCCATGGCGGGCCTGAATCGTGGGAGCGGTGCAAGGCCTGGCTGGCGGGACATTATCCGGGTCGGCCGCAGAAGCCGCCCAAGGCCGACCTGAAAGTGGTATCCCGGCGCGGCCGAACTGTCACTTTCTCGGGCGCGGGCAGTTCAGACGATGACACCCTGATATCCTGGGAGTACGACTTTGGGGATAGGACAGCCCAGAACTGGGGCGATTCCATCAGCCACACGTATGCGGCTCCCGGGACCTACAAGGCAACCTTGACTGTAACCGATGGAGCGGGGCTGCGGGACAGTGCCTCTGTCCGGGTCGTGATTACACGACAGGAGTCCGACTCTGCACCGGCCGCCGACCGCTCCCAGCCGGAGAAGTCGCCCGAGCAGCCTCAGCCTTCCGGAGCACCAGCGGGCCCACCAGTTCTGATAACGGCCGAACAAACGGCAGGCGAACCTGGCGAGACCGTCTCGGTGCCGATCATCTTCTCGGGCCCACCAAAGCCTCCGCTGACTTCCCTCACGCTGACCGTGGGATTTGATCCGGCTGTTTTGACTCAGCCGCAGGTTGTGAGAGGGCCGCTGATCCCAGGCCCGGCGTGGTGGAATTTTGGCGCGCCGAGCTCTTCACCGGGAACCCAGGTGATCACGGCAGAACAGTTTGTCCCGCCACCAACTCCGATCCGGAACGGCGTCGTCGCACGGATTGCCTTTACGATTGGCAAGTCGGCCTCGCCGGGCGTTTACGCGCTCTCCATCACCAATGTGCAGCTCAACAACGGCACCGTGCGGCCGAACATACAGGCCGGCATCGTCCGCGTGGACGCCCGGCGGGCCACGGGTGCCAATAAATAAGGAATCGTCTTATGCTCCAAAGGAAAAATCTGTTGCTAATCCCGGTTGCCGCTCTCGCGGCCCTTCTGGTTCTCGTCCACGCCGCTTCCCAAGCGCCACCTGCCGGCGCGCCTGGGGTGGTCGTCACCATAGACGCGGCGTCCCTCCAGCAGCAGATTGACGGATTCGGCTCAGGCTTCGGAGGTTTTGGGAGCTTTGAGCGTGGGCATTGCGACGAGGTTGTTCCGGAGGGCGTTTCGTACAAGATGTCCCCGGAGCTGCGGCAGAAGCTGGTGCGAATTGCCGTGAAAGAGCTTGGCGTCAGCCACCTGCGCCTGTGGATCAGTCGCGGCGTCGAGGAGAAGAACGACAACGACGATCCGCACAGCATGAATTGGCCGGCGTTCCGCTGGGAGGGCGACTTGCGCCTGCCGCAGGTGAAGAACTTCCGTGAGAACCGGCACAATGGGATCGCTGAATGGGTTGAGTTCCTGCGTCAGGCTGTGCCGCTGGGCCTTAAATATTGGATTCCCACGCCCGGCGAGATGCCGGAATGGCTCGAGGAGATGTTCCGCACCAACCACCCGCAGCGATTCGAGGAATACGCGGAGTGGGCGACCGCTCACCTGCTGTACCTCAAGCGCGCCGGATTCGAGGCGCCGTACTGGTCGATGTTCAACGAGCCGGATATGAAGGGATGGAAGACGGCGGAGTTATGGATTCCCTGGATCAAGGCCACCGGCCGGAGGTTTCGGAAGGAGGGGCTGGCAACCAAGATCATGTTCCCGGACAACGCGGGCGTCTTCGACGCAGTCGCAATGACGGAGGCGGTGATGAAGGATGATGAGGTGCGCCAATACGTTGGCGCGCTCGCTTACCATCATTACCGATCGTCCGGACAGGGTCCACAGCCATGGCTGGATCTGGCCGCTGGAACCGCCCAGGGCGGCCCCGTTTTTGAAAAGCTGATCGGCGGAATCCGGGGGATGGCCGAGCTGGGGCGGAAATACGGCCTGCCTTCCTGGCAAACGGAGACTGCCTATTACCCCAAATTCATCAAGAACCTGCCCGAATGGGACATCGGCCTGGCGCGGGCCAATGAAGTGCAGTACGAACTGGCGAACGGCGCTTCCGCCTTTGAAGGCATGTCGCTGCTGGGGCCCGACACGATCGATTCCCGGTACGATGCGACGGTGCGCCATGAGGGCGACCATATCATTCTTCGCACCGACGGTCAGCGTGTCACCTACTGGGCTGTGACTCAGGACACGGGCGGGGTGCTCGCACACTGGAGCCGCTTCGTGCGGCCGGGAGACCGGCGGGTAGCCGCGGCCTCCGCGGACCCGCTGGTGACGGTCACTGCCTTCGTTTCCGAGAAGAATCGCCGCTATGTTGGAGTGTTGATTAATAATGCCCGAGACGCGCGAGTGGCCAGGCTGCAGCTTTCGAACGGGGCTTGGGCGCCGCGCGTGGCGGCCGCATTCGTGAGTGACTCAATCCACATCCTTTCCGACAGCCTTGCCAGCTTCGAGGCGGCGTCCGGCGCCGCAACCGTTACACTCCCCGGCAAGAGCCTGACAACCTTCGTTTGGTCCCAGGAACCAGTGGAGCGCACTCGGTTCCAGCGCAGCGGAATTGTGCCTGGTTCATTTCCCGGTTTCGTATACGACCAGAAACGGGTGGTCGAAACCCGCCTGAGAGAGCGCCGGGGCGATGCTCTCAGCCGGGAAGATCAGGAATACTTGGATTGGGCCAACGCCTGGACCGAAGAGGCGAACGAGATTCATCGGACTAAAAATCCACCGCGCGATTCCACCGGGATGGTGCCGCTGACGGAACTGGGCAGGCGCAGGTACAAGAACCAGGAAGGCGGCTTGTATCCCGGTGGCGGCAACACGCCGCCCCCGGCGCACCTGAAAGCTGGCCTTGCGCTGGCGCGGGAGATCGTCCCGCTGGATCGGGATGGCCGTCCGTCGCCCGACGGCTCCATCGTCCTGCTGTCGGTCGGAATGTCGAACGCCACGATGGAATTCCAGGTATTCAAGCGCATTGCCGACGCCGATCCGGGCAAGAACCCGAAACTGATGATTGTGGATGGCGCCCAGGGCGCGCACACGGCCGAATTAACCTCTGATCCTTCCAACAACTACTGGAAAGTGGTGGACCAGCGGCTCGCCGCCGCTGGCGTGACAGCCAAACAGGTGCAGGTGGCCTGGGTCAAGCAGGCGGGGGCCATGGCGGTCGTCCGGCCATTTCCGGAACAACCGAAGCTATTTCAGCAACTGCTCGCCGCCACGCTGCAGGTCATGGCCGGCCGCTTCCCCAACCTGAAGATCGCCTATCTCTCCAGCCGGATCTATGGTGGATTCGCTGAAATGGCTCTGAGTCCCGAGCCGCAGGCCTATGAGTCCGCTTTCGCCCTGAAGTGGCTGATTTCCGACCAGATTGGCGGAAAACCCCACCTGAACTACGACCCTGCCAGGGGACCGGTGCGCTCGCCCTGGCTGGCCTGGGGACCCTACCTTTGGGCTGACGGCACGCGCGCACGCGGCGATGGCTTGACCTACACGCGAGCCGACCTGGCGTTCGACGGAATTCATCCAATGGGGACGGCAACAGAGAAGGTTGCCAAGCTGTTGCTTTCTTTTCTGAAAAACGATCCAACTGCCCGAACCTGGTTTCTGAAAAGCACCGCGCGCGCAGACGCTGCTGGAACCATGGGGCAGGCCAATCATTCTCCTCGGTAGCAAACAATTTCCAGAGACAAACAATCGGTCAAGTACCGGCACAGAAAATCTAGATTCTGGTCGGTCAGGCTGTCTGGTGAGCGCCAGACAGCCGAAATAGGAGGTATTTATGCGGACAGTGCGTTTTGGGATTCTCGGGATCTGGGTTTTGGCGGCCGCTCTTACGCCGGCTTTTGCCCAGGTCGAAACGGCGCGCATCACCGGCACGGTCACCGACGCCAGTGGAGCGGTGATTCCGGGCGTGCAGATCACGATGGTGCATCTGCAGACCAACCGGAAGGTGGCGGCCACCACGAACGAGGCGGGACAGTACGTCTCGATTCCACTTTCTCTCGGCGACTACCGCGTTGAGGCTGAAGCACCCGGCTTCAAGCGCGTGGTTCGAACCGGGATCACACTGCGGGTTCAGCAAACAGCCCTCGTGGATGTGAGTCTGCAAGTGGGAGAAATCACACAAAGTGTCGAGGTCGCCGCCAAGGCGCCCTTGCTGGCCACCCGGGAGGCCGCGGCTGGCCAGGTCATCGACAACCAGAGGATGGTCGATATGCCCCTGAACGGCCGGGACTATGTCCAACTGGCGCTCCTCTCCTCCGGCACCGTGCAAGACCTGGGCGGCCGTTTTAAGGGATTCAGCACGGGCGGACAGAGAACCACCCAGAACAACTATCTGCTCGACGGCGTCGATAACAACAACTATCAGAACGCCGGCCAGACCGAGCGGGCCGAGGCAGTGAAACCTCCGGTGGATGCCATTCAGGAATTCAAGGTTCTCACCAATGTCTATTCGGCGGAATACGGACGCGCCGCCGGCGGGGTGGTCAACGCGGTGTTGAAGTCGGGAAGCAACAGCCTGCACGGCACGGCATTTGGCTTCCTGCGCAACGAGTTACTGGACGCCAGGAACCTCTTTGCCCTCGGCAATCGGCCCAAGCCGCCCTTCAAGAGAAGCCAGTTCGGGTTTGCTGTGGGCGGGCCGATTCGCCGGGACAAGACCTTCTTCTTTGGCGATTACGAAGGCACGCGCATCCGGGAATCGCGCACGGTCAATAACACCATCCCGACCGTGGCGATGCGCGCCGGCGACTTCTCGGCTTTGACGAACACCATTTACGATCCCCTCACCTACGATGCGGCGACGCGCACGCGGATGCCGTTCGCAAACAACCGGATCCCGGACGCCCGGATTGACCCGGTGGCGCGGGCGGCGGCAGCCTGGTACCCCACTCCGCAAACGAGCGGCCTCACCAGTAACTTTCTCAACATCCCGCCGATGCACACCAACATCGATAAGTTCGACATCCGGGTCGATCACACGTTCAGCTCGAAAGACAACATCTACTACCGCTTCAGCTACCAGCACGATGTGATACCACCCTCACCCGATCTCCCGGCTCCGGCGTTCGGCGGAGGCTTGCCCAATGCACGCTGGCTGGTGGACGACGGCAGGAACATGGCCCTGGTCTGGAACCACGTCTTCTCCTCGAAGATGGTCACTTCCACTCGCCTGGCCTGGAACCAGACTCACAGCTTGAACCTTCCGCCGGTTGACAAGAATCTGAACGCTGAGATTGGCCTCAAGGGCGTGGAGCAGGCCCAGCCGGGAGGGGCTGGCTTCGCTATCTCCGGCTACAGCACTCTGGGGATCGGCTGTTGTCTCCCCGCGATCGTCGACGGCCAGACGCGCCAACTCATGACCGACACCACCTGGATGAAGGGTCGCCACAGCCTCAAGTTCGGTGTGAATGTGATGTGGCTGCAGATGAACAGCCCCGCCGGCGCTGGGAACTCGCCCGGGCAATTCACGTTCAACGGTTCCTTCACGCGGGATAGCCAGACGCTGCGGGGCGGCGATACCTTCGCTGATTTCCTGCTCGGCCTGCCCTCGGCGTCGTCGTATTCCAGCACTACCGTCTGGAACGGACGGACCCCTTGGTATAACTTCTATGTGAACGACGAGTGGCAAGTGGGGCGGCGGCTCACGCTGAGCGGCGGACTTCGCCACGAAGTGCGGAAGTCGTGGACCGAGCCCCGGAATCGCATCGCCAATTTCGATGTAGACACGGATTCTCGCAATTGGCACTACACGGTCGCCAAGGACGGTAGCCGCTTGGACCGCTCGACAATAAACAGCTTCCGTGATTTCCCGGCTCCGCGATTCGGATTCTCCTATCAAGCCCGCCGGAACACGGTCCTCCGTGGTGGTTACGGCATTTACTTTGGCAGCCCGGAGAACTCCATGACCCTCGGTGCGGCAAATCCTCCCTTTTACGTCGCCATCGGCATTACTGCCGATGGGATCACGCCGGCGGTGGTGCTGCGGAACGGTTTGGCCCCCGGAATCCTGACACCGCAAAACGCCGGTACCATAGCTCCCAGATCGGAACAGATCAGTGCACAATTGCCGTACAGCCAGCAATGGAATCTCGCCATTCAGCGCCAGTTCGGCCAAAACTGGTTGTGGGAGATCGGCTACTACGGGAACGCGACCCATCACTTGGAGAGGCAGTACGGTTACAACTACGCGCTTCCGGGCCCCGGGAATGTCAATACCCGGCGCCTTTTCCAATCGGTTCTATGGCCCGGAACAAACACCGTCGTTCCCATCGGCAGGGTCCAGCACGACGATTATTACGGCAACTCCTCGTTCCATTCGCTCCAGACGAGGATTCAAAAGGAGTTTTCCCATGGCTTCAGCATGCTCGGTTCCTACATGTGGTCGAAGACGATGGGAGACGCCTGTGGCCTGTCCAATGCCGGACAGACGTCCGGTTGCGGATACCAAAACCCGTTAAACTTCTCACTGGAGCACGCTCTCGACAACCAGCATGTCGCTCATCGCTTTGTCGCCAGTCCCATCTGGAATCTGCCTTTCGGCAAGAAGGACTCGGTGTCGGGGTGGGGCCATGTGCCGAATGCCCTGGTGCAGGGCTGGAGCGTGGCCGGTATCCTTACTGTCAGCACGGGGTTGCCCATTTCGGTGACTGTCAATGGCGATCCGTTGAACCATGGGGAGATCAATCGGCCTGACGTGGTGGGCAAACCCTTGTTGGATGGGGACCAGCGCAGCGTTGATCGCTGGTTCAACACCGCCGCCTTCGTGGCCAACCGGCAATATACCTACGGCAATGCCGGGCGAAACCTCCTGTTCAGGCCCGGCTTGACAAACGTCGACTTCGCCACCTACAGGCGTTTCCGAATTGCGGAAAACAAGAACTTGCAGTTTCGGTTCGAGGCCTTCAACCTTTCCAACACCCCGTTTCTCGGGTCCCCAGTCACAGCGCTGGGGGACCGGAATCTTGGCCGCATCACTTCGGCCGGCCGTCCGCGGAATATCCAAATGGGGCTCAAGTTCGTCTTCTAGTGTCTGCACCACAAACAAGTTGACACTGGCGAAGGTGGAAGCAGAAGGCGGCGGACCAAGGTCTTGCCGCCTTCTACCTTCCGCTTTCCGCCTTCCGTCTGACAAGGCATTCCTGAAATACTGGGCTGGTCCTCTCATGAGTGGCTGATACCGCCTGCAGCCCGCTCATCAGGTGCGCTGTTTCTCAGTATGAGTCGGTGCACTTCGCCGCGCTGATTTACTACCTCTGGGTGGGAGAGCCTGGCTCGGACAGGGTGGCTTCGTCGGCAAAATGGCGGCTCGGGGGATCCACCCGCCGCCGGGCAAAGCCACGCGGTGGTGCCGCGGATGCTCGTCCGGGCGCCGATCCCGTGTGAAGTACGACACGGCTGCCAGCCCGTGACGCTCGTTCGATGGAAGGAGGAGTTTCCCGATGAAACCCTCGGCTAGGAGGTTTTCTGTAATCCTTTTGGTGGTGCTGGCCTGCGCGTTGCAATGGCGCGACCGGCTCGGCAAGACGACCGCCTCGGATACGGACACGGCGACGTGGGGCGCAACGGAGCCTACCTGGTCGCCTGACGGAACAAAGCTGGCGTTCTCGCTGTTCGGCAGCATCTGGCAGGTTCGTTCCGAAGGCGGCACGGCGGAGCAGGTCACGGCCTCGACCGGCTATCACGCGCGCCCGGCCTGGTCGCCTCGCGGAGACAAAATCGCCTTTATCCGGGGAGGCCCGCCGGCAGGCCGCCTTACCAACATCGAGGGCAGCCTGGTGCTGGTGGAGGTGGCGAACGGGCGGGAACAGGAGATCAAGACGCCATATTTGGTGGCCGGTACTCCGGCCTGGTCTCCCGACGGCTCCAGAATCGCCTGTGCTCTGCGCGTTTCACCCTATGGTCCCTATGCTTCCGCGTTGCACGAAATCGCCGTAGCCGATGGAGCAGTACGGCAGATCCAGTTTCCTTCTCGTCATGACGCCATCAGCATGTCCCCCTGGGTGGACGCGGCCTGGAACCCCAAACGCAACGAGATTTTCTATACCGCGGAGCGCTCCGGCGCGGCGCAAGTCTGGTCCATGGATCCCGCCGGGCCGCCCATGACGGTCCAACTCCCGCTCACACGGTACCGGCGGGAAGACATTGTTCTACTGGACAGCATCTCAGCGCTGCCCGACGGCTCCGGCGTGGTCTATTCCGCGGTGGCGGCGAACGGCAAGGGAGATTACGAACTGTACCGGATTTCGCGCGAGGGCGGCGCGCCGATACCGATCACTGACACCACGCGCGATGAGTTCTCACCGGCCGTCTCGCCCGACGGCAAGCGGATCGCGCACGTCTCGAATCACCTGGGCAACATTGACCTCTTCACGATGCCGGTCTCAGGCGGCGAGAAGAGGCATGTGCGCATCACCGGCCTGAAGTTCAGGCAGCCGTCCGGACACCTCCAGGTGCGGGTGACGGACGAAATGGGAAATCCAACCCGGGTACGGCTGTACGTGCGTGCTTCCGACGGCAAGGCCTACTGCCCGGCCGGTTCTCCGATCTACTACTACGGCCTGGATCCGGACAGGGGGCGGGAGGGCTTTTTTGTGGCCGGCGGAGACAACACCTTTCCTGTTCCGGCGGGCAGCGTACGACTTGTCGCGCTGAAAGGCGTCGAATACGACATTGCCGAACGTCTGGTGGATGTCGCCGCCGATAAGAGCATCGAGGTGCAGATCCAGATGCGGCGCTGGACGAATTGGAATCAGCGCGGCTGGTACACCGGCGAGAACCATTTCCATGCCAACTACACCGGGAGTTACTACCAGCGGCCCAGCCAGTCGCTGGCCTGGCTGCAGGCGGAGGACCTGAATGCCGCCACCATGATGGTGGCTAACCACCACGGCGCCTTCGTTCATGACAAGGAGTTCTTCCGGGGCGGGATCGATTCGCTCTCCACTCCCCGCTACCTGCTCTACTGGGGCCAGGAGTACCGCAACGACTATCCGCTGGGCCACATGGCCTTCCTGAACATCCGCAAGCTGGTGCCGCCCTTTTACACCAGCGTGCCCGGCAGCGACTCGCCCTTTGATTTTCCGCTGAATACGATGGCTGCCCTGGAGGCGCGGAGGCAGGGCGGGCTGGTCAGCTACGCCCATCCCATGGGCGGACGCGATGTTTTCGACACGGGGACGGGTGCCAAGGAAATCCCGGTTGGCGCCGCGCTGGGGACGGTGGACTCGGTGGACATTCTTCCCTTCGGCGAATCCTCCTACGAACTGTGGTACCGCATGCTCAACAGCGGCTTCAAAATCGCCTCCGGCGCCGGCACCGATGTTTTCACCAACTGGCGCGGCATCAACCAGGTTCCCGGCGGCGCTCGAGAATACGTCGAAATTGGTCCAGTGATGAATTGGGAGCGATGGATTGCCCGCTACCGCGAAGGCCGGAATTTTGTGACCAATGGACCGCTGCTTACCTTCACACTGAACGGGCAACCGATCGGGGCCGAGATCCGCGTCTCCGAGGGGCTTCCCTACCGCGCCCAGTTAGCCGCCGAGGTTAGTTCGCGGGTACCGCTGCGGGTGATCGAGTTCGTGCGGAACGGCGTTGTGATCGAGAGCCGGGAAATCCCGCCCGACTTGCGCTCGTTTCGCCTTGAAAAAGAGATACTGGTCGATCGGAGCTCATGGTTCGCTGTTCGGGTTGCCGGGCGGCCGAGCCGGGGCATTGCCGACCCCGGCTTCATTCCCAGGGCGCATTCCAGCGCCATTTACGTGCGCGTGGGCGAGCCCCCAACCCTGGTGAAGGGCGACTTGGAGTTCATGATCCGCTGGGTGGATCGCCTCTGGATCCTGCTGGAGGAGCGTAACAATTTCGGCCCGGGGGACAACCGCGAGCGGGCGCGAGCCATGATTATGCAGGCGCGAAAGCACTTCGAGGCGAAACTGGCGGCCTCCCGCTGATCCCTCGCAGTTGCATCACGTCTGTTTTGCGGGGTAGTACTGCGCGAATCTGACTGACGAGGGGGACGAAAGGCGTCAAGTTGGATGGAGGGTGCCGCAGCCGTGTATGAAGCAGGCTCCGGCCGGCACTCCTTCAACGCGTAGATGTAAACAGAAAACGGAACGGGACACGGATGAACAGGATTTGAAATCCGGTCTGTGAAGCGATAGCTCAGAATCTTGCTATTTCAGCAAGTTTATACTGAATAGGGCACTGGAGGCCAAAATGGAAATCCCGGCCAATGTGCTGGGACTCGCTGCCGGAGAGTGGAAAGGCGCGCCGGTCAACGCCAGGCGCCGGCTCTATGCCGGAATCATGGTGCTGCCGACCGCGATGATTGGACTGCGCTATGCCAACCGGCTTGCATAGGATATATCGCCGCCGCGACATCCTCTTCAGCGGGCTTGCCGCTGCCTTGGCGCCACCTCAGCCATCACCGCCCATCCGGACTCGGATGTTCTGGACCTGGGACCACAGCACGGAGTGGGTCCTGAATCGGCCGGGGGCGCAGACTATGGGTGCCTTGAACCCTTACACCAGGCACCCGGAAACCTTCGTTGAGGATTACACACGTCTCCTGCGATGGTGCGGTCGCCACGGGGTCGACGCCGTCGTAGTCTGGGGACTGTTGCGGGATTCTCATGGCGGCATCGAAGCAGCGCGCCGTCTTTGCGATGTGGCCCGCCAGCAGGGCGTGCGGTTGCTCTGCGGAGTCGGTTTGAACGCCTACGGCGGCGTTTTCTACGAGGGGGATTCCCCGTACAGCCTGGAGCGCCACCTGGAGCGCCATCCGGAGCTCTGCGCTGTCGATGAATCCGGGAACAAGGTGGTTCACGTCTCCGGACGTCGCCGAGAGCACAACGCCTGCCCGTCGCTTGCGGGGAATCAGGATTTCGCCGTCGAGTCTCTGCGCTGGCTGTTCCAGACGCTTCCCTTGGGCGGTGTGCAGGTCGAAACAGGCGACACCGGGGTTTGCCGCTGCAAGCGGTGCGAGACGCGCCGCCGACATCCCGTTTCGCGCTTTTCGTGGGAGGACATGGCGCTGATGTACCCCTTGGCCGCCAGCGCCATTCGATCTGTTGCCCCCGACGCCTGGATTGTCTGCGAGACTTACTCCCACCCGGAGCCGCATCCCGAGCCGGAGAAGCCCCCGAACTTTGGCGACGGCAAGCCCCCCTGGGCCGATGAATGCCTGCGGGAATTCCCGCGCCTGGTGTTTGTGCAATGGGTCTGTGACAAGTTCGTCAAGCCCAAGTCTTCCATGCTGTGGACGCGGGCAGGCACAGTCTCCGCCGAGGGCGGCCGTCGCCACGTGATGCGGGCTCACTTCGGCACCTACTGGGGCGGCGGCTATCGCGGCGAACTGGCGATCGACTGGCTCGCGGAGATGGTCCAACGGAGCATCGACCACGGCTTCGACGCCATCTCTATCATTGGCGAAGTGTCGCCCCAGCAAGCGGGGGCCGAGCTGAATTACTTGGCACTGGCCAATTATGGCAGCACCTCCAACCCAAGGGCGGAACTCGAGGTCTTCCTGCGCGACGTTGCCTCCCCACTGTTGGGCGGCCTTGGCCGCGCCCGCGATTTTTTGCGCTATGCGCGCCTTTCGCAGGACCCGAAGCAGATCCCCGCGGCCTTGCGGGCCATCCATGCCCTGTGCGGCCGTTTGGCACTGGAGCCGGCACAGCGCTGGGTGTGGCTGGCAAACTACCTGGGCTCGTTCCTGGAATCGCAACCCGGCTGAGTGTTCGTCAAATCGGCCAATCTTCCCTGGCCTCCCGCCATCCGCTCTCCTGGTCCGGGTGACAGAAAACTGCATCGGGCGCTACAATCTGACAGAGGCAGAGAAGCGGCCGGAAAAAACCGGCAAGAGAGCCGGCGGGGGCCGGATTGCACGGCCTGAAGGCCGTGCCACTTTGTCGCCATGGACTTGCGCCAACTGGAAATGTTCAGCAAGAATTTCACGGGTGGTGGTTCGCCGCCACCCGTTTGGTTGGGGCCGAAGGCCGCGCTAGGCATGCCGACCCCCCAGCAGACCGATCAGGCGCCCGACCTGGTCCTGGCAGCCAAACCGGGTTACCAGTTCGCTGGCGTTGACGATGGTGGCGCCGCCGTGGTGGATGCCACTCCTGGCATAAGTTCTGGTGGCCACGGCTACTTGAACAGCGATCCCGAAGCGTGCGCTATGTTCCTTGCCTGGGGCTATGGGATCCGGCCCGGCGCACGCGTGGGGCAAGTCGATATGACGGATCTGGCGCCAACTATCGCTGCGTTGCTTGGCCTGCGAATGGATGGGGTGGCAGGCAGGGCATTGCGCACAATCCTCAAGTGAGCAGGGCGCTGGCCGCAGTTCGTCATAGCCCATCGGCAGCAAGCAGGGCACGGGAATGCAATTGGCAGCAAGTAGTGAATAATTCAGCGTCCAGATCGCTTTGTCGCCAGTCCCATCTGGGACTTGTCCTTTGGGAAGAAGTCAGGTTGACAGTGGCGAAGGCAGAAGGTGCAAGGTGGCGATTGCCTTCCTGGACCTCATCCAGGAAGGCAACTAGGATATGTCGGCGGCGCTCCGGGGGAGGCCCAGGCAGCGTGCGAGGCCCCTTCTGTGGGAGTGGCGGTTCCCGATGCTGGTCGGTCGCACGATTGACAAGAGTCCCGCTGTGGCAATAAGGGATGGCAAGTGGAAGCTCTTGATGAATCCCGACCGCAGCCGGGTCGAACTCTCTGACATCCCGCGTGACCTGAGTGAGTTGAACAACCTCGCTGATCGATATCCTGAAGTGGTAAAGGACCTGTCGCAGCGTTTACTCCGTTGGCGTGCCGGCTAGCCGGTCATGAATAATGATCGCCCACGATGACACACCAGGCGAAGCCAGGGCGCAGCTGAAACCATGCCCACTCATGCCGAGGTAATCGCACAGGTCCTGGCGGAACAGGGCACTCCGTACGTGTTCGGAGTTCCGGGCGGGGAGATCGCGGCCTTTCTCGAGGCCTGCCGCCACGCCGGGATCCGCTTCTTGTTGACCGGCCAGGAGAGCAGCGCGGCCTGCATGGCGCAGACATTTGGCCAGATCACCGGTGTCCCCGGCGTATGCGCGGCCACGTTGGGGCCGGGCGCCACCAACCTGGTGACCGGCGTGGCCAACGCATTGCTGGATCGTGCTCCGCTGCTCGCTGTCACCGCCCAGATTCCCAGCGCCGCGTTCCACACCATGACGCACCAGCGGATCCCGCTGCCCGAGTTGTTCGCGCCGATCACGAAGGGCTCGGTCGTCCTTGGGGCGGTCGATACGGCCGAAGCGGTCGCCCGTGCGATCAAGCTTGCGGCGGCGCCGCGGCCGGGGCCGGTGCACCTCATGCTGCCCAGCGACGTCGCGGTCCAGGAATGTGAGACCAGCGGCGCGCCCCGAAACTGTTCAGACATGCCGGTCATGAATGATGCGCTGGCCGAGGCCGCGGCGCGCGTCAACGCTTCCCAGCGCCCCCTCGTGCTGATCGGGTTGGGTGTACCGCCGTCCGCCGCGCCCGCGGTACGCAGCCTCGTGAACCGGCTCCGGGCGCCGTTTCTCGTCACACCAAAAGCGAAAGGGATTCTGCCGGAGGACGCCCCGTTGTTTCTCGGGGTCGCTTCCGGTATGGCCATAGACCGGGACATTCTCGAAACGATCCGCACAGCAGATGTCGTGGTCGGCGTCGGCTTCGATCCGGTCGAGTGCGACAAGACCTGGTTTAGTGAGGCGGAGATCGTCGCGCTCGATTCCGTCACCATGGCGGCCGGCAACTACCGTCCGGCCGAATTCCTGGGCGATGTCGGCACTCTGGCGGCTAGGCTGGCGACGCTCGTCGAGCCTAACCCCTGGCCGGAATCGTTGGTCGCCGAGCGCCGCCGCGCCAGCGTGCGCGAGGCCGCTGCTTCAGACCGGGCTCTCTCGCCTCTGCGGCTGATCGAGGAACTGCGCGCCGTGTTTCCCCGCGACGCCGTCGTGACCTGCGACGTGGGCGCGCACAAGCTCGTCCTGGGCCAGTTCTGGCGGGCGTACGAACCCGGGACGTTCCTTCTCTCGAATGGCCTTTCCGGCATGGGCTACGGCGTGCCCGCGGCAATCGCGGCCCAATTGGCCTTCCCCGACCGCGCCGTGATGGCCGCAGTTGGTGACGGAGGAATGCTGATGATGCTGCACGACCTCGCGCTGATCCGCGAGCTGGAGCTTCCGGTTATCACGGTGGTGTTCTCGGACCGCAGCCTCAGCCTCATCCGTGTGAGCCAGCATCGACAGGGCTTCGCTCCGTATGGGGTTGACTTCTCTCCGCCCGATTTCGCAATAGTAGCGGCAGCTTTCGGCATTTGCGGCCGCCGCGCCGCGACTCTGGAGGAGGCCCGCACTGCTGTCGAGCAGGCTTTGACCAGCCGCACGGCGCTGGTCCTGGACGTAGCCGTGGACTATCGCGAGTATTACGAACTGCTGTAGGCGGCCAGGGACCGATACCGGCGGCGTACGCGCGCTACCGCCAGTAGCCCTCGCTGAGATCGCCGAGATTTTTTTCTTGACAGAGGCAAACGCCCTGTGCTACAAGCTGCTCATCAGTGATGAGCAGCCACCCGGGGGCGGCCCCGGAACATCAGGCTGCGGCGAGACAGAGCGGCGCTTTCCGCCGGTCGGGACCCGCGACTGTGAGTGAGAGGGCGGTAGCGAGCCCGAGCTGAATTGGTACGCCGCGTACACACGCCCGCGCCACGAACGAGTGGTTACCACATCGTTGGAGGGGCGCGGCTACCAGGTTCTATTCCCTCATTACTGTGTTGCCAGCCACTGGGCAGATCGAGTCAAGCAAATCGACTCACCCCTGTTCCCTGGGTACGTGTTCGTACGGTGCGACCCCTGGAAGCGGCTGCCGATCTTGCAGACCCCGGGGCTGTTACACCTGGTCAGCGACAGGAACGGCCCGCTGCCAGTACCTGAGTCGGAGGTGGAAAATCTCCGTCGCGTCATGGCGAGTCGCGTCCGGCTGGAGCCGACAGCCTTTCTGAATGCCGGCGACCGGGTGTGCGTATGCCGTGGGCCCCTGACCGGGCTGCGGGGCATCCTGCTTGCCAAGCTGAACAATTTGCGCGTAGTAATCTCGGTGGAAATGCTGGCCCGTTCGGTGGCCGTGGAAGTCGAGGGTGCATGGCTGGAAAAGGTCCCGCCGACACCGATCTTCAAGAACGCGTAGTCACGACCGAGCGAGGGCCACTTCTCAGGCGCGGCATCAGATTCCCATGCGGAAAACCTGTTTCTTGCTTTTCCTGGCGATTGTCGTGTTGTCACTTTCCGTTCCGAGCAGGTCCTCTGCGGTTGCTGCTCCTGACACAGTTGCCGGCAAGGCTGCCGCTTCCCAGGTCGCCGACTTCTGGGCCAAGGTCTTCAACGGTCCGGCGCCGCATGGCGTACCGCCGCTCAACGGCTCCCGTCTGAACCGCCGGACCATTGGCGACGTCACGTTGTGGGACGCGGGTTTCGACTCGTACCGCGATCCCGATACAAACCGGCCGGCTCGGCTCAGCGGAATACTGGCCGTCCCCAACAAGCCGGGTCGCACGTTCCCGGGTCTGGTAGTCACACACAGCGTCGGGGCACAGCATCCGGCGCCGGACAATGTCGAGGAGATGGCCACCTTCTTTGCAGGGCAAGGCTATGTGACTTTGGCGTTTTATCTTCGCGGTTATGGCACGAGCCGGCTGGCGAAGCTGAATGTGGACGGTCCCCTTGGCCGGTTTGCAGGATACCTCTGCGCGAACTTGACTGACGAAGGAGAACCACTCGATACGGTGTGGGCGGGCTTCCCCGTGGACACCTTCCAGGCCGGGGAATTCCTGGCTGCGCAGCCCGAAGTGATGGACCCAAACCGTCTGGCTTTCATCGGGCACAGCCTGGGCGGCCTGGCTGCCTTGCACGCGGGGATCTTCTCCAAGCGTTACAAGGTGATTGTGACGTCGGCGCCGGCAATGACCTCGCCGAACCTGGACGCCGCCATGGAATACTGGAAGAACTCGCCCTTTCAACGCTGGGCCGAGAGCCAGCCTGATTCCAAGCGTGCCCTGGCACGGCTGACTCGCGTCTTAAGTTACGCCGGACCGTATCCTGCGCTCAACAATCCTCTCTTGGCCGCCAAGAACCGGGATTGGAAGCTGAAGGAGACAGCGATTTGGTTCTACGGCGGTCAGAACGATCCGTCAATCCCGCCGCAGGACGTGGAGGCGGCTTGGCGTCTGGCGGATAGTTCCAATAAGAAGGTTTTTCACTGGAGCCCCACTGGAACACACGGAGGGCCGGAATCCTGGCAGTTGGGACAGGCTTGGCTGGCCGGACACTATCCGGGTCGGCCTCAGACCCCACCCAAAGCTGACCTGAAGGTTGTTTCCCTTAGCGGACCGACTGCCGTCTTCTCGGCCGAGAAAAGTTCCGCCGCCAACGCTCTGGTTTCCTGGGAATACGATTTCGGCGATGGGACAAGCCAAAACTGGGGCGACAGCATCAGCCACACCTATGCACGTCCGGGAAACTACACGGTGAAATTGACCGCAACCGATGGAGCAGGCCTGTGGGACACTGCCTCCGTCCGGGTGGTTGTCGGCGGGCAAAAAGCCGAAGCTCCGCAGACGGCATCACGCGAAAGCGCGAAAAGCAAGCCCGCGGATCAAGCCGGGCTCA
>Ga0315288_10001622_pt1 | contig 29097 bp, 23 predicted proteins | sample YL17G11_20_MG_FD_203454 | JGI IMG/M metagenome (GOLD analysis project Ga0315288, IMG submission 203454) | Sediment microbial communities from Yellowstone Lake, YNP, Wyoming, USA - YL17G11_20 | ecosystem: Environmental > Aquatic > Freshwater > Lake > Sediment | place: USA: Wyoming | collected... | reverse complement strand
ACGTTGCGCCGGGGGAGACGATCGTACCATCCGGTATGGTGACATCGGCCACGTATTCCGCGCGGTAGCACGGAACAAGATTTCCGGAGCCGGGGGGTGGCGCAGTCGGCGGCGCCTTCGTGGTCACAGGTGTCTGGGAGGCAAGCGGCGTGAGCGTCGGTGAGAGCCGGGTCGCTGTGGGGGTGAACTGTGCTCGCCCAGTCTCCTGGGCTGCGACGGTCTGGGCCACCGACGTGGCGATGATTGAATCATTCGAGGCCGCGGGTGCGCAGCTCCCCAACAAGAGGGCGACGCAGATCAGCGATGCCGGTATTCCATACGCGTATTTTGCCGTCATTCTTGCTTCCTTTCGAGCAACCAATAATTATACCTTCTGAGAAAACGAGCGCCGCCTTGACGGCGGGCGCTTTGCTTCGCTCATCCGGCTCTCAGGTTACGGCGCGCAAGCCCCGGTCTACTCCCCAAATACTGCAAGAGGTGTCCCGCACAACATGCGGGCGCTTCTTGCCTTGGGTTGCCGTCTAGGTGGCTACGGCGTGTAGGACACGACGAGTTTCACATCTCCGAAACGGATGGAATCAGCAATGCCGTCGGTATTTGTGGTTGGCGGGCGGAACTGAACCCGGAGCTGGAAGCGTGAGTTCCCAAGTTTCGCCTGCAGGGCGCTCTTCATGTCGGGCTGTTCTGCCGCCGCGTTCAGCTCGGACGCTGAGCACCAACGTCCGATCGCGCCCAGCGGATCCCCTACGAAGAAATCGCCCGCATCCAGTGTGCCAAAGTCCTGCGCATAGGCGCGCACGCAGCCATCATTGCCCAGGCTGAACGGATCCCCAACTGTATCGTAGTCGGAGAAATCGGTGACAACCTTGGTAATTGTCGCCGTGGACGGAATGCCCGAAATGTTGAAGGATAGGAAAGCTTCGCGGGTCGCATTGTCGGTGTTGTCACCGACGTTTGGGGGTCCTTGCACCGTGCCGTCTGAGAGCACGTTTCCATCCTCCGCGCTGATTGTGAAGAGGTCAAGCGTCTGCGGTCCCGGCGGCTGCACCTTGATTCTGACGTAGAACTGGGAAAAGGCGACGCCGGCAGCGTTCCGAAGCTTCCAGTTGCCCGTGTAGGTACCATTGGCTGCAGGCGCTTTCAGGTTCACGCTGAGATCGACCGTCTGGCCGGGATTGACGTTGCCGGCAAGAGCCTGCGTGGCGGGGCCGCTCATCGATTCTCCGCTGAAGAAGATCACCGCATAGGAGGGCGTCCATGAGCAAGCCCCAACATTCTTGAGGCGCCATGTCTTGGTGAAGCTCGCGTTCGGCGCAAGAATGGTGTCGTCCGGTATCGTCACGTCATCAACGAACTGCGCCACATCACATGTCGATGTCGGCGAGGCGGGCGCAGGCACAGTGGGTATCACGGCCGGGAGGGTTGGGAACGGGGCGGTCGTCGAGGTGGCGGTTGCAGAAGGTGCAGATGCCGTGATCTGCGCCTGCACCGTCAGGGCCGCGGCCGTCTGGATCGCAGCCGTATCCTGTCGTGGAAGGTTGCAGCCCATTAGTGTTGGCCCTACCAGAAAGATCACTGCAACAAGGGAAGGTGCTTTGCTCATTTCCTGCTCCACTTAAACTGGTCGGGAGATTGTAATTCAAAGTGGGGAAACGCGCATCATACCACCGCCCAGCGCGCAATCGTACCGATCCTCATCGAACCGCCAATTCCCTGGAGGGCGAGGCGGCATAACTTGGGCCGTCGCGGCAGAAGTCGCTCTCGGGTCACATGTGGGCGACTGAAGATCTGATTGTGCGAAACGGCGCTACGCGTTACTGCTTTTCGTAGGGTGTGCCGTCGGCCGCTGGTGGGATTGCGCGCCCGACGATGCCTGTAAGCACGATCATCGTAACGACATAAGGTGCCATAGCCAGGAACGAAGATGGAATGGGCACGCTTAGGATCTGCATCTTGACCTGCAGCGAATCTGCAAACCCAAACAGCAGTGACGACAGCGACGCGCCGATTGGGGTCCACTTCCCAAAGATCATGGCAGCCAGGCCGATGAACCCCTTGCCGGCCGTCATGTTCTGATCAAAGCGGCCCACTGCACCGAGCGTGAAATACGCGCCGCCAAGCCCCGCGATGATGCCGCCGAGGATCACGTTGACATAGCGTGTCAAGTAGACATTGATGCCCAGGGTGTCCGCAGCCCTGGGGTGCTCGCCCACGGCCCGCGTACGCAGACCCCAGGGCGTGTGGAACAATAGGACGTGCAGGACGAGAACCAGTAGCAGCATGCCGTACACGACCGGGCTGTTCTCGAAGAAGATTGGACCAAGAATTGGAATTTTGGAGAGTACCGGGATGGAGATGATCTTGAAAGTCCCTGAGTTGTTCAAGAAGTCCACGTCGCGCTCGAGATAGCGCTGGGCTACGAATGAAGTCAGGCCGACGCCGAAAATGTTGATCGCGACTCCGCTCACGATCTGGTCAACCTTGAAGCGAATGACCAGTATGGCGTGGGCAGCCGCCACGAGCGCTCCGGACAGAAGTGCGACAACCAGCCCAATCCAAAGGCTGCGCGTCATGGAAGCGGAGATGACCGCGGTCTGTGCCGCGATCAGCATGATTCCTTCGATGCCAATATTGACCACGCCAGCGCGCTCGCTGATCACCCCGCACAGGGCGGCAAGCGCGATGGGCGTGGCGCGGCCCAGCGTGCTGCTGAGCATACCCACCAGGTTCAGAGATTTCTCGTTCGTGGCCCAAATGAGAAATGCGGCAACAAAACAGAAAGCCGCAATGCCGATCAGCCATCCGGCGGAACGGGCGCCTCCCCTGGCCATCTGCCACGCCCCCGCGAAGACAGTCACCAGAATCAGAGCATAGAGCCCGGGCTGCACCGGTATCGCGAGGTCCGGGATCAGCAGGGCCGTCCCCCCGGCGTTCATGCCAAAGGTGGAGGTCTGCCCCGGAAGTGTTCCCCGCGCAAACAGTAGGAAGATGACCAGTCCGACGATCAGCAGGCCCGTTCCCGTAGCGAGCCGCTGTTTGTCCCAAGGTGGCCGGTTGGTTGAAAGGCTCGGGCCCGTCATGCGCGTCTCTCTACTTGCCCCAACCGCGGGTGAGCACGGTCTGCTCAACACGACCGATGCGGATGCGGTAGATCCACCGAATGATCGCCGGGGCGGCAACGAAGATGATCACAAGGCCCTGGATGACCGAGATCAGGTCAATCGGGATCCGGGCCATCGACTGCATGTTTGTCGCCCCACCACGCAATATCCCGAACAAGAGGGCGGCAAGAACCACGCCGAGAGGATGGCTCTTGGCCAGCAGTGCCAGGGCGATTGAGTCGAAACCATAGCCCGCGGAGAAACCGGCGCCCACCCAATGATCCACGCCGAGCACCTGGGTGGCGCCGGCGAGACCCGCCAGCGCGCCGGAAAGGGACATCACCAGAACGAAGTTGCGCGTGACGCTCATCCCCGCGTACTTGGAGGCATCTGGATTGGCGCCCACCGAGCGAATCTCGAACCCGACCGTCGTCTTGAACAGGAACCAGTACACCACCACTGCTATGGCAAGGGCCAGGGGAAAGCCCCAGTTGAAGCGCAGCGGATCCGGGAAGAAGCGCGGTAGTTCGGCCGTGACCTCCACATTGGGTGTCACGGGGCGATAGCCGGAGGCTTTCATCGGGCCAAACAACAACCAGTCACTCAGTCGAAAGGCGATCCAATTCATCATGATGGTGTTAACAACCTCGTGGGCGCCGAAACGCGCCTTCAGGTAGCCCGGGATCGCAGCCCACACGCCGCCTGCCAGCGCGCCGCCCAGCAGTGCCAACGGCAGATGTACGAACGCGGGCAGTCCAACAATGCTGTAGCCAACGTAGGCAGCACCGAGGGCACCCATGAAGAACTGCCCTTCCGCTCCGATGTTGAACAGGCCGCAACGGAAGCCGAGGGCCACTGCCAGGCCCGCGAGGATGTACGGGGTGGCGTTGACCAGGCTTTCCGTAAAGGGATAGATCGCCTTGTAGAGCGGCGCGGGATCTCCGGAGGCCTGGAAAGAGCGTATTGCCGTCAGCAGGTCGGCCGGATTCCCGAGAGCGCCCTTGAAGAGGGCACCGTATGCAATTGCCACAGCCTTCCATGTGGCGCCGATGGCTGCGGTGGGCGCTCGAAAGAAGTTGCCCCAAGCGGCAATCGTTTCCGAGCTCGAAACAGCCACGATGATGGCGCCGACGACGAGCCCGGTAAGGACCGCCAAAACGGGCAGCAGCAAGTTCTCCACCAACAAGGCGGCGGTCGGGAGACCGGCTTTCTCGCCTTCCTCCTGAGGTTCGCCACGTTTCAAGCCCGCATCTCCTTAGAAGACCCGCTCAATCTCTTTTTCGCCGGTTTCCCCGGCTGCGTGGACCTGGCTCTGGGTCGGCCGCATGCCTGCCATCAGCAGTCCCAAGTCCTCCTTGCTTGTCGCGTTGGCGTCCACTATCTCCATGATCTCGCCGCGGTACACCACCGCAATGCGGTCGGAGAGCGCCATGATCTCGTCCAACTCGGAGGAGACGAGCAACACGGCCACGCCCTCGTCGCGTTTCTCAATGATGCGATTGTGAATATACTCGATTGACCCGACATCCAACCCGCGCGTGGGTTGCGAGGCGATCAGGAGTTGAATGGGCCGGGAGAATTCCCGGGCAACAATCACTTTTTGCTGATTACCCCCCGAAAGCGTGGACGCCTTCATATGCGCGCTGGGCGTTCGAACGTCATACTGCTGGATGAGCTGCTCGCCATGGCGCACGATCACCTTGTGCTGAAGCGAGATGCCCCGCGCGTAGGGAGGCAGGTAGTAGTCGCACAGCACCAGATTGTCGAAGATGGGGAAGGTCAAGACCAGACCGTGCTTCAGGCGGTCCTCCGGCACGTGGGCCACGCCGCTCTCCAGGACGCGCCGCGGGACCAGCTTGCGGAAGGTCCGGCCCAGCAACTTCACCTTCCCGCTCTCGATGGGCAGGAGGCCCGTCAGGGCGTACACGAGTTCCGTCTGGCCGTTGCCCTGGACGCCGGCGATACCCAATACCTCGCCCTTGCGCAAATTGAAGGACATACCGTGCACCACCAGGTTCTTTCGTTCGTCCCTCACAAATAGGTCTCTGATTTCCAGCGCTTCGCCACCGGGATGCGCCGGCTTCTTGCGCACGACCAGATTCACATCGCGACCGACCATCATGGCCGCCAGGCGCTGGGGGTTCACCGTCTTGGGAGAAACCGTTCCGACGGTCTGACCTGCCCTCAACACAGTTATGCGGTCCGCCACCGCCATGACTTCCTTGAGCTTGTGGGTGATGAATATGATGGATTTGCCCTTGTCAACAAGGGTCTGCAGAATCCGGAAGAGGCCCGCCACTTCCTGCGGCGTGAGTACGGCGGTGGGCTCGTCCAGTATCAGGATATCTGCAGCCCGATACAGGACCTTGATGATCTCAACCCGCTGTTGTATGCCAACGGAGAGGTCCTTCACGTAGGAATCCGGATCGACCTCCAGTCCGTAGTGCTCCGAGATCTCCCGGATGCGCCGGGCCACCGACGCCTTGTCCAGGAAGATGCCATTCCGGGTGGGCTCGTTCCCCAGCATCACGTTCTCAGTAACCGTCATGACCGGCACCAGCATGAAGTGCTGGTGTACCATGCCGATGCCGCGCGCGATGGCGTCGTTCGGAGTCTGGATTTCCGCCTTTTCACCGCGCACGAGGATTTCTCCTGCGTCGGGCTTGTACAGCCCATACAGGATATTCATCAATGTGGTCTTGCCGGCACCGTTCTCACCCAGCAACGCATGGATTTCGCCCTCCTGCAGAGTCAGGTCGATTCCGTCATTTGCCAGCACGCCGGGGAAGGCCTTGGTGATACCACGCAATTCCAAAATCGTCGTCATGGATGGACCTGGCACATATCAAGGGGAATGCGACGGGCCGCGGGGCACAAGCAGTGGCTTGCTGTCGAAGCACGCGGAGAGTTGCATAAAGGGCCGGGGGACTTGTCCCCCGGCCCTTGAGCTCTTCTGGAGCATGCTGCTACATACCCAGGACGTCGTTGACTGTCACGGCGCCGCTGATGATGTCTTTCTTCAGCTGGTCGAGATCAGCCTTCAGCGTGGCCGGGACTTGGCTATCGAAATCATGGAAGGGCGCGATATCTACACCGCCGTCCTTGAGGGTATAGGTCACCGTGCCGCCCGTGAACTTGCCATCGACCGCGTCCTTGATCGTGCTGAACACCGCGACGTCGATCTTCTTCAATACGCTGGTAAGGATGACTTCCTTGTACTCGGGAGCCGTCAGATAAAAGTCGGCATCGACTCCGATGAGCATGCACTTGCCGGTTTCTTTGCAGACAGCGGCCGAGCCGAGGCCAACCGGCCCGGCGACCGGCATGATGATGTCCGCGCCTTCCTGCATCAGGGATTCAGCGGTCTTGCGACCATCATCCGTCGAGTCGAAGTTGTTGACGAATGTCCCCTTGTCCGTTGCCGTGTCCCAACCGAGGACCTTGACATCAGTGCCGTTCTTCTCGTTGTAGTACTTGACGCCCGCCTCGAAGCCCTTCATAAAGATGGTTACAGTGGGGAAGGGCAGACCGCCGAAAGTCGCAACCTTGCCGGTTTTTGTCATGCCAGCCGCGGCATAGCCGGCGAGCATGGCGGCTTCATCGGTTTGGAACATCAAACCGCGGACGTTTGCCATTTCGGTCTTCGAGCCGCAGGTCTTGCCTTCCACTGCATCAGCGCCGAAGCAATCCGGGTAGGTGTTGTCCACGATTGCGAAGAGAGTATTCGGATTGGCCTTGCCGGCGATAGCCGTATCCATGCCCATCGCGAAACCCACGGTGATGATCAGGCTTGAGCCCTCGCTCAGGAACTGTTGGATGTTCTTGGCGTAGTCCGCTTGAGTCTTGGACTCGAGGAACTTGCCATCAGTCCCGAGCTCGGTATTCGCCTTCTGAACGCCTTCCCAGGCCAGCTGGTTGAAGGATTTGTCATCCACGCCGCCAAAGTCGCTTACTTCGCCGACCTTGAACGCGGGCGCAGATGGCGCCGCAGGCTCGGCGGGCGCAGCAGGAGCTCCGCAGGCCGTCAAGAGCATGGAGGCCAACAGAACAAAGGCCACTAGCGTGTAAAGCTTTTTCATTGTTCTTCTCCTATTGGTTTGGGGCAAATACTGCCATGTTCATGTGCAGGGCCGTGTCGGTATTCTGACTGCTTCACCTCCTGCTCGCAAGCTTTTTCGATTTCTGTCATGAGATCCCACCTGCTGAAGGTAGTATACAGCGGGCACATCATTTGTGCAAGACCGTGCAATCCACAGCCCCTCAGCGTGAAATGTCAATATGGATTGCACCGCTCTCCAAGTCCGCCGCGATCCCTTGTAGCTTCTTCATTGAGTCTGGTGCCATGCGCGCCTCGAAATCGTGGAACGGCGCCAAGCCGACGCGGCCTTGGTAGTCGCCCGCCGGGAAGCGACCCTCTACGGTCTCGCGGAGCAGCGTCAACAATCCAGATCGGAAGTCCAAGGTGGCGCTGGTCACTAGTTGCGGCCTGATCTCAGGCAGGCCTGCGTACACGTCTGTTTCCGCCCCTATCACCAGTGCGCCGCCTGTTGCCGCCGCTGCAAGTGCTGCCTCAGCTGTTTCTTCGCCGACTGCGAATACCACGTCCGCGCCCTCGGCGAGTTCCTGGATGGCCGCTGCCCGACCCCATTCGCTATCACGAAAAAGCAATTCCTGCGGGCCCGAACGGTAGGTAACGGCAACCCGGATTTCCGGATCCACATATCTCGCCCCGGCTTGAAATCCCTCGCAGTATCTGTGGATGGAGTCAATGAAGTCAGCCTCGCACACTGCTGCGACGTGCCTCGTTCGCGTCGTCAGGGCCGCCGCGGCTCCTGCAAGGAAGCCACTCTCCTCCTCGTGGAACACCAATGCAGCCAGGTTGCCCGGCGCCGCGCCCCTATCCAGCGATTGTTGCACGCCAATGAAGTACACATCCGGGTACTTCTTTGCCGCGGACACCGTCTCGTCTGCTATCCCGGCTCCGACGGTCACGATGATGTCGTAGCCTGCATCGCCGAAGTCGGCGATGTTGGCGGCGCGGTCGCGGCTATCTACGGTCTCGATAGAATCCACGCGATCAAGTACCCCGGCTGCCCGGGCATCCTGCAGTGCCAACCAGGACTGCTGGGAAATGCCCTCGTGCAAACTGCCAAAGCCCGTTACCAGTCCCGCACAGCGGACGTCTGGGCGGGCGCAATCCTGCGGCCGAGCGGAGCACGCCTGCGCCCCGAGTCCGGTCACAACGACCAGGGCAAGCAAAGCGGCCCTGGCGACGGTCCGACGCGCAGAGCAGCGGGCAATCACCGGACTGTCCGGGGCGCCGTGAATCTCGGCACGCGCGGCTGCCCGCCCAGCGCGCTACGGTCGACTGACACCGCGCTCTTCACGCAGGCTTGGTCTGGCTCCGTGCTGCAAGGAATTCGACATCCTCGTCTGTAAGCGGAGCCCCTTGGAGCAGGTCAGGCCGTCGCTTCATGGTCCGCAATAGGGATTGTTCATGACGCCACCTCGCTATCTTCGCGTGGTCGCCGGAAACAAGTACATCGGGCACTTTATGACCCCGATACTCTGCGGGCCGCGTGTAGTGGGGATGCTCGAGCAACCCGGCTGCGTGAGAGTCCGACTCTGCCCCAGTTGGATCGCCAAGCGCACCTGGCAGCAGGCGCGCAATGGCGTCGATCAAGATCAATGCAGGCAATTCCCCGCCGGTGAGCACGTAGTCACCTATGGAGATCTCGTCGGTCACCAGGCTTGCCCGAATGCGCTCGTCCACCCCCTCGTAACGTCCGCAGATCAAGGCAATTCTGTCCTGGCCAGAGAGCTCTCTTGCTATCGACTGGCTGAACACCCGCCCCTGCGGTGTCAGTAGGATGATTGGGCACGGGCTCCCGGCGGGAGCAGAGAATCCCAGGACCTTTTCGACGGCTTCGAAGATGGGCTCTGGCTTCATTATCATCCCGCCGCCGCCACCATAGGGGGTGTCATCAGTGGTGCGGTGCTTGTCGTGAGTGAAATCGCGGATGCTGTGGAGGTGCACGGCAATGACGCGGTTCTCTTGTGCTCGCTGCAGAATGCTGCTTTCGAGGTACGCAGGAAACACGTTCGGAAGTAGCGTGAATACTTCGAAGTCCACGAATTGATTCTAGCATACGCGTTCCTGTGGCACTTCTTGGTTCCCAGGTAGAGGCCCCGGCGGCACGACGACACCGCTCTGCGGCAATTGCGCACGCGTTGATCCCGGCCTTGAAGGCCTGCTTGACGCTCGTTTGCCACGGATGGTAAGATGATTCAAGAACTTGCTCTTGCCCGAGCTCCGGGCCTTCCGGTGGCTGACCGCGAGCCGGTGGCGGGTCGTTTCACTTCCCAGGATCATCGAATGTACCTGAAAGGCAGCAAATGGAGCATGAATCGGCGGCGCCAGCATTTCAACTGGTTCCGCATAATTCTGCTTACGCTCCTGATCGCCGCAGGCCTGTACCTGGATCGGTTCGTCATCCCCGCTGCACCCGTCCTTTTTGAGGCGACCGCAACGGCCACCCGCCCGCCGGAAGCATACCTGACGGAGGCGCAGACTCTCTTTGATCAGGGAAAGCTGAATCAGGCAATCGACGCGTATCAGCAGGCTGTGGAGGTGAGCCCCGACAACGCAGCCATCTACGTTGCCATGGCACAGGTCCAGGTTTTCTCAGGGGACTACGCAGGCGCCCAGGCCAGCGCCGAGAAAGCCCTGTTGCTCAGCCCGAGCAACTCCATGGCTCATGCCGTTCGTGCCTGGGTGCTGGACTTCCAAGGCAGTCCGTTGGAAGCAGAGGCCTCCGTCAAGCGGGCGCTGGAATTGGATCCGAACAACGCCGCGGCTCATGCGTTCTACGCCGAAATCCTCATCGACCAGGGCCCCAACCTTGCCCTGCGCGCGGCGGAAGAATCGAAGGTCGCCCAGCAGCTGGCACCGAATACCCTGATCACGCACCGAGCCCGCGGGTATGTCCTCGAGGCGACCGCGAACTACGAGGAGGCCGTCCGGGAGTACCAGGCGGCGATCTCCATAAACGGCAATATTCCGGACCTGCATTTGCAGCTGGGGATCAACTACAGCGCTCTGGGCATCTACGACCAGGCCGTGCAGGAGTTCAGCAATGCCAATGCCCTTAACCCTGTGGATCCGATGCCCGACTACCTGAGCTCGCGCACCTATGCCACCGTGGGCGAGTTTGCCAAGGCGCGCCAGTACGCTGAAACAGCCGTGAAGGACGAGCCGACCAACCCGCGCTACCGCGGCAATCTTGGGGTTATGTACTTCCGCACGGCGCTCTTTGAGGAGGCCGTGAAGGAGTTGAGTCTTGCCGTCAGCGGCGGCTTGACAGATACGGGCGAGAGCGTCGAGCGCATTGAACTGTCGCCCAACTCGCCTCGCATCGCAGAGATCTTCTTCACGCAAGCCCTGGCCCTCTCTAAGATTGGCCGCTGCGGCGAGGTCCTCCAGATCGCCCAGCTCGTGCAGACTCGGATCCCAACGGACGAGATCGCCGTGGCGAATGTCAACGAGGCCGTCAGTGCCTGTGGCCAAAGTCTGAAGGCGGCCTCGAGCCCGTCTCCGACCGCTGGTCTGGCCGAAACTCCGGGCGCCGCTCCGACGCCATGAACCTCTCCCCCCGCCGCCCGATCTTCAATCGCAAGGCGGAATCCAATGTGTATCGCATGTTCTTCTTGGCACTCATGGTGCTGGGAGGATTCTGGCTGATTCTCCAGTTCGAACAAGGGCATATGAAGTCGCCCTTTGCGCCGCCAGCCACCCCCACGCGCACCTCCGCCTCCTATGCCCTTGAGGGCGATGCCCAGTTCACCGCGGGAGACCTTACCAAGGCCATCACAGCCTACCAGGAAGCCGTACGCGTCGATCCAAATGACGGCAAATCGTGGGCGCTGCTGGCTAGGATTCAGACGTATTCGTCGGCGCTCGTTACAACCGACACCGAACGAAGCGCGCGGCTGGTTGAGGCCCTCGAGTCCGCCCGGCAGGCCACCACCGTAGCCCCCGATGACAGTACGGCACATGCCGTGCTTGCCTTCGCCCTGGATTGGAATGCAGACCCTTCTTTGGTCGATGAAGCCCAGCTTCAAGACTATCTGACGCAGGCAGACACCGAGGCCATCCGAGCATTGCAGCTGGATGCCACCAACACCCTCGCTTTGGCCTTCTACTCCGAGATCCTGGTCGATCAGCAAAAATGGACGCAGGCCGAGCAATACATCAAGCAGGCGGTGAGTCGCGATCCGTCGCTCATGGACGTGCATCGGGTCTACGCATACGTGCTTGAATCATTGGGCGAGTACAACCTGGCGATACAGGAATATGACCGGGCCATAGCCATCACCCCCAAACTGACCTTTCTTTACCTGCGGGCCGGCGCCAATTACCGTCAACTAGCATTCAACAGCCCGAACGACATCAACCAGAGACAACTCTTCGAAAAGTCCCTGGAGTACTTCGCCAGGGCTGCCAGCATCAATGATGAGTTGCGCATCAATGATCCGACGCCATATCTGTCGATTTCGAAGACCTACTCCCAGCAAGGGGAGTACTTCATCGCAGCTCGCAACGTGCAGCGGGCCTTGGAGTTTCAGCCCGACAATGCCGATTTCTATGGGCAGCTTGGGGTCATCTACTTCAAGTCCCGCAACTATGAGGGATCGATTCCTACGCTCCAGTGCGCCGTCATGGGCTGCGACGGCGAGGATTCATGCTCAGGCCGCGGTCTCGATGGTTGTGATGATCAGCACCCGGCGGTGCGAGTGATCGCCCTGCCGCTTTCCCTGGGTTCGGTGGACTACTTTCAGGTGTATTTCTCGGTTCTGGCCGCCCTTGGGCCGCGCGATCCCACCTATTGCCCCACCGCAATGCGGATCGTCGAACAGGTGCGAGCAAGCGGCTTCGAGAATCAGAGGCCGGACATCACCAGCAACATCACGGCGGCCGAATTGCAGTGTTCCGACACCGAGTCGGCCATCTTCCTTCCAACGCCCACAGCTCCGTCCGGCACGCCCCAGCCCGTTCCTACCTCGACTCCGTTCACCATGGAAACCCCATATCCCTCCTCGACACCCTGATAGGGCTCGGCAATCGGCATTCCACCCGGACATTCCGGCATCAGAGATTCGTAAGAAATTCAGCCTTCCTCTTGACGCTGGGCCGTGAATTCGGTATCATGCATTTAGCACTCAGGAGGCCAGAGTGCTAATTTCGTGCTTATTCCAAGCAACAGGATCATAAGGAGGTCGAAAGATGGCAAGCAAGCTCAAGCTCAACCTAAAACCGCTCGGCGGCCGCGTGATCGTCGAACCCATAGAGCAGGAGGAAATGACGGCTGGTGGCATCATCCTGCCCGAAACCGCCAAGGAGAAACCGCAGGAGGGCAACGTTCTGGCCGTGGGTCCTGGTGACCGCGACGACAAAGGTGCCCGAGTGCCGATGGACGTCAAGGTGGGTGACAAGGTGCTGTTCGCCAAGTATTCCGGCACCGACGTCAAGATGGACGGCAAGAAACTGCTGATCATGCGCGAGAGCGATCTCTTGGCGATCGTGCAAGGCTAATCCTGGAGGTAGTAGACAATGGCTGCAAAACAACTTGTTTTTTCTGAAGAGGCGCGGCGCAAACTGAGGAACGGCATGAACGTGGTCGCCAACGCGGTCGGCGCGACGCTTGGCCCGAAGGGCCGCAACGTGGCAATTGATCGGAAATTCGGCTCACCAACCATCACCCACGACGGCGTCTCCGTCGCCAAGGAGATCGAGCTTGAAGACCCGTTTGAGAATATGGGAGCACAGCTGCTCAAGGAAGCTGCCTCGAAGACCAACGACATCGCGGGCGATGGCACGACCACATCGACCATCCTCGCCCACGCGATCGTCAATGAAGGCCTGAAGGCGCTGGAGGCCGGATTCAATCCCATGCTCATCAAGAACGGCATCGCGCAGGCAACCGATGTTGTCGTGGAAGAGCTTCGCAAGATGTCGGTGAAGATCGATACCAAGGAGGAGATCGCTTCTGTGGCGACCAACTCCGCGGCCGATCCCAAGATCGGGGAGCTGATCGCCGATGTGATGGACAAGGTCGGCAAAGATGGGGTCGTCACCGTTGAAGAATCGAAGTCCATGAGCGACGAGAAGGATTTCGTCGAGGGCATGCAGTTCGACCGGGGCTATCTCTCGGCCTACTTCATCACCAGCGCCGACAAGATGGAGGCCGTGATCTCCGAGCCTTACATCCTGATTAATGAGAAGAAGATCTCGGCCGCGCAGGATATCGTCCCGTTGCTCGAAAAGCTCGTCCAGGTAGGAAAGCGCGATCTGGTCATCATCGCTGAGGACATCGATGGGGAAGCTCTGGCCACGCTCGTGCTTAACAAGCTCCGCGGCATGCTGAACGTTGCGGCTGTCAAGGCACCCGGCTTCGGCGACCGCCGCAAGGCCATGCTTCAGGATATTGCCATCCTCACGGGAGGCACTGTCATCGCCGAAGAGACCGGCCGCAAGCTGGAGACCGCGACCATTCAGGACCTGGGCCGTGCGGAAAAGGTCGTATCCGACAAGGAGAACACGACCATCATCGGCGGCAAGGGCACCAAGTCGGGCATCGAGGGCCGCATCAAGGAGATCCGGGCCGAGATAGAGAAGAGCACCAGTGACTACGACAAGGAGAAGCTCAACGAGCGTCTCGCCAAACTCAGCGGCGGAGTTGCTGTAATCAAGGTGGGTGCACCGACTGAGACCGAGTTGAAAGAGAAGAAGCATCGCGTGGAAGACGCCTTGTCCGCCGCGCGGGCGGCGCAGGAAGAGGGTATCGTCGCGGGCGGCGAGATTTCCCTGCTGAATGCCATGCCCAAGCTTGAGAAGATGCTTAAGGGCAGCGAAGAGGACGAGGAAACCCGAGTCGGTATCAATATCGTCAAGAAGGCGCTTGAGGCTCCGATTCGCAGGTTAGCCGCCAACGCGGGCCAAGATGGCTCGGTGATCATCGACACCATCCGGCGGACGGCAACCGAACAGAAGAACAAGAACATCGGCTTCAACGTGCTGACCGGCAAATACGCGGACTTGATCGAGGACGGCGTGATCGATCCGGTGAAGGTCGTCCGCGGCGCGTTGGAGAATGCTTCTTCGATCGCCGCCATGATCCTGACCACCGACGTCCTGGTCACGGACATTCCGGAGAAGGAGAAGCAGGCGCCTCCGCCGATGCCGGATTACTAGGCGATCCGACTGGCACGGAGGGACTCGGGAGCGACCTAGCTGTCTGGGGCGCGGCCCAGCTCACCGTCTAGCTTGGCAGCCTCCTGCGGAGATCTGAAACAATCGGGTCGCCTGCAGGAGGCTGCTGTTGATTCTCATTTCAATTCGCCCGTTCTCACACGTGCGCCCGGGAGTTGCCCTGAAAGTACCTAGGATGATTGCGTCCGCCCCAGCCAGAACACAGCAGCGAGACCCAGTGCCACCGCCACAAAGAAGACACCATTCGCCCAAATGGGATGAAGTCCCAGGGCGACAACGGCCAGGCAGCCGGCTAGGGCGGAGCCCAAGTGAGTAGCCAGAACCGCCCGCTGGGGTGAGAATCCCAGGGCAACGAGGCGATGGTAGGTATGGTCGCGGTTTCCTTGGTAGATGGGAAGTCTCAACCGAAGACGTGATACCGTGACCATTGTCGTGTCCAGTATTGGCACGATCATGATCAAGATGGGAACGAACCAGGAACTCAGCTGTGGAACCGTCCGGGCGGGCGTAAATATGATACCCAGCCCAGCCAGCCAGAAGCCGAGCACCTGCGAACCCGAGTCACCCAGAAAGAGCCTCGCTGGTGTAACGTTGTAGTAGAGCAGCCCACCGCAAGCTCCAAGCACCGCGGCGCTGAAAAGTGCCCCCTGCTCTTGGCCAGTGCTTGTCATAGTCAGCATCAGAAACCCAGCCGCCAGTCCAGCCAAGCCCAGTGCCTCTCCATCCATGCTGTCCACAAGATTGTAGGCGTTTGTCACCCCGACTACCCAGAAAACGGTCAAGGCCGCGTCGGCGATGGGCGAATGAAGCATCTGGACACCGATTCCACCCTGCATCAGGATTGCGACCGCCAGGAGTTGCCCCACCAACTTCGTCGCCGCCTTCATTCCCCTCGCATCATCGCATACGCCGAAGGCGAAGATGACCATGCTGGCGAGGAACAGTGCGGCCAGAGGCCGCTCCCAGACGACGCCACTCAGACTGGCGGCTGCGACGCCTGCGATGACGATCACGATTCCGCCGGCGCGCGGCGTGGCAACGGCATGGATCTTGTACGGCCTGGCCCCCGGCCGGTCGATCATTCCAAGGCGCTCGGCCACACGGATGCAAATCGGCCCGATCGCCAGACTCAAGACCAAGCCGAGGATGATAGATGTGGAAAGCTGGGGAGGTATTTGGCCCTCGCGGAGCTGGAGGTGCTGCGCTAACCCGGCAACCCCATTGCCGGGGGTTGCCCTCGGCCAGGCGGGGCGTGCGGCATCCATGCCGCTGCGAAGCGCAACCACTCGTATCTTCGTGATTATAAGCCCCTTTCACATGCATCCCATCGGTCCCATCGCTGCGCTTCTCCAGTCCCACGATCGGACGAATCGCCTCACCCGGAGTGGACATTGCCCGCGCGCTACTGAAGCCGACGCCAAGGGGCATGGTAAACTTGGCGCGGCGTGGGCATCCCCCGACTCGGTATCATGGCCGCGCGGCCGCGAGTTTTTGAGATGATGCACAATGAACGCCCCCCAATGTGCAAGAGATGACAATCCGTTGTACCTCCGCCTCCGTGCACCGAAACCCATATGAAGACTGATGGGGTGCACACGCAGTCCCATATATACGACAGCCTGAAGCGCGGGCCCGTGGCGCTGGAGGAGTTGCGCGGGCTCCTGAAGTACCGTGACCTGATATATCAGCTGGTCCGGCGGGACCTGGTGTCGCGCTACAAGCGGTCAGCCTTGGGGATCGGCTGGACGATGCTCCACCCCTTGGGCATGATGGTAGTGCTCAGCGTCGTGTTTTCTCAATTGTTTCGAACGGTGGAGGGGTATCCGGCGTACGTCCTGAGTGGTCTGGTGGCTTGGAATTTCTTTTCCCAGACCACCTCGGCGGCCATGACGCAGATGGTCTGGGGGAGCGCGTTGCTTCACCGCATCTATCTTCCCCGTACAGCCTTCGTAGTGTCGGCGATTGGTACGGGCCTCGTGAATCTCATCCTTGCTCTCGTTCCACTCCTGCTCATCGTAATCCTGGTCGGGCTGCCCTTGCGCTGGACTTTCGCATTCCTGCCGATCTCCATCATGCTGCTCGCCGCCTTCTCGCTGGGAGTGGGCTTGCTGTTCTCTGCCTGGGCCATCTACTTTCCGGACGTTGCCGAGATGTTCCAGATCGTCCTTATCGCTTGGCTCTACATGACGCCAGTCATCTACCCAGAGCACGTGATTCCCGAGTCGTATCGCTATTGGTTTTTTCATCTCAATCCCATGTACTACTTGGTGCAAGTCTTCCGTCAACCCATCTATGAGGGAGTGCTGCCGTCGGGCGAAGTCCTCGTGGGCAGCCTCCTCATCGCTTTCCTGACCCTGGCGCTGGGCTGGATCGTCTTCTCGTCACGAGCCGATGAATTCACGTACCGCATCTGAGTCACAGATAGGAGTCCTACCGCGCAAGCCAGCCGAGGCCATGATCTGGCTGGAGGGCGTGGCCGTTCGCTATCGCGCCCCCGAGGAGCGCCTCGGTACGTTCAAGGAGTACGCCATCCGGCGCTTGCAGCGTCGCGTACGCTACCAGGATTTCTTTGCCCTGAATGACATCAACCTGCAAGTTCGTCGTGGCGAGATCTTCGGCATTATCGGGCGCAATGGCGCGGGGAAGAGCACTCTTCTCAAGGTCATCTCGCGCGTCCTTGTCCCCACGCGTGGCCGGGTCTACCTGGGCGGACAGGTCTCCCCACTTTTGGAGCTGGGCGCTGGCTTTCACCCGGAGCTGACAGGCCGCGAGAACGTCATGTTGAACGGGACTTTGCTTGGACATCCCCTGCGCGAGCTCGAAGCCCGAATGGCCGAGATCGTAGAGTTTGCGGAACTGGGCAATTTCATCGAAGCACCCCTGCGCACGTACTCAAGCGGCATGGCCGCCCGACTGGGCTTCGCAGTGGCCACCGCCTGGCAACCGGAAATCCTGCTCCTGGATGAGATCTTGGCTGTTGGCGACGAGGCCTTCCAGCGCAAGTGCCAGGCCCGAATGCAATCCTTTCGTGACGCAGGCACAACCACCTTGATGGTGAGCCACGACATGGCTGCAGTGTCCGCACTCTGTACGAGCGCGGCCTGGCTTGCGCACGGCAAGATACGCTTAATCGGACCGTCTGCAAAGGTTATCGAGGACTATCGCGCAGGCTAGGGCCGCCCCGACGAGAACCCGATGCGATTCACGCCGCTCGAGATACCCGATGTCATCCGCATTGAACCCCGTATCTTTGCTGATGGGAGGGGTTTCTTCCTGGAGAGCTTCAATAGGGAGGAGTTCCTCCGCGCAGGTCTGGTGGCGGACTTCGTGCAGGACAATCACTCCGGCTCTCGGAAGGGAGCGCTCCGAGGCCTGCACTACCAGATCCGTCAACCGCAGGGAAAACTCGTGCGGCTGGTGGCCGGGGAGGTGTTCGATGTTGCCGTGGATCTGCGCCGCAGCTCGCGGACCTTCGGACGCTGGGCGGGCGCCTACCTGTCGGCGGAAAAGAAGGACCAGCTGTGGATCCCGCCCGGGTTTGCCCATGGGTTCTATGTGCTCAGCGAGTGGGCTGAAGTCCTCTACAAGGTGACGGACTACTATGCACCTCAATCGGAACGCTCGCTCCTCTGGAATGATGGCGACATTGGCATACAATGGCCCATCCCGCCCGGTGAAGGGCCGTTGTTGTCGGACAAAGACCACGCCGGCGTGCCGCTTGAGCAGGCTGAGGTCTACGATTGAGGCGGGCGTCTCGGCCTGCGGCGTGAATCAACCAAGAGGCGAGGATCAGTCTTGAAAACAACTCCACGCGATCATCCCATCTGTTTCGTCCAGCCCACGCGCCTTGCCCTATCCGCCTGGGTGGAGCACGTGCCCTTTGCCATGTATCTGATCGATCTGCTGCGGCCCGCCTGCATCGTGGAGCTTGGCACCCGCAACGGCGTTTCGTATTGTGCCTTCTGCCAGGCCGTGCACCAGCTTGGAGTCCCAGCCCGCTGCGTGGCGGTGGACTCATGGCTGGGAGATGCACATACCGGCGCCTATGGCCCCAGCGTGCTCACCGAACTGCACGCGCACCACGATCCTCTCTACGGAAGCTTCTCGCGCCTTCTGCAGAGCACATTTGATGAGGCGGCCATGTCGTTCCCGGACGCCTCTGTCGATCTGCTCCACATGGACGGGCTGCACACGTACGATGCTGTGCGGCATGACTTTGAGACATGGCTCCCGAAGCTGAGCCCCCGAGGGGTGGTGCTTTTCCACGACATTGCTGAGCACGAACGCGGTTTTGGCGCGTGGAGATTCTGGGCGGAGCTCTCCAGCCGCTATCCGTCGTTCGCGTTCCATCATGGACACGGGCTCGGCGTCCTCGGGATTGGCGCGGCCATTCCTGCTGCTGTGGACGATCTGCTGCAGCTTCCGCCTGATCAGGCGCAGGAGCTCCGGCGATTCTTTGAGCGACAGGGACGGCGCGTGGTCTTTCAGCTTGTGAGTGACCTTGCGTCCCGGCTCCCGGTTCGATTCATGGCCGCTGTCGTACAATTCACCCGCAGGTTGAGCCTGGGTTCCACGCCGGACGGGTAGGCGCCCCGCTGCGCCTGGGGCTCGAGCACACGCAACAACGAGAAGCATCCATGCAAAACATACTCGTGACCGGCGGTGCCGGCTTCATCGGCTCCAATTTCGTCCGCTACCTCCTCAGAGCGCGGCCTGGCGTCCGCCTCGTCAATCTCGATGCGCTGACCTATGCTGGAAGCCGCGAGAACCTCAAGGCTTTGCCCGCAGAAAATCGACATGCCTTTGTGCACGGCGACATTCGGAATCGCGGCTTGGTCGATGGCCTGCTGCGGAAGCACAGTATAGACACCATCGTCCACTTCGCGGCGGAGACACACGTAGATCGCTCCATTCTTGGGCCGGAGGCCTTCATTCAGTCCAACGTCGTCGGCACCTTCACCCTGCTTGAGTCTGCAAGGCAATACTGGATCGGCGGTGGCGGGCCTGGACCCGCAGAACATCGCTTCCATCACGTCTCGACCGACGAGGTCTACGGCTCTCTCCGCCCCGACGACCCCGCGTTCTTGGAGACCACCCCCTATTCGCCCAGCTCGCCCTACGCCGCCTCCAAGGCGGCCAGCGATCACCTGGTCCGGGCCTACGCGCATACGTACGGCTTGCCGGTCACGCTATCGAATTGCTCGAACAACTATGGGCCCTACCAGTTCCCGGAGAAGCTCATTCCATTGATAATCCTGAACGCACTCGCCGGAAAACCCCTGCCGGTCTACGGCGATGGCCAGCAGATCCGTGACTGGCTCTACGTCGAGGATCATTGCGAAGCCATTCAGACCATCCTGGAGCACGGACCTGCCGGAGAAACGTACAATGTGGGGGGCGGCAATCAGCCCACCAACCTAACGATCGTCCAGACGATCTGCGATATGCTTGACGAACTCCGCCCGGCAGCCGCCTCACATCATCAACTGCTTCAGTACGTGGCCGATCGCCCCGGGCATGATCGGCGGTACGCCATGGATATCACCAAGATCCGGCGAGATCTGGGCTGGGCGCCGCGCCATTCGCTTTCAGAGGGCTTGCGCCACACCGTCGAGTGGTTCCTCACGCATCCAGACTGGGCCGACAGCATTCGGCAGCAAAGCGGCTTCCAGACGTGGATGGACCGCAATTACCAGGACAGGGAGAAACGCGCATGAAGGGCATCATCCTCGCAGGCGGCCGGGGTACGCGCCTGCACCCGCTCACTCTGCCGATCAGCAAGCAACTCCTGCCTGTGTACGACAAGCCCATGGTGTACTACCCCCTCTCCATGCTAATGCTCGCTGGGATCCGTGACATCTTGTTGATCAGCACGCCGGAAGACCTGCCGCTGTTCCGTCGGTTGCTTGGCGATGGCGCTCAGTGGGGCATGCGCTTTGCCTATGCTGAGCAGGCCCAGCCGCGTGGCTTGGCGGACGCGTTTCGCCTCGGGGCCAGGTTCATCGATGGTCAGCCTTCCTGCCTCATTTTGGGTGACAACGTCTTCTTTGGTACTGGCCTGCCCGAAACGCTCCGTGCTGCTGCGGCTCTGACGGAGGGCGCCTTGGTATTTGCCTACGCCGTCCGCGATCCGGAACGCTATGGGGTGATCGAATTCGATTCCAACGGCAACGTGCTGAGTCTGGAGGAAAAGCCCGCCCACCCCAAGTCGCACTATGCCGTGCCCGGCATCTATTTCTACGACTCACAGGTCGTGGATTTCGCTGCGCGCCTGCAGCCCTCTGCCCGTGGGGAACTCGAGATCACCGACCTGAACCGCATGTACATCGAACGCGGCCTCCTCCGCGTGGATGTCCTCGGCCGCGGCGTGGCCTGGCTGGATGCGGGCACGCACGAATCCTTGCTTCAGTCCGCCAGCTTTGTGCAGGCGGTCCAGGAACGCCAGGGCCTGATGATCTCCTGCCCGGAGGAGATCGCCTTCCGCATGGGGTACATCAATGCCGCTCAACTCGCCGCGCTGGCGGCCGCCATGGCCGGCAACAGCTACGCCTATTACCTACAGCGTCTGGCGCACGAGGAACCGTGAACATACTCCTTTTTGGCAAGAATGGTCAGTTGGGCTGGGAGCTGCGCCGCACGCTCGCGCCGTTGGGAAATGTGATTGCCATCGACTATGAGGACCTCGACCTTGTCGATGTCGTTCAGCTTAGGGGGAAGATCGACGAGGCCCGGCCGCAGATCATCGTCAACGCCTCCGCTTACACTGACGTCGATGGCGCCCAGAGCGAACGCGAGAAGGCCTTCGCCATCAACGCCCGCGCCCCGCAGATCATGGCCGAACAGGCCAGGGCGCTGGATGCGGCCATGATCCACTACTCAACGGACTACGTGTTCGAGGGAACCAAGACCGAGCCCTACAGTGAAGCCGACACGCCCAGGCCCGCGAATGTATACGGCGAGAGCAAGCTCGCTGGCGAAGAGGCCGTCAAGAGCGCCGCCGGCGCCTTCCTGATCTTGCGCACGGCCTGGCTCTACAGCATGCGCGGCAGCAATTTTGTCACCAAGGTACTGAAATGGGCTCGCAAACATGAGAAGCTGCACATCGTCGACGACCAGATCTCCAACCCCACTTGGGCGCGCATTCTTGCGCAGCTCACCGCGCACGTCCTGGAGCGCGGAGATGGCTATTTGCGCGACCGCAGCGGACTCTATCATCTCGCCGGCGGAGGCTATGCCAGCCGCTATGAATGGGCGCAGGAGATCCTCAAGTACGACCCCCGACCCGAAGAACAAAAAGCAACCGAGGTCGTCCGGGCTGCCACTTCCGATATTCCCACGCCCGCCATGCGGCCGCTCTATTCCGCCCTCAACTGTGACCGATTCGCCGAGGTCTTCGGCCTGCGCGCGCCCGCTTGGCAGCAGGAGCTCAAACTCGCGCTGGCGGACTCGGCCGCGTGATTTTCCCCGTCGGTAGGTTGCACTCCCCGCGCCGCACGTGCTGATCGCCCGCCCGCAATGCGGCGGGCGAAGGAATCCCTCCCTTCAGTCGGCGGTCTCGGTTCTCGATCCGCCAGTAGGCCCAGAGGCAAGTCGCGCCTGCATGCTATCTCGTCGTCCGGTTTGCTGCCGGTCTGTGGCCACCAGGCAGGAGATTGCAACGAACGCCAGCATCGTGGGATAGGCCTCGTACAGGTAGTTCCACGTCCCGATTCGCACGGAGGAGATGTTCATGAATGAGATCAGTGCGATCCTGGATAAGCTGAGGATCGCGCAGCCCGTGAGCACACTCCACAACTGGCTGCCCTCGCCCTTGCGGATCATCCTAAAGGTGAAGGATCCGTAGGCGATCAGAGCGGCGCCGAAGAGCAGCGGGCTAAACACTTGGTAGCCCCGCAGGATCTCACCCAGTGCCGCGCGCCGGGCCGTACTGAGGCTCACTTCCTCCGGCCGCGGTGTCGCAGGTGGATCATACGACAGCAAGCGATACACAATGTCGTTCTTCTCGACGACGCCATCCGTGGGCATGAGCTCGGCGAAAGGTATGCGCTCCTGCATCAGGCCGGAAGCCCACATCTCAAGGCTGCACTCGTCCGGGCAGCGCACATCCAGACGGTAATGCGCGTTCGACGCTCCGCCGATGTCCCTCCCCCGGCTCGAAAGATAGGCCTCGAAATCCGGGCTCGGCGTCGGAGAGGAGTTGGACCAGATGGCAGTGCCGGAATGATCTTTGACCTGCAGCTCAACGACCGAGTTCAACCCCGCGGCCTCAAGCTCCAAATGGTGCTGCCCCGTCGGTGTGATCTCGCCCGCCAACGCGCGGAACAGTGCCAGCTCCTCCGGCGTCCCAACGCTGGGCACCGCATCCAATCCCACAGCACGAAACCCCACCACTGCGACCAGGTTGTCCATAAACGGTGGGAGCCACAGCCGCAGGTAGTAGTTGTGCCAGACTGGCAACAGCGTCCTCCGCGGGCCGTAGCAGTCGAGCTCACCCCGAGCGCATGCAGCATTGACCTCCCGCTCTAGTCGCAGGTAGAACTCTGCAGGAAATCGGCCGCTGTCGTAGTAGCCCGCCGCCTGGACTGCATCCCGCAACGCCCACATAAACGAGCCGCCGGTGATTTCGTGCCTGTTTGAGTCGTCCTGCTGGCTTTCGCTCTGGGTTTCCCAGAAGGATCCGACCTTCCCCTCGAGATACGGCTTCAGCTCCGCGGCTGCTGGGCTGACGTGATAGATTCGGCGGCGCGTCTCCTTCGACACTGGGACCAGCGGCTTGAATTCGACCGGCTTGACGCGGGCCAGGGCCCCATACGCCGCGTTGAAGCTCCGCGCATCGAACTCCGTCTTGTTGAAAAGTCCATAGTGGAGGTAATTCACTGCTGCCACCGAGTACACGATCACTGCCCAAAGTCCCAGAGAGCCAAGCCACCACCGGAGCACGCGCCAGGGAGCCCGGGACGCGCGCCTTTTCCAGGCAAGCAGCGTCGCGCACCCGAACACGAACAGCAGGGCGGGTACGACGACCACCAGCTGCTCCTCTCGCGTCAGCCATAGGCCTGCGAACGAGGCTCCCAGGCCCACGGACCACCACCGGGCTTGCCTGCCGCCGCTTTCGTCGGTCAACAGCAGCCCGAAAGCGCACGCCGCAACGATCGTTGTCAGAGCTGGCGTGATCATCTCCCGCAGCACCCGCGTAACGCCGGCAGCATTGCTTGCCGGATTGAAGAGCAGGACTCCGTAGAAAACCACGGCCAGCATGTTCCTGCTTAGCAACGGCCTGACCGCCATGGTCATTGCCCAGCACGCAATTGCGTACAGCAGTTGCGTCGAGAGCAGCAGAGGAAGGCCGAGCACAAAGGCGAACGCGATCCACGCAGGAAAGAATGGTCCCTTGATCAACGTGAGACTGTCATAGGGGCCAAGCCATTGCGCCCGCAGCATGTAAGCAGCTTGCGTCAAGAAATGATAGTCGTCGTGCCCCGAGGGGCCAATGGCATACACCGTCTGGCTCGCCGTGAGCCAGAGCTTCAGGAAGGTCAGGGCCAGGCAGGTGAGCCAGACCCATCGGGGCATGCTGGATTGATTCTGCATGAAAGGAAGCGCTGCAGTCGAAGCAGGCGGAACGCGGCCGGTGTCTTCCCGGCCCCCCAGGGACGAGATTGCGCTGCCTATTGGCATGGTGAACTCACGAAACGCAGCATCCCTCACGCAGATGATACCAGAACGACCTCCTTGGGAAACTCGAGAGAACTAGCGCCAGGTGACTATCAGGCGGATCGCCCTCGGGTCCCGGCCACCTTGGAACCGTCCTTACAGAATCTTTAGGACTCCCGAAAAGTGGCACCTGTCCATTGCATTCCGCCGCAGCCCGTGCTAACATAAGGGCGCAAGAAGAAAAAGAGCCAAACGACAAAGGCAAACCCGGTGAAAACCGGGGGCGCAAAGCCAACGGGCCTAAAGTCACGCAAGTGACCACGGTCGCCAGGCCGCCGAAGTGGACTATCGCAACATTGTAGCGCGCGGCGAGCCTGGGTATTTTCCAGGCTCTTCTTGTTTGTCAGGAGAATTTCCGTAATCACCTTATCGTTCGATAAGGGCAAACCCGGCGAAAGCCGGCGACGCAAAGCCAACGGGTCTAAAGTCACGCTAGTGACCATGACCGCCAGGCCGCCGAAAACGAAATGGTCAAACACTTCTTCGAAAACCTAAGCAGAGTGTTTTCCGGCGTTCGCCGTTCCACGGGTGCCTTTATCGGGGAGGCAATCGTATGGCACCCACCATCACGGCACGCCGCATTGGCCTAGCTCTCTCCGTTCTCATCCTGCTCGGTACGGCCCTGGTTCCCCTGCCCGCGTCCGCCGCGGCGCTGGCCGCCCCCCGTTTCGTTCCTGACTTCCGGACCTTCTCCGCCTCGCTCACCAACGGCCAGCCTGATGTGCTGGTCGGCGCCTACGCCGAGGATCTGTTTGCGCTGCCTATCGTGCAGCAGCCCGGTGGGCAGGCCGGCTTCGTTTCCCGGGCCAACGACACCCTCACCAACTTCGCCTGGCCGCAGGCGTACGGCGTGACCGGCCTTCTCGCACACAACCAGCTCAGCGGCGCGTACTTCTTCGGTCTCAATCCCGGGCAGCGAATCATCCTGATCTACGGTGATGGCCGCACCCAGCGCTACATCGTAACGCGCCTCCTCCGATACCAGGCTACCGCGCCGCTCAGCCCCTACAGCGACTTCATCGACCTCGATACGCAGGATTATCTGTCTGCGGAGCAGTTGTTCAGGAAGGTCTACCAGGGGGAGAAGCATCTCACTCTCCAGACCTGCATTGCAGCCAATGGCGATTCCAGTTGGGGACGGCTCTTTGTGATTGCCGTGCCGGAGGACCCCTTCTTCGTTCGCCTATCCCGTATCGAGACGGTCGAGGTGTATTCAGCCGGCCAACTTGCCGCGCTTCCGGCCAATTGACGGTCCCTGTGCCGGCTCGCGCGCCGCTCCCACGTGAGCATGTGAAGGAATAAGTCAGGTAGCTTGCCATCGTCCCCTCCCATATCGCCGGGGGCGTTCAGCCGGATCTTCCTCACGGGCATGCTTCTCCGGGTCACCAACGCGGGCACGACCCCCGCGCCGTTGCCGAGGAGCCTTCTCCGCGGACGCCTTCGCCTGCCGGCACTGATGCGCCGCAAGCGCTGCAGATCATCCTCATTCCCGGCACGGTCGACGCGCCGTCGCAGGACGCGATCCTCGTGGCGCTCGCCTATTGCCGCGGATCTCTTCCACGATACGTCGCACTTTGCCATGACCGATCTGCGCACCCACGACGGCTGGGCCATGGCCTCGGTGGTTGCTCCTTCTGTCGAAGGTCAGGACCTGGCGTGTAGAGCCGAGCACGACTGCCCCCACAAGCTCTTGCTCCTGCAGCGGAACAGTTCGGTGCCGGAAGCACCACGGGCCGGCTTACTCTCCCCGCCTCCCGGGCGGCAGGCCTGCACTGTGCATGCGTGGTGCCCGCTCTCCCCGCTCATTGTTCCATCTGACATATAATACCGGGTGCCCATCAAGTCTGGAGCGATTCCCTGAGGAGATCATCGTGGAGAACAGGTGCCTCGCCGCACCGATGTCTGCGGGAATCGTCGTGCGGTGCGCGATTGCGGGTGCAATCCGGCCGCTGCAGATAAGACAGCATGAGCACCGCGAACATCGGGCCCCAGACAGCTGGGCTACTTTCACCGTTCGGTCGCCCCAACGTGGGCAGCCCCGGGAGAGCTCCGCGACTCCCGAGACCTAACCGGAGCAACAGCTGCTGGCCCAGCAAGCGGCCGCGAATACGCGCCTGCCGGAAGCCCGGCGGCCTGTCGCAGTCGCCCCGTTAGCAAGGAGTAGTCGCTTCTCGGAATCACCATATGGCGTCAACCCCCAGAATCAGCGTCGTAATGATCTGCCATAACCACGAGAAGTACATACAGGAGTCCGTGGAGAGTATCCTATCGCAGACAGACCATGATTTTGAGCTCATCATCGTGGACGATGGTTCTACAGACAATACTGCAAGAATAATCAAGGAGTACGACGATTCACGGCTTGTCCTGGTTCAGCAAGAAAACTCCGGCCCAAGCGCGGCCCTAAACGCAGGCATTGATAGGAGCCGCGGGCAATTCATCGCCTTCATGAGCGGCGATGATGTGTCCCACGGAGACCGGCTCACGACTCAGTTCCATCAGATCGAGTCCCACAAGGCCGATATCGTCTTCTGCCTGCCGGAGATAATCGGGCCGAAGTCGGAAGCTTTGTCTCCGGCCATGTGCCCGCGGTTTTTTGGCAAGGATTTCAGGAATACGGCAGACTTGTATCGCATCTTGTTCTACGACCAGAATTTCCTGTGTGCACCATCGGCCTTCTGCCGCAGGACCGCCATTGATGAAATCGGTCGATTTCGACGTGGCTTGATCCAGCTTCAGGATTTTGACTATTGGATCAGGGCCTGCAACAAAGAGCTGGTAATCCGGCTTTTCAAGGATCCCTTGGTGCAATACCGCCATCTGTACGGCGCGAATCTCTCCGACAGCCGGAACTTGAATCGTACGAGGACTGAGGCGTTCCAGGTATATCGGCACTTCTTCGACCAGGCACCGGTCCGCTTGCTTCAGGAACTATTTGGCCAGAGCATCCATCTGTCTGCAACTGGGGAATCGGCTGATGTCGAGATAGATAAGTCGCTCCTCCTTTTGCAGCACCCCGATCCACTGGTCAGAATAGTGGGCGCGAACCGCATTATCGGGCAGTTCGAGGACGACTCAATATATGCGAAGTTGAAGAATGAAAGAGAACTGGATGCCGTGACCTTCTTCCGACTCACAAACGCGATTGATGCTGGCTCGGTCCTGGGCCTCAGCAATGTCAGCAAGGCACTCGGGACAATTCGCGTTTGGCTGGGCCGTGTCCTCCGGTTTATCGTTGCCAGAGGGCCGATATGGAGCGAACGGCAGGCAGAGAAGCGCATTCGATCTTACCTGGAGAAGGGCGATTACCAGCGCGCGCTCTTGTTGACCTGGGGCAGCCGCCTGCAGAGTGCCGGGAGTCGGCTTATCTTTACAATCCGGATGCTGCCTGGCAGAATCTGGCGCCCAACAAGGCGCGCACTGATCTATGCCTCCCGGGTTCTGGCTCCGGAGGCAGAACAGCTGCTGGGCTCGAAGGTGCTCGAGTTGGAACGCCTGTATGACTACTGCCTCAAAAGGAAGTGGGTGCTTCACGAAGACGCTCCCGAGCGAGTCAAAATTCGCCGGCCCCGCGTTACAGGGGAAATTGCGTGCGAGCTAGCCGAAGGCGAGGCCATGTGCCCGCCTGCCTACGTGTCCACGATCACTGACGCAGTTGTCACTGGGGGCTCCAGCCTCGTGGTTTCCCATGAGGGACTCCTGCTCCACGATGAGATGGTGGATTTCCCCGGAGAGGACTTCGGGCTCAAGTCCCCCTATGTAAGATTCCGCCACCAAGACAAGGTGATCCTGGGCTACTCCTTCCGCCCGGGAGCTGTAATCAAGGAGGGGATTGTACTTTCCTGCGATCATGACGCCAACTATTTCCATTGGCTCGTCGAATGCCTGCCCAAGCTTCTCATGGTCAACAGCTTGCCGCAACTCGAAGGCGTGCCGCTGCTGGTACCGAAGGGGCTCCATCAAAACCTGGAACGTGCCTTGGAACGAGTGAATGTCAGCGAACGCCGTGTGATACGTTTGGACCCCGGCGTTGGATACCGGGTACGCCGATTGATATACCCCTCGCCTCTGTCTCGGATCCTCGACCGATATGGGGGCCAGCCCGTATTTGACGAGGACATCGTCCTATCCCACAAGTGGATTTCCATGGTCGCACGGGCTCTTCGGAACAACGCGCCATTTGTGCGCAAGCCGTGGCGCAGGCTCTACCTAGCGCGGCGCCATGCAGGCCTCCGGTCGCTCGAGAATGCAGAAGAACTGGAAAGACTCATGCTCGAACGCAATTTCGAAATCGTCGCACTCGATGATGTTTCCCTGGATTTTCAAATCGAGCTCTTCTCACAGGCTGCAATGATTGTTGCTCCAACCGGCGCCGCCCTCACGAATATGCTGTATTGCCAGCCAGGCGCCAAAGTCATCATCTTCATGTCCAATCATGACAGCACCAACTACTACTACTGGTCGCAGATGGGCGATATTGCGGGATTGGACGTGGAGATCCTTGCCGGTGAACGGCTCTACAATCTCACCAATCGCCATTCGGTGCATGATGACTATGTTATCGATCCGCAAATTGTGCTTGAAGGGATTGGAAACATGAGCAGAGCTAGCAGAACAGATTAGCCGAAATAGCGGTGCAAAACCTGTGGCGCCGCGAATCTTGCGCCGGCATCCGGAATGCGCCACGGACCTCGCGCCGACGGCCGGTACAAGCAGTTGGCACATCGGCGCGCTAGGCCCATCCAATGCTGTTGCCCTGCAGTCGTAACTGCGTAACCCATCCAACAGCCAACAAGGCAACTGGGAGATGAATGGATCCAAGAACAGAACCACCGACAACCTTTGGATTGCTGAACGCATTGGATGTTGCCTGTATGGTGACGTTCCTCCTTTCAGATGCTACGCTGAAAGTGACCGGTTCGGTTTGAACAGTTGATGCTGGATATGCCGCACATTGAGCAACTATCGTTTCGAAATCAAGATCCTGGTTGATAGGGTTGGAAAGAGGGCACT
>Ga0315288_10001620_pt1 | contig 29099 bp, 19 predicted proteins | sample YL17G11_20_MG_FD_203454 | JGI IMG/M metagenome (GOLD analysis project Ga0315288, IMG submission 203454) | Sediment microbial communities from Yellowstone Lake, YNP, Wyoming, USA - YL17G11_20 | ecosystem: Environmental > Aquatic > Freshwater > Lake > Sediment | place: USA: Wyoming | collected... | reverse complement strand
ATTGCACAAATCAACCCAAATGGATCTCTTTTAGAGATCCATAGATACCCCGCTGCTTGCGGCGGGGTAGTTCATTGTCAAGTTATTTTAAATTTGTCCAGAAACAAAAATTCTTGACACGAAAGACAGTTTATTGTAGATTCGTTTTCATTCGTATTATATTGGTTCAGTAAGGAGCAATATGATAGAGAAACTTATCCATGAAGAATGTGGCGTCTTTGGTATCTTCGGAGCAAGAAAGGCATCAGAGCTGACTTATCTGGGACTTTATGCCTTGCAACACAGAGGACAGGAAGGGGCAGGCATTGTCTCCTCCAACGGTGAAAGGTTCTATCAGCATAAAGCTCTGGGGGAGGTTAATGAAGTCTTCTCCAATAAGGATACCCTGAATCAATTAAAAGGCGACTTAGCCATCGGACATAATCGCTACTCCACTACCGGCATCTCCTCTTCCATAAACGTCCAGCCTCTTTCCATCGCCTATAAGAAAGGTAATTTGGCTTTGGCTCACAATGGGAACCTGACCAATTCCTACAGCCTGCGGATTTACATGGAGAGGACCGGCTCCATTTTTCAGACCTCCAGCGACAGCGAGATAATCCTGCATCTGGTAGCTCGATCCAGAAAAGAGACGGTGGAGGAGATGATCCAGGATGCCATATCGAAGGTAAAAGGAGCTTTCTCCTTAGTCTTCAACACCGGTGACTCACTCGTCGCTGCCCGAGATCCTTATGGATTTCGTCCACTGGCTTTAGGCAAGCTCAATAATGCCTGGGTGGTCGCATCGGAGACCTGCGCATTCGACATCATCGGAGCAAAATATGAAAGAGACATTGAGCCGGGTGAAGTGGTGGTAATCAACCATAAAGGTATCAAATCTTCTTCTCCTTTCAAACCAGTCAAGCACGCCTTCTGTATATTTGAATTCATCTATTTTGCTCGTCCGGATAGCATGATCTATGGTGAGAACGTAGATAAAATCCGCAGAAGATTGGGCAGACAGTTGGCAAAAGAAAAACCTGCCCCTGCAGATATCGTGATCTCAGTCCCCGACTCTTCTAATACCGCTACTCTTGGATACTGTGAAGAATCCAGAATAAAGTATGAAGTGGGTTTGATTCGTAATCACTATATCGGCAGGACCTTCATCGAACCAGAGCAGACCATAAGGGATTTGGACGCTCGCATAAAATTCAATCCAGTGCGCGGAGTGCTGAAAGACCAAAGGGTGGCAATTGTTGACGATTCCATTGTCAGAGGGACTACCAGCAAGAAGCTTATAAAAATGTTGAGAAATGCCGGGGCAAAAGAAGTGCATTTCCGGGTAAGCTCACCCCCTATAATCTCCCCTTGCTTTTATGGGATTGATATGCCTACCAAAGAAGAGTTGATCGCATCTTCCAAATCAGTTGAGGAGATCAGAGAATATTTAGATGTGGATAGTTTAGGTTACCTTTCCATACCGGGGATGCTTTCCATGCACTCTTTAGGAGGAAGAAATTTCTGCGTCGCCTGCTTCTCCGGCAAATACCCCACCAAGCTCGAAGAGAACAGCGGAAAGCATGTTTTGGAAAGAAAGTGCTGTGGACAGATGTGATTTTTAAGATTATAATTAAGTTGACATTCTAAGACCTCACCCCCTTTCGTTCCCCTTCAAGGTGAATCCCTCAGAGTGAACACCTCTTCACATTGTGGAGAGGGGGATAGGGGGAGAGGTAAGGGGCGATCAAACTTGAGCACCAGAATATTTTCCATTATCCAAGAAAAAGAAATTCGACGCTTTGTGAAATTCTGTCTGGTGGGGGCTTCGGGTGTTCTGATCAACATGTTCTTTCTGTGGTTCTTCACCGAAAAAGTGAAACTTTATTATCTTCTCTCCAGTCTTTTGGCAATTGAGATTTCGCTTTTAAGCAACTATGTGTTGAACGATTTCTGGACTTGGCATGATCGAGGAAAAGAGGGCAAAACTCAATATTTCAAAAGGATGCTTCAATATCATATTTCTTCCAGCGCCGCTATCTTGACTAATTTCTCAATTTTGTGGATTTTGACCGGAATCTTCCATATATATTATTTAGCTTCAAATGTCTTTGGCATTCTGTGTGGAACTTTTTTGAATTTCTTTATCAATGACCGCTGGACCTTCAAACATAAATAGTAAGCAGTAAGCAGTCGACAGAAAAAGAATATAGAAAATGAACTTTTCGAAAGAGAATAGTAATTTAGAAGTTAGCTTCCAAATCGCAGAAGCCCCGCGAAGCGGGATCTTCGCTTCGCTCCGACAAGCTTCTGCACTCCAAAACACTCCTCTATACCTCTGTAACATTACAATTCCGTCCTTTCACACTTTATGCAATTATCAGAGCTGGCAAAAAAGAAATATTTCCGGATAGCCCTATATGTAATTCTCGCAATTGTTGTGCTGGGCTTCTTTCGGAATACTATGCGAAAGAGTATGAACGATTTCCGGGTGGTGCATCGGGCCGCTACCAGAGTCTGGCATACGGAGAATCTATACGATTTTGCCGATGGTCACTATCTATATAAATATTCTCCTTTTTTTGCCATTCTGGTTGCTCCACTGGGACTTTTTTCTTTCAAGCTCGGTGAGGTGATCTGGCTTTTGGGAATGTGTCTTTGTCTTGCCTTTACACTAAATCAGAGCAAGAAGATGATCTTGGGTGATAAACCACCCCCACCATATTTTTATCTTCTGACCATACTCTTCACCTCAAAATTTCTGGCGAGGGAGATCACATTAGGACAGACCGACCTGTTGATGCTTTTGTTCATCTTTTTGTTTATCTCACTTTTGGACCGAGGAAAGGAATTTTGGAGTGGACTTTTCCTCTCGTTATCAATAATGATTAAGCCTGTATCTTTGATATTTGCGTTATATCTTTTATACAAAAAAAGATACAAAACAGTCGGATATACGATAATTGATTGTATCATCTTTCTATTTATTCCAGCTATCCTTTATGGCTTTTCTACCAATCTGAGTTTACTTTCCGGATGGAAAACAGTTATGTCTGTTTCCTCACCTCCACTGTTAGCGGTTGATTTGAATCAATCGCTTTTTGCCTTTTTCTTTAGATTCTTAACGCCCACCATTCAGAATGTGAATTTATTAAGTATCAACCACACCATAGTGAGCTGGTTGATATATGCCACCATACTATGTTTATTCCTCCTCTTTGTTTTTTTAAACCGCAGGTCAAAACTTGTGGAAAAAAATTTAATGTATCATCCTGAATGTATCGAATATTCAATTCTTTTGATCTTTATTACCCTCTTTTCCCCTTTGGGCTGGGTTCAGAATTATTCCTCCAGCATCTTGGCTATCATGATTTTACTCTATTATGTTCTGGAGACAAAATTTAAAGACGAATTCATCTTTGGTATGCTGATTTTGTTTTTCATTTTGGTGGATGTCATTAATTTTGAAATAGTAGGGCGAAGATTGAACGATCTATCCCTCTATTTATCTTTCCTCACCTGGGGAACCTTCATATTGATAGCTTGTTTGTCAAAATTACGGTTGTCGAAAATTGCTTGAAAATGCGGATTCGTCCGCAGTCCATCCGTCACTAAACACCATTTGTCAGGGACGGTCGATGCCGTATGTCTTCTTGGAGAGTGGGACAAGGTGGAGTCAGAAGATTCTTATTTTCTAACAACTTCTTAATTCCCTGCCGATAGATAAACAGTGGTCAGTTATCAGTGTTCAGTTATAAGTCATCAATTATTAATCATTAATCAGCAATCATTGAATTTAGGGGGGGTATGGATAAAGCTAAGATTTTAGTGGTGGACGACGAAGAGTCGATGTGCAAGTTCATGGAGATCATGCTGAAAAAAGAGGGTTATTCTGTTACCACCAGCCAAAATGCAAGCTCGGCACTTCAGCGAGTTAAAAGCGAAGAGTATGATCTGGTGATCGCCGATCTGATGATGCCGGAGATGAGCGGATTGGAGCTTCTTTCCCGGGTCAAATCCATCGATACGGACGTCGATTTCATCGTAATGACTGCATTTGCTTCTGTAGACTCCGCCATCGAGGCTCTGAAAAAAGGAGCTTTCGATTATATAACCAAACCCTTCAAGGTGGATGAGATAAAGATCGCGGTGAGGAAATCTTTAGAGCAAAAAAATATCGCCCGGGAGAACGTTCAGCTTAAGAAGGAACTAAAAACTAAATTCGACTTCGATAGCTTCATTGGCAATAGTCTGGAAATTGTCAAGCTGAAAAAGATGGCGGAGAAAATTGCTCGATCTGAATCCACCGTTTTGATCGAGGGGGAATCGGGGACCGGCAAAGAGCTGATAGCCCGGGCCATCCATTACCATAGTCCCAGATCGGACCAACCCTTCGTCACCATAAACTGTGCGGCCCTGCCCGAAAACCTTTTGGAAAGCGAGCTATTCGGACACGTGAAAGGCTCATTTACCGGAGCTATCAAAGACAAAGATGGTTTGTTCAAAGTTGCGGACGGAGGGACGTTCTTTTTAGATGAAGTGGGAATGACTACACCTGCCATTCAAGCCAAGCTGTTAAGAGCCCTAGAGGAAAAGGAGATTACTCCGGTGGGAGGAACCGCTCCCATTAAAGTGGACGTGCGCCTTATCGCCGCCACCAATGCAGACTTGGAGCAAGAGGTGAAACTGGGAAACTTCAGAGCGGATCTTTATTATCGACTGCACGTTATCCCTATACGGATCCCTCCATTGCGTGACAGAAAAGACGATATCAAGCTTCTCTCCTCTTATTTCGTCAAGAAATATTGTCAGAAGACACAAATAGAGGAGAAGATTATTTCGGATGAAGCGGCGACTCGATTGCTCTCCTGTCAATGGCCCGGCAACGTAAGAGAGCTGGAAAACGCCATCGAACATGCAGTCCTGTTATCCAAAGGAAACCAGATAACCGTAGAAGACTTTCCCCAGAAGTTAAAAGAGGGTGACCAGACTGACTTAGTTACAGAAGAGAAGCCAGTTACTCCAACTCTGGAGATGATCGAAAAATCTTATATCTTCTGGGTGCTGACTCAAACTGGCTGGCAGAAAGGAAAAACAGCTTCAATTCTGGGCATAGACAGCTCCACATTATATAGAAAGATCGAGAAATATAAATTGAAATCCCCTAATTCTTCTGTCGGTGACCTCTGATAGAAGAAGCTACCCTCTCACACTATCCTCCTACGGATTTCGCTTCGCTTAATCTTCCCCAAAGGAGAAAGGGGATTTTCTATTTCCTCTCCCTTCCGGAGAGTCGAAGACACTTCTGGGAGGACTAAGGTGAGAGGGATCAAGAGAATTCAGCAAATTTTCATGTCCCCCAGGCTCGTACGAGTGCATACACCTCCCCTGACCTGTAAGAATGTTTCTATCGGATCAGGCGACTCGGTAATCACGTAAAACTCTTTAATGCGCTGTCATCCATGGGAAATATTTCAGACAATCCGAGAGACTCTTACCAAAACATGAAGAGTAATAGATTATTTACTCTCGAAAATTCTATCTGTATTTCTATCTTCATTTTCTTCCTTGGGGTTTATACTAAGACTTTGTGTCCTACCGTCTTCTGGTGGGATTCCGGTGAGCTGATCGCTAATATAAAAGTTTTAGGTATTCCTCATCGTCCGGGATATCCGATTTATGTTCTTTTGGGTAAATTAATTTCCTTTTTCCCGCTCGGGAGTATTGCCTTTAGAGTAAACTTTCTTTCTGCTCTCTGGGCTTCACTTTCATTGGCTATCTTGTATAAGACTCTGGTTGAGACACTGAATCTGTTCTTCCCGGATATATCCAATAAAAGAGGATTGGTTTTGGTTTCTGCTTTCACTTCTGTCTTCATTCTGGGATTCACCTATTCATTCTGGATACAAGCGGTGAGAGCGGAAGTATACTCTTTGAATGCGCTCTTCTTTTCTCTGTTGTTCTTTTTGAGCGTCCGGTATCTAAAATCAAAACAGGTAAAATTCCTCTGTCTTTTCTTCTTTCTTTTTGGATTAGGTCTGGGAAATCATCATCTTAGCTTATTATCATGCGCACCCGCATTACTCTTCTTGATATTGTCTTCATACAGCATGGTTCGACTTCCTTCGGCTTCTCTCAGGACAGGTTACTCACCACAAGTCCGTCATGGTTCGACTTCCTTCGGCTTCCCACAGGACAAGTCGCTCACCACAAGTCCGTCATTCGTCATAAATTTAATTTTATTTTTCTTATTAGGTTTAAGCATTTATCTTTTTCTTCCTATCCGCTCCTCATGCCATCCAGCTTTGGCTTGGGGTAACGTCAAATCCGTTGCCTCCTCCGCCGGCTCAATCTTTGCAATTGATACCATCCGGCGTTTCAATTTGGACTTTTTGTCTGACATTAATACCAAGCTTTCGCAGATCATTTTATTATTCTCCGATCAACTCACTCTGGTATGTTTTACCATTAGCTTATTGGGTTTTTTTCTTCTTTTCAGACATAACCGTAGATTATTGTTTTTTCTTCTTTTGTTGATAGCAGGCAACTGCGCTGTGGTTATATACATGACCACAGAGTTCATATCCACCAATCCAGATTTGCATGGATATTTGATCTTTTCCGTTTTCTCCTTGACTTTCCTCTATGGCATAGGTGTTTTTATTACTTTGAATTTCATTCGCCATTCGTCATGGTTCGACTTCCTTCGGCTTCCCTCAGGACAAGTCGCTCACCACAAGTCCGTCATGGTTCGACTTCCTTCGGCTTCCCTCAGGACAAGTCGCTCACCACAAGTCCGTCATTTCTTTTTGATTGTTTTCGCAGTGATCTCCCTTTTTCCACTGTTCAAACATTATCATGCTGCAAATCTATCCCACAACCGGATTGCTTATAACTACGGATTAAGCGTTATCTCCAATCTGGATTCAAACTCAGTTCTTTTTGCAGACAACGTGAATTTAAATTTCATCTTAAGAGAGATTCAATATGCGGAGGGGATAAGAAAAGACGTGACCATCATAGATCGTGGTCTTCTGAGCTTCGATTGGTATGTGGAACAAAAGAGAGAAGAACAAAAAGCTCTTTTCGCAGGTATTCCACACCAGGTAATGGGAGACCCGCTATTTGGTTTGCTTCTAAGGAAAAGTCAGGATTTAGCCAAGCCAACTTATATCGAATTTACCGAAAGAGACTCAAATCTGGTTGACTATCTTTTTCCAAAAGGATATGTGTTTAAAGTATCTAAGACTCGAATTGATCAAATTGCGGAAAAGGATTTGCAGTTGCAGAAAAGATGGGATGTTGACGGACCTTTCGATCCAGATGATGAAATCTTTCAAAGAGATTGGGATGCCCAGAGAGTGTTCGCACTTTCCTATTATAGATTAGGGCTTTTCTATGAATGGAAAGGAATGCCATCTTACGCTTTGGATAAATACTCAAAAGTAAGCCAGGTCGATCCTGGAAATGAAGAACTCACTCTGAAGATAAAGCATTTGGAGGCACTTCAAAACTTATCAGAGACTTCTCATCCTGCTCCTATTCTTTACTGAACAAAACAAGCATTGGTCACTTTTTTTGAACCAGAATGAGAGAATTGACAGGAAACGGTAATGGTTTGCATTTTGCAAGAAATTGGGTAAAACCAGCATGGTATTCAGGGATGTTCAGAATTAGATCAACATCTTTCCCCTTATATAGAAAGGGGTTAGGGACATATTAATCGAAGGCACACTTTTTGCACTAAAGATAACCTGTTAAATCTAAGGAGGATTCATGAACTTCAAAAAACACAATAAATTTGGCTTTACTCTAATCGAGCTGATGATCGTGGTGGTTATCATCGGAATTTTGGCTTCTATGGCTATACCCCGTTTCATGCGAACTTCGGTGAAAGCTAAGCAAAGTGAGGCGAAACTAAACTTGAAGCAGATCTACACCATGGAAAATGCTTATAGACAGGAAAAGGATACCTACTTTCCCAGTGACGGAAGCACGGTTGTGGCTCAACCTGGAGAAACTTTTGCCCCATTATGTGTGGAGATCATGTTTCCAGCTTATTACAGTTACTCCATAACCGGAAATGCTAACTCTTTCTTAGCCACCGCTGGCTCAAAAAAAGCCACTGGGCTGGATGATGATCCAACTTTGGACGTGTGGACCATAAGTCAAAATGGCGTCCTCGCCTGTATTATCGACGATTCAAATGACTGAATACGAAATGATTGAAAATAAATTGAAGAACTCTCGTATTTTGCAAAAAAATTAGCAAAATACTCTAAGAGGAAGTGTTGAATTTGAGAATACTAAATTTTGAACACAGGTATTATCTTCGCTTTGCCTTCTATGTGTAAATACGAAATGATAAAATTTAAACAAATGGATAATCACAATATAACCAAAAACCAAAAACCAGTGGAGGTGATTAAGAATGTTAAGTAGATTCCACAGAAGCCAGAAGGGTTTCACCTTGATCGAGTTGATGATCGTAGTGGTCATCATCGGAATCTTAGCCGCACTGGCTATCCCACGGTTCATGCGGGCAACCACCAAGTCCAAGCAATCTGAGGCCAAGACGATCTTGAAGCAGATTTACGTGATGGAGCACTCGTATCGTCAGGAGAAGGATACTTACTGGGGCAATGGCATTTCCGCTTCAGCCGCCGCACCTGCCACCTTCGGTCAAATCGGTGTGGAAATCGGGACCACCGCTCGATACACCTACAGCATTGTTTCCGCGGCTAATACCTTCACCTGCACCGCCACCTCCGGCATACTGGATGATGATGCGACAGTTGACACCTGGACTATCAACGAAGCTGGTGTTCTGGCATGCACCAGTGACGATGCAAACCTCTAAGGATTCACACCTCTGGCTGGATGGAAAGAGGACTCATAATTGCAGGGGCGATTCATGAATCGCCCCTGCTCATTTTAAGGGGACTCAGAAGCGAGTCCCCTTATGCTTTTTCAAGACAATAGCTAAGTTGGGAGTTTCTGCCATAGGCAGATCCGCCTTTAGCAGAAAGGCGTAAGTCTTTTATAGAAATAAAATCCTAACGGATTAACCCCTACGGATTAACTCCTACGGATTAACTCCTGTTTTCTCACAACTATAGCGAACTTGGAGTTAAGGCGTAAGCCTTTTATAGAAATAAAATCCTAACGGATTAACTCCTATTTTCCGACCATAATAATATGCACAAAAACATAATGATAATCTGTGGGGCGATCTTTCTTTTAACTTTCGGCTTATATCTTTTCACCTTGTGTCCCACCATCTATTGGGAGGATTCTGCGGCATTTTCCGCGGTGCATTCGGTATTGGGAATTCCTCATTCTCCCGGTTTTCCAATCTATGTAATCTTAGGCAAAATCTTTACTCTAATTCCTATTGGAAGTTTCGCTTTCAGGTCGAATCTTTTGTCTGCCTTCTGGGGAAGTCTATCTCTGATCCTTTTGTATCTGCTGATACACTCTTTAAGACAGGTATTAAACCCCTGCTCAGACTCAAAGAGCTTAACTTTCCAATTGACCATCATTACCAGTGTGGTATTCTTTGCCTTCTCCTCGTCTTTCTGGCTTCAGACTATAAGAGCGGAGGTGTATACCCTAAACATATTTTTTACTTTATGCTTGATTTTCCTTTTGATCAGATGGTCCCAGGGAAAAGACGTTAATTGGGACTTTAAGATTTTAATTCTATTTTCGTTTGTCTTAGGAGTATCTTTAGCCAACCATCCACTACTAATAGTTGCCTTGTTGCCGGCATTTATAGGTTTCTTGGTTACCCAAAGATTCAGATGGGGCAGGGGTACAATCCTTCAGGACAATCCTTCAGGACAAGCCCCTGCCCCATCTGCTGTGGACCCTTCACTAACTCTGGACTTAAAGAAAATACCCATATTATTAATGTTTTTCTTACTCGGAATCTCTCTTTATCTTTATTTACCTATCAGATCGAGCATGTCACCTTCTATCAACTGGGGAAAACCAGACACATGGTCAAGTTTGTTATCATATCTTTTGAGAACTTCTCAGCCCAGTGCTCCTCCTTCAGATAGCGGTATACCGTATCTTAACCGACTCGGATTTAATCTCTCCTTTCCGGTGGAACAGTTTGGTCTGGCTTTTTTCTGGTTGGGAGTGGTAGGAGCATTTTATTTATTCAAATCTAATCGAAGAATCTTCCTGCTTACTTTTTTTGTCTTCATCCTGAACGTGTTGACTGCCACCTGGGCGACTGATTTCTCCTTGCGAAATTACGATCTTTTGGGCTATCTTCTCCCCTCGCTTTCCATGTTTGCCATCTGGTTTACGTTTGGAATATATTCTGCTCTACGAGTGGTGAGGAAAAATGTAGGGGAGGGGCTTGTCCCCTCCCGTTATTCGGGAGACCACAAGGGTCTCCCCTACATTTTTAAATTCTTCCTGTATGGACTAATTTTGCTACTCCCTCTTTTTCAAATAGCCAGAAATTTCCATCAATGTAACAAAAGATCAAGCATTTGGGCTTATCAATACGCGGAGCAAATTTTAAATTCGGTCAAAAAAGATGCTTTGATCCTGGTGGGTGATGATAACACCTTGACCTCTTTGTGGTATTTGAATCTGGCTGGTGGTATTAGACCCGATGTGAAAATATTGAGCATATCCGCATTGATGCAGAAAAGCTACAGAGAACAGATAAACCAACAATATAGAGGAATAAAACTTCCTCCCCTGGAGTTAAAAGACGCTGGAAAAATGGCCTATCAGGTCTCCTTATGGAACGCCGACAAGTTTCCGATCTATTCCACCCTTTTCTCCAGTTATCACCCTTTGGTCCAGCATCTACGTCCGGCTGGATATGTGTTCGAATTTGATCCAAAACCGGTAATTTTGACCGATAAAGATATGGAGGGACAAAAGAGCTTCCTGAAAAAAAGTTTGCAGAATAAGAATTTTGATTCGCTTACCAGAGAGCATTTCGGAAACCTGGTCTTTAACCTGGGTGCTTTTTATGATCAAGCCGGTATAGGGAATAACTCTATAGAATATTTTCTCTGGGCTTTGGAAATAGATCCCTCTAATCCCAGAATCTACTTTCAGCTGGGAAAAGCTTTCTTGAAAAATGGGGATAGAGAAAAAGCTTTAGACTTCTTTCAGGCTGGTCTGGAGATAGACCCTTACAACCATGAGATAAAAAATCTTCTGGAGAAAACTTAGGATGAAACCTCTCCCCCTTAATGCCCCTCTCCACCCAGACGGGTGGGCGTCTGCGCACAATTGTGGTTAGACTTCGCTTATCATGCTGAACTTGTTGTGTCTGGAGAGGGGAAAACAGAGGGTGAGGTCTTCGGACTTCAAAGTTCATTGACTTAAAATGATAAAGAAAGATAATGTCTATATCTCGGTTGTTGTCCCCATGTTCAACGAGGAGGAGAATGCCAGAACTACCTTGGATCGAATCACCCGGGCACTGGACTCCTCTACAAAAAGCTGGGAGATAGTGGTCGTAGATGACGGCTCCACAGATCAAACCAAAGAAGTGGTGGAGGGTTATTCTAATTTCAACCACTGTGTCCGGCTGATCTCTTATCCGCAGAATCGGGGAAGAGGGAAAGCGCTGAGAGCCGGATTTGCACAGGCCCGGGGAGATATAATCTGCACCACCGACGCCGATTTGAGCTATGATGAAAAATACCTTGTTCAGATGGCGGAGATGTTGGACCAAAATCCGGACATTGATCTGGTGGTTGGCTCTCCTTATGCTCATGGAGGAAGAACTGAAGGAGTTCCCCTCCACAGATTGCTCTTGAGCAAATGGGGAAACAAAATTTTAGGATTTGCCATGAAAGGTGGACTCTCCACAGTGAGTGGAGTTCTGAGAGCATATCGCAGAGATTGTATACGCTCTCTGGAATTGGAATCAGATGGTAAGGAGATTCATCTGGAGATTGTTTCCAAAGCCTTGGCTATGGGCTACCAAGCCAAGGAACTGCCCGCTACGCTCAAAGTTAGAATCAGAGGGAAATCCAAGTTTAAAGTCAAAGCCACCGCAGTATCACATTTGTTATTTTCCTTTTTTGAAAGACCGGTAATTTTATTTGGCGCCATCGGTCTTTTCATGCTCTTTTTAGGATTTCTCGGCGGAATTTACGTGATCTATCTATGGCAGAAGGGGACACTCAATCCTAACCGTCCACTGATGACTTTGATGGTGCTTTTAATTGTGGCTGGGATTCAGGTGCTCCTCTTCGGATTTTTGGGAACACAAATGGTTAATTTGAGAAAAGAAGTTTATAAGATACAAAGAGAAAATAAGGGTTTGGAAGAAAAAATAAATAATCTATCTCCAAAGATGGAAGAGGAAAAAGAAGAGATGGAGTGTCTGCCTTCAGGCAGACCGATTACCAACAGATGAAACCTATTCCCAACAGATGAAACAGATTAAACAGATGGTTATAGAAAATATGTCTATGCATCTTCAATCTGTTTCATCCTTTAATCTGTTGGGAATCTTTACAATGTTAGGGTGGGGATTGCACCCCCACCCTTATTATCACGAACAGAGGTTCAACCCCTATCTGAACAAAAGAGACCTCACCCCCTATCCCCCCTATCCCCCGCCTCTGGCGGGATTTTCAACATGAAATGGAGAGGGGTTCACCCTGAAGGGATTCACCCTGAAGGGGAACAAAAGGGGGAGAGGTAGAAAGAAGTATTTGAAAGAAGATCTGAATGCTCCAAAGTCATAAAATCTGTTTAATCACCAATCGCTATCCTGCACATGCTGATGACATAGCTTCGCCTTTTGTTTATGACTTCCACCGGGGTCTGAAGGAAAAAGGAATAGAAGTTTCCGTTTTCACTCCTCATTATCACACACCCAAGATAGAGTGGGCAGAGGATGTGGTTAGATTCCATTGGAGGGGTGGAGAAAAAGTAGTGGGTTCTTTGAGCTTTTTCAATCCGAAAGAATTACTCGATCTTTGCTCCTTTTTTAAAAACGGAAAACGACAACTCATCGAACATCTAAAGCAAGCCATGCCGGATCAGTGCTTAGCCTTATGGGCGCTTCCATCGGGATGGTTTGCTTATCAGGCAAAGAAAGAATTGGGCATCCCTTATTCGGTATGGTGCCTGGGTTCTGACATCTATGTTTGGGCGAAAAAGCCGATCCTGCGTGGCATCACCAAAAAGGTTCTGCAGGAGGCAGATCATCTTTTTGCTGACGGATTCGATTTGAAAGAAAAAGTAGAGGAGCTTTCTGGTAGAAAGTGCTTATTTCTTCCCAGCATGCGGAAACTTCCACTTGAGTCTGAGGAGAGAGCACAGCTTGACTCAACAAAATTTAATTTCTTATATATAGGGCGATGGGAAAAAAAGAAAGGGGTGGACAATTTAATCCGGGCATTTGACCTCGTCCGAAGAAAACTCCCGCATGTCAATCTTCACATATTAGGGTGGGGAGAGTTGGAGGAAGAAATGAAGAAGCTGGTTAAAAAGCTTAAATTAGAGGATGAAGTTAAAATAATTGGAAAGGTTTCTACCAGCTTGGTGGCTGACTATATTAAACAAGCAGACTGTGTGGTGATTCCCTCCAAAGGTGACAGTATTCCGTTAGTCTTTTCCGAAGCGCTTCAGATGGGAACTCCTCTTATCGTCACCGAAGTGGGAGATATGGGTTATCTGGTCAAAAAATTCAAGTTGGGCAAGGTAGTTCTGCCTGGGAATATGTCAGAATTAAGTGAAGCCATGATTGAATTCATTAATGAAAAGAAGGATTACACAAGATACATCCCTGACGTTCTAAACATACTCAGTATTGAAAAAGCGGTAAACGATTATACAAATATCGCTCTTATTAACCAACATATCCAAACCTGCACTTTCCCAATAAGGGTCATTGAAGCTCAATCGTCAGAGATTCAAGAAGAGCAATCAATCATTCAAAAGCAAAGCAAAGGCTAAATGGAGAATCAAGCCCGGCCTGCAGAAGTATTTTCGACTTTAGCTTGACTGAAAGTTTTATACTTAGAAGATTTGTGACTGGCTCGCCTGAAGGGACTGTTGAAAAAGTCCCTTCTGCGATAAAATCAGCAAGGAGTGGTTGCCGTAGGGACAGCCTTTGTGGCTGTCCGCTATGAAGTTAGGACAGGGACCCCGCAGAAGCGGGATTTCGCACGCTCAACAAGCCCTGTCCCTACGAATTCCAATTCCTCTATAACGGATTTTTCAACACTCCCTAAAGGTGAACACTCCAGCGTTCCTCTGCTGGTGATTTCTTAAAACCTACGATATTTTTTCAAATTGATTTATCTTGCTTTAAAAGCCATATTTGATTATCTATTATTTCAAATGATAGGTTAGGAGAAATCGGTTTTGAGAATAAAAGGTAAAAAGGTTTTGGTCACCGGAGCAAGTGGATTTGTAGGAAGCCATCTGGTGGAAGCATTGGTGAAAAAAGGGGCAAAGGTGAGAGCTTTGGTTCACTATAATTCCCGCAATGACTGGGGTATGCTGGACGATGTAGGGAAACAGATAAGGGATGAAGTGGAGGTGATAGCCGGTGATTTGAAAGATTCCGATTGCGTCCGAAAAGCGGTCCGGGGTCAAGAAGTGATATTCCATTTGGGAGCCTTGATCGGAATTCCCTATTCTTACGTCAATCCCAGAGACGTGGTCGACACCAACGTCAACGGGACTCTTAATATTTTGACTGCGGCTGGTGATTTCAAAATAGAAAAAGTAGTCCACACCTCCACCAGCGAAATATATGGCACGGCACAATATGTCCCTATGGATGAAAAACATCCGGTAAATCCTCAATCTCCTTATGCAGCCAGCAAATCGGGAGCGGATCTTTTAGCCTTAAGCTTCTATCGCTCCTTTGAGCTGCCGGTGGGGATAATCCGTCCTTTCAATGTCTATGGTCCCAGACAATCCGCACGAGCGATCATTCCCTCCATAATTACGCAAGCATTGCTCAGAGGTAAGATCAATTTAGGCTCTGTTTTCCCCACCCGGGATGTGACCTTTGTGAAAGACTCAGTGGAAGGATTTATCGCTTTCGCCGAATGTGATAAGACTGTAGGTGAAGTAGTAAACTTGGGATCAAATCACGAGGTATCGATAAACCAAATAGTAACGCTCGTTTCCAATTGTCTAGGCAAGAGAATAGAAATTAAAACAGATAAAAAGAGAATTCGCCCCAAAAAAAGCGAAGTAGAGCGGCTTTTTTCCGATTCAAGCAAAGCTAAATCTCTTTTTGGCTGGAATCCGAAGATAAGTATCGAAGAAGGAATAAGAAAGACGATAAGCTGGATAGAAAAAAATATTGATAGATACAAAGATGAGATTTATAATATCTGAATGATTTTGGAGTGTCCCGGCTTTAGCCGGACCTCCAGCCCAGTTGGGACAGGGGTTGAACCCCTGTCCCAACCAGAGGTAATTTAATGATTTTGGAGTGTCCCATCTTTGGCGGGATCAGGTCTGCCTGATGGCAGACACTTCTCGTAGGGGAGGCGCTTGTCGTCTCCCGTCCCACGGGCGACCACACTTCGGCTTCGCTCAGTGCCGAGGCAAGGGTTGCCCTTACAGTAGAGAAAGGCAAGAATCTGATATGAAAGTCGTAATCTTGGCTGGTGGAAAAGGGAGACGGCTTTATCCTTATACGGTGGTTTTGCCCAAACCACTTATGCCCATAGGCGATTTTCCTATTCTGGAAGTAATCTTAAGGCAGCTTAAAAATTGCCATTTGAGTGATATTACCTTAGCGGTGGGGCATCTGGGTAATCTGATTCAAACCTTTTTCGGTGATGGAAGCAAATGGGGCGTAAAGATAAAATATAGTTTTGAGGAAAAACCTCTTGGCACGGTTGGTCCATTGACTGCTCTTGCGGATCTGAAACACACCTTTATGGTAATGAATGGCGATCTTCTCACCACCTTAAATTATCTGGATTTAGTTGAATATCACAAAAAACAGAACGCTGTTGCCACCGTTGCCGCACACAAGAGATCAGTGGACGTTGACTTCGGAGTCATCCAAAAAGACAAAGACGAGCAGATGGTCAAATATATAGAAAAGCCCACCCTCTCTTATCTGGTAAGCATGGGAATATACGTATTTGAGCCGGAGATTTTGGATTTTATACCAAGAGATGAAAAATTTGATTTTCCCGATCTGATGCTGATTCTTCTGCAAAAGGATAGGAAGATAGCCATCTATAATTCCGAAGACTTCTGGCTGGACATCGGAAGACCGGATGATTATCAGAAAGCGGTGGATGAATTCGAAAAAAACCGGAAGAAGTTTTTGAGCGAAGAGTAATATAAGATTCTACTGACAAGACATTATAGTGCCATATTGAACTCATCCCCCGACCCCTTCTCTTAAAAAGAGAAGGGGAGCAATGCTCCGTCTCTTCTTAATAGAGGGATTGCGGGTGAGTTTGCCCGCTATCTGTTGGTGTTCTTCACCAACAGAAAGATTTCGCAAATAATTAAGCTGTTGGTCAATCACCAGGATCCCGCCAAAGGCGGGAGAAGACCGACTGCCAGCATAGAATAAAAGGCTTACGCCTTAACTCCTTCACGCAGTAAAAGGCTTGCGCCTTAACTCTTTCATGCAGTAAAAGGCTTACGCCTTAACTCCCAGAATCACCCCCTTTTTTATTATTCGTCACCCGTCATTTATTTTATCTTCCTTTTTCCTTTTTCCATCTTCCTTTGGTTTTTAGTTGTCTGAACTTCCTGCAAAAAAACTTGCTTAACCGAGCCAAGAATATTATACTTCAAAACAATGTGGTTGATTTCTTATTTACAAGTTGCGATGAAAAAGATAATTGCCATAGACGGTCCGGCCGCATCCGGCAAAAGCACAACCGCTAAACTGGTGGCACAAAAGATCGGGTTCCTGTATCTGGATACCGGAGCCATGTATCGCACTATCACGTTGAAAGCATTAGAGAAAGGAGTGGACGTTAATAATGAAGAGGAGCTGGAAAGTCTAACCAAAAACTCCATAATCACTTTTGAAAACAAAGATGGTCAAAATCGAATTTTTCTGGATGGAAAGGATGTGACGGAAAAGATAAGAGACCCACAGGTGGACAAAAACGTGTCGTATGTTTCCAGGCACAAAAAAGTGCGAAAGATATTAGTGGAGATGCAGAAAAAAATGGGAGAGGAAAACGATTTGGTGGCAGAGGGGAGAGATACCACCACCGTAGTTTTTCCGCATGCCTTTAAATTTTACTTAGATGCAGACATTAAGGAGAGAGCAAAAAGGCGACTTTTAGAGCTTGAGCAAAAAAAAATCAATACCACCTTAGAAGAACAGGTCCAGGAAATCTCTCGGAGGGATAAGCTCGATTCGGAGAGGGAAGCCGGTCCTCTCTTACGAGATAAAGATGCGGTAATATTGGATACCACTAATTTGACCATCGAGCAACAGGTGGATCGGGTGATCGATCTTTTTTTGAAAAGCACGGCATCTTCATCTTAGATTCACTGGAACACATGAATTTATATACCCCTCTCCCTTACCCTCTCCCACAAGGGGAGAGGGAATTTCAACATCCCTCTCCATAGATGGGAGAGGACAAAGGAGAGGGTGACTAGGTTGAGTGACTGAATTTTCCTGGTATGATTTAACGTGAGAACTCACTATTATATAAGCTGTCAGATTATTCAGCTGATTCTTAAGATATTCTGGCGATTCAAAAAAATCGGAACAGAGCGCATACCTAAGAGTGGAGGAGTAATCATCGCCTCGAATCACGTAGCTTATGTTGATCCTCCATTCATAGGTTCTGTCTGCCCTCGGGAGCTATTCTATTTAGCTAAGGTGGAGCTTTTCTCCAATGCCCTTTTCGGCTGGCTGATCAGAAAATACAATTCCATTCCCATCACCCGAGGAGCTTTTGATCGAAAAGCGATAACCCAGGCGGTAAATCTGTTGAGAGAAGGAAAGGTTCTTCTACTTTTTCCAGAAGGCACCAGAAGCAGAGACGGCAACTTTTTGGAACCCAAGCTGGGAATAGGGATGATCGCTTTGGAAGCGGGAGTGCCCATAGTGCCGGCTTATATTTCCAATTCGGGGAATCTTTTGAATTGCTTCCTTAGGAAAAAAAGATTAATAATCGGCTTCGATTCGCCCATCCAAGAAAGCTGGCTGGATGGAGTACCCAAGAATAAGGAAGGATACAAAGAAATTGGGCAGGAGATTATGAGAAGAATCGGCAAGATCAAAGAAAAGATAGAAAAAGAAAATTTTTGAGTTGTTTATTTGAGTAAATTTGATAGATTACTCAGGTGAATTTGTAAATGAAAATATATGTGGTTAAACAGGCTGGCTTTTGCTTTGGAGTGAAAAGAGCTATCAAGCTTGCCTTCGATGCGGTTCAAACGAAAGATGAAAAGGTATACACTCTGGGACCTTTGATTCACAATCCTCAAGTGGTAGACGATTTACAAAAAAAGGGAGTGCATGTAATAAAAGATATAAAGAAGATAAGAAAAGGGACGTTGATCATCCGCTCCCACGGCGTCCATCCCCGGATATTAAAACAATTGAAAGATAGACCGGTGGAAGTGGTGGATGCCACCTGTCCTTTTGTAAGAAAGGCTCAAAGAAAGGCAAAGCTCCTTAAAGATCAGGGTTATCAGGTAGTGGTGGTGGGAGAGGCGGATCACCCGGAGGTGCAGGGGATCGTTGGATATGTTAACGACTCTGCCCTGGTACTATCTCACAATCGAATGAAAAAGGATCTGGGACATTTCAAGAAATTAGGGGTGGTCGCTCAGACCACCTTAAATATTGACGCTTTTAAACAGGTGATCGGTAAGCTGATTGACCAAGCGGAGGAGCTTAAGGTGTGCAATACCATCTGTCATGCCACTGCCCGAACTCAAAAAGCTACTTTAAGGTTGGCCAACCGGGTGGACATGATGATCGTGGTGGGAGGGCATAACTCCGCTAATACCACCCGACTGGCAAAACTGTGTATGAGGCTTGGGACTCCCACGCATCATGTGGAGACGGCGAAAGAGTTGCGAAAAGCCTGGTTCAAATACAAAAAGTCCATAGGCGTCACCGCCGGCACCTCCACCCCGGATTGGTTAATAAAAGAAGTGGTGGAAAGCATAAAAATTTTCAATTGATTACGTATAAGAAAGTAATCCCCTTAGGGGGAAATTCTGTTTAAAGGAGGATCAGTTTAATGGTTGAAGAGAAAAAACCAATAGACGCTTCTGCTATTCAACGAGTTCCGAGTGGTGAGAAAAGTAGAACCACTCCTCAAGCCAGGAAAGAAGCGATCAAAGCTCCGAAAAAAGGGGGTGAGAAGGAGGCTTTAGTCCCAAGGCGTAGACCTCTCCAGCAGAGAAGACCGCCGGAAAGGAAACCACCCGCAGGTAAGGAAAGAACTCCTATGCCTGAGAAGAAGGTGGTCGAAGCAAAAATCGAGACAGCCAAAGAGCCTATCAGAGAACCGATCAAGGAAGCACCACCCCAGGAATCATCCCAGCCAGTGATGGTTGAAAAATCTCGCTCGACTTTGATGAGAGATCTCTCGAGGGCAGTGGAAAAGGAATATTCCCCGGAAGAATTTGAACAAAACTTGAAGATGTATGAACCTACGTTACGCGACATCCAAGAAGGAGAGATAGTCAAAGGAAGAGTCATGGGAGTGACCAGGGAGGACGTGATTGTGGACGTGGGATTCAAATCAGAAGGAATCATTCCTGTGGCTGAATTCACCGAGCCGATCAATATCAAGGTGGGTGACGAGATCGAAGTATATTTGGACGCCATCGAGGATCAGGATGGTCAGCTGGTTTTGTCCAAACAAAAAGCCGACTTCGTGCGCGTGTGGGACCGAGTAAAAGAGGCGCACGATAAAGGGGAGTTGATGGATGGAAGGATTCTAAGACGGATCAAAGGAGGAATGGTAGTGGACATGATGGGGGTGGATGCATTTCTCCCCGGATCGCAGATAGCTTTAAGGCAGGTTCCCGACTTTGACGCCCTATTGGGACAGATCATGCAATTCAAGGTGATAAAACTCAATAAAGCGCGGCGTAATATCGTGGTCTCACGCAGATCTGTCTTGGAAGAGGAGAGGTTAAGACAAAAAGAGAAGCTTTTAAAAGAAATCGAGCCGGGACAAGTGAGAGAAGGGGTGGTAAAGAACATCACCGATTTTGGAGTGTTCATCGATCTGGGTGGCGTGGATGGCTTGCTTCATATCACCGATATGTCCTGGGGACGGATAAGTCATCCCAGTGAGCTGGTAGCTTTGGGAGACAAAATCAACGTCAAGATCGTCGACTTTGACAAAAACACCGGCAGAATCTCTCTGGGGATGAAACAGCTGACTCCCTATCCCTGGGAGAATATCGGAGAAAGATATCCAGTGGGGAAAAAGATCAAAGGTAAGGTTGTTTCTCTCACCGATTACGGAGCATTCGTGGAGCTGGAGAGAGGGGTAGAAGGTTTGATTCACGTCTCCGAGATGTCCTGGACCCAACACATAAAACATCCTTCCAGATTGATGGCTATTGGCGACACAGTGGAGGCAGCGGTGTTATCCGTGGACAAGGAGAACGAAAAAATCTCTTTGGGAATAAAACAGCTCGAGCCGGATCCGTGGTCTAACATCGAGCAGAAATACAAGTCGGGCATTCGGGTGACGGGACGAATAAGAAATCTTACCGCTTTTGGCGCCTTTGTCGAGATCGAAGAAGGGATAGACGGATTGGTTCATATCTCCGACATGTCCTGGACTAAAAGGATTCAGCATCCCTCGGAAGTGATGAAGAAAGGGGATAAGATAGAAGTCATGGTGATGAACGTGGATCGGGAGAACCGCCGCATCTCCTTAGGTTACAAACAGGTCAAAGGGGATCCGTGGCCCGAGCTATCCCGTAAGTATGCGGTGAGCAATGAAACCTCAGGTAAGATCTTACGTCTTCTGGATAGAGGAGTCATCGTAGATCTGGGAGACGACGTGGAAGGATTTGTCCCCACCTTTCATATGGGAAAGCCGGAGATATCCAAACCCGCAGATGCATTCAGCGAGGGGGATGAGCTACCTTTGAAGGTGATCGAGTTCGATCATCCCGGGAAAAAGATCGTTCTCTCCGTGGAAGCCTACTATCGAGGAAGGGAAAAGATGGAGCTGGACGATTTCTTAGGCATGCATCCTACCAAGACTCAAAAGGTGGAAGAGATAGTCGAGGAGAAACCCCATATAGACGAGGGAAAGAAACCGGAACAGGAAGAAAAAGCGGTTTTGTCGGAAACTTCGATTCAGATAGAGGAAGAGAAGCGGATAGAATTCCCGGTCACTCCGGAAGCTGAGAAACCACCAGAATCTCAAGACGCTCAGGTTAAGGATGAGTTGATACCTCCTCCCTCTGAGGAGACTTTCGAGAAGATTGAAGGATCCATTTCAGAGGAAAAATCCCCGGAGGATGCGGGAACTTGATGGGTTTATAAATAGCACGAATTCTGTGTCTTAAGAAAAGACGAAAGCGATGGCGGTTTTGAGCTCAACTTAGAACCCCATCGCTTTTTTATTGTTATCCCACCTTTACTTGAGCTTCGAAGGTCAGGTGCTCTGGCGCGTGGCAAAAGAATAGTGTCAGGAGCCTGGGTCTCTAAACCGACCGGCTGGACATGCGGGACTTGCGGATGGCTGTTTTTCATTTTTCATTTGTCCTGGTGGTTCTGGTGCTTCTGGTGCTACTGGTGGTTATTTTTATTTTTTTCTCACTTTTCCTCCAGCTCGTTCTCCGACAACGAATTGTGGATATTTATGACAGTGCTAAGAATAAGAAATTTTTCGTCCCAATTGATTGCGGAACAACAACTTGGAGGATCCGGAGTTTCGGTAACCCATTTTTTGACTTTCCTGGAGAGTTTTAAGTCTAAAATACAACATTTAAAATTACACATTCTGCAAAAGCGAAAAGGGTGCCCGAATTCTGGGTCTGGAGACATGTATAATACACTGCCTCTCATATATACTGGCGCTATCCTATTCACCACAAAAGTTATAGTGAATTTGCTACTGGTGGTAAGAGAGACAACGAGTTAGGTCGTCGGTTTAGAACCCCCTGAATCCCCCTTGTCAGGGGGACAACCCCCTAAATCCCCCTTGTCAGGGGGGACTTTGCTGTCTGGTTTTTGCCCCCCTAATAAGAGGGGTAGGAGGGTTATACCCCATCCACAATCTTTATCTCCTCTTCGGTCAAGCCATAGAGCTTATAGACCAACTGATCAATCTCCCGCTCCAGTGCTTTTACCTTTGCCTGCTTTTCGGGGTTTTGCAAATAGTCCTCGTCTTTGGTGATGGCAAGAATGCGGTCAACGAGGGTGATAAAGGATTGTTGTTGTGGTCTGTTAATTAAAGGAACAGGTATTGGTCGTGAACTTAGCCTAAGACCTAACACCGTTTTTCTCCACCTCATCGGTTCTGAATTGGATATCATAATTGATTATGAAATCAATTTCCTTATCACTTAAACCGTAAGCATCTTTTATCGCAAGATCAATTTTGTCAATCAAGGGTTTCGACTTTCGTGCGCGATACTCTTTGAAACTGCTAACGTTATTATAATCAGCTCTAATCACTCTCGCATTCCGTTCAAGGTCCAACAGATAATCCCTATACAGAATTTCAATCTTATCAATGTGGCTTATACTAAAGTTTTTTACAGGAATCGGGAAGATTTCAAGTTCATAGGATTTTATATCAAGGGTGTCTGAATAGATATGGAGAAACCAGAAATAAAGATTACTGCTCAGCAATGCACCAACTAAATTTTGCAAATCACTCTTAATAAAAAGAGATTTTTCTTTAGTTGATCCAGTTGGTAAATTAGTCACCACATTAAAATATCTTCCACCAGCGGTTCTGTAATAAATAGCTTTTCCTTTTTCATCTATGAGATCTCCCAACTTAGTTTCGATGGAAAATAATTTTGACAGAATGTTCAATTCGGTCTCTGTACCCACTTTAGGTATTCTTCCTCTGAGCAAAAACTTCTTAGCATTCACATAACGAAGGTTATCTATTAGTTCCTGAATAGTCGTATCGCGATAGCGCTTGTTTAATTTTGTGGTAAACACTTCTTTGGATGGCTTGAGATTCTTTCTGAGAATTATTATAGCTACTCGTTGGTCGGCGCTACCGAAAATTCTATTAGGTCTATTGGAATATGTGGAGAAAAAGGTGGTTTCACAACTCTCAAAGATCAATTTGTGCAACCCGATCATTGATTCGCTGGAGGTGATTGCCATTGAAACTATATAAGCAAGAACAGAGGTATGCTGAGTATTACATAATTGCAAACCCCTGTCCGTAAACAAAGAAAAGGTGTCGAGCGACCCTTTGACTTGTGATGGAATTGTTCTAGCGCTTTTGTAATTGAGTTGAAAATATTCTTTCTCTGCGGTTGAGAGTTCTATTCCGTATGGTGGATTTCCAATCACCACATCAAAACCACCTTTCTCATGAAACACCTCCGAGAAATACACTTCAAAATCAAACTCCTTATGCCCTTTAGTAATCTGGCTTATCAAACCGTCGATCTGATTTTTGTAATCCTGCTTTTTCTTTGGACTGGTTTCATTGAAGAGAAGCGGTTTCAAGCGTTCCAGTTCAACGAACAACTCATTGTTAAAAATATTCTTTTCTACGCCCAACAGCGAATTGCCACATACGATTTTGTAATCTAAGTTCGGCAGTGGCTTGATTTGCTTGATGTCTTCTTCATCTACCACCAAAGATAGCCACAATCGTAGCTTGGCAATCTCCACCGCACCCGGGTCGATGTCTACGCCGTAGAGAGAGTTTTCTATGCAGTCGCGTTTGAAGTGGTACATTGTGCGAACCCCCCTTAGTCCCCCCTTGTCAGGGGGGCAATTCTCCAACCCCCCTTGCGTTCCCCCCTTGTCAGGGGGGAGAAGATACGTAGTCAGCACATTCCTTGCCTTCACTATCTCGCTCATCATGCCCACAGGAAATGCACCAGAACCGATTGCCGGATCGCAGACTTTGATATTGGCAAGCTTGTCATCAATCAGTTGGGCATTTTGTCTTATACTCTCGGGAATTTTGTGATAATAGGTTTCTGTTTCTCTGCCTTTAGCTATAACGGTTGCTTCATTTTCGCCCACCTGCTCGCCAGACTTGATGAAAGTCTCAATGTCTTCTTTAGAAATCTCCTGACCTGAAGTATGTTTAACACTCAAATCGAGCTGTCCCTTTTTCCCTTGGTCTCCTATCAGGTCTGTCTGCTGTTCGCCAATATTCTCATAGGAGGCAGCTTTCTGGTTCAGCTCAGTGTGCAAGTAACAAATCAAACTCTGTTGACACATATAGTGGACTATCTCACGGGGTGTGTAGTAAACTCCATACTGCCGATTGAACTTATGCTCCTCTCCTTTTTTCTTGTTCTTTAATGCCTCTTTATATTCTTCATAATTATCAGGGCGTATTGCGTTAAATTTCTCGTATGCCTTGCCAAGCAGTTCGGGGTCGATGGCTACTTCCTTCTCCAACGGTTCATCCTCTTTCACGGTGAAGTTGTATCGGTCAAAGATGTCCAGTATGCCAGTGCCGGTATCACCTTCTTTAGTTTTAGTTGTATTGGAAAAAAGCTCATTGGGGAGATGTATGTCGGTGTGCACCCAGTCGTAGTCCTTAATCGGATCAAACAGACCACCGTTCAAGAAAGGAATCTTGCAGTTGAAACGACTATAATAATGATCATCATGGCTTCGGTCATTGCGAAGAGCATCATAGAAAAGAGGCTCTAATATGTCATTGAAGAAGTTGGAATACTCACCAAGTTTGCGTTCAAACAATTCACGCAGGAAATGCTTGGAGCCAGTGCCCCAAGGCTCATCGCGCTTTACGCCAAACCAGCCTTTCTTCTGGAGGAAATAAAGAAACACAATCTGTCCCAGAAGTTTTTTAGCAAAATCAACGGGGTTGACCTCTTTAGTTGTGAAGTCTGCTTTTACTTTCTGGTTTTCTTTTACGATTTTATCTAATTCTTCTTTAGTCCACAAAAAAAGATCGCGGTATTTCTCAAAGAATTCCTTGGTAGCTTTTTCAATGTTGAAGGCTTCTTCGAGCTCTTCAAGTGTGGGAATATGCTGGTCGTCCATTATTATAGAGACTAGCTGGGTTTGAGCAGTGTGGCTTTTCTCATTTGTGCCAACTAAAAACGACCATCTCCGAGCCGGAGTAAACTCCTCTTTTACCTTAACCTTGTCGTCTTTACCTTCTTCAAAGCGGTAGTCCATCTTAACCAGAGAAAACCGCCAGTCCTCATTGTTAGGAGACACAAATGCTACCAAGGCGGCATCTTTTAATTCTCCACCACGACTTCCATTCAGATACCGCGCAATAAAATTCCTCTGCATGGTGCGAGCCCTCTCGATGGAAGTCTCCTTTTTGAGCTTCACGATCAAAATGTCAATCTTATGCTCGCCATCTGTATATTTGCCAATTCTCTCCAGCAAGCTGACGTGTTGCTCATATGCATCAGGAATTAAATTGCCTTTGTAGGAAAAAGGTGCTTCTTCCACAAAATTGAGTAGATGTTTGACGAATTCAGAAAACTTACTCTTGTCAAAAGAATTTTCAAAAGTATTTCTGACGATAGCTTGTGCTTGATTTTTGTCCATAATCATTCGCCAGTTAAATACAACGACAGAATAACTTCACGCTTGCCCAAGACAGTTGGAATCTGCTCCGCATAATGCCCTTCCAAAAGGCGTAAAGGTATATGGGTGTGAAGCATCGCCAATACTTTCAAAGGGTTCTTCAGGTCTTGCTTCATTTTGTTTAACGCTTTAAGAGTCTCTTTGGTCGTTTGCTTGGGCAAGCCACCTTCCTCAAGTTGGGTGATTACTTTTTTCAGATATAGTTCCTGTTCATCAGTCAATTGTTGGGTGTTTTTCATCGTGATTTTGAGAATCTTAAGAACATTGAAAGCGCTGTCCCTGCCACGCCTATGCTGCGGTTCTATCATCTCCTCTGTAGTGGCAAAAATGAACGCCTCTTTATTTTTGTCCAGAAGCTCATAATACTCACCCGGCAATTTCTGTTTCTTTTCTTCCGGATTGCTTTCAAGCAGTTTTGCGGCAGTAAGAAAGTCAAGCTCTTGTGAATCTTTGGCGCTTTTGGCCAGGAAAAACTTCTGCAGTTTCCCGCGCCGGAAGTAGGTGATAAGCGATTTCTTGCTATCGTCTCTTTGCTTTGCAGTTCGGGCTTTTCTGGGCAGGCGCTTGATTTTGTCAAAAAGGTCCGGTTTTTTGTTGCGGATATTCTTTATCACCTGAAGATATTTCAATTCGCTTTCTTCGGTCTCATCTTCGCCGGTAACAGTTTTTCTGGAAATTAAGCGGTCAAAAAGCTCATGCGAACCGATAGGCTCGCCTTCGGTTAAAAGTGCGGCGTCGCCTCCAAGCAAAGTTAAGAACGCATTTATCTTTGCTATCGCCACTTCTTTAAGTTTGATCTGGTTGTTGGATTGCTTAGTGGGGAAAAAGTTGAATGTGTAAATCTTATCAAACTTTGTATCCACGCGGTTGATACGTCCCACCCTTTGCATCATGCGAGTCGGGTTCCAGGGAATATCATAATTGATAACCACATTGGAGCGGTGCAGATTTACACCCTCGGACAAGATTTCGGTGGAAACTAAAATTCGATAATCGTCTTTGGGGTGACGTGCTTTGGCGTCAAAATTCTCAATCACCTTGTCCCGGGTGGCTTCGCTCGATCCCCCGGTATAACATAGCGTTGTTTCGGAAAGCTTCTCACCTATGTTTTTAGCTATATATTCAGCGGTCTCCTTTGATTCGGTGAAGATAATAAGTTTATTCAGTTTAAGAAGCTGCCTTTTCGAAAGTTCATTTACAAACTTAAGGAGTTTTGGATCACGATTAACTTTTTGCCATAACGCTTTCACTTGGTTCAAGATGTCAAAATCACTTTTTAGGTCTTTTATGAAATCATCCCTAAAGACCTTGCTGTCGTACTCTTCAGCTTTGCCTTCATCAATCAGGCGCTGAATCGCGTCGTCATCATCATTTTCCAGCAGTTCAAATATCTTGTTCGTGTACTCTTTGCTAACATAGACATTCCCTTTTTCAAATTCCTTGATAAACACATCATATGATGAAATGAAACGGTTAATTGAGTTCCTAAAGGCAAAAAAACTGCTTTCCAGCCTTTTTACTAAAAGGATTTTCATGAACTTGCCCATGTTACGCTGGGACTGTTTTTCAAGCTGGTCTACAGCTCCCTTATAATAAAGCAGGGGCGTATAGCGGGCATATTTGAATTTTTTAGCTATAAGCTCAATGGTCTGGTTGAAGATTTCGTCTTCTTCTTCATTGAGCTCATAAAATAGAGGCTCTGGTTTTTCGACTTCTGGAAATTTAAATCCCTGTTTTTTCAGATCCTCAGCAAAGTATTTTGCGATTTCAGTTCTGGTGCGTCGAACCATCAAATACTTTAAAACCTTTTCCCTGATCGCTTTAGCATTTTCTTTTACAATCTCAATGTATTCTGTATAATCGCGCTGGCGGTCTAAGTTTTTCAGTTTCTTTTCGAGTCCATTAAAGAACCCTTCCATGTCAGGGACATTGGGGATAGTGCTTTTCTTTGCTTTTTGAAAAAGCTTAATCTGACTCAAAATATCTTTGGGGGAATTATTGTAGGGTGTTGCGGTTACAAGAATCACCCGTTTGCCACGACAGATTTCCGCCAGCTTTTCATAGGTGATATTAGTTTCAGTCCTGAATCGGTGCGCTTCGTCAATGATAATATTTTTGTATTTCTCAGTTCCTCTGTCAATGATGTCGTCGAGCTTTCCCAGCGATTCAAAATCCGCTGACACCTTAAAATCTGAAAAAATATTGGGCCAAGAGCCAGGATTTTCTTTGTTAAGCAAGAGCGGGGGCGCAATTACCAGAGTCCTGCCATCAAGCTGACCGGCAAGCATAGCCGCAATATAGGTCTTCCCAGTACCAACCACATCTGAGACAAAAACGCCGCCATATTCCTCAAGGATTTTTTTGGCGTTTAAGACTGCTTGCTCTTGATACAGAAGCTCCATAAAATCCTGTGGCACATACTTGCGATAAACTTCTTGAGTCTCGCCCAATTCATCTTTGAAGTATTCATACAAGAACTTGAGATAAAGCTGGTATGGAGTAATGTTTTGATTGAGCCAAGTTTTTTCTTCGATAGTTCGAATGTACTTCTCACTAACATCAACCGAATCCTTCCAGAGATCATCAAACTTCTGTTTGGCGAATTTATAATCATGAGGGTTTTTCAACTCAACATTGAACTCAAGATTATCAACCAAACCAGCTTGAGTAAAATTGCTCGACCCGGTGATCACCCTGCCAATATCCCTGTCACCCTCAGCAAAAGTCATTATATAAAGCTTGGCGTGAATGTTTTGTGATGGGTAAGCTCTGATTTCCAACTTTTTGTTTCTGATCCATTCGATAAATTTTGCAACGCCTTCTTCTACTTTTTGATTATCCTCGGATTCTGCCAGTTCTTTTTCCACAAGACTTTCAATTTCTTGTTTAGTTTCAGCGTGCGAAAACTGAATAGATCGCTGCTCTTCTTTCCGAGCGGTACTTAATAAATCATAAATCTGCATACTTGTTTTAATGCCAATAAGGATTTTTATTTTTTCTGTCTTCTCCAATGACTTATAAAGTGCATGAAACCCGCTTGAATAGAAATATCCGACAAGACAGTCAAATAGCTTTGTGTCCTTGATTAAAACCTCAAACCTTTGTTTGAGGGTTTGATTTTTTTCGTTTGTAATAAATGTTAGGTCAGAATTCATGTTATTAAAAGCGGAAAGGCCGGGATTCGCTGGCTCACGCCCGATTTCTGATAAATCCATTCTGTTTGCAATACTCATTATAATAATTTGTCCAAGATTGTCAAGGTATTTTTAAGAGGGAGATATCAAAACTCTTTTTGCGGGGCTGGGAGCCCTTCCCTCGGACTGAGTCCTTCCTTCGACTCTGAGTCTTCCTTCGACCCTGCCTTCGGCTCTGAGGCTCAGGCTCG
>Ga0315288_10001619_pt1 | contig 29101 bp, 15 predicted proteins | sample YL17G11_20_MG_FD_203454 | JGI IMG/M metagenome (GOLD analysis project Ga0315288, IMG submission 203454) | Sediment microbial communities from Yellowstone Lake, YNP, Wyoming, USA - YL17G11_20 | ecosystem: Environmental > Aquatic > Freshwater > Lake > Sediment | place: USA: Wyoming | collected... | reverse complement strand
AGCCTCCGAAGCGGACCCTCATGTCGTGGGAGCTGCCTCTGTTCGTAGGCGGGCAACCGGGCGTCGAGCGGGGAGACGTGACAGTCACCTGTCCCGGCTGCGGTGTCGTGCTTCTCGACTCGGTGAACCTTGAAAGATTCCTGGGCATCGCATTCGTCTGCCCGGCCTGCAACACTCACTGTGAGCCGTAGCGAGCCAAAGACCTACGCTGCTCTGCCGGCAACACGCTAATAGGACAGCACCCTGATTTCCTTTAGCTTGCGGTACAGCGTGGTTTTGCCGATACCGAGCCGTTTCGCGGCTTCCAGTACGTTCCCCCCTGTTTTCTCGATAGCACGCCCAACTGCCCGACGCTCTAATTCTCGAAGCGTGAGACACTCACGCAATCCCTCAACGGCTTGCTCGAAGGGTATCGGTTCCCGCGATCTCGCTATCTGCACAGGAAGGTCTCCGGTTTCTAGAACAGGACCCGACGCCTGCGCCGCAGTGCTTTGAACTACGTTCTCCAGTTCCCTCACATTGCCCGGCCAGCCGTAGGCAACCAGGCAAGCCATAGCATCGTCCGAAAATGGGGGAGTTGGATTCTCTCCGGTTTTTTCCAGAAAATGAGCGACAAGTTGCGGGATATCAGCCCGCCGCTCAAGCAGGGTGGGTACGCAGATCCTGAACACGTTCAGCCGGTAATAGAGGTCCCTACGAAAATTGCCAAGACGAACTCCTTCTTCCAAATCGCGATTGGTTGCCGCTATGATGCGCGCCCAGAGACGAATGCAGCGCGTGCTGCCGACGGGCCGTACCTCGTGTTCCTGAAGTGTGCGGAGCAGCTTTGCCTGGCACCCAACCGCGAGTTCCCCAATTTCGTCAAGAAACACCGTTCCACCATCGGCCGCCTCAAGCAACCCGTGCCTCGTGAGTTCCGCCCCGCTGAAAGCGCCTCTCACATGGCCGAACAATTCGCTCTCGATCAGGGAAGGCACCAGCGCCGCGCAATCAATGGGGACAAATGGTCTATCACGGCGTGCGCTGCAATCGTGGATTGCACGGGCGACCAGCTCTTTGCCAACGCCCGTTTCACCGACGATCAGCACGGGACACGTCGCGGCACCTGCCTTGGCGATTTTCTCGCGCAGTTTCACCGTTGGCGGTGACGTGCCGAGCAGACGTCTGCAGCCACGGCAAAGCGAAGGAGGAGGATCAGCGCCAGCGCACCCATCCTGCATATTGTCCACGGTTTAGTCCTGGCTCGTTCGGCGCAAACAAAAGTGCCACGGGAGAAGCCGCCAACATTGTGGCAGATTTGCGAAAAAATGCAAGCGGTTTTCGAGATGCCGATAGTGGCGTCCGGTTACCAAAGTGGTACAGGTTGGACCGTGCAAAACAAAAGGCCGTACTTAGCCCGCTATTGGCTGGAGCCGAGGGACGACACTCCTGCCTATGACTGGCAGACGCCGAGTCGTGCGAAAGCCATAAGAGGGCATAGACCGGGCTCTGAGGTTGGCTGAAGGGGCCGAGTGAATGCGCATGACTGTGCCCCCCCGGCTGCTTCTGGCCGTATAATGCGTATGCAGGCAGGAGGCACAAATGGCAGCGGACAACGACTCTGAAAACGTCAATCGCCGGCGGTTCCTTGAATCGGCGGCGGCAGCGGCGGGCAGTGGCCTGGTGGCGATCGGGCCGGCGATGCCCGCCGAACCCGTCAAACCCTCGGTCAGCTTTAGTTCGCCGGCCGGCAACAAGATTCCCTTCAGCCGCGAGGAACTGTTTGCCGGGGGCGCGACGCGCGTCTTCGAAGGCCGTTACCTGAACGAAATCGCCTTCCCGCTGGGCGGCATCGGCACGGGCACGGTGTCGCTGGGCGGGCGCGGCCAGTTGCGCGACTGGGAAATCTTCAACCGGCCGAACAAGGGCGGGAAGCTGCCGTTCTCGTTCGTGGCGCTGTGGTGCCGGGCGGCGGGCGGGGAGGCGCACGCCCGGGTCCTGGAGACGCCGCCCCCGCCGCCGTTCACCGGGGCGCGCGGCCTTAGCCGCATTGGCGGCGAGGGCTTGCCCCACCTGGAGTCCGCCCGCTTCTTCGGCTGCTATCCGCTGGCGCGCATCGAGTTCGCCGACAGCAAGCTCCCGGTGCGCATCCAACTGGAAGCGTTCACGCCGTTCGTGCCGCTGGAAGTGGACGACTCGGCGCTGCCCTGCGCCGTGCTGCGCTATCAGCTCCATTCGGTTGCCCGCCAGCCCGTGGATGCGGCCATCGCTTTTTCGCTGCTCAACCCCATCGGCTACGACGGGGTTGCCAAACTCGGCGGCAAGAACTTCCCGGGGTTTGGGCAGAACATCTGCGAGTTCGCGCGCGGCGACGGCTATTCCGCGCTGAAGTTCTCGAGCGGCAAGCACCCGGCTGATTCACCGTGGTTCGGCACCATGGCGCTGGTCGCCGACACGGCCGAGGCCGACCACCTGCCGCGCTGGGCCGAAGGGCGGTGGTGGGGCGACTACTACCAGTGGTGGGACGAGTTCTCGCGGACCGGGCGGTTCGCGAACCCATTGGCGGCGCGGCCCTCGCCCGACGGCGCCACCGATATTGCCACGCTGGCCCCGCGCCTGCGCCTGCAACCGGGCGAAACCCGCGCGGTCACGTTCCTGCTCGCCTGGCACTTCCCGGTGCGCGAGAACTACTGGAACCGCGAGCCCGAGTACCGCGGAAAGCGCTTCCGCAACTACTACTCCGAGCGTTTTGCGGACGCCTGGGCGGTGGCCGAGCACGCCCGCCGCGAGCTCGACCGCCTGGAGCGCGAGACACGCGCCTTCCAGCGCGCCTGGTCGGAGACCACGCTGCCCGCCGCGGTGCTGGATGCCGCCTCCAGCCAGGCCTCCATCATCCGCACCAACACCTGCATGCTGGCCGAAGGCCGCCGCTTCTTCGCCTTCGAGGGCTGCAACGACGATTCCGGCTGCTGCCCGATGAACTGCACCCATGTCTGGAACTACGCCCAGGCGCTGGCGTTTCTGTTCCCGGAACTGGAGCGGAGCATGCGCGACACCGACTTCGGCCACAACCTGCTCGAGGACGGCAGCATGGCCTTCCGCACCCTGATCCCGCTGGGCCAGACACTCTGGAAGCACCTCCCCGCGGCCGACGGCCAGTTCGGCTGCGTGCTGAAGGCCTACCGCGAATGGCAGATGTCGGGCGACACCGAGTGGCTGCGCGGGCTGTGGCCGAACATCAAGCGCGCTGTCGAGTACGCCTGGAAGCAGTGGGACGCCGACCGCGACGGCGTGATGGAAGGCGAGCAGCACAACACCTATGACATCGAGTTCTACGGGCCCAATGCCATGATGGGCACGCTCTACCTGGCCGGGCTGCGCGCCGCCGAGCGCATGGCGCGCGCGCTGGGCGACACCGAAGCCGCCGAAACCTATTCCCGCATCGCGCAGTCGGGCGCCGAGAAGCTGGACCGCGAGCTGTGGAACGGCGACTACTACGTGCAGAAATACGATGCCCAGGCCCATCCCAAGTACCAGTTCGGCGAAGGCTGCCTCTCGGACCAGTTGCTGGGGCAGTGGTTCGCCGAGGTCGTGGGGCTGGAGAAGGTGCTGCCGGCGGCCCATATCCGCCGCGCCCTCCTCTCCATCTACCGCCATAACTTCACGGCCGGATTTCAGGACTTCGGCAATCCGCAGCGCATCTACGCCCTGAACGACGAGAAGGCGCTGCTGTTGTGCAGTTGGCCGAAGGGCAAGCGCCCGGCGCTGCCCTTCGTCTACTGCGACGAAGCCTGGACGGGCATCGAGTACCAGGTGGCGGCGCACCTGATTTACGAGGGGATGGTGGAAGAGGGGCTGGCCGTGGTCAAGGGCGTCCGCGACCGCTACGACGGCTTCCGGCGCAATCCCTGGAACGAGATCGAGTGCGGCTCGCACTACGCCCGGGCCATGGCCAGTTGGTCGCTTCTGCCGGCCCTCACCGGCTTCCGCTACTCGGCGCCGGGAAAGTGGATTGCCTTCGGCCCCCTGATTCGCAAGGAGGCGTTTCGCTCGTTCTTCACGGCCGGGTCGGGCTGGGGCCTGTTCACGCAGAAGTCCGCCGCGGCGGACGGCCGGCTGGCGGCCTCGCTGGAGTTGCGCCACGGGCGGCTGGAGCTGGCCGAGTTCCGCCTGCGCCCGCCGGCGCCCCAGGCACGCTACTCGGTCGCCGCGCGGGTCGGCAACCAGGCCGTGCCCGCCGGCCTGGAGAAACGGGATGGTTATCTGTGCGCCCGATTCGCCCGGCCAGTGGGCCTGGCGGCCGGCGATCGCCTGGCCGTGGAATTCCGCGAGATACAACAAAAGGCAACGTGAAGATGGGACGCAGAGACACGCAGATGCGCGCAGATCGAGCGGCCGTAGCGCCGCCCATCGGACGCCAGCGGTACAACGGGGGGCAGATCTGCGTGGATCTGCGTTTATCTGCGTCCCCTGTTTCATCGGTGTAATCTGCGGCTAACTGCGGTCACGAGCGCACCCACAGCAGCGGCTGGCGGAGGGGATAGTTGCGAATCACTTCTTCCACCGTGGGGTCGGGGTTCAACGTCTTCCACAGATCGATGTAGGCGGGCTCGTCCAGCGCCAGGCCCGCGAAGAGCAGGCTGGGATGCCGCACCGGCCACTGGTCAAAATACATGACATCGGGCGGGTACGCCCACTTCTTCTTGTCGGCGACGAACGGGACCATGAACTCCATCGCCTTCCTCATGCCGCGCCCATCGGGCAACTGGAACGTCCAGAGGTTGTCTTCGGAGGTAGAAAGGACCTGGCAGACGGCGGCCATGGCATCCAGGTTGAAGAGCGAATAGCCGTAAGGCTTAGTGCGTTTCAGCTCCAACGGGAAGCTGCCGTCGGCGGCCATTTGGCCGGGGAGTAATACGGTTTTGTAGCGGTCGCGGCAGAAGGCAGTCAGCTCGGCGCTGCCGGTGTAGCGCGCGAATTCGGCCGCCTGCGCCACCCAGCAGGTGCCGTGGTTGTTCTTGGCATCGCGCTCGTCCTGCCCGTATTTGTGGGTGGTCATCCACTTCAGGTAGCGGGCGAACCAGTCACGGACGCCGGCGCGGAGGCTGGGCGTCAGCGCCCCGGCTTCCTCGATGAAGCCGATGGCGCGGGCGACTTCGACCAGGTGCAGCGTGTCGATGATGCCGACGCCGCGCCCGGTGGCCCGCCCCTGGATGGCCTGCGCGTATTCCAGGTGCGGGTTCATCAGCGTATCGGGGTCCACGAACCAGGCGCGCAGGTGGCGGGCGGCATGCTCGGCGTAGCGGCGCTCGCGGGTCGGCAGCCAGGCGGCGGCCAGCGCCGGGACCTGCACGCTCAGCCGCATCAGGGCCGCGCGGTGGGCGGTGAAGTTCTCCGGGTTGGTCATGCCGTCGCGCTGGATGTACGGCCCCTTGGGGTCCTTCGGATCGGGCCACCAGTAGTCGCCTTCGGAAAAGTAATCGTGCTTGCCGCCGGCGCTGCGCGGGCTGTGCGAGGCGGTGATGGTAACGGGTGGCTCTTTCAGATAGCGCTGCGCGGCCTTCAGCACACGCGACCGCTCGAACTCCGACAGCCTCAGACGCTCCGCGGCGCGAACGTGCGAAACAAAAGGAGCAGCAGCAAACAACGCAAGAAAGTCTCTACGGTTCATGGCTTCTGAATGGGACGCCCGCCGCGGCGGGAACGCAGATATACGCAGATCGATCTGCGTTCATCTGCGTCCCATTTACGCCGGTTTTGGCGGCTCGTAATCCCAGCGGGGGCGGCCGCCGTGCTCGCGCAGCGACATGATAATGGCGCGCTCGCGCTGGCTGGCCAGCACCGCCCGCTTCAGCGCCGGGCCGTCCCAATCCTGCTCGGCCCGCGCCCGCAGCCGCTTTTCGATGGGGGCGTACTGGCGATTGCCCGCCAGGTTCGCGGTTTCATTCGGGTCTTTCGCCAGGTCGAAAAGCTGTGGCGCGTAGCCGTTCACGGTGATGTACTTGTGGCTGCCCTGGCGCACCATGCGAATGGGCTCGATGGGGCCTTCCCCAAGGTATTCGGCGACCACCTCCCGCTGAGAGCCATCCTCAGCGCCCGCCAGGAGCGGCAGCAGGCTTCTCCCATCGACCTGAGTCTCGACCGGCGAGCCGGCCAATTCGGCCAGGGTGGGGAACAGGTCGAGCAATGAAACGGGCGCGGGAACCCGCTTGCCCGCCAGGACGCGGTCCGTTCCGGAAACAATCAGCGGCACGCGGCTCGACCATTCCAGCATCAGCCGCTTCGACCATTGGCCGTGCTCGCCCAGCATCTCGCCGTGGTCGCTGGTGAAAATGACGACCGTGTCGCGGTCCATGCCCAGACGCGCCAGTTCATCCAGGATGCGGCCCACCTTGTCATCCACCCAGGAGATCATTCCCAGGTAATTCCGCCGCGCCTCGCGAATCTTCTCCGGCGGCAGCGTTTCCTTGTCCAGCCCGTGGTGGATGATGAACCACTCGTAGGTCGGGCTGAGGCGCCGGATATCGCCATAGTCGGCGGGCATGGGGATGGCCGCGTCCTTGTACCGATCGAGAAACTCCTGGGTGGTGGTGAAGGGGTCGTGGGGGTGCGTGAAGGAAATGTTCAGGAACAGCGGCTGCTCCCGCTTGCCCAGCCCATACTCGCGCAGGCGGGCCATCGACCGCTGGAACACATTCTCGTCGAACTCGATCTGCCTGGTGGTCTTCGACGGGCCCAGCATGCGCAGCATGGACTGGATCGAGGTGCCCTTGTTGTAAACCGGCCCGCGGCGCCAGTCGGGCAGCATGGTCATGTCGGCGGGGAAGATGCAGGGGGTGAGCCGCTCGTCGAAGCCGTGCAATTGATCGGGGCCGATGAAATGGCACTTGCCGGCAACCACGGTGCGGTACCCGGCCCGCCGCAGGTAATGCACGAAGGTTGGCCGATGGGCGGCGAACTCCGAAGCGTTGTCGTAGCTTTCGATGCCCGCCGGCAGCCGGCCGGTGAACATCGAGGTGCGGCTGGGCACGCACAGCGGGCTGTTGCAGTAAGCGTTCTCCAGCACCGTGCCGTTTCGAGCCAGCCGATCGAGGTTGGGCGTGCGGGCCACGCGCTGGCCGTATGGCGCAGTCATGAACGGCGTCATCTGGTCGGCCATGATCAGCAGGATGTTGGGCGGGGCGCCGTTCGTTTTTGCCTGCTGCGTGCTGTCGGCGCTGCTTCGTGTGATCAGCCATGGTCCGGCCGCCAGTCCAACAAATCCGCGCCGAGTGAGCTCGGTTGGTTGTTTCATGTGAAGAGTCCTATCCGCAGATTTCGCAGATTACGCAGATTCGGCTTTCAGTATCAGTTGTCGCAACGCCGGCAGCGTGGCGCGGTGGTCGCCGCGGAAATAGAAGCTTTCGCCGCCCTCGGCCACCGTGCGCACCAGGATCGTCTTGTACGGCCGGAAGTAGTAGTTCGCGTCGCTCTTCGGCGCCTCGCAGCGGAAGTCGCCCGGGACGTCGCGCAGATCGAACACCGCCGTAGCAAAATGGCGGATTTCCCGGCTTTCCTGGACGGCCACGTTGCGGGCCATGGCCAACGCCTTCAAGTAAACCTCGGGGCCCATCACGGCGCTGCCGAAATTCAGCAGAACGCCGCCCTCCAGTTGCTCGACCGCGCGGGTGAAGATCAGGAAATCGGTGTAGCTGGCGGCGCCCAGGGCCGCTCCGTCGCAGTTCGGATGCTGGTGGATGATGTCGTAGCCGATGCCGGCATGAATCGTAACCGGGATGCCCAGGCGGGAGCCGGCCGCCAGCACGGTCAGATCCCTGTGCGGGAAATCGCTATCCAGCAGCTTCCGGCCGATGGTCTCGCCCATGCCGGCGGAGCACTGCGCAGCTTCGGCGATCCACTCGTTCAGCAGGCCGGTTTCCCGCCACAAGCCGAACTCGCCGGAGCCAATGTAGCGGGCGACGCTTTCGGTGGTCGCGCCGATCCGCGCCAGCTCGTATTCGTGGATGGCTCCTGCGCCGTTCATAGCCACGTGGGTGATCGCGCGCCGCTCCATCAGGTCGATGATGTGGCGCGAGACGCCGGTGCGGATCACGTGCGCCCCCATCATCAGGATCACGGGGCGGCTGCCTTGCCGGGCACCCGCCATGCGGGCGGCCAGCGCGGGCAGGTCGGGGTGCGCGAAGGGCGGGGCCGGCGCGTCCAGCTCCAGCCAGTAAGAAACATCCAGGTCGTTGGTTCGCTCACTCAGCGGCCGAAGCCGGAGGCGCGTGCGGTCGAACACGGGATAACGGGTCATCGCAATGCCCCACGCTGCAATTTCGGATTGCGGATTTCGGATTGCGGATTTCAAGCTGGCCGAAATCCGCAATCCGCAATCCGAGATCCGCAATTGAACAGCCACTCCAGCAGGCGGCCGGCTTCCAGGAAATTGGGAATGATAACGTCGGCGCCCCCATTCACCAGCCGGTTGCGCTTCCATTCGTTGACGCGCAGGCAGTCCGGCTCGTCGGTGGCCACGCCGACGGCGAGGCCGCCGGCCTCGCGCGCGTTTTCGATCTCCACGTAACCGTCGCCGAAGGCCAGCAGCTCGCCCGGCTTCATGCCCTGCTCGGCAATCAGCCGCTGGATCAGGATACGCTTGGAAAAACTCCTGTAATCATCGATGGCGCCGCGGATGCCGCCGTCGAAAAATTCGGCCACGCCCAGCAGGCGCGCTTCATCGACCGTGTATATCTCGTCGGTGCCGCTGGCCAGGCAGAGGCGAAGCCCGCGGGCGCGCAAGGACTCGATCATGGTCCGCGCGCCGGGAACGGTCAGGCGCTCGGGCAGGATGGCGCCGCCGCGCAGACCCTCGACCCGGCCGCGGATGTGGCGCCAAAGCCGGTCGTGGTACAGGCGCTTGTACTCGACCGGCTCCTGCGGCCGGCCGCCGCGCCGCTTTACCTGCTCGGCCAGCTCGATCATCTGGTAAATGGTTTGCTTTCCGGTGAGCCGGTACACCCACTCGCGCACGGCGTCGTGCAATTCAGCTTCGCTTTCGCCCGTCTTCAGCTCCGCGAGAATCTCCACGAACATCGGCACCATGACCTGCTCCCAGCCGGAGCGGATCAGGGAGACGGTGCCGTCGAAGTCGAATAGCGCAAAGCGGGCGCGGGCCGCCGTGGCCCCCGGCCGGAGAATCTCGATCTGTGTGCCGTCCAGGAAGGACATGTGGAAGGGCTAGTCTATCAGAACAGGAATGGGACGCAGATACACGCAGATGAACGCAGATTGTACCGCAACGTCCCGCCGGCAACGCTCGACCGAGCACCGCGCGCCAGGGCGGTGCCACGCTCCGATCTGCGTGTCTCTGCGTTCATCTGCGTCCTATTCCCGGGTTCTTATTGTGTGATTGCGATCTGGAGCGTGTTGCTGGTGAGGGCCCAGATGACGGCCAGCAGAACGGTGTTGCCCGTGGGCGCGTCGTCGGGGATCGCGACGTTGAGCTGCCAGACACCGACGAAGCCGGGCGCCAGTCCGCTGAATTGCACGGCGGCGCCCTTGCCGCCGATGCTGACGGCGGGCGTCGCGGCGGTGACCGAAAGCTTGTCGGCGGTGGGCGCGGCCCCGTCCTCGACCGCCGGCGACACCTCGCCCTGCCCGGTGGCATAGATCTGCAGCACCTGGCCGCGCTTGGCCGGGTTGGTTGCCGAGTTGGGCTTGCTGTCCTGGTTCAACACGGCAAAGAGCCCCGGCGCCGTGGGAATCACCGTCATGGTGGCGCGGGCGATGGTCTTTCCCGCGACCCGCGCCTCGACCAGCACCTGGCTGGTCGCCGTCTGGCGCGGCGCTTGGAAATTGATCTGCAGCGGAGACACGTAAAGCAACGGAACCGCGCTGTTGGCCACAAACAGTTCGGTCTCGCCCAGCTTGCGGGACAAGGGAAGCGACGAGGCGGAAGCCGTGACCGAGCCGGTAAAGCTGCCGAACAGCGATGCCAGCGAACCGGGCGCGACCGGCTGCCCGGCGGCAAAGCTGGCGCCGTTCACCGCCGCGGCATCCGCCGCCGGCTCCATCACGTAAACGGCCGGCGCCGCGGTCGGGTCCAGCGTGCTCTTATCGATCAGCATCGTGGCGGGCGCGTACTTGATGTCGGGGAACGGCTTGGCCACGTCCGGGTAAGTGACAAGCTGCGCCGGCCCGCCGAATGGCGTGCGGAAGTGCATGAGAATGGCCACGCGCGGCTTCAATTGCGCGATGAAGGTCGCGGCCTTCTGGGCATCGATGGTATAGAAACCCCCGGCGGGAATGATCAGCACGTCCAGCTTCTCAAGATCGGCGGCCTGGGCGGCCGTCAAGCTGTCCTGGCCGACGTCGCCGAGGTGCGCGATGGTCACGCCGTTCTGCGTCCAGCGGATCATGGTGTTCTGCCCGCGCTGGGAGCCATTCGTGTTGTCGTGGAAGCCGGGAATCAGGATGAACGGAAGCCCGGCGGCGGTTACCTCCTGCCGGGCCGTTACAGAGCGGCCGTTTACCTGAGTGAAGTTTCCTTTCACGCCGGCCGTGTAGTTATGGTCGCTGTGGTCATGGCTGACCGTGACCACGTCGGCGGGCGTGGCCGGAAGCGTGTAGCCCGCTAAATTAGGCGGGTCGGTAATCACCGTCTTGCTGCCGTCCGGCGTCTGGATGACGAAGCAGGATTGGCCGATCCAAGTGATGCGAATCTGAGCGGCGCCGCACACCGCGCAGAACAGCAGAGCGGCCAGCAGGCGATACAGCATAACTCACCCCTCTTGCCGCACTATTGAACCACAGGCCAGGGGGGAATGCCATGTTGTACGGCCTGCGCTGCAAGCCGCCTGCGGCGAAAAAAAGCCCCGGGCCGCGCGGCCCGGGGCTCGAGGGCCCGAGGACCAATGTCAACCGCTCAGAACGTGTAGCGCAGCGCCATCTGCACGAACCGTGACCCGGTCAGGCGGCTGGCGCCAACGAAGTTCGAGGGGTTGCGCTGGCCGGTGATCTGCGCAAAGGTGCTGGTCAGGATGCTGTTGCTGGGCACCGCGAACTGCGGGCGGTTGGCCAGGTTGTAGGCTTCGGTCCGGAACGACAGGCTGTGACCTTCGTGCACCCGAAAGGCTTTCTGCAGAGCGAAGTCGACGTTGTTCATCCCCTGCAGGAAGAAGGTGTTGCGCCCGATGCTTCCCGCTCCCGCCGTTCCCGGCGCGAAGGGCCGCGAGGCCACTGTCGGGTTGTCGCCGAGGTTGGGGAAGAACCACGATGCCGGCAGTTGATCGGCCGTGTATTGCTTGCCGGTGGCCGGGTTCAAGCGGGGGTTATCCACGCTGACGCCGAGATGCCGGGGGTCATAAATCAAGGGGCGGTCCGAAGTGATGCCGTCCCCGTTGTAGTCGTACCCGATGGCCAGGCTGAATGGCTGCCCGCTGGCCGCCGTGTAGGTGCCGCTGACCGTCCACCCGCCGACGACAAAGTCGAGGACTTTCCCCACCCGCTGTTGGCGGAAATCGCCGAGCAGCCGCGACGTTGGAACCAGGTAGTTGCCGTTGAAGACATAGCGATGCGCGGCGTGGAAGGCGCTGAGCCCGCGGAATGACTTGGCCGAGTTGAACTCGCTGGACGCGGCGTTGCCGTCCGATTGCGACGTGGCTTCCGACCCGGTGTCAATGGTCTTGCTGAAGACGTAAAAGGTGTTGAAGCTCAGCCCCCCGCTGAACCGCTTGCTGAGGGTAATGGTGCCGGCGTTGTAATACGACCAGGAGGAGTTCTGGGCCACCAGCAGGTTGCTGTAGCGCACGTCCGGCCGCCGCTCGTTGGTTCTCATCTGCGAGATGGAAATGTATCCGGCCGCCGGGGCGGTGTTGGCCAGGTTGGGATCGACCTTGTCGTAGAGCACGCCGTTGACCGGCGAAAGCATCGGGAACTGCGCGCGGTTCACCCAGGCATAAAAGGGAATGCCGATGCCGCGCACCCAGCGGTAGCTGGTGCTGACGGCCATCTTCCACGGCAGTTGCCGTTCCAGGGTCAGGTTCGCCTGCTGCGTGTACGGAAGATGGAAACCGGGATCCACCTTCAGGATGCTGATGCGGCCGGGGTCCAGACCCGGCCCGTACTGGAAGCCGTCGGTGGGGTCCGAGACATGGAAGGTGGCGTTAAAGGACCTATATATGCCGTAAGGCGGCTGAGCGCGCAGGTTGGCGCCGCCCTGCGAGAACAGCGACTGGAAGATGCGGCTGTGGAACAAGCCGTAGCCGCCGCGCACCGAGCTTTTCCCCGGCCCGCCCGTCAGCTTGCCCAGCAGGCCCGAGCTCGACCGCGGGGTCCAGGCGAAGCCGAAACGCGGCTCCAGGTTGTTGCGGTCGGCGTTGTAACCGTAGGTGATCCGGTTCTTGACGTCGCTGGGCGCCGCAACATACTCGTAGCGCGCGCCGAAATTCAGCGTGAAATTCGGCTTCAGCCGGTAGTCTTCCTGCGCGAAGTAGTTCATCTCGAACATGCGATTCTCGAGGTAGAACTGCCCGAAGCCCTGGCTGAAGCTGCCGATGTAGCCGCGCAGGAAATTCTCGTACGCGGTATAACCGCGGGTGGTGCCGCTGGCCGGCGTGGAGCCGAAGGTCCAGTAGCCGCGCGAATAGTTGTCCGAAATATCGTCCAGGCCCGAGCGCCGGATGTCGCTCCCCGCTTTGAGCGTGTGCCTGCGCATCACCTTCGACACGTTGAACACGTACTGGTAGTCGTTCTGGCGGCGGTTGATGGGGTAGGCGCCGGCGCTGCCGATTTGCGGCGTGGCGTAGGGGCTGGGGCTGAAGCGGATGATCGGGGTGGTATTGCCGTCCGAGATATCGACCAGCGTGGTGCGCAGGCCCAGCCCCAAGCGGAATTCGCCCACCAGCGTCGGCGAGAAAATGTGCGTCAGCGTCGCCCCGATCGCCTGTTGCTTGTTGTTCTGCCGCGCCGTTTCGCCGCGAATCAATTCGCCCGGCCTGCGATGCTGGCGGCTGTACTGGTACCGAAGCGCCAGGTTGTCCTGCTGCCGCAGCTTTATGTCGAAGCGCCCGGAATAGTCCTGGTCCGGGAAGTCGTGCCACCGTTGCCCGGTAAAGACCTGCGAACCGATCAAGGGGCTGTTGGGCTCCAGACCTTTGAAGCGATCGAGTTGGTCTTGCAGCCATTTCTGGTCCTGCTGGACGTAGGGATGCTCGCTGGGCTTCAGGCACAGATCGCACTCGCCCACTTGGATCTTGCTGCCCACGGGGAAGACGTCGCGGCTGATGACGGCGAACTGCTTGAAGCGCGTCTGCTCGAGACTGTGGAAGAAGAACACCCGGTCTTTCAGGATCGGGCCGCCGATGGTATAGCCGAACTGGTTGCGCCGGACGGGGGAGACCGGCGAAACCAGGCTCCCGTCCGCCTTCCGGCCGGCCGCGTTTCCAAAGAAACCGTTGGCGGCCAGCTTGTCGTTCTGCAAGTACTCGTAGGCATCGCCGTGATACTTGTTGCTTCCGCCCTTGGTCTGCACCAGCACCACGCCGCCCGCGCCGCGCCCGAACTCCGCCGAGTACGAATTGGTGATGACCGCCACTTCGCGGATCGTACTCACATTGACGCCCTGGCGGTTCTGGTTCTCGGATGAGTCGTCGTTGTTGACGCCGTCGATCTGGAAGGTCGTATTGCGGCTTCCGGTGCCGTTGAACGAGGCATAACTGCCGGTGGACAGCGTGGGATTGTTCGAGGAGGTGCTGAAGGCCGCGAGCTGGAACTCCGGAACCAGCTCCATCAGGGAAATGAAGTTGCGGCCGGACAGCGGCGTGTTCTCGATGGTACGCGCGTCGATCGATCCCTTCAACTCGCCGGTGGTCGTCTCAATCTGCGGCGTTTCGCCCGTTACATCGATGGTCTCGCTCACCTGCGACACTTCCAGGCGGAAGTCCGAGACCGTGGTCTTATTCAGCTCGACGGCGACGCCGGTCTTGTTCACGGTCCGGAAACCCTGCACCGCGGCCGTCACGCGGTAGACGCCGAGCGGCAGGAACGTGACCAGGTAAAAGCCCTCGCTGTTCGTTGCCGTCGTGCGCCCCATGCCTGTTTCCTGGTTTACCACCGTGATGCTGACATTGGGCACCAGCGCGCCCGTCGAATCCTGCGCGTGTCCTTCCAGCGTGCCGGTGACGGTTTGCGCCGGCAAAAGCCCCGCGCCAAGCAGGGCCAGCATGCTCACGATAAGCGTTCCTCGCAGCAATCTCATAACTCACCTCTCCACGGGGCACACCGGTTCACCCTTGTGTTCACAGCCTGACCGCCCCATTCGCTGGAGTATATGGCCGCCTCCCGGCGCTCGTCAATCACCTCCCCGGCCTGCCCAGCCTCAGTACCGACGGCGTTGCGGCCGTGAGAAGCTGTGGAGAACCAAGCGGGCGGTCGCCGTGGCGACCCCGCCCCTGCAACGCCGCTGTAGGGGCGACCCCTGTGGTCGGTGTCACTTAGTTTTCGGCCTAAAAGCCCCGGGCGGTGAAACCCGGGGCTGTTGCGCGCGGCCTGGGCCGCGAACGTCAAAAGATGAAGCGGATGGATACCTGGCCCATGCGCGAGCCGTTGGTACGGCTCGAGTTCACGTAGTTGAAGGGGTTGCGCTGCGTGGTGATGCGGCCGAACGGCGTGCTGCTCACCACGCTGCGGGCCGGTGTGCCGAACTGGACCCGGTTGAACAGGTTGTACCACTCCATCCGCAGGTTGACTCGCATTCCCTCGCGAACCATGATCGGCTTGTTGAACGAAGTGTCGAAGTTGTTCATTCCCTGCATGAAGAAGGCGTTCCGGGCGATGGTGCCGCGGCCATCGGTGCCCGCCACCAGCATGCGCTGGTCGGCGGTAAGCGAGGCGGCCTGCTGCGGAATGAACACCGATCCGGGCACTTGCTGTTGCGAGAGGGTATCGGGGCAGGAGCCGGTGGTCACCGTCGGGCAGGGATAAATGCCGCGGCCGTTGTCGATCGAGCGGTAAAGCCACTTCGGGTCGGTAATCCACGGACGATCACCGCTTGCGCCATCGAGATTGGCATCGTAGCCGAGCAGAACGGTGAACGGCTGGCCCGACTGGAAAGTCGTGGTGCCGGTAATTTGCCAGCCGCCGGCCACGCGGCCGATCAGGCCTCGTTGCTGGCGGTACCAGGGCAGCTCATAACCATAGGAAACCACGAAGCGGTGCCGGGTGTCGTAGCTGGACAGGCCGCGCATGGCGCGGGCGGCGTTGTAGTTCTTGCCCGCCGTCGGAAAGTTCTGATCGACCCCGGTATAGGTTGGCTCCGAGCCGGTGTCGATGCTCTTGCTCCAGGTATAAGAGGCGGTCATCGACAGGCCGCGCGCCGCCCGCTTGGTGAACTTGACGACGCCGGCATGGTAGTAGCTCCAGCCAAAATTGCGGATCGCATTATCGGTCAGGTATGTCGGGTCGGGCCGGCGATAACTTGTCTGGGTCGTATTGCTGGAGATATAACCGTGCGGCACCCCGCTCTCGATCACGATGCCCTTTTGAGCAAGCGTGGCCGTCGTGCTCGACAAGGCACTGAAGGTCTTCAACGGGCCGCTGGTGGCGATCACCACGTTGCCGTTGGCGTCCAGTGTCTGGCAGATCGGGTCCGTGAAGCTGTTGCAGACGCGATCGAACAGGACCGGCTTGAAATTGCTGCCGCCGACATCCGCCGAAAGGAGCTGCGACTCGATCGGGAAGCGCGCCAGGTTCTTGTAGTCGTAGAACAGGTTGCCGATGCCGCGGTTGCCGTTATAGATGATATCGATCGCCATGTTTTTCGGAAGCTGGCGGGAGATGGTCAGGTTCCATTGTTCGGCGTACGGCATCTGGAGGTGCGGGTCCGGAACAATCAAGGCGTTGGTCCTTTGCCCGCCCTTGATCCTCACGCCGTTGGCATTGTCGTAGGCGGTGTTGTAGGTGGTACCCATCCCCTGCGTCCAGGTAAAACCGTTGCTGGGGTCCGAGATTTCATAGGGACTAATGCCGCCAAAGCTGGCCGCATAGCCGTTGGGCGGCTGGGTGCGGATGCTGGCCTGGTTCTGCGAGAAGATGGACTGGAAGATTCGGCTATGCATCATCGCCCAGCCGCCACGGATGACGAACTGCCCCGGCCCTCCCGTCACCTTTTTCAACCAGGGCGTTTCGACCACCGGCTGATAAGCGAAGCCGAAACGCGGCTCGATGTTGTTGTAGTCGCCGCCGAAGCCGTAGGAAAACCGATTCTTGGCTTCGCGGGGGCCGCCCACACCTTCCCACCGCACGCCCAAATTCAACGTGAAGTTGCGCCGAACCCGGTAGTCGTCCTCGAAGTACAAATTCGTTTCGCTATAGCGATTCTGGGCATAGGGGTTCCCATAACCCTGCTGGTAGCCGGTCACGTAGCCGATCAGGAAGTTCTCCCAGCCCGTATATCCCTGGAGCGCGCGGATCTGAGCCAGCGTGCTGTTTGTGCCGAAGGTCCAGTAGCCGCGGGCCCGGTCGCCGGTGAGGTCATCGAGCAGCAGGAAGCGCTCGTCGACCCCCATCCGCAACGTGTGCTTGCTCATCACGTAGGTGTGGTTGTAAACGAACTGGTTGTCGTGCTGCCGGCGATTGATGGGCACATTGGTGGAAGTCCCGATGATCGTGCCCCCGAACGCCAAGGTGTCGCTGCTCAGGGCCGGATCGTACAGCACGGAACTGAACCGGACCGTCGGGATGGTGTTGCCGTCCGTGACGTCCTGCAAGGTCGAGCGGTTGCCGAAGCCGTAGCGGAACTCGCCCGTCTGCCGCGGGCTGAAGACGTGGGTCGCGGTCAGGCCGATGTTGTATTGCCGGTTGTTATTCACGCCGTAGTTGTCGCCCTTGATGATGCGCGGCGTGTATCGTTGCTGCCGGCTGTACTGATAGCGCAGCGCGACGTTGGTATTGCGCGGCGCGTTCCAATCGAACTTGCCCGAGTAATCGGAGTCGGGGGAGCTGCTGCTCAACCCGCCCACGCGCACGCAGCGGTTCGGCCGCCCGCTGGCGATCATGTCCGCGCAGCCGACCGGGTCATTGGGCTGCTTGCCCTTCAGCTCATCGGTGTTCCACAGGTCCATGATCGACTTCATCCACTTCAGATCGCGGTCGATGTGCGGGTGGGTGGCCGGGTCCACGCAATAGGGGCCGCCCGGCTTGGGCGTTTCGCCCGGGTTGCAGGCCCGGGGGCCGTCGCTCGGGAGCCACACGAAGCGGCTCATGGTGCCTTTGCCGGTGTTCCACACGCGCTCACCGCTGCCGAAGAAAAAGAGCTTGTCTTTGATTAGGGGCGCGCCCACCGTTCCGCCGTACTGGTCGCGCCGCACACGCTGCCGCTTCACGCCGCCGGAATTCGAGAAGAAGCCGTTGGCGTTCAGGAAATCGTTCTGGATGAAGTCGTAGGCGTCGCCGTGGATCTTGTTGCTGCCCGATTTCGTCTGCACCAGGATCACGGCGCCGCCAGCGCGTCCGAACTGCGCCGAGTAGGAGTTCGTGAGCACCTGGAACTGGGCGATCGAGCTGATGTTCACGCCCTGCCGGTTCTGGTTCTCGGAACTATCGTCGTTGTTTACGCCATCAATCTGGAAGGTGGCCGAGCGGCTGCCCAGGCCACTGAAAGCGGCATAGGAACCGGTCGAGTTGGTGGGGTTGTTCGAGGAATCGATCCAGACCACGTTCTGGAAGCCGGGAATCTGCTCGACCAGGCTCATGAAGTTGCGGCCAGCCAGTGGCGTGTCCTCGATCTGCTTCGCTTCCAGCGAGTGCTTGACCTCGCCCTGCGTGGTGTCGATCAGAGGGATTTCGCCAGTCACCTCGACGGTTGACGAAACCGTTGAGGGGTTCAACGAGAAGTCCGAGACCGTTGTCTTGTTCAACTCGATAAGGACGCCGGACTTTTTCACGCCCTGGAATCCGGTTGCCGTCACGATCAGCTCATAGCTGCCCAGCGGCATGAAGCTCATTTCGTAGAAGCCCTGGGTGTTGGTGACCGCTTCGCGGACCATGTCGGTCTGCTGGCTGCGGGCCGTCACCTTGATGCCCGGCATCACGGCGCCGGTGGCGTCCGCCACGTGCCCGCTCAGCGTGCCGGTGACGGTTTGCGCCGGCAAAAGCCCCGCGCCCAGCAGGGCCACCATGCTTACGATAAGCGTTCCTCGCAGCAATCTCATAACTCACCTCTCCACGGGGCACACGCGTTCACCCGTGTGTTTACAGCCTGACCGCCCCATATGCCGGAGTATATGGCCGCCTCCCGGCGCTCGTCAATCGCTTCCCCGGTTTTCCGCTCTCGGCCGTCCCGTACGTCGGCGTTGTAGAGGCCCTGGCGGAGGAGTTTTCAGGACAGCTTCCGACGGGGTGGAAACCAGGCCCGCGACGGAATTGCTGGCCGCTGCCCATGCGTGGTATATTCGCGGCACTCGCGGAAATATGGCCAATCGCATCGCTATTCGGTGGGAATGACATTAACCGGCGATCCGGCCTTCCCGAGCAGGAGGAAGACATGCTGCGTTATTTGGTGGGGGTTATCTTGCTCTCCATTGCGCTGGCACCAGCGGTTAGCGCGCAGGAAGTAACCGGGACAATCGTGGGCACGGTGACGGACGCCAGCAAGGCGGCGGTTCCCGGCGCCACGGTGACGGTGACCTCAACCGACCGCGGGCTGGCGGTTCGCACCGTAACCACCGACTCGACGGGCGGCTACGTGGCCACCCTGCTGCCCATCGGGAACTATTCGGTCAAAGTGGAGATGAAGGGGTTCGCCCTGGCGGTCAAGACTGGTATCGAGTTGCACGTCAACGACAAGCTGACCCTCGACTTCGAACTGGCGGTAGGGACGGTGGCCCAGCAGGTAGTGGTGGAGGAGTCGGTTTCCGCTGTCGCGGTCGAGCTGCAAACGGCGACGGCCGCCAGCCTGGTCTCCGGCACCGAGGTGCTGGACCTGTCGCTGAACAACCGCAACTACATCCAGCTCATCTCGTTGATGCCGGGCGCGACCAACGTTTCGGCGACCGACGAGGTCTACATCGGCACCACCAATCCGACCGGCGGCACCAACACTATTCCCTTCGCCATCAACGGCGGCCGCAATTCGGCGAGCAACTTCATGGTGGATGGCGCCGATAACGTGGACCGCGGCTCCAACCAAACCCTGCTGGCCTACCCCAGCGTGGACGCCATAGCGGAGTTCAAGGCCGTGCGCGGGCAATACACGGCCGAGTTCGGCCGCGGGGCCACCGGACAGATCAACGTCGTCACCAAGTCCGGCACCAGCAAGTACCACGGCGATGTCTACGAGTTCTTCCGCAACGACGCGACCGCGGCCAACAGTTTCTTCAACAACGCGCGCAGCATCAAGCGCCCGCCGCTGCGCTGGAACGATTTCGGCTACACCTTCGGGGGGCCGGTCCCGCTGCCGGGACGCAAGAACGCCGATCGCAACAAGACCTTCTTTTTCTGGTCGCAGGAGTTCCGGCGCATCACCACCTATTCCACGTTCCAGTCCACGGCGCCGACCAACGAGATGAAGCAGGGCATTTTCACCGCGCCGGTCAACATCTGCGTCCCGAGCGGCACTACCTGCTCCACGACGGCGACGCAAATCCCGGCGTCCCTGATCAACCCGGTAGCCGCCGCCTACGTCAAGGACGTGTGGTCGAAAATCCCCGCGGGCGACCCGGTGAGCTACAACTTGTTCACGGCTCAGAGGAACCTGTACAACTACCGGCAGGAGCTGATCAAGATCGACCACGTGTTCAGCACCACCTGGAACGCGTCGGTCCGCTGGCTGAAGGACACCATTCCCACCCAGGAGCCGGGCGGGCTTTTCACCGGCGCAGTTCTTCCCGGCGTGTCCACCACCAAGACGGATTCGCCGGGTAGAGGCTGGATGTTCCGCCTGACGGGGAGCCTCTCACCGACGCTGCTGAACGAAGCCGGCTATTCGTTCTCCTACGGGGCCATTGTCAGCCGGCCGGTGGGGCTGATGAGCTCGGAGAACTCACCGGACGTGAAGGTGAAGCTGCCGTTTCAGTCCACGCTGGCGCGCATTCCGTCACTCTCTGTCAGCGGCGCCAGCAGCGTCACCAGCTTCGGGCCCTACGACGATTTCAACCGCAACCACAATATCTACGACAACCTGACCAAGCTGATGGGCAAGCAGACGCTCAAGGTCGGCGTGTCCATTAACTACTACCAGAAGACGGAGAACGCGGCCGGAAACAACGCGGGCACCCTCAGCACCACCAATACGCCGCGGCCCACGGGAACGGCGAGCCTGCAGCAGGGCTGGGCCAATTTCCTGCTGGGCAACGTTTCTTCATTCACGCAGGTTTCGCAGGACCTGACACCCGACATGCGCCAGAAGCAGGTCGAGGGTTACGTCCAGGACGATTACCGCATCCGGCGCAACCTGACGCTGAACCTGGGCGTGCGCTTTTCGCAGTTCTACCAGCCTCGCGACGCCAACAAGATGCTGACGAACTTCGACGGCAGCCGATGGACGGCGTCGAAGGCGCCGGACATCGTGGCCTCCACCGGCAACCTGGTGCCGAACACCGGCGACCCGCTGAACGGGATCGTGGTGAACAATCAGAATTCGCCCTGGGGCGACAAGGTGTCGAAAGAAGATCTTTGGAAGTTCGCGCCCCGGCTGGGCTTTGCCTGGGACCCGTTCAAGAAGGGCAAGACGGCAATCCGCGCGGGCTACGGAATGGTCTATGACTCTACGCTGATCGGCATCTATGAGCAGAACATCTTCAACAACCCGCCGTTTGTGAGCAGTATCACCATCAGCAACACGCGTTTAGATAACCCGGCGGCGGGAGTGGAGGTGATTTCGGCCGCTCCCAGAACCATCCGCGGCACGCCGCAGCCGGCCATGCTGCCCTATTCGCAGCAATACAGCTTCGAAGTCCAGCACACGCTGGGACCCAGCCTGGTCATGGCCCTCGGCTACTACGGCTCGAAGTCCACGCACCTGCTGGGGATCGTGGACATGAACATGGTGCCGCCGGGGCTGGCCGTAGCAACGGGGATCACGGACGCCAACACTCCCATCACCTCCGCCACGTCACCGAGGCTGAACGCCATCCGGCCGTACCGCGGCTACGGGCCGGTGAACCAGATTCAAAACTGGTTCAACTCCAATTACAACGGCCTGCAGTACAGCATGCAGAAGCAGTTCAAGAGAAGCGGGAGCGCACGGGTGTCCTACACCTGGTCGAAGGTGCTGACCGACGCCACCAGCGACCGCAGCAACGCCCCGCAGAACTTCTACAACCGGGCCGCCGATCGCGCGCGGGCCACTTTCGACCGGACGCACGTGCTGACCTTCAGCTACATCTACGAGCTCCCGCTGGCGCGGCACAGCACGGGGTTTGTGGGTGTACTTGCCAAAGGCTGGCAATTGTCCGGGATCACCAGCATTGCCAGCGGCCTGCCGCTGCGGGTCAGTTCCAGCCTGGGCTATGACTGGGGCGGCATCGCCATCATCCCCAGCACCGCGACGCCGCGCCCCGATATGATCGCCGATGCGAACAAGGACGCGCCGCACACCATCGCCAAGTGGTTCAACACCCAAGCCTTCGCGGCCGTCCCCACCGGCGTGGTTCGTCCCGGCAACGCAGCCGCTACCACCGTAATCGGCCCCGGCTACCAGCGCTGGGACGCCTCGCTGTTCAAGAAAGTGAAGGTGAGCGAGCGCATGAGCGTGCAGTTCCGCGCCGAGACCTTCAACCTGCCCAATCACACCAACTTCCAGGGCGTTTCGACGGCGTTGGGCAGCTCGAACTACGGCCAGATCACCAGCACCCGCGAAGCTCGCCGCATCCAACTGGCCCTGAAGCTGTTGTTCTGATACCCGCCAATCCAAGGGCGCGGCGTCCACGGGGCTTTCCAGGCCCCGTGGACGGCCCGGCCGGGGCCGGCTCCACTAAAACTCGTAGGCCATCTTGAGGAAGTAGGTGTTGCCCTGCTGCGAGCGTTCACCGAGCGCGGCGCGGCCCCGCTGATACGCGAACTGCACCGACCCGAACGGCGGTCTGTAGCGCCAGACGAACACCGCCTCCGTGTTCTTGCGGTCGATCACCGAATTGGTCTGGAAAAAGGCGCGGATGAACAGGTCGCGCGTGAAGTTGTGCCGCACGCGAAAGATGTTGATTAGGGTGGCCTGCCGGGTCGGATCGGGTTTCAGCCAGACGCGGGAAAGCTGGTACTCAACCGCCGTTTCCGCGCTCAGCTTTCTGCGGATGTAAGCGTTCACCGCTTTCAGGTCGGAATCGAAACTCTTGCCGGTCTGGTATCCGACCGCCCAGGACTGGTACTCGCGCGTGTTGTAGGCGAGCTGGAACTCGGCCTGCGGGTTGTGGAAGCTTTTCTCGAACAGCCGGTATTCGTTGCGAAACAGCGCGGAGCCGCTCCAGCGGTTCCGCAGGTCGGTCCTGATGGAGACGATGTTGTGGTAGCCGCGGACCACGGCGTTCTGCTGGCTGAAATACAGGTTGTTCTTGGACTCCAGAATGACGCGCTGGATGCGGCCGTCCTTGAACCACAGGGTTTTCGAGAGGTCGCTATCCAGATCGCGCCGGTCGTCATCCTTGATGTAACCGATGGAGTTGATGTTGTCGCCGAAGCGGTCGCCGACCTGCGAGTAGCGAAAGTGGAAATGGCCGGTCGAGGAGTCGTAGGAGGGGCGCAGGAACCCCGCCCAGTTGCCCTTGCCGTAGCGCCCGTGGGAGCGCACCAACTGGCCGGTCAGGCCCCAGTGGCGCGTAAAAAACGCGGCGGTGTCCATCCCGATCGACCCTTCGTTCCGCCCCCCGAACGAGCGGTTGGCCACCATGAAGCCCAGGGCCGAGGACTTCAGGTACTGCCGCTCGACGCGCCCGATGGTGTAGTTAGCCCGCTCCAGTCCCGTCTCGCCGGCCGTGCCGCTGGGGAGCCGCGATTCGGCCACCAGCAGGGTCGTGTCCCACGGCCCAAATTTCGAGATCAGCCTGCCGCCGACGTCGATGTCCGCGATGCGGCGGGAATAGAAGGTCTGGATGCGTTGCTGGAACTTCTGGTTGGTTTCCAGAAAGAAGGGGCGCTTTTCGATCAGGCGCGCCTCGAAGCGCGTCAGGTTGACGAACTCCTCGTCGCCCTCGATGGTCGCGAAGTCCGGATTGATGGTCAACTGGGCGATGGTTTCGGGGCGGAAGGCGTAGCGGGCATCCAATCCCATCTGCCCACGGAGCGTTCGCCCCTGCTCGTACTGGCTCAAGGCGAAGGGGATGAAAGTGTAGGGGCGCGCGCTGCCGCCTTCCAGGTCCAGCCCTCGGATCTCGCCAAACTGCGACACGCGGAAGATATTTTCGATGGGGCCATTCCAGACGCTGGTTTCCAGCGTGCTGCGGCGCGCGCGCAGCAGGTTGAATCCCCAGGTTCTGTCGTTCCCCCTGCGGAAGCGCAAGGAACGGAGCGGGATGGCGAATTCCGCCGTCCAGCCGTCCTCCAGTTTCCGGGTGGCGACCTGCCAGCTTGTATCCCAGGTGACGTCGTAGATGCGCCCGTCGTCCTGGACGGTTCCGTCGGTCTGGGTGCCCAGCGGATTGACGGCGAAGAAGTAGCAGGTGCGGCGGTCGCGAAACGTGTCCAGAAACACGATGATGGCATCGTCGGGGAAGGCCACCGGGTCGCGCGGGGCCTGCGGCAGGCGGATTTGCCCGTCGCGCTGGCTGTGGCGCCCCAGGATCTGGTCCGGCCGGTCGTCGTAGGCGTAGACAGCGATGTAAATATGAGTGTCGTCGTAGGTGAAGTACCCGACTGTCTTCTGCCTGGCCGGCTGGCCCTTGTGCGGCTCAAATTGAACGAAGTTCTCCAGGCGGGCCGCCCCCGCCCACTCCTCGTCTCCGATGACTCCGTCAATCGTCGGCGGGCGCTCCGTTCGCACCGCCCGGACCGGTGGCTGGCCCGCTACGCAGGATAAGGGGAAGGTCAGACAACCGAGGAACAACATTCCCCAGCCCAAAAGATTGCGCATGAGAGGCACAGCATACCAGAGGAATGCGCTGCGGCCGATAGCGCTGCCGCCGCGCGGCGCCCAGAAACCATGAAAATCGCGCTGAAAAAACAACAATCCGGACGATTAGGATTCGGGCAGGGCGTAGGGGTACAAGCGGCAGAACACCGCCGTGGCCAGCACCCCGCTGGCGGCGTTCAGAACGATATCGCCCACCGAGGCGTGCCGGCCGGGCATGAACAGTTGCAGTCCTTCCGAACTAAACGCTGCCAGCAGGCAGATCATTGCCGCCCAGGCAAAGCGCTGCAGCCGCCCGATCCTGAGGCTGTAATAAAGCGAGATGCCCAACCAGAAGAAAAGGAGGAAGTGAACGCCCTTCTGCACCAGAAGGTGGGATATCCCGCCCGATGACAGGCGGAGGCCCAGCAGGGCTCCGTAGTAACGAAAAGCATACTCGGAAGCTTCGCCGGCGAGCCGCGTCGAAGAAAGGAAAATGACCGCCAGTTGCACGGCGATCCCCGCCAGACGAAAGCGGACGGTTCCGCCACCTTGGACCGCATCCCGATTCACGGCCGGGACTCCTGCCTCGACGATGGTTGTTAACGGTTCGCGCGCCTCCGCCATAGGTTGATTGTAATTCAGGGAAGGGCGAAGCCGTCAACCGCCGCGCGGCATGTTCGCCGCCGAAAGGCGCCGCTTCGTCGCTCACCGCTCGGCGTGGATCCGAACAATTCGCGAAACGCGCGTGCCGCCTGCTTCATCAATAGTGCAGGTTGAACTGCCTGGCAGGCGGAAGGCTGCATGTTTCGAAAGGTGCTGGTCGCCAATCGGGGAGAGATCGCGGTGCGGGTAATCCGCGCCTGCCGGGAACTGGGCATCATTGCCGCGGTTGTTTACTCGGAGGTGGATCGCAAGGCCTTGCACGTCCTCCGGGCCGACGAAGCATACCCGGTGGGCCCGGCGCCCGCTTCCGAAAGCTACCTGCGGATCGACCGCATCATGGAAGCGGCGCACCGGGCCAAGGCCGAGGCCATTCACCCCGGGTACGGGTTTCTGGCCGAGAACCCGGCCCTGGCTCGCGCTTGCGAGGAGCAGGGCATCGTGCTGATCGGTCCCAGCGCGGCCAGCATGGAATTGATGGGCTCGAAGACCCGTTCGCGGCGGGCGATGCGGGCCGCCGGCGTGCCGGTGGTGCCCGGCGGCGATGCCGGCCTCGAGTCGCCGGAGCAGGCCCTCGAATTGGCCGAGCAGCTCGGCCATCCCGTCATGATCAAAGCCGCCGGCGGCGGCGGCGGCAAAGGAATGCGGCTGGTGCGGAGCGCGGACGATCTGCCGGCCGCCTTCCAACTGGCGCGCGCCGAGGCCCTCAGCGCCTTCAACGACCCCGAACTGTACCTGGAGAAGTGCCTGGACCGGCCGCGGCACATCGAGATGCAGATCTTCGGCGACCGGCACGGGAACGTGGTCTATATCGGCGAGCGCGAATGTTCGATCCAACGGCGCCATCAGAAGGTGGTCGAAGAATGCCCTTCGCCTTTCGTGGATGAGCAGATGCGGCGGCGGATGGGGGAGACGGCGGTGCGCGCGGCCCGCGCCGCCGGCTACTACAACGCCGGCACGGTCGAATTCCTGGTGGACCGCGGCGGCAACTTCTATTTTCTGGAGATGAACACCCGGCTGCAGGTCGAGCACCCGGTTACGGAAATGGTGACCGGCCTGGACCTGGTCAAGCTGCAACTGGCGGTGGCCGCCGGCCAAGCGCTCCCTTTCACCCAGGAAGAGGTCCTGGCCGGATGGCGGGGCGCCGCGCTGGAATGCCGCATCTACGCCGAGGACCCGGACAACAACTTCTATCCCTCGCCGGGCACCATCACGGCGCTGGTTCCGCCCGGCGGCCCGGGCGTGCGGGCCGACAGCGGCGTGTACCGCGGCTGGACCGTGCCGCTGGAGTACGACCCGCTCATTTCCAAGCTCATTACCTGGGGGCGCGACCGGGGCGAGGCCATCGAGCGCATGCGCCGGGCGCTTCAGGAATACTCGATCGTGGGCATCAAGACCACCATCCCGTTTTTCCGGCGCTTGCTCGACCATCCGCGGTTCCTCGCCGGCCAACTGGACACCGGGCTGCTGGATGAAATCCTGGCTGCCCCGCCGCCGAATGGCGACGATGAACAGGCCCGCGATGCCGCGGCCATTGCCACCGCGCTCCACGCCGCCCGCTTCAGCCGCCGGCCCGCCACGCAGGCCAACGGCCGGCCGGAGGAAAGCGCCTGGAAGCGGGAAGGCCGCCGGGACCTGCTGCGGTGAAGCTTTCAGCTATCAGCCGTCAGCTTTCAGCTAAACTAGGCGCAAGCTGATAGCTAGCTGAAGGCTGAGAGCAAGGTCCAAAGTCCTGATGAGCAAAGCGCCAATCAAGAACCTGCGCTGGTACATCGTGGTGATGCTCTGCTCGGCCTCCACCCTGAACTACCTGGACCGGCAGACGCTCTCGGTGCTGGCCCAGACCATCCAGCGCGAGCTGGGGTTGAGCACCGTCCAGTACTCCTACATCACCACCTCGTTCCTGGTCAGCTACACGGTGATGTACGCGGTCAGCGGCCGGCTGATGGACCTGCTGGGAACGGCGCGCGGCTTCACTTTGTTCGTTTCCGGCTGGTCGATTGCCAACATGCTGCACGCGCTGGCCCGCAGCGTGGTGCAGTTCTCGTTCTTCCGCTTCCTGCTGGGCGCCACCGAGCCGGCCAATTTCCCCGGCGGCGTGAAAGCGGTGTCCGAGTGGTTCCCGATGAAGGAGCGCGCGCTGGCGGTCGGCATCTTCAATTCCGGCACGGCCATCGGGGCCGCCCTGGCGACGCCGGTGGTTTCCGCGATTGCGCTGGCCTGGGGCTGGCGGCCGGCGTTTGTCATCACCGGCGCGCTGGGCTTCATTTGGGTGGCGATCTGGCTGGTCGTCTACCGGCTTCCCCAGCACCACGAGCGCATCACGGACGCCGAGCGCGACCTGATCCTTTCCGGCTCATCGATTGCCGCCGAGCAGGGCGAATCGGTGCCGATCATGCGGTTGCTGCGCATGCGGGAGACGTGGGGCTGCGTGATGGCCCGCTTCCTGACCGACCCCATCTCCTACTTCTTGTTTTTCTGGATTCCAAAGTACCTGCAGCAGGAACGGGGTTTCTCGCTGGCCGACCTGGGCAAGTACGCCTGGATGCCTTACGCGGCGCTGGCGCTGGGCAACATCGCCAGCGGAGCGATTCCCCGCTGGCTGATCGCCCGCGGCTGGACGCTGAGCCGCGCCCGCAAGACCACCATGCTGGCCGATTCCTGCCTGATCCCCATCTGCTGCCTGCTGGTGACGCGGGTGCACAGCCCGGCGGCCGCGCTGGGCCTGCTGATGGGCATGATGTTCGGGCACTCGCTGTGGGGTAACATCACGCTGCCGGCCGAGGTCTTTCCGAAACGCGCGGTGGGCAGCGTGTCCGGCTTCGGCGGGGCCATGGGCGGGCTGGCCGGCGCCGTCACCCAGCTCACCATCGGCTGGGTCGTCCAGCGCTTCTCCTTCACTCCCATCTTTGCCGCCTGCTCCGGCGCGTACCTGCTCGGATTCCTGCTGGTCCATTTCCTGATTGGCGAGCTGGGCTACATTCGGGAGATGGGGCCCGGGGCGGCGCGCAACTCCAGGCAGTGAATGGCGCCCGCACGTCATCCGGGCTACATCCTGCGGATCTGCGTGAACTCGAAGTTGCGCGGGTCCAGGCCCGCCTGCTCGAGCTGCCGGAGGCACTCCACCGCCGTGCGTCCGAGCGCGCGGATGTGCCGTTGCCTCAGGTCGATCTGCGGTTTCCCTTCCTCTTCTCGAAGCGCGGTGGGCACGTACCGTTCGATCGCCATCCACTTGCCGGCGTGCTGGTTCCGCTCGGCGATCGACAGGTCCTCCGGAAAGCGGCCGATAATGGTGTGTGGTTCCTGAGGGACTGCTGCAGCCACTGGGGCCTCCTTGAAACAATCGTCAATGAAACAACCCTGAATGTTATTCTACTCCGCGGAGATGGCGGCCGTCAGACTCATCGTGAATGCCGACGATTTCGGGTTCACGCGCGGCGTGAACGAGGGCATTGTGCGCGGGCACCGCGAAGGGATCATCACCGCCACCACGCTGATGGCGCACGGGCCGGCGTTCGACCACGCGGCGGAGCTGGCGCGGGCCAACCCCTCGCTGGACGTGGGCGTCCACCTGGTGCTGTGGCCGGGCGGAAGCCTGCCACGGCGGCTGCCGGCGTTCGTGGCCCGCGGCTTGCTGTCCTCCCCGGCGGCCGTCGAGGCCGAGTTCTCCCGGCAGGTGGAGAAGGTGATGGGGGCCGGCCTTCGCCCCTCGCACCTCGATACGCACAAGCACGTCCACGTGTTCCCGCGGGTGATGAGGGCGGTGGCGCGGGTGGCCGCACGGTTCCGCATCCGCTGGGTGCGGCGGCCGCTCTTCCGCCGGCAGATTTCGGCCTACGGCCTTCTGACCCCGGATCATTTCCTGGGCTATCGCCTGACCGGCCGGATGACCCGCGACTCGCTGCTGGCTGCGCTCCAGCGGCTGAAGCCCGGACTGACCGAATTCATGTGCCACCCGGGCCTGTACGACGACGAACTCGAAGGCGCGCCGACGCGCTTGAAGCGCCAGCGGCAGATCGAGCTGGAAGCGTTGACCAGCCCGGAGGTGCGCCAACTGCTTCATCGCAATGGGGTCGAGCTGGTTTCGTTCGAAGGCTCTTAGCCGCAGATTGCGCAGATTTCACCGATTATTAATCTGTGTAATCCGCGCAATCCGCGGATCGGTTCTTATGCTTGCCTACGGAAAGCTGCCGCCCGCGATCCTGGATCGGCTGCTGGGCCGGATCCCGCGCCGCGATGCCCGCGTGGTGGTCGGACCGCGGATCGGCGAGGACGCGGCGGTGATCGACTTCGGCGACCGCTACCTGGTCGCCAAATCCGACCCCGTCACCTTCGCCGCGGAACGCATCGGCTGGTACGCGGTCCAGGTGAACGCCAACGATCTGGCCACGATGGGCGCGCGCCCCCGCTGGTTTCTGGCCACGCTGCTGCTGCCGCGCGGCG
>Ga0315288_10001618_pt1 | contig 29104 bp, 22 predicted proteins | sample YL17G11_20_MG_FD_203454 | JGI IMG/M metagenome (GOLD analysis project Ga0315288, IMG submission 203454) | Sediment microbial communities from Yellowstone Lake, YNP, Wyoming, USA - YL17G11_20 | ecosystem: Environmental > Aquatic > Freshwater > Lake > Sediment | place: USA: Wyoming | collected... | reverse complement strand
GACGTGTCGCTGCCCCGCGTCAACAAGCTAATGCGGGCGCTGGCGCTGGCCGTCATCAACAAGCCCTACCGCCTGAACGGAGACGAAGTGCGGTTCCTGCGGAAGTTCCTGGGGATGACCGGCGCCGAGTTCTCCCGCCTGATCCACATAGATAACACGACGCTGTCGAAGTGGGAGAACCGCGAGACCGCGATCGGGCCGCAAAGCGACCTGCTGGTACGCTCGGTGGCGCTGGCGCTCGGCGAGGGGCTGCAGGCGCACACAGCCGAGTCGGTGCGGCGCTTCGAGCGGATTACCAAGCCACCGCGCTCGACCCTGCGGCTGCAGCTCGATTCGGAGACGCTCGAATACCAGTATGCGTAAGCCCGGACTGCCGGCCGCTGGCACGGGCCACGGAGCCTACGCCTCTTGGCTGGCAGTGAAGAACTCGGCGGTGTTGACGAGAAAATCCGGTTTCAACGACGCCGCCAAACCAAGCCTCCGGATTCCTCCGGTCGTTTCGATCAGCTTCGAGAAGGGAATGAAACCGCAAACCTGCGGGAGGGGGCGATCGCGCAGTTTGAACGTCGGCCTCGAGATTTCCTGCTCGACTTTGCCGCGGCGGTCATCCGGCGCTACCAGGTGGAGGTTCATATCCGGGTTCGGCTGCAGTGCGAGCGGCGGAGGCCAAACCGGGCCGCATCGCGCACTTGGCCGCCGAGTGCTACGCGCCTTGAGCCCGCCCTTTCTGCGCCAGGAACTGCTTTCGGAGTTCGTACATCATGCGCAGCTCGCCGGTTTTCTCGTCCCGGTATTGCCAGAACGTCCAGCCGTTCGTTGCCGGGTACGGGCGATCCGGTGAAGTGCCGCTCACGGACTTGCGGGCCATGCCGGCCGCGGTCGACAGCGAATCGTAGGCAGCGCCGGCGAAGATTACGCCCCCGTCCTCCCGGACGGTCGCAGCGAAATGGGCGCCCTTGTAGTCGCGTACCATTTCCAATGGCGTCCGGATGAAGCCGGCCTGTATCAACGCAGGTAAGCTCGCTCCGGAGAGAATGACCATCGTCTTCCAGGCTTTCTTGCCGGCCTCCGAACGCGTCGGCGAAACCGAGTGCTTCTCTTCACCCGGCGGGGATAGCGCCTGGGTCCCGGCCTTCGGCACAGAAACCGAAACGGGGAAATCCATCCGGATCTTGGCACGCTTCAGGGACGCACGCACCTCGCTGGCGCTGAGGCTCTCGGCTCTCTTGCAAATGACCCGGATCAGGCCGCCATCCTCTTCTGCGAGCAGATTCTCCATGGCCTGCCGGACCCTCCGGTCGATGAACTCCGCCCTCCACAATTCGTCGAGCAAGCTGGCGCGCATCTTGTCCTTCGAGAGGAGGACCAGCGTCTCCACCAGGAACGCCGGGTCGGAGTCGGAGATGCGCACGCTTCGAAACAGCTTCTCTTCGACATCAACCTCGGCGTGAGCATTGTAAATGCGGTACTCATCGCCGTTGGTCAGAACGCACCACTTCACGCCCACGACCGTCGCATAACTAAGGTTTTGGGAAATCCATTTGCGGTCGCCGAGGTCTCTTTCCAGCGATTTCGCCTCGAAAAACAGGCACTCGGTGCGGTTCAGGAACAGGGCGTAATCCACCGGGTTATCCTGCGGTTTGCGCCGGTACTCACGCCTGACCTCGTCGATCTCCTGCAGATCCCATCCGAGAGCCGAAAGAAGAGGATCGATCAACGTCGCCTTGGTGTTTTGCTCGCCTATCGCTTCCTTGCGCTCTCGGATCTGGTTGATCCGTTTGCGTATCAGATCCAAAGCGCTCATGAGCGCCGCCGCCGTCGTTTCCATCCGCTCACCCTCCGCGCGGAGCCACGCCCCTAATAGGATGAAATGGCCTTGGGCCCCTTGTCCGGGAGCCGCGCCTCGTCGTTCGGAAGGTGATTATAACCCGTCCGGTCCTCGGACGAGCAGTGCTTAGGCGCCACCGAGGCACGAGTTTTTGGATCCGACCTCTGATTGCCCTTGCGTCCTGCCACAACCTTCGGTACAAAGGCAGTCGTGCACCCCTTGGAAGCTTACTTGTCGAAGCTTGCCGAGATCCGGGCGTCCGGCGCGGGCACCGAGGAGACATCTTATTATCCTGCCCTGGACACGCTCCTGAATGCCGTCGGCGGCCAGCTAAAGCCCAAGGTGCGCTGCATTCTGCAACTGAAGAACCGCGGGGCCGGCAACCCGGACGGCGGGCTGTATATCGCGGAGCAGTTTCAGAAGCTCACTGACGAAGAGCCGCTCGCCGGGCAGAGGCCGGCCCGCGGCGCCATCGAGGTCAAGCCCGTCGGCGATGACGCATGGGTGACGGCCGAGAGCCGGCAGGTGAGCAGGTACTGGAAAGAGTACGGGCAGGTCCTGGTCACCAACTATCGGGATTTCGTTGTGCTTGGGCGTGACCGCGAGGGCAGCCCGGTAAAGCTGGCATCCTACCGCATTGCACCGGACAGAAAGGCGTTCTGGAAAGCCGCCGAGCATCCGCGCAAGGCCGCAAGCGAACAGGGCGAGAGGTTCATCGACTTCCTGAAGCTGGCGATGATGTCGCCTGCCGCGATCACCGCGCCCAGGGATGTTGCGTCGATGCTCGCTTACTACGCCCGCGAAGCCAGGTGGCGGGTCGAAGCGCAGGCCGAGCTTGCCGCGCTGGCAGCCGTGCGCGAGGCGCTGGAACAGGCGCTGGGCCTGAAGTTCGAGGGCGCCAAGGGCGAGCACTTTTTCCGCTCGACGCTGGTACAGACGCTCTTCTACGGTGTTTTCTCGGCCTGGGTTTTGTGGAGCAAGCAACGGCCCCCTGCGAGCCGCGAGAGGTTCGACTGGAAGCTGACCCAGTGGTTGCTCCGGGTCCCGATGATCCGCGTCCTGTTCGAGCAGATCGCGACGCGCGACAGGCTCGAGCCGCTGGGGCTGATGGAAGTCCTCGATTGGGCCAGCGCCGCGCTGAGCCGCGTCGCCCGCGCCGATTTCTTTGCCGCCTTCGAGGAGCAGGACGCCGTCCAGTACTTCTACGAGCCGTTTCTTGAGGCGTTCGACCCTGGACTGCGCAAGGAACTCGGGGTTTGGTACACGCCGCTCGAAGTAGTGAAGTACATGGTAGCGCGCACCGATGCGGTCCTCCGCGAGGAGTTGGGCCTGGAGGACGGGCTGGCCGACGACAACGTGTACGTCCTGGACCCGGCCTGCGGCACCGGCGCTTACCTGGTGGAAGTGCTCAAGACCATCATACGCACGCTGGAGGCCAAGGGCGGCGACGGGCTGGCTGCCCACACCGTGAAGCGCAAAGCTATGGAGCGCGTCTTCGGCTTCGAGATCCTGCCCGCACCCTTCGTTGTCTCGCATCTGCAGCTTGGACTGCTGCTCCAAAACATCGGCGCGCCGCTGGCCGACAGCGGCTCCGAGCGCGTCGGTGTCTACTTGACAAACTCGCTCACCGGGTGGGAGCCGCCGGAAGGTCCCAAACAGCACCTCGTGTTCCCTGAAATGGAAGCCGAGCGCGACGCCGCCGACAAGGTGAAGCGTGAAGCAGAAATTCTCGTGGTCATCGGGAACCCGCCCTACAACGCCTTCGCGGGCGTCAGCCCGGCTGAAGAAGCGGGATTGGTTGAGCCATACAAGCAAGGGCTGATCTCTGAGTGGGGCATCAAGAAGTTCAACCTGGACGACCTCTACGTGCGCTTCTTCCGGCTCGCCGAACGCCGCATCGCGAAGACCGGGAGAGGAATTGTCAGCTATATCTCGAGTTTCTCGTACTTGAGTGACCCGTCGTTCGTCGTAATGCGCAGGCGCTTCCTGGAACAGTTCGACAGGCTCTGGTTCGATTGCATGAACGGGGACAGCCGGGAAACCGGCAAGCTCACCCCGGATGGCAAGCCTGATCCCAGCGTGTTCTCCACTGAGAGCAACCGCGAGGGCATCCGCCTTGGTACCGCAATCTGCCTGATGGTTCGGCCCACCCAGCCGCGCGGCGGCCCCGTAGTGCGGTACAGGGATTTCTGGGGTCTCACCAAGCGGGCGGACCTGTTGCGCAGTTTGGAGAGCAGCGATTTCGGGCCGGATTACCGACTGGCAGCGCCTAGCGAGGCGAATCGGTTCTCTTTCCGGCCGTCAGTGGTTGCACCGGCTTACGAGACCTGGCCCAACCCGGTCGAACTGTGCGCCGACGCGCCCATCAGCGGTCTGCAGGAGATGCGCAGAGGTGCGTTAATGGATATCAGCAGGGACGTGCTTCAGGAGCGCATCAAGCACTACTTTGACCCTGAAGTGCAGTGGGACGACCTGAGGCTACGTGCTACGGGGCTCACCGTGAACGCAGGGAGGTTTGACGCGAAGGAAGCGAGGTCAAAGCTGCTGAAAGGCGAGCGCTATCAGGCTTCGAATATTGTTCGGTACGCGCTCTATCCGATGGACTCACGCTGGGCATACCACAGCAACTCACGACCGCTTTGGAACGAGCCGAGACCAGCGCTCGCAGCCCAGGCGTGGGACGGCAACCGGTTTTTTGTCGTCAGGATGTTCGCTGAACGGCCGCACGAGCACGCTCCGGCAATTGTGACGCGTCTCCTGCCGGATTATCACCTTCTGCGCCCTAACGTGGTGGCCATACCCTTCCGCGTTCGCCGCGTCCAGCGGGATGACGGGCATCACGGTAGGATAAAAGCGCGCGAAGACGCGCCGACCGGCGAGCCGGTAGCGAACCTGTCGGAGAGGGCTCGCCAGTACTTGAAGCGCCTTGGCATTTCAGACCCCGATCGTGACGCCGACGTTGCATCGGTTATGTGGCTGCATGCCGTGGCTGTCGTCTACTCCCCCTTCTACCTGCGCGAGAACGGGGACGCCGTCCGCCAGGACTGGCCGCGCGTGCCGCTGCCGGCATCCAGGGAGGCGCTGGCAGCATCGGGCTGCCTGGGCGCTGAGCTGGCTGCGCTTCTCAACACCGAAATGCCGATCAACGGTGTAACCGCAGGCTGGATCAGGCCCGAGCTAAAAGCCGTCGGCAACATCACTGCGGTCCAGGCCAAGACGATCAGCCCCGCGACCGACCTGCAGATCGATGTCGGCTGGGGGCATCCGGGCAAGGAGGGCGTAACCATGCCCGGCAAAGGCAAGCTGATCGAGCGTGACTACACGGCGGGGGAGCGAGAGGCGATCCGCGAGGGCGCCGTCCGCCTCAACCTGACGTTCGAAGAGGCGTTGGCGCAGTTCGGCGACAAGACGTTTGATGTTTACCTCAACGACCGCGCCTATTGGAAGAACATCCCCCTTCGAGTTTGGGAGTACACGATCGGCGGCTACCAGGTGATCAAGAAGTGGCTGAGCTACCGGGAGGCAAAGCTCCTGGGCCGCCCCATCACGCCCGAAGAAGCCTACTACGTGCGCGACATGGCCCGCCGAATCGCAGCCATTTGCCTGCTCCAGCCCCGGCTTGACGCAACTACGCGGCCGTGAAGGCGAACACGTATGCCTGGCCGGGCGGATAGCCTGAATTGGCTGCCAACTGGGCTCCCCGGCGGCCGGCCCGCCGCAGGCCTTGCAGGAACCGGCGCTGACCGAACTTATGCCTTCCAGCATTCTTGAGCGAATGATTTCAAACGGAGGCGCTAGCGTGCAGTGCATGTACTGCAAAGGGCGGATGGAACCAGGGACCGCGCCGTTCACGGTGGATCGCAGGGGTTACCACGTTCATTGGGAGGCGCTCCCCGCCTGGGTTTGCCGGCAATGCGGCGAAGTGTACTTTGAGCCGCCCCAAGTCGAGAGTATCCAGAAGGCGCTCTCGGCCTTTGACCGCGAGGCCTCCCGGCTGACGGTTTCCTGACCGCACGGAAAGGCCGGCGGCGCATGGCGGGCGCACACATGGGTGCGTCCCTGCAACCTCCAATCAATACTTCAGGTACACCGTGCAGAGCTCGCTATAAAAGTCGATGGCCACCGAGCCTTGCTCACGGAAGCCGGTGGAGGAATCCTTCACCCCGCCGAAGGGGAGCTGGTACTCGACGCCGGCGCTCGGCAGGTTCACGGTGATCAGGCCGGCCTCGATTTCGTGAATGTAGCGGAACACCTTCGACACGTCGCGGGTCAGCAGCGAGGCGGAGAGCCCGAAGCGCACGGCGTTGGCCAGCCGCAGCGCCTCGTCGAAATTGTCGGCGGGCAGCAGCGCCAGCACCGGCCCGAAGATCTCCTCCTGGGCCAGGCGGCTGCCGGCCTCCACCTGATCGAAAATCGTGGGCGCAACGAAGTAGCCGCGGGCGTAATCGCCCTCGGTCAGTCGGCCGCCGCCGCACAGCACCGGGAAGCCCTCCTTCCTGCCGATGTCGATGTAGCCGAGGACCGTGTTCATCTGGGACTCATCGACGCACGGTCCCATGTCCACGCTGGGGTCCATGCCGTCGCCCACCTTCAGCGCCTTGGTCTTGGCCACCAGCAGGTCGCGGAACCGCTGGTAGACGGGCCGCTCGACGATGCAGCGGCTGGTGGCCGTGCACTTCTGGCCGGTGGAAAAGAACGTGGCGTTCACCACCGTGGCGGCGGCGTAATCCAGGTCGGCGTCGGCGCAGACGATGGTGGGGTTCTTGCCGCCCATCTCGAGCTGGGCGGGAATCTTGCGCCGGGCGGCGCCGGCGTAAATGTGGTCGCCGACGCCGCAAGAGCCGGTGAAGGAGACGGCGCGGACCTGCTCGTTGGCCAGCATTTCTTCGCCCACGGTTGCGCCCGGCCCGGTCACCAGGTTCACCACCCCGGGCGGCAGGCCCGACTCGTGGAGGGCCTCCACCAGCCGCACCGCGCAGGAGGGCGCCAGCGAGGCGGGCTTGATTACCGCCGCGTTGCCGCAGATCAGCGCCGGCGCCAGCTTCCAGGCGGGGATGGCTACCGGGAAGTTCCATGGAGTGATCAGCGAGACCACGCCGCGCGGCTTGCGCATGGTGAAGCAGAACACCTGCTCGCGCTCCGAGGGCACTGTCTCGCCGGCCAGGCGCGCGCCCTCGCCGGCGAAATAGCGAAAGACGTTGACGGCGCGCTGGGTCTCGCCCTTGGCCTCCTTGAAAGTCTTGCCCTCTTCACGTGTCATCTCGGCCGCGACCTGGTCGGCGTGCTGTGCCAGCCACTCGGCGGCGCGGTACAGGAACTCGCCGCGGCGTGGGGCGGGGACGCGCCGCCAGCCGTCCTGCGCCTGCGCGGCCGCCTCGAAGGCCCGGCGCGCATCCTCGCGCGATCCTTTCGGGTACTCGGCCACGGCTTCGTCGAAGCGCGCCGGGTTGTGCGTAGCGAACGTCTCGCCGCTCGAGGCGCCGCGCCATTCGCCGCCGATGTAGTTCTGGAACCGCAATTGGCTCTGTTGCGGAACAGTTGCCATTCGAACCTCCCGGTTGTTAGCTTTCAGTTGTCAGCTTTCAGCTTGTGAGTCCGTCAAGCTTCAGCTATGGTTCCAGGTTCCGGGTTCCAGGTTGCTGGAACCTGGACCTGAAAGCTGGAACCTGGCATGATCCCGTTGGCTGCCGCCCCTAGATTATACAAACAAAATCGCGCCCAGTGCCGCGCCCCCATGGCCGAGGTTGTTGCCGCATGATTCGCGTCTGCCTGCTGTGGCACATGCACCAGCCGTTCTACAAGGACCTGCTGTCGCGCCAGTACCGGATGCCGTGGACGCGGCTGCACGCGCTGAAGGACTACTTCGGCATGGTGGAGATGACGCGCGAGTTTCCGGCCTTGCGCCTGACCTTCAACCTGGTGCCCTCGCTGATCGCCCAGATCGAGGACTACGCCACGGGCGGGGCGCGCGACCCGCTGCTGGAGCTGGCGCAGAAACCCGCCGACCAACTCAGCCGGGAAGAGCGGCTGATGGCGCTGGCCAACCTGTTTCAGGCCGACCCCCGCCACCTGATCGCGCGCTATCCGCGCTATGAACGGCTGTTCGCGCTCTTCCGCACGGCCGACTCCGTGCCCGAGCGCGCCCTGTCCCTGTTCACCACCTCCGATTTCGCCGACCTGCAGGCGCTGTCGCAACTGGCATGGTTCGACGAGATTTACTTGGCCGGCGATGCGGAAATCCGGGCGCTGGTGGAGAAAGGCGAAGGCTACGGGGTGGCGGACCAGCAGGTGGTGGCGCGGAAACAGCGCGAGCTGCTGGGCCGCGTGGTGGGCGCGTACCGGGAGGCGCAGGACCGCGGGCAGGTGGAGCTGAGCACCACGCCCTACTACCACCCCATCTTGCCGCTGGTCTGCGACACCAACGTGGCCGAGGAGAGTCGCCCGGGCATGCCGCTGCCCAGGCGGTTCCGCTACCCGCAGGACGCCCGCCTGCAACTGGAACGCGCCATCGCCAAGCACACCGAGGTTTTTGGGCGGCCGCCAGCGGGCCTGTGGCCGTCGGAAGGCTCGGTTTCCGACCAGGTGCTGGCCATGGCCGCCGACCTGGGGTTCCGCTGGGCCGCCAGCGGAGAAGGCGTACTGGCCCGCTCGCTGGCTTGCGGGTTCCCGCGCGACGCCCAGGGCGTGCCGGCCAACGCGGCGGCCCTCTACGGCAGCTACGAATTCGCGCCCGCCGGGGCGGCGGGCGGCCAGGCGGGGATCCGCCTGTTCTTCCGCGACCACTGCCTGTCGGACCTGATTGGGTTCGTTTACAGCAACATGGACCCGGAGCAAGCCGCCCGCGACCTGCTGGAGCGGCTGCGGCGGTGCGGCCGCGCCGCATGCGCCGGCGGCCGCGACCCGGTCGTTTCCGTAATCCTCGACGGCGAGAATGCCTGGGAGCATTACAGCAAGAACGGGCGCGCCTTCCTGGCCTGCCTCTATGCCGGGCTGAGCAGCGATCCCGAGCTGCGCCCGGCCACCTTCAGCGAAGCCCTGGAGCTGGAGCCGCGCGGCCGCCTCGCCCATGTGGTGCCCGGCTCCTGGATCAACGCCAATTTCGATATCTGGATCGGCGCGGGCGAAGACAACCGCGCCTGGAACCTGTTGAACGACGCCCGCGCCTTCTTCGCTGCGGCGGAGGCCGCGCCGGGGCGGATGTCCCGCGAGCAACTCGAGCTGGCCCGCGAGGAGCTATTGATCGCCGAGGGCAGCGACTGGAACTGGTGGTTCGGCCCCGAGCACCACACCATCAACGACCGGCACTTCGACGAGTTGTACCGCACCCACCTGGCCAACGTGTATCGGGCTTTGGGCGCCGGCGCGCCCGATTCCCTCGCCGTGCCCATCGCCCGGCACGAGTGGCGCGCCTTCTCGGCTCCGCCCCGCAACTACATCAGCCCGCGCATTGACGGCCTGGTGTCCAGCTACTTCGAATGGATGGGCGCCGGAGTCTACAGTCTGGACCAACGCGGCTCCGCCATGCACGGCAGGCGCTTCTACGTCCAGGAACTGCACTATGGGACGGACCCGCGGAATTTCTACCTGCGCCTGGACCTTTCGCCGGAGGGCCTGAAGGCGGTGGAGTCGCTGGAAGTGCGGGTGAATGTCACGGCCGGCGAGGCCGGTGGCCGGCTGATCGCCCGGGTCGTCAACAGCTCGTCGGAGGCGCCCGAGGTTCACATTGATGACGGGGCGCCGCCGGCCGCCTCCCACCCTCCCCCACCCCCTGAGATGAGTCCCGCCGGCGCTTTCCGCCGCGTGCTGGAGCTGCGCCTGCCGCTGGCCTGGTTGGGGCTCGACCGCCCAAACGCCTTCCGCTTCCAGGTCCAGCTTTGGGAGAGCGGGTTGCCGGTGGACCTGCTGCCCGCCGATGGCTGGCTGGAAGTCGAAGCCGAGCAAACCGCCTCTCAATGGTGAATCCGTCTGCGGCTGCGCCCCTGTAGAGCCATTGCTCGTCGGCCATCGGTGATGTTAGCGTGAGCGTATGAGCCACAGGCTTCAGGTGTTGATCTCCAAGGCGTTGAATACCCGCATCACCAGGGCGGCGCAGCGCAAGCGCATGTCCAAGGGTGAATGGGTGCGGCGCGCGCTGGAAGAGAACCTGCGGCGGGGCGGCGATCGGTCTGACCCGCTCGAACGGCTGCGCGCCTTGAACGGCCCGACTGCCGACATCGAGCAGATGCTTGCGGAAATCGAAGCGGGGCGACGTGAAGAACGTCTTCGTTGAGTACCCGGAATCTCCCGCCTGCCACTGTAGCGGCGGTCTTCAGACCGCCATCTGCGTTGGTAAGCGATAGAAATGGCGACCTTGCCAAGCGGGGTTGCCGCGCTTTACAGGCATCCACTCCAGCCTACAGCAACCAGCGCGAGGGCGGCTGCTGCTGGGGGCGCGGCTCGACGCGCGCCGTGCCGAGGTACTCCTCGATTCTCTTCAGGACCTGCGGGTTCTCGGCCGCCACATCCCTTGTTTCCGCGATGTCGCGCTTGAGGTTGTACAGCTCGAGGGGGCCGTTCGGCTTGGGCCGCACCGCTTTCCACTCGCCCATCCGCACGGCCTGCATGGGGGTCTCTTTGGCGAACGCTTTTTCCTTGGCGAGATAGCGCGGCAGCTCCCAGTACAGGAACTCGTGCGGCGTTTGTTTGCGGCCCAGCAGGGCCGGCACGACGGAGAAACCGTCGAGACCCTTGGGGGCCGGAACGCCGGCCAGTTCCGCGGCGGTGGGCAGGAAGTCGCAGAAGGCCCACGGGAAGTCGCTGACCGCGCCCGCCCGCGCCTTGCCCGGCCAGCGCACGAGCATCGGCACCCGGATGCCGCCTTCATAGAAATTCTGCTTGTGGCCGCGGAAGGGACCGGCGCTGGTGAAGTAATCGTCCTTGCGCAGCGGCGTGGCCGGGCCGTTGTCGCTGGTGAAGAAGACGACGGTGTTCTCCTCCAGCTTCAGTTCCTTCAGCAGGGCCAGGATGCGGCCCACGTCGCGGTCCATGCGCGTGATCATGGCCGCGTAGGCCGCGCGCGGCTGGTCCTGCGCGGCGTAGTGCCCGCCCGGGAAGGGCATGTCTTCCGGGAACTTGCCGCGGTATTCGGCCAGCGAATCCTCGGGCACCAGCAGTTCCCAGTGCGGGATGGTGAACGGCACGTAGCAGAAGAAGGGCCGGCCGGCGTTGCGGCGGATGAACTCCAGCGCCTTCTCGGCGATCACATCGTGCGAGTAGGTGGTGCGCCGGCCGTTGTCGTTGCCCTCCAGCGGATACTCCGATTGGTTGTGGTACAGGAGCGGGGGATAGTAGAAATGGGCGTGCACCTGGTGCAGGTAGCCGAAGAACTCGTCGAAGCCGTGTTTGGAGGGCACGCCGTCGGTGCCCACGTCGCCCAGCCCCCACTTGCCGAACCCGCCGCAGGTATAGCCGGCCTTGCGCAGCACCTGCGCCACCGTGAGGTCTTGGGCCAGCAGCGGGACGCCGCCGGGATTCGAGCGCACCGAGGTATGGCCCATGTGGTAGCCGGTCATCAGCACGCTGCGCGACGGCGCGCATACCGTGCAGCCGGAGTAGGCATCGGTGAAGCGGGTTCCCTCGGTTGCCAGCCGGTCGATGTTCGGCGTGCGGATCTTCTTTTGCCCGTAGCAGCCCAGGTCACCCCAACCCAGGTCGTCGGCCATGATGTAAACGATGTTGGGCGGGCGCTTGGCCACGGCTGCCCGCAGCGATCCGGCGGCCAGCATCGCGCCGCCGGCCTTTTCCAGAAATTGCCTGCGTGTGGTGCGCTTCATATTCACCAACTGCGGCGAGTGTGAGGCCGGTGGGCAGGCGCTGTCAACTGCGCGGCGATTGGTGTTGGGCATAGGGATAAAGTCCAGATGTACCCTCGTGGTTAATCGGGTCTTATGACTCGTCGTTTCGCCGCCAGGCAAACGGCTATACTCAGCTACGATGGAGGCACCCGCGGAGCGGTGGCAGCAAGGCGCGTGGTGGGGCGACGCGATCACGGTGGCCGCCATTGCCGTGGTGCTGTTATATGCCGCGGCGGCCGGCTACCGCACGGTCGGCGATCCCGACCTTCCCTGGCAACTGCGCGATGCCCGCTATCTGCTCACCACCGGGCGGATCGCCAGCCACGATGTCTTTTCCTATACCGCGGCCGGCCAACCCTTTACCTATCCGCAGCTCGCGGGCCTGATCTTCTACGCCCTGTACGCGCTGGGGGGCTACACGGCTCTGACCTGGCTGAGCGTGGCGGCCGGCGTGGCGACGACGGCGGCGATCATCGCCGTGCGCCCAAGCCTGCTATCGGCCGCGCTGGCAGCGCTGGCCGTGCCATTGATCGCCTGGCGGACCGCCGTGCGCGCCGACCTGTTCACCACCGTGCTCTTCGCCATCGCTTTGCTCCTCGTGCTGCGAGGCACGGCTCTGCGGCGTGTGTGGCTGTTGCCGCTGATCACCCTGCTTTGGGTCAACCTTCACACCGGGTTTATTGTCTGCGTTCTACTGATCGGCCTGTTTCTGCTGAGCGCCCTGATCACTCGCGACCCGGCCGGCGACAACAGTGCCGCGAGCGTAGGCGAGCGGTCGCAGGGTAAAGCACCGCTCCCTTATCCCGCAGGGCGGGACGGCTCTGTCGCGCTGGCGCTCGCCGCCGCTTTTTCCGGCGCCGTGCTGGCCACGCTGGTGAATCCATTCGGCCTCCGCATCTGGACGATCTTTTTCCGGCAGGGCGAGGGTACGCCGTTCTATCGCGAGGCGGTCAGCGAATGGGGGCCATCGGTCTGGAGCTGGTGGCGCTTCGGCGAGTTGCTGGAGTGGCGCGATCCGGACGGAGCGTACTGGGTGCTGTTGTTTATCGGCGTAGCGGCGATCGCGCTGGCGCTTTGGAAGCGCATCTGGACGGCAGCGCTGCTGCTCATCCCGTTCGCCGCCGCCTCCTTGTACTCGGTGCGCTTCCAGGCGCTGCTGGGCATTGCCGTGGCAGCGGTCGCGGCCCGCTATGCTCCGGCCGGCGCCGTTCGCCGGCCTCTTCGCGCCGCGGCCCTGGGCGCGCTGGTGTTGATGGCAGGGCTGCGAGTATCCGACCTGGTCACCAACCGCTACTATTTCAGCCACACAAGATCCGACAGTTTTGGCGCCGGCCTCTCCTATGTATTCCCTGACAGAGCGGCCCGATTCATCCTCAAGGAGCGCCTTCCCCGGAACCTGCTGCACGAGTACGACATGGGCGGATACCTCAGTTGGGGACTGGGGAAGCCGTATCCGATCTTTATCGATGGCCGGACACTGCCGTTCGGCCCGCGTCTCCTGCTGGAGAACGTCCGCGCATTCGCCATGCAACCCGGATCCGGCGAATGGCGCGCGCTGATGGACCGGTGGGAGGTCCGCACGATCATCCTGTCACTGGAGCGCCACCGCCCGTTCGGGAGCTCACTCCGCAGGTTTTGCGGCAGCAAAGAAGTCCAGCTCGTTTATCTGGACGAAGTGGCGGCGGTTTTCTTGAGGAATACACCGGAGAACCGGCCGTGGATCGACCGTTTGGGAACAAGCTGCGAGGCAGCCGCGCTTCCCGGCCGCCCGGCGAACGAGCCGGCGTACCTCTATCACGCCCAGGCCACCGAGGTTTACCGACAGATGGGCCGGATGGACCGGGCCTGGGCCGAACTGCGGAACGCGCGCGGCTATTTCACCGCCGATCCAGACCTGCACGTGGCAGCGGGGCAGATGCTGGCGGCTGGCGATCCGGATGCGGCCCGGCGCGAGTTGCTGGCGGCCACTCGCTTCCCCGACAACCGCCGCGCCTGGTACCTGCTGGGTGTGCTGGAAGCGAGCCTGGGGCGGCACCGCCAGGCCATCGCCGCGTTTGCGCACTCCGCCCGCTATGAACAGTTTCCTTACGAGGCGTGGCTGGCAATGGCCAAGAGCCACCTGGCCGTGGACGAACCGCGCGCCGCCGCCCGCTGGTTCGAGCGGGTCATCGGCAGCCGGGACTCGGTCGCGGCGCGTGAGGCGCTGGGCGGCGCCTTTTTCGCGGATGCCTGCGCCGGCCTGGCCCGCGCCCGTTTCCTGCTGGGTGACATGGCGGGCGCGGAGGCGGCGCTGGGAGCCGCCGCCGCCTGGGCCCCGCGCCAGCCCGCAATCCAACTGATGCTCGCCGAGTTCTATTTGGGCCAGGGAAAGCGCGGGGAAGCCCGCGCGGCGCTGGAGCAGGCCGCCTCGCTGGGCGCCTCCGGCTCCCTCTTCGATCAATTGCAGGAGAGAATCGGCAGGGACCCGGAACGCAGATAAACGCAGAAAAGCGCAGATGAACGCAGTTTCGATCTGCGTTTATCTGCGTTCATCTGCGTCCCATTTCACACCGCATTGGCGGTCCTGTTCCTTCCGCTTTTCACCCGCCCGCGTAACCGCTACAATCGGAGCGTTGGGAATGCAAGCTGCCATCGAAATCGACGGGCTGACGAAGGACTATTACCTGGGGTTCTGGCGGAAACGGCCCCGGCGCGCGCTCGACGGCCTGACACTGACCATCGAGGAAGGCGAAGTGTTCGGGTTCCTGGGACCGAACGGCGCCGGCAAGACGACGACGCTGAAGCTGCTGATGGGCCTCATCTTCCCCACCTCGGGAGGGGCGCGCATCCTGGGCCGCGCGATCGAAGACGTCTCCATGCACCACGACGTCGGCTACCTGCCCGAGCAGCCCTACTTCTACGATTACCTGACGGCGCGCGAGCTGCTTGACTATTTCGCCCGCTTCTTTCGCCTCAGCGCCGAGGAGCGCCGCCGGCGCATCGGCAGCCTGCTGGACCTGGTCGGCCTGTCATCGGCGGCCGACGTCCAGTTGCGCAGGTACTCCAAGGGAATGCTGCAGCGCATCGGCATGGCCCAGGCGATTCTGCACCAGCCCCGGGTGGTCTTCCTGGACGAGCCGATGTCCGGCCTGGATCCGGTGGGCAGGCGCGAGGCGCGCGACATCATCCTGGACCTGAAGCGCCAGGGGCGCACCGTGTTCTTCTCCACGCACATTCTGCCCGACGCCGAGATGCTGTGCGACCGGGTGGCGGTGCTGGTCGGCGGAAAGCTGCAGGGCGTCGGCTCGCCGGAGCAGATCGTTTCCATCGAAGTCGAGAGCCTGGAAGTTCTGTTCGAGTTGCCCGCCGGCTCGGCGCTGCCGCCCGCTCTGGAGGACGCGGCCACACAGACCGGCGCCCGCTACCGCATCCAGGTGCCGGAGGCCCAGCTCTACGACGCGCTGGAAGGCCTGCGGGCGGCGCGGGCCCGAATCATTTCCGTCTCCCAGTTGAAGCCCACCCTGGAAGACTTCTTCCTGCGGCTCGTGGGCGGGGAGCAACGGAAGCACGCCGTCGAGATTTCGGGAGGCGGGTTATGACCTGGGTCGTGGCGCTGAACACCTTCCGGGAGGCGGTGCGCGACCGCGTCCTGTACAACCTGATTTTCTTCGCCCTGCTGATGATCGCGGCGGCCGTGCTGGTGGGCCAGATCTCGATCGGCATCGAGCACCTGGTCATCATCAATCTGGGGCTCACGGCCATCTCCATTTTCGGCCTGGTGATGGCCATCTTCATCGGCGTGGGACTGGTGTACAAGGAGATCGACAAGCGCACCCTGTACGCGCTGCTGGCCAGGCCGCTGCGGCGCCGCCAGTTCCTGGTGGGGAAATACGCGGGCCTGCTGCTGACGCTGGCCGTCAACACGGCCCTTATGACCCTGGGCCTCGCCGTTGCGCTGTTTTACGTCAGCCGTACCTTCGTCCGCTCCGACCTTTCCATCCTGGTCGCCGTTTACTTCATCCTGCTGAAGCTGGCGCTGGTGACCGCCCTGGCGCTGCTGTTCTCCTGTTTTTCCACGCCGATGCTTTCAACGGTGTTCACGCTCGGCCTTTACCTGGCCGGCACTTTCTCGACTGACATCCGGTCCTTCGGCGAGGTGACGGAAAGCCCGGTGCTGGGCGCGGTAACGAAGTTCCTGTATTACCTGCTTCCGAATTTCAACAATTTCAACGCCATCGCGGCCGCGGCTTACGGGCGGCAGATCCCGTTGATCCTGGTGGCCCAGAATACGGCCTACGCGGCCATTTACATAACCCTGGTCCTGCTGGCCGCCGCGGCCATCTTTTCGAACCGGGACCTGAAGTGAAATGAAGCAGAGCGGGCGCAAGCGGAACATCTGGGCGGCGGCGCTGGGCATCCCGCTGCTGCTGGCGGCGGCCTACCCGCTGCAGCGGCGAATTGACGCCCGCGTGCGGACCGTGCAGCAGGAAAAGGACGAGCTGATGCTGCGTTCCGGGCGCGTGCTCAAGAAACTGAGCCTGGGCTACGATTCGCTGCTGGCCGACATCTATTGGACCCGCGCCGTCCAGTACTACGGCGGCAAGCGGCGCGACCACGATCCGAATTTCGAGCTGCTGGCGCCGTTGCTGGACCTGACCACCACGCTCGACCCGCATCTGCTCGTGGCCTACAAATTTGGCGCCATCTTCCTGGCTGAACCGCCGCCGAAAGGAGCGGGCCGGCCCGACCTGGCCGTCAACCTGATCCGCCGGGCCATCATGAACAACCCCGAAAACTGGCGCCTGTGGGCCGACCTGGGCTTCATTTATTACTGGGACATGAAGGACTACAAGAAAGCGGCCGAGGCTTACCTGGAAGGCAGCCGCCAACCGGGCGCCCGCGACTGGATGAAGGCCATGGCCGCCAAGATCGCCGAAGAGGGCGGGTCACGCCGAACCTCCCGCTTCCTTTGGGAGCAGGTTTACCTCTCCACGCAGGACCGCGACATTCGCCACAACGCCCTCGATCACCTGCAGAGCCTGAAGGCCGAGGAAGACGCCGAGCGCCTGGAGGAATTGGCAGCCCAGTTTCGCCGGCGTTTTGGCCGCTTCCCGGCCTCGGCGCGGGAACTGGTGGAGGCCGGCATCCTGCCCGGCGTCCCGCTCGATCCCGCCGGCTATTCATACGTCCTCACGCCGGACGGCAAAGCCCACCTGAACCCCTCCAGCCCCGTTACCTCCGACGTCCTGAAGCCGGTCTTGCCGCATTGACCGCAGGTAGCCGCAGATTTCGCCGATTGCACAGATGGGAATGAAATGGGACGCAGATCAACGCAGATGAACGCAGATCAAAATGCCGTTACCTGATCTCGATCTGCGTGTATCTGCGTTTATCTGCGTCCCATTCTCCGCCGTTAATCTGTGGAATCTGCGGAATCTGCGGCTGGCCTCTGCTGGAAGCCGATGAACTGCGGTTCGGGCAGGAGATCGACTCCGAAGCGGTCCCGCACGCCCGTCTGGATTTCGCGCATCAGGGCGATGACGTCGGCGGCGGAGGCGCCGCCGCGATTGATCAACGCCAGCGCGTGCTTGCCGGAAATGGCGGCCGGGCCGCGGCTGTAACCTTTGCGAAAACCGGCCTGCTCGATCAACCATGCCGCCGGCACTTTCACGCGGCGGGAATCGCCGGCCACCGGGTAACTCGGAACGGGGCCGCCCGTCGCCTGAGCCATGGCCTCGCAATCGCTCCCGGCAACGACCGGATTCTTGAAAAACGATCCGGCGCTGCGGCAGTCCGGATCGCCGGGCTCGATCACCATGCCCTTGCGGGCCCGGATGGCGAGCACGGCCGCCCGCACCTCCCCCAGGCCGGGCGCATGATCGCAACTCGCAAAAAACTTGCGCAGGTCGGCGTATTCCAGCGCCGGCGCGCCGCCGCGGGTGAGCGAACAGGAAACCGACAGCACCACATAGCGCTCGCGGGCCGTGGTGTTGAAAACGCTCTGGCGATACGAAAACCGGCAGCCGGTGTTGTCCAGCTCGAGGGCGCACCGCGCCTCCCGGTCCCACACCCGGACAGCCGTAATCACGCCGGCTACCTGCTGGCCGTACGCGCCGACGTTCTGGATCGGCGTTCCGCCCACGGTGCCCGGGATGCCGCTGAGGCATTCGATGCCGGCCAGGCCGCACTCCACGGCGCGGCGCACCAGGCCGTCCCAGCCCTCGCCGGCCCCGGCCGTCCAACGCGCCAAGTCCGGCGACCGAGGGTCGGCCGATTCCGTAATGCCGGCCATGGCCATGCGAATGACGAGTCCGGGAAACCCTTCATCGGCGACCAGGATGTTGCTGCCGCCGCCGAGAACGAAGACCGGCGCCTGCCGCTCTTCGGCGAAAGCGAGCGCGCCGGCGACCGCGCGCTCCTCAAGCGCTTCGACGAAGAAGCGCGCCGGGCCGCCGATGCCCAGCGTGGTCAGCGGAGCCAGCGGCACGTTCTCGCGGATTTCCGGCGGCGGAAAACTCACACCACCCATTGTAGGATAAAAGGCTCGGCTGACGGCTGTAGGCTGACGGCTGGACGCCGAAGGTGCAGGCATGCGGATTTATCAGATTCATGATGACGATAACGTCGGCGTAGTCCTGGAGCCGATCGGCGCGGGAGCCGAGTTCTCCGTCGGCGGCGTCCGGGGGACCGCGCGCCAGGCCATCCCGGCCGGCCACAAGATCGCGCTGGCGGCCATCCCCGCCGGCGCTGCCCTCATCAAGTATGGATGGCCGATCGGCCGCGCCACCGCCGACATCGCGCCGGGCGACTGGGTACACAGCCACAACCTGGTGACCGGGATCGAGGGGCCGCTGGAGTACACCTACTCGCCGCAACCACGCCGCACGCCGGAAACGGGCGCGGCTCCAGCGCCCGAATTTTTCGGTTTCCGGCGCGCCGACGGGCGCGTGGGCGTTCGGAACGAGCTGTGGATCGTCCCGACCGTCGGTTGCGTGGCGCAACTGGCCCGGCGGCTGGCGGAACTGGCTTCTCCGCGCCTGGTCACCGGGACGGTGGAAGGCGTGTTCGCCTTTCCGCACACCTATGGGTGCAGCCAACTGGGCGACGACCTGCGCCATACGCAGCGTGCGCTGGCCGGATTGATCCGTCATCCCAATGCCGGCGGCGTGCTGCTGCTGGGGCTGGGCTGCGAGAACAACTCCATCGAGCGGCAACTGGAGGTCTGCGGCCGGATCGACCCGCAGCGGGTTAAGTTCCTTGCCGCGCAGAACGCTTCCGACGAGACCCAGGAAGCCATGCGGCTGCTGGAGGAGCTGGCCGGCTACGCCGCCGGCTTCCGCCGCGCGCCGTGCCCGGCCTCCGCCCTGGTGTTGGGAATGAAGTGCGGCGGGTCGGACGGCTTCTCCGGCATCACGGCCAACCCGCTGGTGGGCCGCATCAGCGACATGGCGGCCGCCTGGGGGGCCTCCGTGCTTCTGACCGAAGTGCCCGAGATGTTTGGCGCCGAGCAGATTCTGATGAACCGGGCGCGCGACCGGGCCACGTTTGAGGCCGTGGTTTCACTCGTCAACGGCTTCAAGCAGTATTTCCTTACGCACGGCCAGCCGGTGTATGAGAACCCCGCGCCGGGCAACCGCCAGGGCGGCATCACCACGCTGGAAGAGAAGTCGCTGGGTTGTATCGAGAAGGGCGGGCAAGCGACGGTGGAAGCGGTGCTCGACTACGGCCGGCCGCCTTCCGGCCCCGGTTTGGCGCTGGTGAACGCGCCGGGCAACGACGGCGTTTCCTCCACCGCGCTGGTGATCGCCGGGGCCACCCTGGTCCTGTTCACCACCGGGCGCGGAACCCCGCTCGGCACTCCGGCGCCGACACTGAAGATTTCGACCAACAGCGCGCTGGCGCAATGGAAACGGAACTGGATCGATTTCGATGCCGGCCGCCTGCTCAGCCAGAACGCCGACCCCAAGGCGCTGGCCCAGGAGCTGCTGCAATTGACGCTGGACACCGCCAGCGGGCTTTATCGAGCGCGAAACGAAACCAACGGCATGCGCGACATCGCCATTTTCAAGACCGGCGTCACGGTTTAGGCTGTGGGCTGTAGGCCGTAGGCTCCAGCCTACTTCGTGGTCTTGGCGGGCTTGGCGTCTTTGTGGTGGGGACGAACCAGCTTGTGAGCCGCCAGCGAATCGGCCACGGCGTGCAGGGTTTCCGCCGTGGCAGCCTGAAAATGGCTGAGCGCTTGTTCCAGCGCCTCCTCGACGGTGCGCTCATTATCGGTCTGCAACTGTTCGGCGCGGGCGGCCACCTGGCGGCCTTGCTTCACCAGCCGTTCCTGGAAGTCCCGGAATTGGGTGTCGGCTTCCGAGACCAGGTCGCGGGCTGACCGGGCCGTGGCTTCATCCACCGTCTTGCGCAGGCGGGTGAGGCCCTCGTCGATGGACTGCTCGGCGCGATGGGCGAGGTCTTCGAGCAGGCTGCGGAACGTGGTCTGCATGGTGCTGCGCGCCAGTTGCTGAAGCTGGCGGGCGCCGGAATCCAACGCGGACTGAAGCTCGCGCGCAAACCGTTCCTTCAGCACCTCCATTTCCTGGCTGCAATAGCGGATGTGGTCGTCGGCGTGGGCGGCCAGCAAAACAAGCTGCTCGCTTATCTCCGCCAGCGTTCCGGCGGCGATAGCCCCGACCGGGGCCACCGCGTCGCCGGTGGCGTCCTTAAAGCGCACCCCCCAGAAATCCTCCGCGGGGCCGGCGAATTCAAAGGCCCACTCGGCCTGTTCGCCCCGGCTTTCCAGCGCCTTCTCCAATTTGATTTCGGCCGCCCGGTCCGGCCGGGCCAGCAGCCGCAGCGTGAGGCGCGCGCCCGGCTGCAGCTTTTGGGCGGTAAGCAGGTGCCCGCCGTGCGCCGTGATGGCGGTGGTGCGCGTGCGTTCTTCGAACTTGCGACCGCCGGCGTCGGCCCCCGAGCACAGAACGGTCAGCTTGACAGCAAGGTGGTGGTTGGCCATAGCTCTTGCCGCCGATTATACAGGTGTCGGGTGCCAGGTGTCAGGTGCGGAACTGGTTCAGGCTGGGCGCCTGACAGCTACCCGCCCTTCCCACAGCCTACAGCCCACAGCCCACGGCCTGAGGGCACCTGACACCTGGCACCGGACACCTGATAGAATGGCGCCGTCATGAAACTCTCGGAAATCTGTGTGCGGCGGCCGGTGTTCGCCGTCATGCTGATCTCATTCCTGGTTGTCCTGGGCCTGTTCTCGTTCCGGGACCTGGGCGTGGACCTGTTTCCGAAAGCGGACATGCCTACGGTCACGGTGAACATCCAACTCCCGGGCGCTTCCCCCGAAGAAGTCACGACGCAGGTGGTGCAGCCGCTGGAGGAGGCCATCAGCTCCATCAGCGGGCTGGACGAACTGCGGGCCATGGTCACCGAGGGCAGCGCGCGCATTACCGTGCAGTTCGTGCTGGAGCGCAACATCGAATCGGCCGCGCAGGACGTGCGCGAGAAGGTGGCGGGCGCCATGCGCCGCCTGCCGCCCACCGTGCTGCCGCCGGTCATCCAGAAGGCCGACCCGGACTCCTCGCCGGTGATCGCCATGGCGGTGGTGGGCGACCGCACCATGCGCGAGCTGACCGAAATCGCCGATAAGCAGGTGCGGCGGGCGCTGGAGACCGTGGACGGCGTCGGCGAGGTCTCCATGAGCGGCGGCCGGGAGCGGCAGATCCGCATTCTGCTGGACGCCGACAAGCTGGCCGCCTATCGCCTGACTCCCCAGCAGGTGGAAGAGGCGCTGGTCCAGGAGAACGTCGAAACGCCCGGCGGGCGCCTGGTCCGCGGCGACACCGAATTTGGCGTGCGCACCCTGGGGCGCATCGATGCCGCCAAGGAGTTCGGCAACATCATCGTCGCCAACATCAGGGGCGCTCCCATCCGCATGCGCGACATCGCCCGCGTGGAGGACAGCCACGGGGAGATCCGGTCGTATTCGGCCATCAACGACCAGGAGGCCGTGGTGCTGGAAGTGCGCCGCCAGACCGGCACCAACACGGTGAAGATCGTCGATGCGGTCAAGGAGAAGATGGCGGAGATGCGGCGCGTGCTGCCCGCCGGCGTGCGCCTGCAGATCATCAGCGATGACTCGGTGTTCATCAAGGCCTCGGTCAAGTCGCTGGAGGAGCACCTGCTGCTGGGCAGCCTGCTGGCCAGCCTGGTCGTGCTGCTGTTCATCGGCAACCTGCGGACCGTGTTCATCGCCGCCCTGGCCATCCCCACCAGCATCATCGCCACCTTCACCCTGATGCGCTACATGGACTTCACCCTGAACAACATGACGCTGCTGGGGCTGACGCTGGCGGTGGGCATCGTCATCGACGACGCCATCATCGTGCTGGAGAACATCTACCGGTTCATCGAGGAGAAGGGCTACGCGCCGAAGCTGGCGGCGGTGGAGGCCACCAAGGAGATCGGTCTGGCGGTCATGGCCACCACCCTGTCGCTGGTCATCATCTTTATCCCCATCGCCTTCATGACCGGCTACGCCCGGCGCTTCGTGAACCAGTTCGGCTGGACGATGGCCATGGCCATCATGGTGTCGTTGCTGGTGAGCTTCACGCTCACCCCCATGGCCAGTTCCCTGCTGCTGAAGGCGACCAACGGCAACAACCGCCGCAAAGAGCACGGCAGCGAGACGGAACCCGGTCCCCTGCCCACAGCCCATCATGCCCGCTCCAAGGAAGCCGGCTTCTTCCGCTACATCGACGCCTTCTACGGCCGCGCGCTCAACTGGGCGCTCGACCACCGCTTCTCGATCTTGCTGATCTGCGCTCTCACGCTGGCATCGACGGTGGTGTTGAACAAGTACGTGGGGCGCGACTGGATTCCGACCGACGACCAGAGCGAATTCCAGATCATCACCGACTTCCCGGAGGGCATTTCGTTCGAAGGCACGATCCGCCCCTTGAAGGAGATCGCGGCCCGCGCCCGGAAGCTGCCGGGCGTGGAGTACGTCTATCCGCGGGCCAACGAGAGGCCGGGGCACGCCCACCTGTACGTTCACCTGGTGGCGCCGGACAAGCGCAACCTGAATTCCGAGCAGGTAGGGGACCTGGCGCGCAAGCTGATGACCGAATACCCGTACATCCGCGGCCGGGTGATGCTGCCCTCGGCGCTGGGCATGGGCGAGCAGATCAATTTCCCCATCAGCCTGATCATCCTGGGGCCCGACCTGCGCGTGCTCGCCGACCTGGCCAAAAACATCGCCATCGAGATGAAGAAGCGCCCGGAGCTGACCGACGTGGACGTGGGGCTGAATTTGAACAACCCCGAGCTGCAGGTGAAGATCGACCGGCAGCGCGCCAGCGACCTGGGGGTGCGCGTCAGCGACGTGGCCGGCGCCGTGCGCCTGTTCATGTCCGGCGAGGACGAGATCTCCACCTACAAGGAAGGCGCCGAGCAGTATCCGGTCACCATGCAGCTTCTCTACGAGCAGCGTGACAACCCCCAGATGCTGGCGCGGCTGGTCCTGCCCTCCTCGCGGCTGGGGCAGGTGCGGCTGGATTCGGTGGCCAGCATCCAGCGGGGCGCGGGGCCGGTGCGCATCGACCGCTACAATCGCCAGTTCTCGACCCGCATGAGCGCCAACGTGGCCGGCGACTCGGCCCTGGACGCCGCCGCCCGCGTCACCATGGCCGCGGTCCGCAAGGTGTCCCTGCCGCCGGGCTACTCCACGCGCTTCTCGGGCCAGGTGAAGATCATGGACGAGACCAGTTACAACCTGCTGATGGCCCTGTTGCTGGCCTCCATTTTCATGTATATGGTGCTGGCCGCGCAGTTCGAGAGCCTGCTGCACCCCTTCATCATCATGCTGACGCTGCCGCTCAGCATCCCCTTCGCGCTGTTGTCGCTGTGGGCCACGGGCCGCTCGCTGAACCTGTGGAGCGCCCTGGGCGTCCTGCTGCTTCTGGGCATCGTCAAGAAGAACGGCATTCTGCAGATCGACTACTCGAACCGGCTGCGGGCCGCCGGCCTGCCGCTGCGCCGGGCCATCGTGGAGGCCAACCACGTGCGCCTGCGGCCCATCCTGATGACCACCTTCTCGATCGTCGCCGGCCTGATCCCCACGGCCTTGGGAATCGGCGTGGGCTCGGCGCAGCGCTCGGCCATCGCTGTCACCATTATTGGCGGCCAGACGCTCTGCCTGCTGCTCACGCTGCTGGTGGTGCCGGTCACTTACGAGGTGTTTGAGGAGGCCCGCGAGGCCCTGCGGCGGGTGCCGCTGCGGGCCCGGCTGGCCCGCGCCACCGTTGGCGCCACGCGCCTGCTGCATTTGTAACGGCGCCGCCGGAGCGCATTCTGGCTTTCCGTGGGAGAATGTTCACATGAGGACCGTTGAATTCCAGAGCAGATTGAGCAACCACCGGAGCCTGGAGGTTCCCGCCGAATTGGCGGCGCAGATTCCCAGAGATCAACCGCTCCAGGTGATCCTGCTCCTTCCGGAAGGCTCCGACGAAAGCGGCTGGGACCGCCTGACCCGGGAGCAGTTCCTCGAAGGGTACAGCGAGAGCGACAGCATTTATGACTCGCTTTGAGCCCGGCGACATTCTGTTGCTTGCCTTTCCTTTTTCCGGCGAGCCGGCCGTCAAGCAGCGGCCCGCGGTCGTGGTGCTGGATACCGGCGATGCCGACGTCCTGGTCGCGCGGATAACAACCCAGGCATGCGGCACTCGGTATGACGTGGTGGTTGCGGCCTGGCAGCTTGCGGGCTTGTTGGCACCTTCCTACGTTCGGTCGCACAAGCTGGCGGTCATTGAGAAGCGCCTTGTGAAGCGGAAACTCGGCGCACTACAGCAAGCCGACTGGAAGTCTTTTCGGAAGACCTTTCAGCAGATTTACTGCGGCGACCGCGGGTAGGGCACCGGCGTCCGTGCGGCCGGAGCGGTAGGTCCCTTCACCACAAAGGCACGAAGGGCACAAAGGAACACCAAGACGCGCCCTTTGTGAAACTTTGAGTCCTTTGTGTCTTTGTGGTGTTAAGAAAACCGGATCGCACAATGGGAAACTGGTCGCCTGATTCCTGGACGAGCAAGCCGGCGGCACAGCAGCCGGCCTACTCGAACCCGGCCGAAGTGGTCCGCGTCATGGAGGCCATCGCCAAGCTGCCGCCACTGGTCACTTCCTGGGAAATCGTAGCCCTCAGGACACAGTTGGCCGAAGCGGCGCGCGGTGAACGGTTCCTGCTGCAGGGCGGAGACTGCGCCGAGAGCTTCGATCACTGCGATTCATCCACCATCGCCAACAAACTGAAGATCCTGCTGCAGATGAGCCTGGTGCTGGTGCACGGCAGCCAGCGCCGCGTCATCCGCGTGGGGCGGTTTGCCGGCCAGTACGCCAAGCCGCGCTCCGACGACGTTGAAGAGCGGAACGGGGCCACGCTGCCCAGCTATCGCGGCGACCTGATCAACCGCCCCGAATTCACCGCGGAGGCCCGCAATGCCGACCCTGAACTGATGTTGCGCGGCTATGAGCGGGCGGCGCTGACGCTGAATTTCATCCGCACCCTGATCGGCGGGGGCCTCGTCGATCCCCACCGCCTCGATTACTGGAACCTCGACTGGGTGACGGATTCGCCCATGGCTGCTGAATACCGGCGCATGGCGCGCAGCATCGGCGAGTCGCTCCGGTTCATGGAGAACCTGGTCGGCGCCCATCCCGGCGAGCTGCACTGGATCGACTTCTTTACCAGTCACGAGGGCCTGGTTCTTCCCTATGAGCAGGCGCAGACACGCCGCGTGCCCCGCCAGGAGGGCTGGTACAACCTCTCCACCCACTTCCCGTGGATCGGGATGCGCACCGCGGACCCGGATGGCGCGCATGCCGAGTATTTTCGAGGCATCCGTAACCCGATCGGAATGAAGGTGGGGCCGGCCATGACCCCCGAGACGTTGAAGCGCCTCATCGACATCCTGGACCCGGACAACGAGCCCGGCCGCCTCACCCTGATTCACCGGCTCGGCTGCGAGCAGATCGGCTCCTGCCTGCCGCCGCTGATTGAGGCGGCGCGCGCCACGGGCAGGACGGTGCTGTGGAGCTGCGACCCCATGCACGGCAACACGCGGACGACGGCCGACGGCACCAAGACCCGCCAGTTTGAAGAAATCCTCAGCGAGCTGGATCAGGCCTTCGATCTGCACGCGGCCCACGGCAGCCGCCTGGGCGGCGTCCACATCGAGCTGACGGGCGAAGACGTGACCGAGTGCGTGGGGGGCGCCCGCCGCCTCAATGAATCGGACCTGAAACGCGCCTACCGCTCTCAGCTCGATCCCCGGCTGAACTACGAGCAGGCCCTGGAGACCGCCCTGTTCATCGCCGGCAAGATGCGCCAGGGCAACGGCGCCCACACCGCCGCCCGCTGATGCCGCAGCACCGGGGTCCCGCCGGCAAGGCCCCGCTGCCGGGGTACCGGCGCTGCAACATTCATGCCGGCGAGCGCTTTCCCTTCATTTTCGAGTTGTGAGCGGCAAGCAACGCACGCGGACTGCCCGGCGTGTAACGGTCACAGCCGCCCCCTCTGCCAGCGCCGCCCCTGTTTCAGCCAGCACCTTCAGGATGAGGCCGGCTGTTTCGGGATCGAGCAGAACTCGGTGCAACAACCCTCCCTGTCGTCGGGGTCAGGCGGTTTCCAGAATGGTCACTTGGTCGTCGAGGTTGGCCGCCGAAAACTCCAGGGCTTGCCGCAAGTCTTCCTCTTCCAGCTCTGGGTATTCCCGGAACAGTTCCGCGCGGTCAGGGTACTGGGCCATCAGCAGCAGGACGCGCCGCACTGTGAGCCGCATGCCACGGATGCACGGCTGCCCGTTCATTTGCTCCGGGTCGATCGTGATGCGGTCGTATGGGGGCTTCAGCGTCATGGCTCTATTCTACGCCCACCGCGCGCCGTTTGAAGCACGGTGACCCTGGCGGTCACCATCGCGCTTGTCAAGCCCTCTGGCCTTGGAGTGGCTTGAAACTCGGCCGGAACGCCGGCGGGCAGGCGGGGTCGATGGCCACGGCGCCCAGGCCGCCGCCCTTGGCCTTTATCCCGGTGGCTCAGTTGGCCGCGGACAACGCCGTCACCTGCTAAAACGGGTGAAAAGCAGGCAGAGCGGAGGTCCAGGTCCGTAATCGCACATGGGAACCTGTCGCCCAAACCGCGGTACAGCAGTGATGAATTCCTGTAGAATCCCGGCATGCGCAGACGTACGTTTCTCGGCTCGGTGGCGGGCGCGGCGGCGGGGGTGTTCACCGCGCCGGCCCTCGTGGCGGCCGCCCCCGGCCCGCCGCAGAAGATCACGGACGTGGAGTTGTGGCGGGTCGAGGGGCGCCGCCAGACAGTCACCGGCATCAACCGCCAGCACCAGGTCAACCCGCTGCACGTCTACGACGAGCACCGGCCGGCGCCGTATCACGAGCCGGCGGACGGCAAGCCGGCCACGGTTTCCATTTCCGCCATCTACATCAAGGTGAAAACCGACGGCGGGCTGGAGGGCCTGTACGGGCCGATCGACCGCGAAGCCGCCGCCGTTGTGGACGGGCAACTGAAAAGCTTCGTGCGCGGCAAGGACGCGCTGGCCGGCGAGGCGCTCTGGGACCAGATGCACCGCTCCAACCGGCATTCGCGCCGCGGCCATTTCATGATGGGGATCAGCGCCGTAGACAACGCCGTGTGGGACCTGCGCGGCCGCTTCTTTGGCGTGCCCGTGTACCGGCTTTTGGGCGGCCCCACGCGCCCTGCCGTGGAAGCCTATGGCAGCACGCTCGGCTACTCCGTCGAGCCGGATAAGGCGCGCGCCCGCGCCCTGGAGTTCCAGCGCCAGGGCTTCCGCTCTCAGAAATGGTTCATGGCCTACGGGCCGGGGGATGGCGCGGCCGGCCTGCTCAAGAACGTCGAGCTGGTGCGCACCCTGCGCGAGGCGCTGGGCGATGAAGTCGAGCTGATGTTCGATGCCTACATGGGCTGGAACCTCGACTACGCCATTGCCTGGGCCAAGCAGGCCGAGCGCTACCGGCCGCGCTGGATCGAGGAAGCGTTCCACGCCGACAAGATCGACAGCTTCGTCCGGCTGCGCCAGAGCACCTCCATCCCCGTGGCCACGGGCGAGCACCTGTACGGGCGCTGGGAGGTGCACGATTATCTGAAAGCGGGGGCGATTTCGGTGGTGCAGGCCGATCCGGAATGGTGCGGCGGGGTGAGCGAGCTGGTGAGAATCTGCGCGCTGGCCTCGCTGTTCGACGCCCAGGTGATCCCCCACGGGCACGCGCTGCACGCCGCCCTGCACGTCGTGGCCAGCCAGTCGCCCATGACCTGCCCGCTCGTCGAGTACCTGATTCTCAAGATGGAGTCGTGGCACCATTTCGAGAAGTATCCGCCGCGCCTGGACAAAGGGCGAATCGCGCTGCCCGAGCGTCCCGGCTTCGGCATCGAGCTCGACGAAGCAAAAGTGGAAAAGAGAACGCAGTTGCGGTTCGGATGATGGGTGCAACCGGAGGTTCAACGCAGAGACGCGGCGTACGCGAAGAAAACGCAGAGAACTTCTCTGCGCATCTCGGCGTCCTCCCCGGCGCGCCGGGGCAGGCTTGCGCCTCTGCGTTGAAATGGGCCCCACGGCTGGCTGTCTTCGCAGCCGTGGCGGCGCTGGCGGTCACCGCCTACCTGAACATCCTGGGCAACGAGTTCGTCTACGACGACGGGGCGCAGATCCTCCGCAACTACTACATCCGCGACACCAGCCATCTGCGCGCCATCTTCACCACCAACGTCTGGAGTTTCCTGGGGCCGCACGCGGTCAGCAACTACTACCGGCCGGTGATGCACCTGGTTTACATGGCCGACTACGCGCTGTTTGGCTACCAGCCGGCCGGCTACCACGCCGCCAGCATCCTGTTCCATGCGCTGAACGCGGTGCTGGTGCTGCTGGTGGCCGAGGCGATGGGCCTGGCGCCGGCCGCGGCCATGCTGGGCGCGGCGCTGTTTGCCGTGCATCCCATCACCACCGAGTCGGTGGCCTGGGCGGCGGGCATCCCGGAACTTACTTACGCTTTCTTTTTCCTGCTGTCGTTCTGGCTTTACGCGCGGGCGCGGCCGCCCGCCGGGGCGCCGCGTCCTTCGCGCCTCTGGCTCGTGGCTTCGGTGGCCGCGGCTCTGGCCGCGCTGTTCAGCAAGGAAACGGGGCTGATGCTGGCGCCGGCCATCATCATCTACGAGCACGGCATCCGAGCCGCGACCGTGAGGGAGCGTCCCCAGAACCGAGTCGGTCTGGATGAGCCAAGGAGTTGGGGACGCTCCCTTACGGTCGCGGCTCGGTCGATGCCGTTTTACGCCGGGCACGTGGCCGCCACCGGCTTCTACCTGGCCATGCGGATTCATTCCCTGGGCGGTTTCCAGGTGGCGACCAACCCCTACGGTGTGATGCCGCCCGGCCAATTCGCGCTT
>Ga0315288_10001617_pt1 | contig 29113 bp, 27 predicted proteins | sample YL17G11_20_MG_FD_203454 | JGI IMG/M metagenome (GOLD analysis project Ga0315288, IMG submission 203454) | Sediment microbial communities from Yellowstone Lake, YNP, Wyoming, USA - YL17G11_20 | ecosystem: Environmental > Aquatic > Freshwater > Lake > Sediment | place: USA: Wyoming | collected... | reverse complement strand
TCCGCCCGGGTCGCGGGCGCCGACGCGCCAGCCTTTTTTTGCGCGCTCGGCTTCCGTCCCTCGTCCGACCGCTTCTTCGAGGGCGTCGAGTACGCCCTCGTCCTCGCCGGCCAGCGCGTGCGCGTGGGCGTGGGCGCGCTGCACCGGGTCGCGCCCGGCCCGGGGCCGCCGCGCGCGCGCGCGGCCGACGCGGCGCCGGGGCTGACGCTCGTCGACGCGGTCGCCGTCGCGCCGGAAGCCGACTATAAGGACGCGGTGGGGGCGATGGGGGAGTTGGCCGACGCGCTCAAGGGGGTGGTGGAGCTGCGGAAGGAATGATTTTTTCTCGTGCCGCCCGCGGCCGCCGAGAGCGCAGGGATCGAATCGCACACACTTGACACAGCAAATACACTGGGCAGCACCCACAAAGCAGCACTCATCCCTCCTCCCCGCCCCCCCCCTCGCGGTGCGGCGCCAACAGCGCGCGTAGCGCTTCGTCCCGCGCCCCGTCGCCCGGCAGCGCGGCCCACGCCGCGCCGTCCAGGGCGAGCACGCGGTAGCCGGCGGCCTCCAGCAGGCGGGCGCGCGCGCGGGCGGCGCCGGTGGGGGCGCGCGCGCGGCGGCCGCTTCCACCGCTGCGGTCGCCGCCCGCGGGCGACGTTAGATCGCTGTCGCGCAGCACCTCGAGCGCCAGTCTGCCACCGGGCAGGGTGACCGGCAGCCGCACATCCAGCGCGAGCCGCGGCGACCGCGCCCCCGGGTCGGCCGGCGCCCCCACCCTTTCGAGCGCCGCCGCGACCGACCGCTCGGCCGGCCCGCGCGGCCCCGGCGGCGCGGTCGCAAACATGGCCCGCTTCAGGCGGGATCGGGCGCCGGGCGGCAGGTGGGGCTGGGGGCGGGCGCTGTCGGCGAGCGCGAGCGCGGCCGCCTGCCCCAGCCTCTCCAGGTCTACCCCCGGCGGCGGCCACCCCGGCGGCAGCCGCCGCACGCGCGCGCACAGCTCGATGTAGAGCGGGTGCGAGTAGGCGCGGGCGAGGGACAGGGCCCAGAGGGTGGCGACCGCGGGGCGGGGGGCGAGCGCGTCGGCGGCGGCGCGCGCCGCGCCCTCGTCGGCGCCGAGCGCGGCCAGCACCGCCCCTGCGCGCTCGCCCAGGTCGGCGGCCGCAACGAGAACGGCGGCGGCCTCGGCGTGGGAGGTGCGGCCGGCGCGCACGCCGGCCGCGACGGCGGCGTCGGCCGCGGCGAGCGCCGCGCGCGGCGGCGCCGCGCGCGCGGCGGCCAGCGCCGGCAGGGCCATCACCCAGTCCCGCGGCGCCGCCTCCGCCGCGCCCGCGGCCAGGGCGTCGGCCAAGGCCGCGAGCGCGGGCGCGCGAAAGCCGCCAAGGCGGTGCGACGCCCAGAGGAGGGTGGCCGCGTAGCGCGGCGCGAGGCCTCGCCCGCGCGCGGCCGCCTCGCGCGCGGCCGCGCCGAGCAGCGTGGCCGCCGGCTCCCCGGCCAGCCCCGTCTTGGCCGCCGCCCACAGCGTGTTGGCCAGCTCCTGGGGCGACATCTCGGGGGCGCGCGCAGCGGCTTCGACCGCGAGGGCGGCCATGAGAGAGGGCGGCGCGTCGGGAGGAGGCGCGCCCCTCCCTCTCTTCTCCCCTTCGCCCAGCACCGCCACCGCCCACGCCACGTTGAAGAGCTCCTGTGGCCCGCACGCGGGCAGGCAGGCCCGCACGCCGGCCGCCAGCGTCGCGAGCGCCGCGTCGGCCGGCCGCGGCGCGCCCGCGCGCGCGAGCCGCGCCGCGCCCCACAGCGCGTTGGACAGGTGCTGCGGCTCGCACCGGGTGACGGCCGCAGCGGCAGCGTCGATGAGGGCGGGGGCGAGAGGGGGGGTGGGGGCGGCGCCGAGCGCGCCGGCGGCCCACAGCACGACAGCCAGGCCTTCCGGCTCGAATTCGGGCGCCGCCGCGACCGCCGCGCCCGCCAGCGCGTCCATGCACGCGGTGCCGGGTTTGACGTCGAGCGTGGCATAGGCCCACAGGACGGTGGCGATGCAGTGCGGGCCGAGGGCCGGCGCGCGGCGCGCCGCGTCGGCCGCGACGGCCGCCAGCGCGGCCGGGTCGGGCGCCCTCCACCGGGCCAGGGCCCACATGGCGTTGGCCAAGGGTTTGGGGGCAAAGGTGGACGGCGCGGCCGCCAGGCGGGCGGCGAGCTCCGCCGCGGCGGGCGCCGCGGGCGCGCCGAGCCGCGCCAGGGCCCACGACGCGAGCGCCAGCGCGTCCGGCGGCAGCTCGCCCGCCCGGGCCGCCACCGCGGCGGCGGCGGCGGCCAGGGCGGCGGGGGAGGGGGTGGCGCGGAGGCGGGCCAGGGACCACAGCGCGGGGGCGAGGCCGTCGGCGGGCAGGGACGCGAGGCGGGCGGTCGCCCACGCGTCGGCGGCCGCCAAGAGCGCGGGCGGCGCCACGCCGAGCGCTGCGTACGCGGTCAAGAGGCGGAGCACGTCGTCCGAGGCGAAGGCGTCGATCGAGGCCGCCGCCGCGCGCGCGAGCGCGGCCAACAGACCCGCCGGCCGCGCGCGCAGCCGGGCCAGCGCGCGCACCGTGTCGGTGATGGCGCGCGGCGTCATGGCCGGGGCCAGGGTGGCGAGCGCGGGGGCGAGCGCGGTGAGCGCGCGGCGCGTCGCGCCGCCCAGCCGCGCGACGGCCCACACGAGGGCAGGGCCGGACGCCGCGTCAAAATCGCCCGCGACCGACGCCGCCCGGTCGCACAGTGCCTGAAGGAGCGCGTCCCCGGGGGGCGGCCCCGGCGAGGCGGCGAGGGCCCAGGCGAGCGCGGCGAGTTCGGCAGCGGACGCGCGCGCGAGCGCGCCGCCCGCGCAGAGGCCGGCCGCGGCTTCGGCCGCCAGGCGCTCGGGCAGGGCGCCCGCTTTGGCCAGGCCCCAGAGCAGGCGGGCGGCGTCGCCGGGGGCGAGCGCGGCGATCGCCGCCGCGTCGAGCCGCGCGGCCGCCGCGGCCGCCGCCGGCGCCGCCGCGCCCGCCGCGCCCGCCGCCCACGCCAGGCGCCCAATGTCGGCGGGGGCGGGGTCGTCGGTGGAGGCCGCCAGGGCGGCGTCGGCGGCGGCGACGAGGGCGGCGGACGGGGCGCCGGCCGCGGCGGCCGCCCACGCGGCCGCGGCGAGCGGCGCGGCCGACCCCGCGCCCGCCCCCTCGCACGCGGCCGCGGCGGCGTCCCCAAAGGCGCTCCCCGGGGACACGCCCAGGCGCACGCACGCGGTGAGCAGGGCGGCGGCCGCGCCGGCGGGGGACGGCGGCGCGAGGACCGACGCCGCGTCGGCCGCCGCGCGCGCCGCCAGCGCGGCCGCCGCTCCGGGCGGCGCCGAGCCGGGGCCCAGCGCGGCGTAGGCCGACAGCGCGAGCGCGGCGCCGCGGCCGGACAGGGACGAGGGGGGCCAGGACGCGAGCGCGGCGGCGAGCGCCGGGACGAGGCGCGGCGGTGTCGCCCCCTCGCCGGCCGCCGCCGCCGCCGCCGCCGCCGCGCGCAAGCAGCCGGCCGCCGCGTCGGGCGGCAAAGCGCTGGCGGCGGCGGCGGCCAGCGTGGCGACGGCGGCGAGCGCGGGCGCGAGGCCGGTCGGCGCGGGGGCGGCGGCGCAGCGAGCGGCCGCCGCGAGCGCGGCCGCCAGGTGCCGCTGGTCGGCGGCATCGCCCAGTGTTTCCAGAATGAACGCAACCTCGTCCCCGGTCGCCGCGCCCGCCAGCGCAGCGAGCGCGGGCTCAGGGTCGGCGCCCGCCGGCCCCGCCGGCGGCGCCCAGCAGTCGCCCGCGCCCGCCGCCGGCGCGGCCGCGCCGGGGCCGTGCGGGTGGTCGCCGCCCCAGGGCGCGCCGTCGGGCGCGACGTCGAGGGTCAAGGAGGAGGCGGAGGTGGCGCCGTCTGCGTCAGCGTCGCCCTCGGCCCCACCACCTCCCTCCTCCTCCTCTTCATCCTCCACTAGCGTCAGCACTTCGCTCGCGTCCGGCGCCGGCGTCTCGAGCGCATCGTCGCCCCCCGGCCGCGGCGCGAGCGCACGCACGGGCGGCAGCCGCTCCCCGCCGGGAGTGAACATGGGCAGGGCAGCGCCGCCGAGAATGTCGTGCACGCGGGACGCGAAGTCGGAGGCGAGGCGGCCCGACTCGGCGTAGTCGGGCCCAGCCATGGCGTAGCGAGCGCGCGCGGTCTCCCACGAAGGCGCGTGGCCGGGGTCGAAGTCGGGGTCGGCGTCGCCATCGTCGGCGTCGACCGGCGTGTCCGGGCGCGGCGCGGTGAGCGGCGGCGGCGCCGCCGACCGGCGGGCGCGCGGCGGCGGCGGCGCGGGGGGGCGGGGGGGGGCCAGGCCGCCTCCCGGGGGGAGTCGCATCGGGCCCCCGCCCTGGTGGTGGGGGCGCATCGCGACGCGGGCGCGCCGCGGAGTGGCAGCGACCTGGCCAGCCAGTGCCGGCGCACTCCCCGCGCGCCGCGCGACGCGGCCCCCCCGCCCCGCCCGCCCCACGGCCGCCCATGCCCCCCGCGCCGGAGCTGGAGCCCTTCCTGGCGCTGGCGCGCCACGCGCGCGGGCGCGCAGCCGCGGATGTGGTCGAGAAAGCGACCGCCGCGCCCGGCGTGTACGCCTTTGGCGAGCTGCTGGATGAGGCGTCGGTGGCCGAGGTGGGGTGGGGAGGAGGGGTGGGCGGGAGGGCGTTTTTGAGGGATGGGATCGGGCTGCGGGCGCCGACCCTCCACCTTTCCCCCTCTCCTCTCTCGCTCTAGCTCAAAAACGGCGACCTCGCGCCCTACCACGCGATGCTGGAGCTCTTCGCGTTCGGCATGTGGGCGGACTTCAAGGGTGGGTGGCGGGGCAGGGCTTTGGGAGCAAGTGTTTGGGAAGTCGAAAGAAGCGTGCGTGTACCACTACCTCGTGTCTATCCGCCATCACCCAACACCCTCCCCCCACCCCCCACCTCCAGCCTCGCCCTCCTCCTACCCCCCCTTCACCGACGCCCACGTCGCCAAGCTGAAGCAGCTCACCCTGGCGACGCTGGCGGCGCGCGCGGCGGGCTCCGTCCTCCCCTACGCGACCCTCGCCTCCGCCCTCGACACCCCCCCCGGCCGCGCCCTGGACGACCTCCTCATCGAGGGCGGCCTGTACACGGGGCTGGTCAAAGGGCGGCTGGACGCGGCGGCGGCGGGGTTGCGGGTGGAGGCCGCCGCGCCGCGCGACGTGCGGCGTGGCGAGCTCCCGGCCCTCGTCGCCGGCCTGGCCTCCTGGCTCGACGCCGTGCGCGGCGTCGCGGCCTCGTTGGAGGCCGCCGGCCGCGGCGCGATGGGCGCGGCCGACGCGCGCGCGGCGGCGGCGGCCGCGGCGGCCCTGTCGCCCGCCGCGGCGGCGCCCGCGCCCGCCTCCGGCCCGGACGCGCCCACGCCGGGCGGCGGCAGCGGCGAAGCCGCGCACGACGCGGCCGAGGACGCCGCGGGGCGGCCCAAGCGGCGGCGCTGAGGGGAGGGAGGAGGGCGAGGCGGTTTCGGGCGGCCGACCCGGCGCGCGCACACACATTCTCCTTGCCAGCCCCCACCACACCATGCAATGTCACAGTGGGGGGGGGGCCCGCCCCCCCCCCCCCCCCCCCGCCCCCCCCCCCCCCCCCCCCCCCCACAGGCGCGGCGTGTGGGCTGTGCCAGCGCTAGCGGTGACGGCGTCGTGGGCGGGGCCGGCCGCGCTCCTCGCGTACCGCGCGGCGGCGCTCGCGGCCATTGTCAGGTGAGGAGAAGGGTGGTTGGGGCGTGTCGGCCCGCACAAAGGCTAACCGCCGTGCCGTAGCTCGCATCTGGGTCGGCGACCGGCATCGATCGCCGCCGACGCCCCCTTTCTTCTTTAGCATCGGCCTCGCCCAGCTCGCCCGCCGCGGCCGCAAAGCGCTCGCCTTTTACACGGTGTGGTCCTGGTGGCTTCTTGGCGCCTATTTTGCGACGGCGGCCACCGCGTCCGTGCTCGCGCTCGCGCGCGGCGCGCCGCACCCGCGCCGCCGCGTGGGCCTCCTCGGCGCGACCGCGGTCGCCCTCTTCCACATCGCGCTGCCGTCGTCCGTGATTGTCGTCGCGGTGACGTGGTTGGTGCTCGTCCCCATGCTGTTGCGGTCGGACCCCGCGACGGCCGCCCTCGCGCGCGCGATGTTTTTCGAGCCCACCAGCTACTGGCAGCACGGCGGCAACGCCCTCCTCGCCCTAGGCGAGCTCTCCCTGAACCGCATCCCTGCCGTGCCCTACCTCATGAGTGCGCTCGGTTTCTACTCCTCCGCCTTTGGCGTGTGGGCCTTTGCCTTTTACCGCGCGACCGGGCGCTGGCTCTACCCGTTCCTCAACGCGCGCCGCCGGGGAGCCGTGCTCATGTACATCGGGCTGTACGTGAGCCACTGGGCGTTTTTCGGGGTGGCGTTGTTGCTCTTTCGTGCGCGCGATGCGGCGGCGGCGGCGGTGGCGGCGGGAGGGAAGAAGCGGGTGGCGCCCCACAAACGGGCGTGAGCGGGCGGCGGCGCGAGGGGCGCGCCTTTCTGTAGGGCTAGATGGTCGACGGAGATAGCGCGCACTCTTGCGGCCGCGCCCGCCCGGGTCGCGCCGGTCGAGGGCTGCCCCGCGCCTAGGTCGATCTCTGTCAATCCATTTCCCATGCTGGCCGCGGCCGGCGCCGCTCCCGGTCCCGCGCGGAGCCACCGCGGCGCGCGGTCGCATGCGACCCCCAGCGCTGCCGCACTCGCCTTTCTCGCCCTCCTCCCCCTCCTGGCCCACGCCCGCTTGCTCCACCAAATGCCCGGCTCATCCGGTCTGGGCGCGCCCACCGGCGGCCTGGCGGGAATGACGGGGTGGGGCTGGGGCCGCGCCTTCGCGTCGCCGCTCTCGCCCCTCGCCGGCAACCTCGGCAACGTCTATTGCTCGACATCGGGCCAGGCGCCGCAACCCCCAAAGTCCATGTTGTTCGCATGCACGCGGCAGCCGGCCAACGGGATCACGAGCGACATCATTCCGAGGTTCCCCGTCGGCGTGATTTGCGCCAACATGTGCGCCCCCGCGTCGCCTGCAGGGGCTGGTGGGGCGTGCATTCCCTGCTCCGACCCGGCCCTCATCTGCGCGCGCGAGTTTGGGGGGGGGCTGGGGTCTGCGGCTGTTTGGCTCGCCGAAGCGCAAGGCGTGTCGACCCTCCTCTGCCCCACGCCCGGCGTCGACGGCGGGCGCGCGTTTGCTGGGACGGTGCCCCAGATTTGATGCGCGCGAGAGAGCGAGAAGGTTTGAGAGCACAGAGAGGAAGGGCAACGTGTGGGCACAACCCCACCTCCCCCATTCTCCCCTGCATCACATGTGGATCGGCTTGTCGTACGTCGCCATGGCCGCCTCCTTGACCGCCTCGGACAGCGTCGGGTGCCCGTGGCACGTGCGCGCGACGTCTTCGGCGGTCGCACCGTACTCCATCGCCAGGACGCACTCCCCGATCAACTCCCCGGCATTCGCCGCCATGATGTGCACCCCCAGAATTTTGTCCGTCTCCGCGTGCGCCACAAACTTGACGACGCCCTCCGCGTCGTCGACCGCGCGCGCGCGCGAGTTGGCCATCATGGCAAACTTGCCCGTCTTGTAGGGAATGCCCGCCGCTTTCACTTCGTCCTCCGTCTGCCCCACCGACGCGCACTCGGGCCACGTGTACACGATCGAGGGGACGGTGCCGTAGTTGACGTGGCCCGCGCGGCCGGCCAGATTTTCGACGCACGCGACGCCGTCCTCCTCGGCCTTGTGGGCAAGCATGGGGCCTTCAATGACGTCGCCGATGGCGAAGACGGTGCCGGAGGGGGACGTGGTTTTGAACGCGCCGTCGGTGGCGACGCGGCCGCGCGCGTCGAGGGTGACGCCGGCGGCCTCGAGATTGAGGCCCTTGAGCAGGGGGCGCCGCCCCGCCGACACGAGCACGACGTCGGCGTCGAGCGTCTCCGTGGAGCCTCCCTTGGCGGGTTCCAGGGTGAGCGTCACGCCCGAGGGCGACGGCTCCGCCGACACGACCTTGGTGTTGAGTTTGAACTTGAACCCCTGCTTCGTGAGCGCGCGCTGGAACTGCTTGCGCACCTCCGAGTCCATGGTCGGCACGATGGTGGGCAGGAACTCGACGACGGTCACCTCCGACCCCAGGCGCGACCAGACCGACCCCATCTCGAGGCCGATGTAGCCTCCCCCGATGACCACCATCTTTTTGGGCACCTCGGCCAGCTTCAGCGCTCCCGTGGACGACACGACGCGGTCCTCGTCGATCGTCAGGCCCGGGAGGGGCGTGACTTCCGACCCCGTCGCGATGATGACGTTTTTGGCAGACAGCGTCGTCGACCCCCCGTCCGCCAGCGCGACCTCGACCTCGGTCGCCGACTTGAACGAGCCCCACCCCTTGACGTAGGTCACCTTGTTCTTCTTAAACAGGCCTTCAATGCCCTTGGTCAGCCCGGAGACGGCCGAGTCTTTCTGGGCCATCATGGCCGCCACGTCGATGCGCGCGCCGTCTATCATCACGCCGTGCGCGGCCGCGTGCTTGGTCGCGGTCTCGTAAATGTGCGACGAGTGGAGCAACGCCTTGGACGGAATGCAGCCGACGTTGAGGCACGTGCCGCCGAGCGCGCCCCGGCCCTCCACGCACGTCACTTTCATGCCCAGTTGGGCGGCCTTGATGGCGGCGACGTAGCCGCCGGGGCCGCCGCCGATGATGACGAGGTCCTGAAGAGGGGAGGGGAGAGGGGGACGGGGGTGGTTGGGGTGGGGGTCGCGCTGTCGCCGGGCGCGCTCCCGCCTCGCCCGCCGCGCGGCGCGCGCGCCGTTCTTCACAAGGGGGCAGGCGCCGCCCCCCGCGCGCGAGCCCGGCGCGCGGTGGGAGCGCGCAGCGTGAGAGGATTGCGGCGCGGGCCGCGCGGGGCGGGCACGCGTTGGCCCGTGCGCCGCCGTAGGCCGACGGCGCGATCCACGCCGACCCGCGATCGCGCGCGGCGCCCGCGCCCGGCGCCCGCCCGCGCTCCAACCGCCCCTCCCCCTCCCCCGCCCCTTGCCTGCTGCTCGGCCGCCGCCGCGAAGCCGCGGGACGCGGTGGCCCAGACGGGGGGGCGGACCAGGCGGGCGGCCGCGTGGCGGAGCATGGTGAGGGAAGGCGGAGAGTGGAGGCGAGGGCGAGTGGCGCCGGCACAGCCAGCGCCCGGCACACCACCGCGCCCGCCGAGCGGCCCCGACACGCCGGAGAGGCGCTCGTCGATCGCGCCGCGAAGGGTCTGGCCCGCCGTCGCCTCGCCCACGCGGCGGCGCGGCACGCCGGCATGCCACCTGCCCGCAGGCGCTCGCGGCGCCTCGCGTTGGCCCTGTCGACACTCTGCATGATGATCATGGTCGCATCGCCGTCGGCCGCCCGCCCGGCGCCCGGCGACGGCGACCGCGGCGCGCCGGCGGCGGTGAATGCGACGGCGGCCGAGACGCCAGCCGCTGTGAGCGGTGCGTCCGCCCCAGCGGATACGCAGGTGGGTCATGTGGTGGCATAGTGGAGGCGCCGGGTGGAGCCGGAGCCTGGCGGTGGCCGTGGAGCCCGGGCGGGCCGGCACGACAGCACCGGCGACAGCACGGGCGTCGCCGACACCCCTCCCCCTCGTCATCCTAGCCGCTCTCCCCCGACGCCAAGCCCATGCACGCCCTGGCCGTCGCCCTGTTTGGCGGGTCGACCCTGGCCGCCGCGTCGGCCGGGTGGCGCGTCCGCGAGAGTCCGTGCCGCTGGGCCGGGGTCGGGTGCGACGCGGGCGCCCGCGTCGTCTCCATCGCCCTCCCGCCCTCCTCCGACACCTACGAAGATGGCTGGCTCTCCTGGCTCGCCGGGCGCAAACCGGCGGGGGCGCTGGCGCCCGATTTAGGGAGTCTCACTTCGCTCCGCACTCTCGCCCTCCCCGCGCGCGGCCTGCGCGGCCCCATTCACGATGTCTTTGGCGGCATGGCCGCGCTCGAAACTATCGACCTCTCCCGCAACCGGCTCGAGGGCGGCGTGCCGGGCAGCCTCGGGGCCGCGCCGCGGCTCGCCGCGCTTGACCTGTCGCGCAACTCATTGGCGGGCCCGGTGCCCGCGTCGTTGGCCACGTCAGACACGCTGAAACGCGTCGACCTGGCGGGCAACCCCGGCCTGTGCGCGCCGGCGTCGGCGCGCGCGTTGCCGGCCGCCCGCTCGCCGCTCCCTGCCTGCGGTTCCCCCGCCGCCGCCGCCGCCCTCCTGCACCCCACCATCGCGGGCCTGCCCAACGCCGCGCCGCCGTCGTCGCCGGGGCTGAACGCGACCGTTTCCGTCGTTGGCGGCGCGCTGCTCGCGCTGCTGGTGGCGGGAGCCGCGGTGCAGCTGTCCCGATCGCGGGCCGCGGTCGCGGAGGCGGCACGCTTGCGCGCCGCGCGCGACGCGGCGGCGGCCGCGCGTGGCGCGCGCCGCGTGGCCGCGCGCGCCGGGCGTGCCGCCGCCGCGTGGCGGCCGCCGCCCGCGCCCCCCACCCTGGTCCTCTCCCCCGACGGGACCGCGGTCTGGGTCGCTAAACGGGACCGCGTGGGCGACGGCCTCGAGTTTTGCGACGCGGGCGGCAAGCCGGCAGCGGGCGAGGCCGGCGCGCCGGGGTCGCCCCCGCCGGCGTCGTTGCCGGTGCACCGCCTGCACAGGACGGAGACGCAGGCGTCGGAAGCGGCGTCCCCGGGCCCTGCCTCGACCCCCGTTGCGGGCGCGGCGTCGCCAGCGCTGCGTGCGCGGCTGCCGCCCGGCGTCGGCGACGTGGCGACGCTGAGAGCGGCGCTCGGCGATGTGGCGGCCGCGGACTTGCTCTCCCTGCTCGCCCGGCTCGAGGCCGACGCCAGCCGGCGGCGGCGCCGCGCGGCGGGCGCGCCGCGGGGGGCGCCGCTCTTTTCGGTGACGCTGCCGCAGCCCGGCGACGACGACGGGCCTGACTGCGAGCTGGGTGAAGGGCGGCCACCCGCGTGAGGGAGGAGAGGGTGAGGGAGCGGCGTCGCTTTCGTGAAACCGAGGGAGCGATCAAAAAGGAATAGGGAACGGTTCACACACGCCCCCAATCACGCCGCCACCTCGGCCGCCGCCGCGCCGTAAAACTCGTTGATCGCCGCCAGCGCGCCCTCCTCGATGACGACGCGGTCGGCCTTCAAAATCTCGCGCGCGTTGAGCGCCCCCGCGCGGTTGACCGTCAGCCGCTCCACGTTCTTGGCCGCCCGCACCAGGTTTTCCGACACCAGGTCCGCGATGACGAGCACGTGCTGGGTCATGGGGTCGGCGCCGAGCGCGGCGAGGCGGGAGACGAGCGTCTTCGTCTTCGCGTCGGGGAGCGTGAGGCCGTCGACCACGACCGCGTCGCCCGCGGCCGACGCGAGAGCGGTCGCGGTGGCCAGCCGCCGCTCCTTCTTGTTCATCTTGATGGTCCAGTCTTTGGGCTTGGGGCCGAACACGACGCCGCCGCCTGGCTTGAGCGGCGTGCGCCGCGACCCGATGCGCGCGTTGCCGGTCCCCTTCTGCGCGTACGGCTTCCTGCCGCCGCCGCGCACCTCGGCCCGGGTCAGGGTGGAGGCCGTGCCCTGCAAGGGAGAGGGAGGGGTGGAGGGTGGGCGCGCGCCCTCTGTGGGCGCCGCCTCCGCCGTGCCTCGACCCTCCCGCCACCTACCGCGCGCATGTTTTGGTTGAGCAGGACGACGTAGCGGTGCACGACCGCGTTGGCGACCGCGGGGTCGGCGACCTTGAGCGTGAGCGACGCGGTGCCGGCCGCCGCGCCGCCGTCGAACGCTTTCTTGTCGACCGACGTCGTGGAGGTGGTGGAGTGAGGGGCGGCAGGGCCGCGTGTCGGGGCGGGGCGGGCCGCGGGGCGGCGGGCGGGCGCCTGAAGGGAGGATTGAGGGGGGGGGTCGGCCGCCGCGCTGTGTGGAGCGCGCTGCGGGCCCCGCGCGCAACATCCTCCCGCGGCCGGCCGCCGAAACGGGGCCGGCGCGGAACGCGGGGGGGGAGGGCCCGGAATGCGCGCGCGGGCGGCCGCGGCAGCCCGGCGGCCGGCGCGTGGCGAGCGGCGTGGGGGTGAGGCCGCGGGCGCGGGCCCCAATGTCCGCCGCCGCGCCGGAGCACAACTTGTGTGCATGCCGCATGGGGCGGTTGGCGAGCAACGGCGCCCGCCGGCGGCGCCTGCGGCGCGCCGCGCCGCCGGCGAGCCGGCCGCGCTTGCGTGCGCCCCATCCATCCTCGCGTCACTCACCAGTGCCACGCCGGACACGCGGGCGACGAGTCCATGCATCATGGCGGGGCGGGGACGCGGGAGGCGCGCCGCGAGGGAGTGGAGAGCAGGCGGGCGCCGCGGCGCGACCACACACGCGCGGCGCCGGGACCGTTTCGCGCGCGCCCGCCGCTCTCGAGCGCGCCCCGACATGCAGCAGCGCGCCCGCGTGACGGGACGCGCGCTGGCGCTGCTGGCCGGGCGAAGGTCTGCTGGCGGCGTCGCCAGCGCGCCCCATCCCTGGGCCGCGCCCGCCGCCCCGTCCACCACGGCAGCCGACCGGCCACTGGCACCACGCTGGGCGTCGACGGCGGCGCCGGCGGCGCGAGGCGGCGACGAGGCGCCCACACTGTCGACCCCCGCCTCTGCCCCTTTCTCGCTCACGCCCGCGGCCGCCGCCCGCATCCGCACGCTGCTCGCCCGCCCCGCATCCGCGGCCGCCGGCCACACCGCGCTGCGGCTCACGGTCGAGGCCGGCGGCTGCTCCGGCTTCTCCTACGTCTTCGGCCTCGACTCCACCCTCCAGCCCGGCGACGTGGCTGTGGGCGCCCCCGACGCCCCCCTCGTCGTCGACGGCGTGTCGCTCGAGCTCGTGCGGGGCGCGACCGTCGACTTCTCGTCGGAACTCATCCGCCAAGGCTTCACCGTCGCGGGCAACCCCAACGCGGAGGGGGGGTGCGGATGCGGGTCCAGCTTTGCGCCCAAAGCGTGACGAGGGCGGGGAGGGGCGGGGGAGGGGGAGGGTCAACATTGTGGGCCAACTCGGGTGTCGTTGGTTCTCGGTCTCGCGTCTCCCTCTCGCCCCCTGCCGCGCTCGACCGCAACACAGTCGCCCCGTTACACGCGCGCGACGCATGCCGCGCCGTTTGAAGCGCGCGCCGAGAGGCGCGCGAGGCAGCCGGAGACCCTTCCCACCTCGACCCCTGCCCCCACGCTTCTCTAGATCGGGATCAGGCCCCGAATCATTTTGACCGTGGCCCCCAGCGCGGGCGCCAGGATGACGGCGGGCGCGCCCGAAAAGGCGGACAGGCCGAGGGAGCGGCCGAGTTCGTTGCCCGCGAGTTTTTTTAGCGCGACCGCCGCGGCGGGGAGCACGCCCGTCGTGACGAGATAGTTTTGCGCGGTGCGCTTGAAAAAGGCGTCCGGGCCGCACTGGACCAGGTCGCGGGAGAAGGACTGGGGTGGAGGGCAGGGGGGGCGTGGGAGGCGAGAGACGGGCGCGGGCTGCCCGCGACCGCCCTTCCACCAATGGTCCTACCTCAAACTCGCGCTGGGACAAAACGCCGTCCTTGTTGGTGTCGAACAGGGCGAGCGCCTTGCGGATGGCGTCCCGTGACGGCGGGTTTTGCCAGCCGGGCAGGCGCTTGTTGACTGGAGACGGAGGGGGGGGTCGTCCACGCCTCGCGCACACGTGTATACACGCAACCCATCCCAGGCGCCCCCTTCTCGTCTCGCACCTTGGTTGTACAGTTGGAGGATCGCGACTTCGACCTCGACGTCCTCGATGTCCCCGTTTTTGTTGACGTCGACCAGGGAGAAGACGCCGCGCGACATGAATTGAAAGACAATGTCAAAGACGCCCTGGAGGGGGGAGGAGGGGAGGTTTGCGTCGGTGGGCCGGGGCGCATGGCGCGGTCGGCCGCACGGAGCGTGGGGGCCGCGCCGGCGGATGGATTACCCCTCGTCGGCTGTGGCATGGCATCACATGCAGATCCAAGTGCCCGGCCGGCCCTGGATTGGCGTGTGCGCGACCCAGCGCGCTGCGATGGGCGGCACGCAGGGTGGCGCCGCCGGCGGCCACCGCCGCCACGGTCGCCGCCCCACCCCGATGGGCGCTCACCATGGTGGAGGGTGAGATGAGGCGGGGCGAGGGGCAAGAGGGGAGGGCGAGGGAGGGAGTGGCGGCACGCGAGGCGAAGCCGTCGTTCGCGCCGCGCCGCCTCGCGCTACAAGCTCGGCGCCTCGACCTGCACCCGGTCCCGCACCCGCTCCGCGCGCCCCCCCTCCACCCGCAACTCGTCGATGACCGTGCCCGCCCGTTTGGCGATCTTGGCGACGACGAATTCTTCCCCCGGTTCGACCACCGAAATGACGAGCCCCGGCCGCCCCATCCGCCCCGCGCGCCCCGCGCGGTGCGCGTAGTGGGCGGCGTCGGTGGGGAGCTCGAGGTTGACGACAGCGTCGACGGCGGGCAGGTCGAGGCCGCGCGCGGCGACGTCCGAGACGAGCAGCGCGCGCACGCGCCCGTCGGCGAATTCGGCCAGCGCCGCCTCGCGCGCCTGCTTGGGCATGTCGCCGTGCAGGATGGCGACCGCCATGCCGCGCGAGGCGAGCTTGAAGCCGGCGTCCTTGAGGCGGCGGCCGGCGTTCATGAAAATCAGGGCCTTTCGGGAGCCGACGGCGTGCAACGCACGGCGCAGGGCGTCCGTTTTCAGCCGGCGAGACGCCGGCACCCACGTGTGGGTCAGACCCGTCGCCAGCGCGGGCAGCGCGTCGCCCGATGCGACGCCGCCGGCCGACGCGGCCGTCGCGCCGAGGCCGCCCGACCCGCCGCCCGCGAGCGCGCCCCAGCCCCACGCAGGCTTGTCGGGACCGCCGCCCCTCGGCCCGCGCGGCGGCGACAGGATGATGGGCGCGTCCGGGGCGATGAACGCGGGGTCGGGCACCCACCGCGCGTATGCCGCGACCGACGCAGGTGTGAGCGTCGCGCTGGCCAGCACGATGGTCGTCGTCCGCGGGCCGCCGCCGGGCGCCTTGCCCGAGTGCTCCATCAAGCGCACCAGTTCCTCGCGAAACTGGGGGGCGAGCAGCTGGTCGGCTTCGTCCAGGACGAGGTGGGCGAGCGCGTGCGTGCGCAGGACACCGCGCCGCGACAGCTCCGCCAACCTCCCCGGCGTCCCGACGACGATCAGCGGCTTGTTCTTTTTAATCGCCTCCACCTGCCGGTGCGGGTTGGCGCCGCCGATGGCTTGCTGCACGCAGCCGGCCGCGTCCGGGGGGAGCAGCTTTTGCGCGACGCGCGCCGTCTGCATGGCGAGCTCCCGAGAGGGGGCGACGATGATCGCCTGCAGCGTGCCCGCTTCAGAGGCGCGCCCGGCGGCGGCGAGGGTCACGGCTTCCGCTTCCGCCGCGCGCACCGCGGCCGACAGAATGGGCAGCAGGAAGGCCAGCGTCTTGCCGCTGCCCGTCGGCGCGCGCAGCGCGGTGTGGGTGCGGGCCAGGATGGGGGCCGCGCCCGCGGCCTGGATGGGGGTCGGCGAGTGCACGCCGAGCTCGGGCAGGCGGGACTGCAGAGTGGAGAGGGAGGCGTCTGTCGGCCGCCGCCATCCACCTTTGCCACGCTCGACGCGCTATACTATACACCCTCCCGCACGCACCGTCACGCGGTCGTCGATGCCCAGTGCGTCCCAGGGGTCGCCGGCGCTCGCCGCCGCCTGCTCGTCTTCGCCGCCCGTCGCCTGCACCTCGTCCGCCGCGCTCGTGGCCAGTGCACGCACACGAGGAAATGCTACAAGGGCTGGGCGCACCGCCCAGGGTCGGGGCGCGGCCCCATGGGCGCGGGCGCGCGCCGCCGGCGCGGCCGGCCAGGCCGACGCGCGCCCGGACGCGCAGGCCGAGGTCACCGAAGTCGCGCGCATCGTCACCCGCTGCAGCACGAGTGTGAGCGCGGCGCGGGCCGGGCGCATAGTGAGGGGGGGAGAGAGAGGCGGCGAAGCTGGCCGCCCGCACCACTCTTCTGCCCGACCCCGACCCGGCCCCCGCGCGCGCCGTGCTCCAGCGGCCGCGCGCGACATCGCGAGCGCGGGCGAGGCCCCGCGGGCGCTGGCGGCCCGCTGACGGCCGCGATGCGGTGGTGTTTGCTGCTCGCCGCGCTGGCCGCGGCCTCGGCCGCGGCACCCAACAACACGACAACAACGTCATCTCCCCCAATCGCGACGCTGCGCTTCCAGTTCCTCGGCGCCGCCGCCAACGCGACACCCGCATTCCGCCGCACCGCCAAGGACGCGCTCGTCGCCTCCGTCGACTGGTTGAGCATGGAAGACATCGTGCAAGTGGGCGCGCCGCCGAACGCGACCGAGCCGTGCCGGTTTGATCGGCGCAGCGCGGCCGAGCCGGCCGGGCGGCCGCCGCCCCCCCCACGCACCCTGCTGGGCCCCCAGCCCGACGGGCCATGTGTGAAGACGACGCTCACATACGCCATCTCGCCGCCGGCGGCGCCGACGGAGGCGCAGTTTGCGCAAATTCTCGACGCGGCGGGCGACGGGTCGTTGAAACGGGAGATGGGGAGGCTGGGGACGCCGTTGAACCAGGTCAAGATCGAAGGTAAGAGAGAGATGGTGTTGGGGTGTTGAGGCGAGCGTCGTCGGCGGCGCGGGCCCACAACCCTTCTCCTGTCATCAGTCGTCGACGCCGACGTCGCCGGCTTTGCCAAGCCCGGCACCGGCCTCGCCATGCCCTCCGCCGCGACAGGCAAGAACACGGCGCGGTTCGTGCTGCGCCTCATCGGGCGCGACGCGCGGTTTGCGAATCAAGACATCCTCCGTGTGCTGCTCGTCGACGGCGTCGCGGCCCAGTTCACGTCCGGGGACTCGGATTACGTGTCCGTCGTGAATGCGCGCATCGTGGGCGTGGACAAGGTGTCGGACGGGAACACGGGGAGAGGGAGTGGCGGCGGCGGCGGAAACGGCGGCCGCCGCGGGGCGCGGCGCCTGCTCCGCGCGGGCGACGCCCCGAGCCCGCCGGCCGCCGCCCCGTCCTCCACCGTCGCCGTGCGGCAGCCGGGACTCGCGTTTGACTTTGACGCGCTCAACGCCGACCCCGCGATCGACGTCACGACCGAGATCGCGCGCCTGCCGCCCGCCGGCGTGCGAGCGGTGTACCGGGACGTGGTGGCCATGTCAGAGACCGACCAGTTCACCAAGGTGCGGGGGGAGGAGGGGAGAGAGGGTTGGTGGTGCGGCGAGAGGCCGAGCGCGACGTGGCGCCCCACCACCTCTCCAGCTCTTGACCTCGCGAGGCTACTCCATCGACTCTGTGCGCGCCTCCCCCGTGCCACGCTGGTTTACGGTCAACGGGAGGCCTTTCGCTGGGGGCGACAGCCTTGAAGACCGGGCAGTGTTGGGCCAACTCGCCCCGCTCGCGCTCACCATTGCACTCCCGGTGGCAACCGTCGTGACCGCCCTCCTGACCGCCTGCCTGCTCTGGCGGCGCCGCCAGCTTCGCCGGGGCGAGTCCTTCCTCGGCCGCGCGAACCCTGCGCGCACCAACTCCGAGTCGCTCGCCGCGGCCGTCGCCGCCGCGCGCAAGGGCGACGCGTCGTCCGCGGCGGCGCTGCTGCTGGGAGGGGACGCCGCCGGCGTCGGTGGCCTGGACAGGCTGGCGAACAATGATTGGCAAATCAGCCCGTCGTCGATCGCAATTTGCAAGGACGCTGAAGGCAACGAAATCGTGCTCGGCACCGGCGCCGCGGGCAAGGTGTTCAAGGGCACGTTTAATGGTGTGCAGGAAGTTGCCGTCAAGGTCTTCAATGAGCCGTTGGCGGCCCTCGCGGCAGCAGCCGCGTCCGCGCCGAAGACCCCCAAGCCCAAGCCCGCCCCGGCGCCGCCCGCGCTCGCGCGCGCGTCCTGGATGCCGTGGCGCAAGTCGGCGGATGGGCGGGGAGGCGGGGAAGGCGCGTCCGCGCCCTCCCCCCCTCCGCGCCTCCGCTCGCTCAAGCATTCCCCCTCGTCCGCCGACGCCCACCCTTCCGCCCCCGCCCCACACCCCACCTCCCTCGCCGCCGCCCGCCAACTGGAGGAGCTCGGCCGGGAGGTCCTGCTCATGCGCGCGTGCCGCGACCGCAACCTGGTGCCGTTCGTCGGGGCGTGCGTCCAGGGCGGGCACGCGGTGATCGTCTCCGAGCTCATGCACAACGGCGACCTGTACACCGCGCTCGCCGGTGACGCGGGTAGGCGGTTCGGGTGGCGGCCGTCGCTCGACGCGGGCGGCCGGCCGCGGCCAAACACGGGGCTCAACCGCCGCGTCGCGCTCGACGTCGCGCGAGGGCTGGCGCACCTGCATTCCCGCGGCGTGGTGCACCTGGATGTCAAGTCGCCGAATGTGCTGCTGTCCCGGGACTGGACGGCCAAGCTCGCGGATTACGGTAGGAGCGGGGAGAGAGAAGGGGAGGGAGTGAGGGCGGGGCGTCGACTCGCCCGCTCACCACCCACCACCCTCCCTCCTCCTTCATATAGGCGTCAGCAAGGTCATCCGCGACAAGTACGTGTCCACCCTGCGCGCCGCGGCCGGCACCCTGTGCTGGGCCGCGCCGGAAGTCTTGCTCGGCCGCCGCGTCGACGCCAAGGCCGACGTCTACTCGTTTGGCGTGCTGCTGTGGGAGCTGTCGGCCCGGGAGGCGCCCCAATCAAGGTATTTGAGGCCGCTGAGTGTGCCGGACGAGGCGCCGCCCGCGGTGGCGGCGTTGGTCGACGCGTGCTTGGACGAGGATCCTTTCGCGAGGCCTTCCGCAGCCGAGATCGCCGCCTTTTTGAAGGGTTGGCGCGAGGGCGACGGCGGGCTCAAGCCGGACGTGGTGGCGCGGCTCATCAGGAAGCTGTCGTCCAAAGGCGCGAGAGGGAGCAGGAGGCGGGCGTCGGGCGGCAGCGCCGAGGCGGGGGCTCCGCCGCCCGTGCTGCCGCCCACAGCGTTTGCCGCCGGCGCGAGCAGTGGCGGCCTCGTCGACTCGGCGATGTCCGACGCCGCCGCCGCGGCTTCCGGCCCGCCGCCCGCAACGCGCGCCGCCGTGGGCGCGCCGCCGCAGCGCGCGCCCGAGACGTAAGAGGGAGGGAGAGATGGGGAGGGCAGATGAAAGTCGTGGCACTGTCGGCGTGGCAGGGGACGCGAGAGGGAGAAAGGGAGAGGCGGGTGTGCCGCGCGTCGGCGCGGCGTCACCTCTTCCGCCTGGACCTTGGCCCTGGCCTTGCACTTGCATGGCGGGCGTCGCGTTGGATCGCACTACACACGCGCGTGGGGGTGGGGACGCGAGGAGAGAAAGAGGGAGAGGGGAAGAAAGACATGAGGGAGCGCGGGCAAAAACAGGGGCTCCGCATCACGCGGCCGCCTTGGCCGCGGCCTTGGCCGCGGCCTTGGCCACCGCGTCGGCCTCGAACCCTGGCGCGGACGCGCGTCTGTCGGTGCCGACGATGCGGGACCAAAACCAGTGCGCGCGCCAGAGGTCGCCGACCTCTTCCAGGGGCACGCCCCGCGTCTCGGGGAGCAGGAAAAAGACAAACAGGGTCATGACGACGACGCAAGCGCCGAACAAGAGGAAGATGCCCCATTTGAGGCCGCAAAGCATGGAGAGGAAGGCTTGGCCCATCACGAACGTAAAAGTGAGGTTCACGCAAGTGGACAGCGCCACCCCCGTCGACCGCGTCTCGAGCGGCTGCACCTCGGTCGGCACCAGCCAGCCGAGCGGCCCCCACGACCAGGCAAACGCGGATATGAAAAAGCAGATGACTGCGGTCACGCCCGCGCCGACGGCCGGCGGGAGGGTCTCGTTCCCGCCCGCGAAATAGTGTTTGAGCAGGCCCGCCATGACGAATTGGGCGGTCGCCATCTGGACGCCCGCCTCGAGGAAGAGCGGGCGGCGGCCGTAGCGGTCGACGGCCCAAATGGAGACGAGGGTGGAGACGACGTTGACCGCGCCGATGATGACCTAACAGAGGAGAGGAAGGGGGTGGTGGTGGGGTGGTGGCGCGGTGGTGGGCGGGTGGGCCGCGCGCGCGCGGGCGCCGCAGGAGCCGTCCCCGCGCACGCCGCCACCCTCGCGGCCCCGTCCCACGCATCCCGGGGTGGCGTGGTGGTTGGGTGGTGGACCGCGCGGGGCAGCACTGGCGGCGGCGCCCGGCGGCGGCGCCCACCACCCCGTCCACCGTCTCCTCTCTCACCGTGTTGAGCAGCGCGGCCGACGCGCCGAAGCCGACCGAGGCGAGGATGACGGGCGCGTAAAACATGATAGAGTTGATGCCGGTGATCTGGGGAGGGAGGGAAGGAGGGGTTTGGCGAGGGTGGTCGACGCCGCGACCTTCCACCCCTCTCCCCTCTCTCCTCCTTGCCTGCTGGAAGAACGGGATCATGACCGCCATCGTGAGCTCCGGCCGGTACTCGCGGCTGAGGAGCATGCCCTTGCCGCGCGCCTCGGCCGCGACCGCGCGCTCCGACGCGTCGGCGATTTCCGCCATCTCGTCCTCGACGTCGGCGGCGGCGGCCGCGGCGCCCCGCGACCGTTTTAACACAGACAGCGCCTCATCCGGGTAGCCGCGCAGGTGCAGGGAGGCGGGCGTGTCGGGGAGGAAGGCCGACGCGGCCGCGAGGAAGAGCGCCGGCGGGACGACGAGCGCGAGGGAGATGCGCCACCCGTGCGGCACAGTGGGCCGCAGCACCCCGTAGTTGATCAGTTGGGCGCCGAGGATGCCCAGGGTCGTGGCCAGCTGGAAGAGGATGTTGATCGCGCCGCGGAGGTGGCGCGGCGCCATCTCCGAGAGGTAGAGCGGGATGACCGTGTTGCCAAAGCCGACGCCGACGCCCAGCAGCACCCGCCCGATTACCACCATGGAGACGTGGACCGCGCCGGCGGAGAGCGCGGCGCCGGCGAGGAAGGCGAGCGCGGCGGCGGCGATGAGCGCGCGGCGGCCGTGCGTGCGCGTGAGGCGGGAGGCCGCCAGCGACGACGCCATGCCCGCGATGTAGAGGGAGGACGTGAATAGTTGCAGGAGCTGGTCGTTGTACTGAGGATGGAGACAGACAGGGGGCGTCAGGGTCGAGCTCGCGCGGGCGCGCGCGCCCAGCTGGCGCCGCGGCCGGGCATCGGCCCGCGGTTGGGCCTCTGTTTGCCGCACCGCCCGCCCCAGGGCAGGCGCTCCATGCGCACACCACTTTGTTCGGGCGTCCGCGCCGCCCCAGACGCGTGCGAAGGCCGCGCTCGGCCGACGTCGCTCGCCGCCCGCATTGCCCCTCCTCGCTCTCACACCTTGCAGTACGGGTCCGCGTCCGCCTTGGGCGGCAGCAGCAGCAGCTCCGACGTGCAGTCGTACGCCTGGCAGTAGACGGAGGGGAAGAACTGATGAGAAGGAGGGAGGAGGGGGGGTGGGGTCGGCGGCGCGAGCGCGAGCCCCTCCTCGCCCCGCATTCCTCCATCCACCCCCTCCCATACCTTTTTCAAAAACTGGCGGTCGGCCGTCACGCCCCCTGTGACCCCAATGTCGTAGCCAAAGAGGATGCCGCCGACCGCCGAGACGCCGCACGCGGCGGCGGTGTACAGGGTGAGCGCTTCTTTGCGGAGGGGCATGGTCGTGGTGGGTGGGGGTGGGGGCAGCGCGCCGCCGGCCATGGCGGTGGTGGGAAGAGGAGAGGAGTGGCGGCGATGGCCGGCGACACTGCCGCGCCGCAGCGCGGCGCCGCCGCCGAGCCATGGCGTCGCTCCAGGTGGGTGCTGCTGTCGGTCGCCGCATCGAGAGGGGTGCCCGAGGCCGCGCGCGCTCACCCTCCCCCCCCCCAAAAAAACTCTCAGCGCCGCCCGCCACCCCCACCCCCACCACCCCCACACCCCGTCCCCGCCTACCTGACCGCCGCCTACGACATCCTGGCCCGCGTCGGGGAAGGGACGTACGGCGTCGTGTACCTCGCGCGCACGCGCGAACCCTCTCCCCGCCTCCTCGCGGTCAAAGCGTTCAAGCCCGCGGCCCCCGGCCGGGAGGGCGACGGCGTGTGCCCGACCGCGGTGCGGGAGGCGGGGCTGCTGGCGGGGGTGGCGCACCCGAACGTGGTGCGGCTCGACGCCGTGGTCGCGTCGCCCGCCGACCGCGCGCTGGCCCTCGCCTTTGATTTTGCCGAGCACGACCTGTACGAGGTCGTCCGGTATCACAGGGCGGCGCTGGGCGCGTGGCGGAGTCGGGGCGGCGGGAGCAGCGCCGCCCCTCCGCCGCGCGGCGCCGCGCTCTCGCTCGCGGCCTTCAAATCCGTCGCCCACCAACTCCTCACCGGCCTCGCGGCGTTGCACGCCGCCTGGATCGTGCACCGCGATTTGAAGCCGGCCAACGTGCTCGTCATGGGCGACGGCGCGGCACGAGGGAGGGTCTCCATAGCCGACTTTGGCCTCGCGAGGCTCATCAAAGACCCGCTCCGCCCCCTCTCCGACAACGGCACCGTGGTCACCATCTGGTACCGCGCGCCCGAGCTCTTGCTGGGCGCCGCGCACCACGGGCCCCCGGTCGACGCGTGGGCCGCGGCGTGCGTCTTGGCCGAACTGGCCCTGTTGACGCCGTTGTGCCAGGGCACGGAGACTGGGGATGCGCGCGAGTTTCAGGGCGACCAGGTGCGGGCCGTGTTTGGGGTGCTGGGGCGGCCAGACGCGGGGGCGGCTGATTTTTCGGAGCTGGCCTCCATGCCCCACTGGCGCGCCGACGCCGGTGGGGTGAGGTCTGTGCTGGCGCCCGCCGCCCCGCCCGAGTCGCGGCTGGCGTCGCACCTGGCGGCGCGCGCGCACGCGGCGGGCGGCGGCGGTCTCGCCGAACCGTTGCCGGCGGCGGGGGTCGACTTGCTGGCCGGGTTGCTCCACTATTCGCCCGGCAAGCGGCTGACGCCCGCGGACGCGCTCCGGCACCCTTTCTTCGCCGAGCACCCGCTCCCAAGCCTCAACGCGCTCGACGCGGGCGGCAACGCCGCCCCCGCGGCCTACCCGCAGCGCCCGCGCAACCCGGTGGAGGCAGGGTTTTTTGCGGGTGGAGGAGGCGTGGGGCACAAGCGCAAGGTGTAGAGAGGGGGGGGCGTGCTCCAACGTTCTCTGCCGCGCGCGCGTCGCGCGAGCCGCCCCACTCCCGGGCGCCGCGCGGCGCTCTTTCTCGGTGCGCACGGGTGGGAGTCTGCCCTCGCGCCTCTTTCGCGGCAATGGCCGGCCCCCGCGGCGGGGGGAGGAGGCGGCGCGGGCAGGCATTATGGCTAGATGCGCCGCGCGGGGGGGGCGCCACGGCCGCCCACAACCCCTCCACCACTGCCCCAGGTGCGAACACACGCTCTCTGTCGCCCCGCATGAGGTGGCTCATGCTTCCGGCCCTGCTGGCGCTGCTGGCCGCGCGCGCCGATGCGCGTCTCCTCGCCCAACAACGCACCCTCCCCGCCGGCCCCGGCGCGCCCAACATTCGCATCTCCATGGACCGGGACAAGCCCAACGTGCTGGACGTGGGGACGGTCGCGGCGGCGCCGGCGCAGCCGCAGGCGCCCGGCGCGCCCGGGCTCCCTTTCGGGCTGTCGGCGAGCGCGGCGGCCGCCAAAGGGAATTTGGAGGCTGCCGCTGCAAAGGTGCAGGGCGACGCGGTGGCGGCGGCCGACCGGGTCAAGGACGGCGCGTCGGCCGCGGCGGCCAAGGTGCAGGGCGCCGCCGCGACCGCGGCCGGCGCGCTGCGCCCCAAGCCGCCGCCGGACGTCGACCCGAACGCCGCTTTCATTGTGCTCGACCAGGTGGCGGCCAACAAGGGGGACGGAGCCGCCGCGCCGGCGGCCGCGCCCAAGCAAAAAGCCGACACCAAGGCCGCCGCCGGCGTCTGGCTGGGCGTCAGCCTGGCCGGCGCCTGCCTGTTGATTGGCATCGTGTCGGCCGCGGTCGCGGTCGCGCACGCGGTGATGTTGGGGCGGCGGAAGAAGGGCGAGGGGGGCGACGCGGCGGCCGCGCTGGCGGGCAAGCCGCCGGCGGCCGGCGTGGCCGTTGTGGCGACGTCTGTGGGGGCGTGACGGGGTGGCGGCGCGGGGGGTGCTGCGTTCCTGCGTGCTTTCCCGAGTGATGAAGGATTGATTCCAAGTCACCCCCCGCCCCCCCCCCCAAACCACCCCCCCCGCGCCACCCAGCGCCCCGCGTCGCGCAGCAGGGAGGCCGGCCTGGGCGCGACGAAGAGGGCGGTGGCCTCGGCGTAGGTGGTGGTCGTGGCGGTGTCGGGGCCGTCGGCGACGGTCGCGCTGTCGAGCGCGAGGGGTGGCGGGGTGGGAGGAGGGTCGGCCGCGGCGCGCGCGGCGCCCGCGCCCGCCCCCGCCCCCCTCGCACCGCATCCTCAGCTTGCGCCCGGCCGCCGACTCCACGCCCGCCGTCACCAGAATGGTCGACGGCGCCGGGACGCGCCGCCGATACTCGACCGCGAGCGACGCGGTGAACGCGGGGCCCGCGAACGGCAGCTCGCCCGCGGCCCGCAGCGCGAGGAAGAGGTGCCCCATGGCTTCGTCCACGAGCGCGGCGGTGAGGCCGCCGTGCACGACGCCGGGCCAACCGCAGACGTCGGGGCCGAGGGAGACGACAAAGTGGAGGCGCCGCCCGGGCGCGTCGTAGAACGCGACGACGTCGTGCACCAGGCGGGCGTCGGCGAGCGCGGAGAAGAGGTGGTCGCCGCCGAGCGCGCGGTGCGCGCGCGACGACAGCGTCGTGGAGGTCAGGACTTCGGTCGCGCCGTCGGCGGCCGCCAGGGCCGCGACCCAGGGAATGGAGGTCAAGGCCTGGGGCGCGGCGGCGGGCTCGGCCAGAGCGGGGGGGGGGGGCTGCCACGCGAGCGCGGCCGCCGCCGCCGCCGCGACCGCCGCGACCGCCGCCATCGCGGTAATAGCATCGCTCCTCGACGACGCGGCGGCCGTCTGCATTGCCGCGGCGTGGCGGATGCCGGCGGTGGCGCGCGCGGCGCCGCGGCGCAGCATCGCGGGGAGGAGGAGGTGGGGGCGATGAGCCCTGGTCGCGTGCCGGTGTCTGCGAGACGGCGGGCGGGGCGCGGCGGCCTCCCAGCCTCCCGCCCGACTGAGAGCGCGGTGCGCGGCCGTCGCTCCCCCGCACTCTTCCGGCCGCGATGACGCCGCCCCGTCTCGGCCTGTGCCTGCTCGCCCTCCTCGCGGTCGCCTCTGCGCAGGCGCCCGCGCCCCGCAAAAGCAAGGCCGCGTCGGGCTTCATCCGGGCGTCGGGCAACAAGTTTGTCGATGCCGAGTGTGGCGATTTCGTGCCCTTTGGGTGGAATTGTGAGCCCAAATCCCCTGATTCGCACGGTTCCAGGAGCTTGGCTCCTTGAACCGGGCGGAAAAGGGGCGGGGAGGGGGGGGGAAGGGCGGCGGGGCGGACGGCTGGCCACGGTCGCGCGCGTGAGCGGCGCGCCGCGAGCGAGGCCCGCGCCGCCCCTCTCGTCCTCCCACACGCTTTTCAGCAATGCATGAGACGCGGTTGGGGGGCGGGCGGGGGTCTTTGGGGGGCGGACGCGGCGCGCTCGGCGCATTCAGCGCCTTGCGCCCCCCCGCGCGTTGGAGGGCGCACGCCCTGGGCGCGCCTCCTCCTTGGCCGCCCGCCAACCGGGCGCTGCATCTTCATCGGCCCCTGGCCGACGAGCGACGGCGGCCGGGTTGCGGGCGTGGGCGCGGCGCGGGCGCGCGCGCGGGAGACCGCTGATGTGCCTTCCCGCCTCCCGCGCCCGCCCGCCGCCGCGCGCTCGAGCGCGACCCCGCGCGTCTCGTCGACCAATCGGGCGTCGGGGTCGCGGCAATGCGCCCCCCCCCGCGGCCCACCCGACGCTCCTCCCCCTCGCCACCCCCACCCCCCTGCCACCGCCCACACACCCCTCCCCCCCCCTCCCCCACCCCCCCCAGCCTGGGTCAACCTCAACCGCCAAGCCGCCGCCGTCGCCGGCAACGCCCCCCCCGGCACCCCCATCGAACGCCTCGGCGAAAACTATGTGACCAAAGTCTTCGACCAAGCGCGCGACGCCGGGTTCAACATCGTGCGCGTCTTCGGCCACGGCGAGGAGACGAGCTTCATGCTGCAAAAATCGCCGGGCCAGTACGATGAGCGCATTTTCAAGGGCCTCGACTACATCAACGCCGTCGCCGGCTCCCGCGGCGTGCGCGTCCTCTTCGTCCCCATCAACATGTGGCTCTCCCCCCACGTCGGCGACGGCTTCCCCGCGTACGTCGAGTGGGGCGGTTTCCCGGTGTCTGAATCCGACAAATTCTGGACCGACGACCGCATCCGCTCCATGGTCCGCAACCATTTCACCACCCTCCTCAACCGCAAAAACACCTTTTCCGGCGTCGCGTGGAAGGACGACCCCGCCATCTTCGGGTTCAACCTCTTCAACGAGCCGCGGTGCCCCTTTGGCCAGGACAAGGCGGGGTGCCCGGCCAAGGTGACGGCGTGGGTGGTGGAGATGTCGGAGCACATCAAGGTAGGGAGGAGTCGGGGAGGGGGGGGGGAGGGGGGGAGGGGGTGCGGGCGGGCGGCCGCCGGCGCCCCGGCTTTTGCGGCCGGGGCGGCGCGTTCGTCGTCGGCGTGCGCCGCCACGGCGGCGGCCGGCGGTGGGGCGGGCGGCGGGCGGCGGGCAGCGGAGTCGGCGGGCGCCGCGGCGCCGGCTCTCGCTTCCGCCCCGCTGGCCGCGCCGGCCCGCCCACCACCGGCTGCCCTCGGCGGCCCGCTGGCGGCGGTCGCCGGCCGCGGCGGTCGCCGGGCGGCCCGCCGCCCCCCACCCTCCAACCACCCGCCAACCCCTCCCCCCACCCCCCCACCCCCCCCTTGCAGTCGATCGACCGCAACCACCTCGTCACCGTGGGCGAGGAAGGCTTTTTCGAGTACGACTCGGGAAACAAAGAGTACGGCCCGTGGGGCATCCCCGAGAACGTGGCCCCCATGGGGCGCTACTGGTCGGCGTCCGTCGGCCAAGACTTCACCGCGCAGCACGCCCCCGGGTCGATCGATTTCGCGGCGATCCACATGTGGCCCGACAACTGGAACACGACCGACCTCGCGTTCCCGCCCGTCTGGATCGACTCGCACATCAAAGAGGCGCGCAAGCTGGGCAAACCGCTGCTGCTCGAGGAGTTTGGCAAGCAGAGCAACGGGGCGGGGGACAAGGCGCCGTACTACGACGTCGTCTTTTCGTCGCTGCTCACCTCGCTCGCCAACGGCGACTCGTTCCGCGGCGCGCTCTTCTGGCGGTGGGCGGCCGACGGCGGGTCCGACTCGACGACCGTCCAGACGGGCGACGCGACGTGGCAATCCATTACGAAGGTCGCAAAGGAGATCAACGCCAAGTACCAGGGGAAAAAGGTGGCGGGGTGCTCGCCGGCCGTGGGTGGCGCGGCGGTGGCGACCGCGAGCGTGGGGGCGTGAGAAGGGGGGGGAGGGGCGGACACGAATGGGGACAACGGGAACGCGGGACCCGACGCCGGCGTGCGCGCCGGCGCCGTCGGGCGCCGCCAGACTGCACTTTGGGGCGCCCTCCCGCACGCACACCTTCCCTACTGCCCATATTTTAACTACGATCCGGGTGCCCTGGGGGGAGGAGGAGGGGTTCTCGGCGCGCGCGCGGCGACGCGGCCGTCTCCTCCTCGGCGCCTCCTCCTCGGCGCCTCCTCATTCCTCCCTCCATGTGCGTGTCTCGTCTTTGGTGTCGCTGCGGGCGCGCGGCGGTGGCCCCTGCTGCAGCAGCTGCGCCGCGGCGGCGGCCTTGACGGCGCGCGCGCGTTTCGCGCTGTGATCGGCCGAGAGGGCTGGCCGCAGCGCAACAGCAGTCGGAGCCGCGCTCGCGCGTCTGCAGGCGACGGGAAAGTGGCAGGCAGCCAAACAGGGACCTCGCGTCATTGACTGCCCCGACGCAGCCCACGCTTTGATCGACTGCGGCGTTTGATTCCATTTGGACGCGGCGGGGTAGAGGGAGAGGGAGAGCGAGGTGGTGGACGATAGGGCCCGCCAGCTCGGGCGCGAGCAGCGTGGCGCCGTGCCCGACGCCTTGCGGGGGCTGGCTCGTGGCGCGGGCGACGCCGGCGACGGCGGCGGACGCGGGGGCGGGGGCGCGGCGGGCGGGAGTGGGGGCGGCGCGAAGTCCTACCCACACCCTCGCAGTCGCGCCGCGTCTGCCACCCTTTGTATGCGCCCAAAAAATGCTCTTTGGGACCACGCCTACGACGGCGGACGACGATGACCGAACCCGTTGGCCGGTCGAGTCGCGGTGCGCGTGGCGGCTTTCTTTGTGGTCGCCCGCCCGTAACCCAATTGAACGGTCGCGTAGCTCAGTCGGTAGAGGTGCGTGATGGTGCTGGGGCGGAAAGGGCGGCCGCGGGGAACAAGCGGGCCGCGCGTGCGCGCGCGTTCCTAGTCGACCACACATCTAATCAAAATTCCCAACTCCTCTCCCAAACAGCATATGCTTAACACGCACAGTTTACGGCGCCGTACGGCGTCGGAAACGTGGTAGAACGCATAATGTCCGCGGTTCGATCCCGTGCGCGATCATTTTTTTTGAAAAAAATGATCGGGCGCGGGGGCGGCGCCCGCTCTGCGGCGGGCGCCGCCCCTGCCAACCCGCAGCCGGACGCGGTGTGGTCGCCCACGGCCGTCGAGCTCGACGTCGTTTTCAGCTGGGACGCGCCGCCGGCGCAGGCGTGAGGAGGGAGACGGCGAACCAGAGGGCAGCGGCGCGCGCCCCCACCCCCCCCCTCCCCCCTCTTCCCCGCCCCCCCGCCGCCGCCCGCGGCGCCCGCGCAACCGCCCCCCCCCACCCCGCCCCCAAACGCACAGCACGGCCCCTGCTTTTCCCTGCCTGTTCCCTCTCTGTGCAATGACCCCTCCGCGCCCAGACAGCGGGGTTGGCGGGGGCGGCGCGGCGCGGCCGCCGCGGCGGCCGGCCGCGACCTCACGCCGCGGGCGGGAGAACGAGCGCGCGTCCCTGCCGCGGGAGAGAGGGGGGGGGGGGGGGGGGGGGCCCCCCGGGCGGGGGGCCGCCCCGCCCCCCCCCCCCCCCCAAAAAAAAAATTGCAGACCGGGCCCCCCGCCCCCCCGCCCGGCAGGCCCCCCCCCCCCCCCC
>Ga0315288_10001615_pt1 | contig 29122 bp, 24 predicted proteins | sample YL17G11_20_MG_FD_203454 | JGI IMG/M metagenome (GOLD analysis project Ga0315288, IMG submission 203454) | Sediment microbial communities from Yellowstone Lake, YNP, Wyoming, USA - YL17G11_20 | ecosystem: Environmental > Aquatic > Freshwater > Lake > Sediment | place: USA: Wyoming | collected... | reverse complement strand
CTTCAGTCGGCGTTTCTCCAAAGCCTTGAAATCTCGCCTGCGTCTGGACCGTGTTTCCATGCCCAGGAGATGCCATGCTTTGCCCTAACTTTGTCACTCTATTACGCGAGACTCAATAGGCCCCCACACCCCGAGCTGGAACGACTCCACCTCGCCCTTGGCCACGTAGATGTCCGTGTAGTTCGGCTGCATGACGGAGGTCGGCGTGAGGCGCACCCACGCGGGGAGCATCTGCACCCCCGCACTCGCCCCACGCGAGAGGAGAACGAGCGTCGTGAACAGCGCCCACTGAAGAAGGAGTCTCGCCGCCCGATTGGACGGCGTGCGTCCGACAGTCCAACCACCTAGTACCAAGTGACAGAAGTTCCGGCGTGCAATGCAGGTGCCGAAACGGCGTCAGAGGCGCGTTGCAGGCCCCAGACGCCCGAAGCGCATATGCTTCGACTTTCGTCAGTAGGTACTAGTCCCCCACTGCTACCCAGTCCACTCCAGACAGCTGTTGCCCTGCTACCAACGTTGCTGCTATCCATTGCTGGTGCTGTGTTCGTCCCTTCTCTTGTCTCGCCACTCCCTCCACCAGGAAGATCTTGCGGCGTCGCTACCAGTGACACTGGTGAAGCGCGACGCCGTCCCGCCGCCCGGTCTCGTGCCACCCCCGGGCACGAGAAGCACATCCGCGTCACTTGTCAATACGGGATTTCCGGCTGAATGTCAACAAATAAGCGCCATGTCGAAATATCTTGACATGCCGCTTGAGCATTTTCGCAGCGACCTCCCAGTGCAGCCCTCCGAGGAACCGGAAGCCGACCGCAGAATCATGTCGGGCTGGGCGATTCAGGGAAGCCCTGCCCTATGGCCGACACCACCACGTCACAACTGCCGGTGCGAAACCTCAGGCGCGAGCTGATCCTATTTCTCGTCGTCGCCGCCGCCCTCGGCATGACCAGCGGCATCTTCGAGACGACCTTCAACAACTTCCTCAACGATACGTTCAAGATCGGCGCGGAGGCCCGGGGTCGGCTCGAGTTCCCGCGCGAGCTCCCCGGCTTTCTCGTCACCGCGGTTGGCGGAGCCCTCTTCTTCTTGTCGGAGGGGCGGCTCGGGATCCTTGCGGCGCTTGGCATTGCCACGGGCCTGGCCGGCCTCGCCTTCGCGGGAGATCGCTACTGGCTCATGGTGATGTTCATGTTCATCTGGAGCTCCGGCGCGCATCTCATGATGCCGGTGAACAGCACCATCGCGCTCAGCCTAGCGGAGCGGAACAACCGCGCCTCGATGATGGGCCGGATCGGCGCCATCACCATGGGCGCGACCATCATCGGCTCGGGCATCGTCTGGACCGGCCTCCAGTACGTGCACATCAGCTATCGCGCCCTGTTCCTCATCGCCATGTGCGGGGCGGTGACGGCCGCCGTCTTCGTCGGGTTGCTCAAGCCGCTCCCGCGCCACACGGGATCGCGCCCCAAGCTCGTCGTCAAACGCCGCTACTCGCTCTACTACGCGCTCTGCACCCTCGCGGGCGCTCGCAAGCAGGTCTTCGTCACCTTCGGCCCGTGGGTGCTGATCAAGATCTTCCACGAGCCCGCCCCGACCATTGCCAAGCTGTGGATCGTCGCCTCGGCGATCGGCATCTTCGTGCAGCCCCAGCTTGGAAAGCTCATCGACCGCGTTGGCGAGCGCGCGATATTGATGGCCGACAGCGTGATCCTCATCGCGGTCTGCATGGGCTATGGATTCGCTGAACATCTGCCGCTGGCTCACCCGGTGAAGCTCGTCTACGCCTGCTATGTGCTCGACAACCTGCTCTTCGCCACCAGTATGGCGCGGGCAACCTACCTCGACAAGATCGCAGAGCAGCAGTCAGACGTCCATGCGTCGCTCTCGCTCGGCGTAACCATCGACCACGCGGTTTCGATGTCAATTCCGGCGCTGGCCGGGCGCATCTGGAGGACGTCGAGCTACTCGAATGTGTTCCTCGGCGCCGCGGCGATCGCCGTGATCGGCCTCGTCGCGGCGAGCCGCGTCCGCGTCCCCCGCGGCCACGTCGAAGTCCCCATGACCACGCCCACCGAATCGCGCGACCTGCCGCCATAAGAGAGTTCACCGCAAAGGCGCCCGCCTTCGCTGCGGTCGTCGGATGCAACCGCAGCTTCGGCGGGCAGGCTCCGGACGCAAAGAAGAGATCCTGGGCAAGCGCGAATGCGCTTGCCCCGACCTGCGTCTATCTGCGGCCATCCGCGTTGGCCGTTCTCACTTCAGCCATGGCGCTTGCTTACTGTCAGGGGTGTACCCGTGAAGCTCCATGACGTTCCCGTCCGGGTCTTTGATCCACGCCTGCCAGCTCTTGTCGGTGCCCAGCGATACGTCCGTCACCTCGACCCCACGCGCCCGCAGCTCCTTGACCGTCCCATCGAAGTCCTCGACCTCCAGGCAGAGGTGCTGATACGACTGGCGCTGGGCGCGCTCGGCGAGGCCGCCCACAAACAGCTCGACGAAGTTCCGTCGTCCGACATGCAGATAGACGCCATACCGCTCGCCCTTCTCGTTGATGAAGTCGAACGCCGGCGTCAGCCCGAGCTTGTCCCGGTAGAACGCAATCGACGCGTCGAGATCGTTGACGACGTAGCATGTGTGAGCAATGCCTGTGATCACGGTACTATCCTTTCACTGCATGGCGGGCATGCCGCCCGCCATGCCGTTCGTGGGGCAGGAGCGTGAGTCCTGCCTGTGGTATAGCTTCGTTAGGGGTCCATCGGATGGAGATCATCGAGAGCATTGGTGGTACCATCCTTACCATCGCGGTTGTGCTAGGGCTATTGGCGATTCCGTGGCTGGTTGCTCGAAGTCTCACCCGGGGGATTGACGCGGGGGTCAGTAGCGTCTTGAGGGGGAAGATATGGGACAGTCGACAGACACGGATTGTGGCCGCGTGCGTGGGCGTTGTCTCCCTCGCCTGCGGGCTACTCGTTCTTCCGGCGCTGATCTGGTTCGGGGTGCACTGGAACCACATGCGTGCGCCGTCTGACCTCGCCCGCACCGGGTATCGCCTTCCTCAACTCGACCCCATGGATGCCGTCAACTTCAGCCTGTACTGGGCGGGCGCGGCTGTGGTGCTGGGCACACTCGCCATCGCACTGAGTCCGTCCGGGTTTGGTTCGAGGATGGGTCGGTCGGGGATCGCCGTCTCAGTGATCGGCGCGGCTCTGTCCCTGCTGGTCGGCCCCTTCAACAGGCCCCACGAAGCCGTGATCAAGGCCGTCTGCCTCAGCAACGTCAAGAACATCACGCTGGCAATCCAGATGTATGCCCAAGATAGTGACGGCGTTCTGCCGCGCGCGGACGCCTGGTGCGACCAGCTTGATGGGTATGTCAAGAACCGCCACGTATTCCTGTGCGACAAGTCGTGGGGTACACCGAGCGCCTACTCTTACAACGATGCTCTCGACCGCGCCAGCCTCAAGAGCGTTCGCGACCCCGCCTCCCTCATCGCGATCTTCGAGAGCAGCGCGGGCTGGAACGCTCATGGCGGGCAGGGGTTGCTGGTGAAGGACCCGCGGCACCTCCGCGGCGACAACTACGGCTTCGCGGATGGGCATGCTGCGTGGGTTTCGCGAGCCACTATCAAAGAGGGGGCCGGCGCGGCGTGCCGCTGGTCGAGGTAGCGAAGGCCCTTCACCGCGCGGATCGCTCGACCTGCCGCCATAGACTCACCGACGTGGTATAATCCCCGTCAGAGGGTTGTGCATGCGACCGGATCAGCACCAACTGGACGAACTCGTCCGCCGAATCGTGGAGGCGGTTCATCCGCTGAAGATCATCCTCTTCGGCTCCGCCGCGCGCGGGGAGATGGGGCGAGACAGCGACGTGGATGTCATGGTCGTAATGCCGGAGGGCACGCACCGGCTGCACACAGCGCAGTTCCTCCACACCCAGTTGTCGAGGATTCCGTTCGCCGTGGACATCATTGTGGCAACGGAGGCGGATCTCAAGGAGTACGCGGACGACATCGGGTTCATCTACCATGCGGTGCTCAGAGAGGGAAGAGAGCTCTATGCAGCCGCATAGGCCCAAGTCGGTCGTCGTATGGCTGTCACACGCCCGCGGTGACCTTGCTTTGGCACGAGTCCAATTGGGGCCGCGGGTTATGAAGGAGTTGCTGTGTTTCCACGCCCAGCAGGCGGCGGAGAAGGCCATCAAGGCAGTTCTGATCGCCCACGGTATTGAGCCGCCGCGTACGCACAACATCACAGCGCTCATCAACCTGCTGCCTCCGGAGGCGCCACTGCGGGAGGATGTGCTGGCGTCACGTGGGCTGACGAGCTACGCGGCAATCACGAGATACCCCGGCCAAGCAGGGGAGGTCTCCGAGGAGGACTACCGCGAGGCCGTACGCCTCGCGGAGGCCGTTGTTGCGTGGGCGGAAGAGATGATCGGCGGCCAGGCGGAGGTGTAGGGACGCGCTCGGACGGCGGACGGGGACAGGCACGGCGTCTCTGAGCGCGGCAGCCTACGGATTCTCTTGCATCATGGTAACAACCATGATGCAAGAGAATCGGCCTCACCAGCCCTACGCTTGCTTCTGAAGAGTTTCTTGAATCATAGGCAATTCCTATGATTCAAGAAACTCTTTAGGTGGGAGGAGGGTGAGGGGAGAGGCGCAGCCAGTCCCCCTGCCCTGTGCACCTCCGTCGCGAACCCCACCCTCATAATGGTATTGAATCACGCCTGCTTCCACATAAGCAGGCCGCGTGCTACAATGCGCGCCGCGGCCACGCGCGCAAGCCTGTGGATGCCGCACGATCACAGCACGTAGGGCAGGAGCCCTTCGACTCCGCTCAGGGTGAACAAGCTCCTGCCCAACTGTCGCAGCACGAATCGCAGAAAGGGGCTTGCCTTGTTCCTGAAGCGCCTGGAGCTGTATGGCTTCAAGACGTTCGCTGACCGCACCAGCCTCGAATTCGGCCCCGGCGTTATCGGTATTGTCGGCCCGAACGGCAGCGGGAAGAGCAACCTCGCCGACGCCATCCTCTGGTGCCTGGGCGAGCAGGGCACGAAGTCCCTCCGCATGAACCGCGCCGGCGATGTCGTGTTTGCGGGAAGCGAGAGCCGCCGGCGGCTGGGCGTGAGCGAAGTCTCCCTGACGCTCGACAACTCCGATGGCGCGCTGCCCCTCGATTTCTCCGAGATCACGGTCACCCGCCGGGTCTTCCGCACGGGCGAGGGTGAGTACCTGATCAACCGCGTTCCCTGTCGCCTGCGCGACATTCACGAGCTGTTCCTCGACACCGGCATCGGCAAGAACGCCTACTCGATGATCGGCCAGAACGAGATCGACCGGATCCTTTCGGTTCGCTCCGAGGACCGCCGCGAGATGTTCGAGCAGGCCGCCGGCATCCAGCGCTATCGCCAGCGCAAGACCGAGGCCGGCCGCAAGCTCGAGCGAGTCGAGGGGAACCTGCTTCGCGTCAATGACATCATCCACGAGCTGGAGAGCCAGCTCGCGCCGCTCGCCCAGCAGTCCGAGACCGCCCGCGAGTACAAGCGAGTCTCGAAGGAGCTGTTTGACCTCAAGCTGAGCCTGATGGTCCATCAGCGGGCGGCGATGATCGAGAACCTCGAGAACGCCAGGCAGCGGCAGGTCGAGCTCGAGCGCGAGATGGAGCAGGCGAGGACCCGCTCGCATCAGCTTGCCGCCGAGGAGGTGCAGCTCCGCGCCACGCTTCAGGGGCTGGAGGGTCGCCTGGATGAGACGCGCGATCTGGTTGGGCGGCTGGGTAGCGAGTCGGAGCGCGCTGAGGGCCGGCGCAACCTCGCCCAGCAGCGCATCGAGAACCTGAAGGCCCAGCAGACGCAGGTGGCGGAGGAGCTGGCCCAGCTCGAGGCCCAGCGGCAGGCCACCGAGCAGGAGCTTGCCGCGGCCGAGGAGCAGCGGCCGGCGCTTGCTGCTACCATAGCCGAGCTCCAGGCCGAGATAGAAGCAATGGATAGCAGGCTAAAAGAAGCGGCCGGCGCGCTCAGGCTGACGGGCAAGTCGGTCGAGGAACTCCGGGCGGAGCACCTGGAGACACTGCGAGAGGGCGCCGACGCGCGCAACAGGCTCGGGCAGTGCGAGTCACTGCTGGAAGCCGCTCGCGCCCGCCTCGCCCGGCTCGCCGAGCAGCGCGAAGCCCTGCGACGGGAGCGCGACGAGCTTGCCTCCCAAGCCGCGGACGCCGCCAGCGCGGTCGAGGAGCTTCAGGCGCGGCGCGACCAGCAAGCAGGCGAGATCGCGGCGCTGCGTCTCGAGCAGGAGACGGCCGACGCCAGCGCGGCGGCGATCCTGGAGCAGCAAGTGGCGATCCGCGAGGAGCTGTCCGCCATCCGTTCGCGCCACCGCGCGCTGGAGGAGATGGAGCGCTCGCACGAGGGCCTGCGGGCAGGGGTGCGGGCCGTCCTCACCGCGGCCGAGCAGGGGAGGCTGCCCGGCGAATTCCGCACCGTCGCACAGCTCATCACCGTCCCAAAGGAGTTGGAGGCCGCCATCGAGGCCGCGCTAGGCCCCGCCGCGGGCGATCTCGTCGTGCCGACCCCCGAAGACGCCGCCGCCGCCATCGCCTTCCTGAAGGAGACCAAGGCCGGGCGTGCGACGTTCCTCCCGAAGTCGAGCATGCGAGTTGGGCCGCGCCCAGCGGGGCTGACGGGCCTGGAGGGCAGGCGCGGCTGCCGGGGCGCGGCGGCCGATCTCATCACCTGCGCGGACGGCGCCGAGGAGATCGTCGAGCACCTGCTGGGCCGCGTGCTGGTGGTCCAGTCACTGGATGATGCGCTGGAGATCTCCCGGGACTCCTCCGGCTGGCGCGCCATCGTCACCATCGACGGTGATGTCGTGCGGCCCTGGGGAGCGATCACGGGCGGCAGCCGCTCACAGCACCCGAGCATCATCGGGCGCGGACGCGAGATCGGAGAGCTCGCAGAGGTAGCGGCGCGAATCGAGCAGCAGCTCGCTGCGACCGCGCAGGACTTCGGTCGCGCGCAGCAGAGGGCGAAGATCGCGAAGGAGCAGGTTGACGCCCGCCTCGACGATCTGGAGCGCGCCGGCGCCGACCTCTCTTCGGCCGAGCGCTCGTCCGAGGTCATCGCCGAGAAGGTGCGGCTGGCGGTCGAGCGCGATGAGGCGCTGCTCGCCGAGCAGCGCTCCCTGGAAGATGAGTCTGCGCAGATCCGACAGGAGCTGACCGAGGCCGCCGCCCGCGCCGAGGAGCTCGAGCGGCGGAAGACCGCGGCCGAACTCGCCATGAGCCAGACCGAGTCGGCGCTTGCCGCGGGCCGCGACGCGCGGGAAGAGCTCACGTCGACGACTGGCGAGCTTCGCGTTCATCTCACCGCGGTCGAGGGCGACGCCCGCGCGCTCGAGGCGAGAATCGAGCGAATCGGCCAGAGCCGCCGCATGCTCGACACGGCGATCGCGGACAAGCGCTCGCTCATCGAACGCCTGGCGGCAGGCGAGCAGGAGGCAGTGCTCGGCATTCAGGAGCGCACGGCGGAGTGCGAGCGCCTGCACGAGGCCTATCAGAAGGCAGATCAAGAGCTTGCCCGATGCCAGGAGGAGCGCAAGCAGCTCCTGGACGGCCTCGCCGCCAACCGCGAGTCGGCGGCGGGCAACCGCGCCGAGACCGAGGCGCTCCAGAACCGGACGCATCGTCTGGAACTCCGCCTGACCCAGATACAGGGCGAGGTCGAGTTCTGCGAGCGAACGCTCGCCGACGAGTACCGCATCTCGCTCGAGGAAGCCGAGCTTCGCGCCGAGCCCATCGACAGCCGGACCGCCACCCAGCAGCGGGCGAAGGAGCTTCAGGCGGCCATCGAGGCACTGGGCGACGTGAACGTTGGCTCGATCGAGGAATATGAGCGCGTCAAGGAGCGGCTCGAGTTCCTGGGGGGCCAGCGGGCCGATCTCGAGGCCGCCCGTGAGGACCTGCGGCAGGCCATTGTCGAGATCGATGGCGAGGCCACGACCAGGTTCCTCGCTGCGTTCGACCTGATACAGAGGTGTTTCCAGGACTTCTTCGCCCGGCTCTTTGGCGGCGGGCGCGCGGAGCTCTCGCTCACCGACAAGACGAACGTCCTCGAGTGCGGCATCGACGTCACCGTGACCGTGCCAGGCAAGAAGACCCGTGACCTGCTGCAGCTCTCAGGTGGCGAGCGAGCGCTCACTGCCGCGGCGATCCTCTTCTCGCTGGTCAAGGTGAAGCCGTCGCCTTTCGTCATCCTCGACGAGGTGGACGCGCCACTCGACGACTCCAACATCGGGCGCTACTCGAACCTGCTGCGGGAGTTCGCCCGCCAGTCGCAGTTCATCGTCATCACCCACAACAAGGGAACGATGGAGGCGGCCGACGTCCTCTACGGCGTGACGATGGAGGAGGCGGGGGCGAGCAAGATCATCGGCATGCGGCTGCGGGATCCGGGCGAGACAGACCCTCAGCGAGTCGTACCGATCGCTGAACCGGCAGTCGATGAGCCGGCCGAACCCAAGGCCGAAGAAGAGGCCGCCTGAGCGAACGGGGCAGAAGGCCCCTCGACTACGCTCGGGGTGAACAAGCTCCTGTGCCCTACACCGGGGACAGCAGGTCCGCCACCAGGGGCTCGACCCCGAGCCCCTGGTAGCCCAGGCGCAGGGCGAGCTCGTCGGCCGTGAACGTCTGCCCCAACGACCACAGGTTCCTCAGGAACTCCCCGGCCTTCGGCGACGCGAACCACCGGCGTCCGAACTGCTCGATCAGCCTCCGGCGAAGCTGGACTTCGAGCATCCAGGCGCGGAGATAATGGGCGCAGTAGAAGAAATCGTCGACATCGCGCAGGAAGTTCTCCGGCCGGACCCGCAAGCCAAGTGCGGCGCCGAGGAGGTCGCGATAGCGGTCCCGCATGCCGTCGAGCTTGTTCGAGCGGTGGAGGTCAAGCTCGTAGGTGAGCTTCGCCGCCGTCCTCCGAACGTAGTACAGGTCGATGAGGCGGGAGAGCGAGAGATAGTCGGCGGCTTGCACATCGTCCATGATCGCGCGCACCCACTCGGGCGTGCGCGGCAGCTTGTCAAAGAGGAATGCGTAGGCCTCGGTGACGGAGGTGTCGCCCAGGCAGCGGAAGGCAACAGGAGCATCGGGGTTGGTGTGAGCGAAATGCTCCAGGTGGCCGGCCTCGTGGAACAGGCTCAGGTAATCCTCGTGGCCGCCGCGGGGCCGAACGGCCAATCGCACATCATTCGGAACCCAGACGGGAGCACAGAACGCCCGGGGGGATTTCAGCGGCCGCTCCTCCAGGTCAAGGCTGACGCATGACTGGTCCGCCAGAACTATGCCGAGCCCGGCGAGGGTGGTCTCGAGCGCAAGGACGAGTCGCTCCTTGGGGAAGGCGCTGTCGAAGCGAGTGCCCCGCCTGATGAATGAGAAGTCGCCGGAGGTTGCCTCCTCGAGTTCGACTCCGGCCGCACGCAGCCGGCGCTCCAGCAGCTCGCGGTAGATCGAGGCCGTCTGCGTCAGAAGCAGCTGCATACTCTCCCGGAGCGAGGCTAACCGAAGGCCCCCCAGCTCATCACTCATCGTGACGTAGTCATCGAACATGAGCTCGGCCGTTGCGCGGTGCGACTCGAGCAATCGGCGTTCACCGTCGGTGATCAACCGCTCGGTCACTCGTGCGATACGTTGATCGAGCTCCCGGCGCCGCGCACGATCGGGCTCATTGCTCTCGATAAGGCCGGCACTGAGATATGGGACGGCCTGTCCGTCCCACTCGATGGTGGCAGAGCTTTCGGCCGCGGCGATGCGCTCTGTGATCTCGCGAAGCTGGCTCTCGACGAATCCGGCGGCGCCGAACTGGGCAAGGTACCGCCCCTCGCGGCTCTGCCGCCCGTCAACGAGGGCGCGCACGGTATCCACGTCGAAGAGCTGACAGTGCCGCTGGTAGATGGGGTTGAGTTCCAGATCGCCCTTCAGCCCGCAACCGTACCGGTAGTACTCCTCGTTGAGGCTCGCCAGGAACGCTTCCGCCTGGCTGCCGTATTCCCTTATGTCCATCCGGCCCGTGCCTTATTCCCCCGAAGGGCAGTCTTGCGGTTGCTCGCGCGGCGACTTGCCTCTCTGCCGGAGGCACTTCCGGTCCACCATTGTGTTCGTACCATGTTTCCGGGGGCTCCGGCGACGGGAAACTGGTGGCGTCGTCGCTAGGCTCCCCCCCACCCCAGGTACCTGCGCAGAAAGACGAGCACCTGCTCGAAGGCACGCTCGGCCACCTCGTTCCGCTCCGCATCGAAACCGTGCTCGCCGCCCGGGATCGTGATCAGCTCGTGCTCGACCTGCGCCTTCGCCAGCGCGGCCGCCATCATCGCGGATTGGGCGTACGGCACATCGGTGTCGCTGTCACCATGGAGCAGTAGCGTCGGCGGGTATTCGCCGTCGACGTTCCGCACCGGGCAGTAGAGCTGGAAGAAGGCCGGCTCCGTCTCGGGGTCATGCCCCGACACCTCCAGCGGCCACAGCCCCTGCTGACGCAGGTAGACATAGAAGTCATCTCGCTTGTGCGGCCCGACCGTCCCCGAGATGACCTCTCTGCCAACAGCCCGGTGCGCCTTCTGTCGAGGGATGATCGGCTGCTGGCAGTAGAAAGGGTCGGGCCTGCTGTACCACGGGCCGACGATGTCCCCGTATCCGTAGAACGAGACCAGAGCGGCCGGCCGTGGGTCGCAGATCACGCCCGCCATGAGCGCGAGATAGCCACCGGCGGAGTGTCCGACCGCGGCAACCCGCCTCGGGTCCGCGTGGAAGAGAGCAGGGCCCTCTTCTCTCACCCATCGGAAGGCATCCTGCAGGTCATCGATGATCGCGGGGAGCTTCGTTTCGGGGGCGAGACGATAGTCAATCGAGACGACGGTGAACCCGGCATCCACATACAGCTCGCGCTGCCATTCCGCGATGCCTCCGCGATGCCCCATGATGAGGGCGCCGCCGTGAATCCACACGATCGCCGGTCGTGCCGCCCCCTCTCCGGCGACGTAGACATCGGCCCGTATCTCGTGCTTCTTCACCGTCTTGTAGGTATAGGTGCGCTTCTCGGCGGACATGCGTGGGCTCCCCTTCACTCCTCTTCCGAGAGTCGGCCTGTGCTTCCTTCCTACACCGATAGCAGCAGGACGAGGCCGCGAGTGGTAGAAGCTATAGATGCTCGCGCAAAGAAGTAACCGGCAACTCGGCCAATGCGCCCGTTCAGGGCTCTTTCTGTTGGGTTTCGCCCTTACTTCTTTGGGCGAAACCCAATAGATAGCCCCGGACAATCTGCAGGGAGCAACCGCCATGCCTATCACGAGCGCGCAGCACCTGAGACTCGCCGTCGACACGGCCGTCGCCAACGTCAAGGTCACCGATGTCCACACCCACATCTACCCGCCATGCTTCGGCGATCTGCTCCTCTGGGGCGTCGACGAGCTGATCACCTATCATTACCTCATCGCCGAGACCTTCCGCTGGGTCGAGATGAGCTATGATGACTACTGGAAGCTCTCCAAGCGCCAGCAATCCGACCTCATCTGGCGGACGCTCTTCCTCGAGAACTCCCCGGTCGCGGAGTCGTGCCGCGGCGTGCTCACCGTGCTTGAGGCGCTGGGTCTGGACGTCGCCTCACGTGACCTCGCGTCATATCGCCGCCACTTCGATGCGCTCAAGGTCGAGGACTACGTCGACACCGCCTTCGAGCTTGGTGGGATCAAGGACGTGGTCATGACCAACGACCCGTTCGATGATGCCGAGCGGAAGGTCTGGCTCGAATCCTATCAGCCGGACCCGCGCTTCAAGGCGGCGCTGCGCATCGACCAACTCCTGGTGAACTGGCAGGCGAACTGGCCGCGCCTCGCCCAATGGGGGTACGCGGTCGAGGAGAAGATGACCGCGAAGACCGCCGCCGAGGTCCGCCGCTTCCTCACTGATTGGGTGACGCGGATGGATGCCGTCTACATGGCCGCGTCGCTGCCACCTGACTTCGCAATGGCCGATGATCCGGCGGTAGGGGCGCAGCATGCTGTGCCCCTCCTGGTGCGCGAGTGCGTGCTGCCCGTCTCGCAGGAGATGAATCTGCCGTTCGCCATGATGATCGGCGTGAAGAAGCTCATCAACCCCGGTCTCCGGCTCGCGGGCGATGGCGTGGGGAAGGCGAGCATCGAGACGGTCGAGCACCTCTGCGCCACCTATCCTCGCAACAAGTTCCTCGTCACCATGCTCTCGCGTGAGAACCAGCACGAGCTGGCGGTGGCCGCGCGCAAGTTCGGCAACCTCATGGTCTTCGGCTGCTGGTGGTTCCTGAACAACCCGAGCCTGGTGGATGAGATCACGCGCATGAGGCTGGAGCTGCTGGGCCTGAGCTTCATCCCCCAGCACTCCGATGCCCGCGTGCTCGACCAGCTCATCTACAAGTGGCGCCACTCCCGCCGCGTCATCGCCGACGCGCTCTACGACAAGTACGCGGACCTGCTCGCCACCGGCTGGAAGATCGAGCACGCCGAGATCACGAGAGATGTCGAGAAGCTCTTCGGCGGGAATCTGTGGAGCTTCCTGGGGAAGAGACTGTAGGGACCGTTGGGCAGCACCTTGCTCCTGCCCTCTCCACTCTGTTTCTGTTGCGAGCGCGATGGCTGTGGAAGCCCCGTCCTCGGGGGGACGCGCGTCGTTGGGCGGGAGCGTGTTCACCGCCAGCGCGGTCGTGAGGCTTCTGCCCTGCGTCTCTATCGCTTCTGCCTTCGGCCGCGAGCGGCCGAAGACTGGCCGAAGTACTCCCGAGGAGTGAGGATCAGGACGCCCGCGACGCGTCTGCCGTACAGCCGTCCGAAGTGCCGCCTGTCGCCGGTGAGCAGGTGGGTGCATCCGGCCGCGATCGCCGCAGCGAGTATCGGTCGGTCCTTGTCGGGCAACTCGACGTCGTCCAGCGCCGGCGGCAACCCTTCGGCCTCAGGGGCCACGGCGACGCGCTGGCACAGCTCATCGAGCAAGGCAAGTCTGTCTGGCCGGCAAGCCGCGAGGTTTCTTCGCGCCTCCTCGAACGCGAGCTCCGAGGCGACGATCTCCGCTTCCAGGAGATGCCACAGTCCCAGCAGGTGCGAGTTAGGCTTGTAAGCGGCCGAGAACAGCACGTTTGCGTCGACAAAGAGCCGGTCCACGCCGGGCCTCACTCCGGCTTCAGGTGGGGGATGGACTCGGGATCGAGGCCCATTGCCCTGACTTCGGCGAGGGCGCTCTCGTAGTCCTCTGCGTCAACCGCGTTGTTCAACAGGAACTCGGCAACTCGCTCGGGCGTGTACGTCTCGACAGGGAGCGCGACCGCGGGCCGCAGCAGTATTCCCTCAGCCCGCTCCTCAGCGATCACGAGCGTGCCCTCCTGCATCCCAAATCGCTTCCTCAGCCTCGCCGGGATGACCACGGTGCCCCGCCGGCCGACTTTGCTTGTCTTGACCATCGCTGGCTTGCGCATGGGTTTATCTCCGAATATCGGATAATCCGATAATCACATTATCCCTAAAGAATCCCATCACGTCAAGGGGTAGAGTGCATGACCGCTGGGACTTGACCTCGCCATGACCGCCACTATAGTGTTCTGTTGGGCAGGAGACTGGCTCCTGCCACTCGTTTCACAATGGAGTTGACGCCATGATACCCGGTCTTCGCATCTTGGTAGATCAAATGCCGCAGGCAGCCGTCCCTTTCACCCGCACGGCCTTCCCATTCCCTGTCAGCCAGGCCCTCTCTGGCAGGCCGCCTGATGTTGAGCGGCTACGGCGCGAGGCGGCCGAACTCGACGCCTCCGACCGCCCAGCCCAGGAGGCGGCATGGGTCGTGCTCGCCGCGGCCGAGGCGATCGAGTCCGCGCAGTCGGACCGCGACACCTACTTCTCATCAGATGGCAGCTTTCGCGGCGCCGTGTTCGGCGGCATCAAGTGGCGCGCGGGGTGGGCGCTCGTCCTCGGCGAGGACCAGCAAGACTTCGCCCGCGCCTTCGATGACGCGAGTTTCATGGTCTATGTGACTCGGCCGGGCGTGGAGGTTGGCAAGTTCCTGGGCGAGCGGGAGACCGCGTCGGTCTACTTCGCTCAACTTCTCGCGCGTTACGCCCTGGTCTACAGCGATGTAAAGCCGGGTGAACGACATGAGCTGACGCACTTTGTGGAGGATCACGGGCCGGGCGTGCTCGTCGTGAGCGGCCCGATGCGGCCGGTTGAGGCGCTGCTCTGCCTCGCGCTGATGCGGCTCGGGATGCGCGCGGTCGTCACGGCGGGATTCCCGTGGGAGATCGGGGACCGAGTCGAGGTCAGCTCACCCGAGGAAGCCGTTGTCGCGAGCGCAAGCTTCGATAACCTCCGCATCCGCTCCCAGGACCCCCTGACCGCGCTTCCTGAGTACGCGAACCCGGCCCACGAGCATGAGAAGTTCGAGCCGGCGGCCCGGCTGGGCGGAGATGAGCAGAGCTTCTTCCACCTCCGCTCCGGCGCCGCAATCGAGGGAGTCGCGATGACAGGCGAACCGAGCCGCGCGATTGGCATCCTGGTCACCATCGACGACGACACGGTCGACGCGCCCGCGGCAGAGGAGCTTGAGGAGGCGGCCGCTGGCTACCTGAACATGCTCGCGGGCCTCCGAGTCGAAGAACGCAATCCGCTGACGCTCGCACTGCGCGAGGCCGGCACGCCGACGGGCGAGCAGATGGCAGAGGTCATCAGACGAGGGCTGCGGCTCGAGTACCCACGCCTGGGGCCGATCCACGTCGAGGTGATCGGCGAGGAGCATCGGCTGTCCGATCTCGCCTCGCAGATCGCGGCAGAGCGCGCCGGGCGCGCCCGGGCCTATCGCGCAGCTTTGGCTGCCGCGCCCGACGAGGTCTACACCTGCGAGGCCTGTGCGCCGTTCAGCCGCGAGCACATCTGCGTGACCCATCCTGTCCGCATGCCGATGTGCGGCCGTCGCTGGACGGAGATGCTCGTCGGCGCGCGCTACATGGGCGTCAGCTCCGGCCGCCCGTGGCGGCGGCGCGGCCGTCCGGAGAACTGCTGCGCGGTGGTACCGCTGGGGAAGGTGCTCGACCCGGTCAAGGGCGAGTATGAGGGCCTCGACGAGTTCGTGCGCAATGCCACCGGCGGTCGAATGCAGCGAGTGTTCCTGCACTCGGTCCGCGACTTCCCCCACAGTTCCTGCGGCTGCTTCTACGCGCTTGCCTGGTGGAGCGAGGAGTTGGGCGGCATCGGGCTCATGCACCGCGGGTTCGAGGGCCCCGCGCCCGATGGCTCCACCTGGAACGACCTGGCCAACCGCGCCGGCGGCAAGCAGCAACCCGGCATCACCGGGATCGGCATCGCTTACATGCGCTCAGCCACGTTCCTTCAGGGTGACGGCGGCTGGAAGTCGGTGAAGTGGATAACACGGAAGCTCCGGGATGAGGTCAAGGACTACGCCCCGGAAGCGGCGGCCATTCGGACCGAGGCGTGACCCGCGGGTGTGACTTCGAATCGTCGGCTGAGCTTCGGAGTCAGGGTCGTCGTCCATCACCATCGAGCGGTTCTGGGAACCTCACCCCGCGTCTCTCCTGACTGCCTCCTATTGCTTGGGCGCCCCCTCTCCGCAGCCGTTCGAGGGGGAAGGGGGGTGCGGTTCCAGCAGCGGAGGAATCAGTGCCGAGATCGCCGACACCAAGAAGTCACACCCTGACCCGCCTCATCCTTGACACCCCCTCTCCCGCGCCGATATACTCGTGCTTGGGGTTTACGGAGGTCTGTCTTGGGTTTGCGTCTCGGTTTGCCAAAAGGAAGCCTGCAGCAGAGCACGTTCGAGCTGCTGGCGCGGGCGGGGTACCAGTGCAGTGTCGGCAGCCGGTCCTACTATCCGACGATGGATGACCCGGATATGGAGCCGGTGCTCATGCGCGCCCAAGAGATCCCGCGGTATGTCGCCGCCGGGGCGCTCGATGTCGGCCTGAGCGGGCTCGACTGGGTGATCGAGACCGGCGCGGATGTTATCGAGGTATGCGATCTCGTCTACTCGAAGGTGAGCCGGCAGGCGGCCCGCTGGGTGGTCGCGGTGGCGCAGGACAGCGCCATCAAGTCGCCCAAGGACCTCCAGGGGAAGCGCATCGCCACCGAGGTCGTGAACGTCACCCGCAGGTATCTCGCCGAGAAGGGCGTCGAGGCCGATGTGGAGTTCTCGTGGGGGGCCACCGAGGTCAAAGTGCCGGAGATGGTGGACGCCATCGTCGAGATCACCGAAACCGGCTCCTCGCTCGCGGCCAACAATCTCCGCATCCTCGACACCGTGCTCGAAACCAACACGAAGGTCATCGCCAGCAAGGCGGCATGGGCGGATGCCTGGAAGCGCCAGAAGATCGACACCTTGGCCATGCTGCTTCAGGGCGCTCTCCTCGGCATGCAGAAGGTGGGCCTGAAGATGAACGTGGCGCGGGCCGATCTGCACAAGATCATCGGCCTCATCCCGGCGCTGCGCCAGCCGACCATCTCGGCGCTCACGAACGAGGACTGGGTAGCGGTCGAGACCGTGCTCGACGAGCGAGAGGCGCGCGAGCTCATCCCCGAGCTTCGTCGGGCCGGGGCCGAAGGGATTGTCGAGTATCCGCTGAACAAGGTTATACCTTAGGCCGCGGCTTCCGGCCGCTTGCTGGGTATCATAGCAGGGTGTGACCTCGGGGCGTCTGTTGGGCGGGAGCATGCTCCTGCCCTACGGCTCGGCCGAGGAGGAGCGAGCAAGGTGCGGTGTCCGAAGTGCGGTAGCGACAACCCTGACCAGGCTCGGTTCTGCCGAAGCTGCGGGGAGCGCCTGGCTGCGGTAGGGGAGCCCGCATTCGCGCCGCGCATCCTCACCCCGGAGGAGCGCTCCCGCCGTCTGCTGGAGGACGCGTTCCGCCTGGCCGAGGAAGGCCGGCTCCAGACCGCCATCCAGTCCTGCCAGCAGGCGATCTCGCTCAACCCCGCCTCCACCTCCGCCCATTCGCTGCTGGGCACCCTCTTCGAGCGCATCGGCGACCGAGACGGCGCCATCCGCGAATACGAGCAGGTCCTCACGCTGAGCCCTGGCAGCACCGTCGAGCGGCGTCGCCTGAACGAACTCATGGGTGTCGCGGCCGCGCCGGAGAGGATCGCGATCACCCCTCGCACCGCCCGGATGGCCGTGACGGGTGGGTTCGTGGTGGTGGCGCTCGTACTGGTCGCGGCCATTATCTTCACCACCCAGCAGCCCAGGCCGGCGAGGCCGCAGGCGGGGCGTCGCGCCGTCCAGTTGGCGCGCGCGCAGGGCGGGGCCGCCGCTCCGTCCTTCGAGGTGGCGCCGCCCAGGCTGTCAGCATTCGGGCGCGCTCGGCCGTCCTTCTACAACCAGCCCCGCGCCGCGCGTCAGCTTCGGCAGCCCCAGCAGGTGCGGGGCCAGGGATTCGGCCAGTACCTCGGGCCCGGAACCTGGGCGCTGCCCTCGGGCGGCGGTGAGGCCTACGGTGGCATGGCATCCGGGCGCTACGGCCAGAGAGGCTATGCTCCGGCCGCCGGAGGCATGGTGCCGTACCGAGCGGCCGGGCCGCCGACTGTCAACACCCCGGCCTTCGTCTCCCCGGCGCGCTACGCGCCCGCTCAGTACGCGGCGCCTGGACCAGCGCGCAACTACTACTTCCAGGGCGACTACCGGCGCGCCATCCAGTCCTACCAGGGGTATCTCGCCCAGAACCCGCAGGCGGCCGAGCCCAGAGAGGAGCTTGCCTGGGTTTACACGCAGTCCGGGAACTACCAGCAGGCTCAGCAGGAGTATCGCGCCGCCCTGAACCAGTATCAGGTGGAACTGCAGCGAGGCCACAACGTCGAAGCAGCCAAGCATGGAGTACGGACCTGTGAATCGGCGATCAGGGCGCTGGAGACTCAGTAGCCCGCTCCTCTTCATCCTTCTGCTCGGCCTGGCCTCCGCCGGCCAGGCTGCTGCCAAGGGCTCGCTTCTCGTCTTCCCGCTGAAGAGCCACTGGCTCTCCCAGCCGCTGGCCGAGGCGGCGACGGCGGCTGTCTCCGACAGGCTGTCCCATGCCGGTTACACAGCCACGCAGGTCTTCCCGAAGTCCCCGGTGGTTCAGCTCGCGGCCTCCGAGGAGTGGATCCCAGCGGCAGCGCTCGAGCAGGATGATCTGACCACGTATCGCGAGCCACTGGGTGTGGCAACCGGCGCCGATGCCGCCCTCTTTGGCGACATTGCCGAGCGGGAGACCGAGGTCGTGCTTCACCTCACCCTCTCGGGGACCGTCTCCGGACAGGAGACCACGCTCGAGCTATCGGCCCCGCGCGAGGCCGACCAGAGCGCCACCGCCGCGGCGCTGGCCGAGAAGGTGGTGGCCGCGCTGACCCCGGCGGTGTGGGCACAGATCAGGGCCGACGTTCAGGGAAAGCGGGCCGCCGCCGCCCAGCGCTATGCCGCCGGGCAGGCGGCGATGGCCGCCAGCATGTACGGTGACGCCCTGCTGAATTTCGAAGCCGCGCTGCTCGGTGACCCCACGAATCGTACCTACCTGACGTCCGATGCGGCGGCGCGGGGGGCACTTGGCGACTACTCGGGCGCGGTCGTGCGCATGCGCAGCCTGGCGGCGGTCGCGCCCAGCGATGCCGAGATCTCAGTTCAACTGGGGAATGCGGCCCTGCGGGCCGGCAGGCCTGCCGAGGCGGAGGCGGCTTTCCTCGGCGCGGCCGAAGACCTCGGCCAGGATCCGCGGGTGGTGGAGGGGCTGGCGCTTGCTTGCAAGGCCCAGGGGAAGCGCGAGCGCGCCCAGGAGTACTACCAGGTGCTGGTGGGCTTGCTGCCGGCCCTTGCGAACTCACCCCCGACTTTGCCAGGCCTGCTGGCGAACTCCGACGTCACCGTGCAGCTATCCGATGTTCCGCCAGAGGAGATCGGCAGAGAACTCGGACGGTTCTACCTCGCCCAGGGCTATCTCGCGCAGGGCGTCGCTTGGCTTCTGTCTTACCACCGGCAGGGCGGGCGGCCGCCCTACGACGATGCCGAGTACCTGGACATCGCCGCCTCACTCGACGAGGAGTCAAGCGGGATCGCCGCAGATGCCCAGGGCCTGCTTGCCGGGCGGGAGTTCGGCCAGTCTGACGATGAGCAAGCCAGCGCCAGGATGCAGGCGCTGCACGACCGCTCGGATGCGCTGGCAACGCTGGCCGAACGGATGCAGGTTTCGCCTCTGCTCGATCCGGCCCACCGCTACCGGGTCCTCGCCTTCAACCTGCTCAACCAGTCCAACTTCGAGGCGCTGATGTATCTCCAGACCAACGACTCGGACCGGCAGAAGCGCTCCGACCTGCTGCGCGACGCCTTCCAGAAGTCGCGCGACGAAGCACGGGCGCTGGCGGCCGGGCTGATGGGGGCTGAGGCAGCACCGCTGCCGCAAGCATCACCGGGCTCGGGGCACCCGGCGTACGTCCCCGGCGCGAGTGAGTGACGACGGTTGAGGCTGCTGCTGCACTGCTGCTGCGGCCCGTGCTCACTGGAGGTCGCAGCGCACTTCCGGTCGCTCGGCTATGAAGTAACCGGCTGGTTCTTCAACCCCAACATCAGCCCGTCGGAGGAGTTAGCGCGCCGTGGAGCAACCATGGCCCAGGCAGCCGGAGCCGGCGGTGTGGCGTTGGTGAGCGACAGCTCCGACGAGCCCCTCGCAGAGTTCCTGCTTCGCCTGGCCCGAAATCGGGGACGGCGCTGTCGCGCCTGCTACCAGCTCCGTCTCGAGCGAGCGGCGCAGCGCGCCGCGGCCGGCGGATACGATGTCTTCTCAACCACGCTGACCATCAGCCCCTACCAGGACCTGGAGGCGATCGCACAGATCGGCGCAAGCGCGGCCGAGGCGGCAGGGGTGCGCTTCCTGTTCGCCGACCTGCGCGACGACTACCACACGGCCGCAGATCGCGCCAGGGAACTCGCGCTCTACCGGCAGAACTACTGTGGCTGCGTGTTCAGCGCGCTCGAGCGGGCCGAACGCCGGGCGCGCCGGGCGATTGCGAAGGCGCTGTCGCAGAGCGCTTAGTTGGCGCCGCGTTCGCGTATTAGGGGCTGTTTCATAACCCGCTCTCGGCCGACTCAGATTGCCCAGTGCCGCCCAGGATGGCTCCAGGGGGCGAAGAATGACATGACTCTGAGGTTATGAAACAGCTTCTATGGAAAAACCCCTTGTCTGGCTTGGTGTGATGCTGGTCGCGATGGGCCTACTGCTGGCGGGCCTGGGCGTGCTGCTCGGCCATGTCGGCAGGGGAGGCCGGTTGCTGCCCGGCGAGATCGTCATCTCAAAGCCGGGGTTCGCGTTCGTCTTTCCGATCGTAACGAGCATCGTTCTGAGCATTCTCCTGACACTGGCGTTGTGGCTCATCGCGTCGCTGCGCCGATGACTAGGAGCTGTTTCATAACCCGCCTGGGCGGGTTATGAAACAGCGATGCAGGGCGGTAGGCTTGTGCAGGCGCATTTCATGCAACGCATGGAGCGATCCGCAAACCGCCCTCGGTTATGAAATGCGCTCTGTGTGAACTGGGTCCTGAGTCATGAACATCATCGTCGCTCCGGACAGCTTCAAGGGCAGCCTCACTGCGCTGGAGGCGGCAGATGCCATCATCCAGGGCGTGCTGGACGTGCTGCCCGACGCCGAGATCGTGTCGATCCCCCTGGCGGACAGAGGAGACGGACCCGTCGAGGCGCTCGTGCGGGCAACCCGCGGGAAGATCCTGAAGGCCAAGGTCACCGGCCCGCTCGGAGACCTGGTGGAGGCCCAGTTCGGGCTGCTGGGCGATGACGTCACGGGTGTGGTCGAAATGGCGCAGGCAGCCGGCCTGTTCCTGATCCCGCCGGAGAAGCGCAACCCGCTGCTCGCGACCACCTATGGGGTGGGCGAGCTGATGCTGGCGGCCCTCGACATGGGCTGCACGCAGTTGATCGTGGGCATGGGGGGAAGCGCCACGAACGACGGGGGCGCCGGAATGGCGCAGGCTCTCGGGGTGAAGCTGCTTGGCCCGGGCGGCCGGGAGATGGGGCGGGGCGGCGGCGCTCTCATGGGGCTCGAACAGATCGACGTATCCGCCCTCGACCCCAGGATCGCGCGGACGACGGTATGGGCGGCCTCCGATGTCACAAACCCCCTCTGCGGCCCGAGCGGCGCCTCTGCCATCTATGGGCCGCAGAAGGGTGCAAGCGAGCAGATGGTCGATATGCTCGACAAGGCCCTGTGGCACTACGGCGGGGTGATCGCGGAGCAACTCGGGATCGAGGTGCGCGATGTGCCAGGCGCCGGCGCCGCGGGGGGCCTGGGCGCGGGCCTTGTCGCCTTTGCCGGGGCGAAGATCCGCTCCGGCGCGAGCCTGGTGCTGGAGCTGCTACGCTTCGAGGAGTTCCTGGAGTCGGCCGATCTCGTCCTCACCGGCGAGGGGAAGATCGACCAGCAGATCGAGTTCGGCAAGGCCATCAGCGGCGTCGCCATGCTGGCGGAGAAGCACGACGTGCCTGTGGTCGCCCTGACCGGCTGCCTCGCCGAGGATGACGAGAAGCTCGCCAAACGGGGCGTGGCCGCCGTGATGCCGATTGTGCCCGGTCCTCTGACCGAGCAGCAGGCGATGGAGCGCGCAGGTGAGCTTCTCCAGGCGGCGGCGGAACGGGTTACCCGGCTGATCGTGCTCGGCCGGGGTCTCGGCGACGGTCGCTGGCTCGGCAGCTGAGTTGTTAGCCGTGCGCGGGCCGGCGTGGTATACACTGCCTGACCCCTCTTCCGGGAGAAGACGACCTCCGTGCGCGCTCTGCTTGCCCCCACCATGCTGGCCGAAGCAATCTGGGATGTCGATCTGGAGTCACTCAGCGCCGACGGGGTTCGGGGGCTGATCCTCGACCTGGACAACACCCTGGTCGACTGGAACCGGAACGACGTCCGATCCGAAACCCGGGGGTGGCTGGGCGCCGCCCGCGCCGCGGGAATGCGGCTCAGCCTGGTGAGTAACGCGATCCGGGGCAAGCGGGTGAGGGTGATCGGGGCGGAGCTGGACCTGCTGGTCGTCACCTGGGCGCTCAAGCCCTTCCCTGGCGGATTCCGGCGCGCGATGGCGCTCATGGGGACAGATCCCGCCAGCACCTGCGCGATAGGGGATCAGGTGTTCACTGATATGCTCGGGGCCAATCTACTGGGCATCAAGACCATCCTGGTCACGCCTCTCAGCCCTCACGAATCGCCCCACACCCGCCTGATCCGGCTCATCGAGCGGCCGCTCCGCAGGCGCTGGGCGCAGTCGCGGCCCCAATAGGCTGCAGGTGCCATAGGCCCGACGCGCAGGCGGCAGTAGGAGCAGGGCTGTAGGACCATAACGCCGGCATTTTGGGGCGGTTATTGGCGCTATTTCCAGCGAGATTCGGGTATAATCGTGTCAGTTCAGGCACCCGGCTGGTACGGTCTCGGGCAGGAGAGGCGTGGCGCGGCCAGAGGTAGCTGGGGAAGCAAGAGCCGGCTGGGGATGCTGAAGATCCTCGTGGCGCGCGGTGCGTGAAGGAGCGTCCTAGGAGTCTGCCTGTCGTAGGGCGGGGGAGATGGTACGCTCTACACGACAGGCCGGTCGCGCAGAGGCTGGGATTGGCTGAACGCGCTGCAGGGCAGGCCGGACCTATTGGTCACGGCCAGGGCGAGAGTGTCGAGATGGCGATTGCGGGAGCGGCTCGATTGTGGTACCATATTCTGCCTGCAGGTCCGGCGGAATGCCGCCGCGCATCCATTATCTATCCGTCATTCCGAACTCGCAACCAGCAGTAGCTGCGAGAGGAAAGGCGCATGGCAACACCGCACGGGCCGAAGAAGCTCGTCGGGCAAATCCTCCTGGAGAAAGGGCTCGTCAGCCAGGAGCAACTCGATGAAGCTTTGCGGGTGCAGAAGAACACGACCGAACAGATCGGGAGGATCCTCACTGACCTAGGATACGTCACAGAACGAGACGTCCTACGAGCCTACGCGGAGCAACTTGGCATCCCCTTCCTGGAGGTCAGTCAGGTCAGCGTCGACCAGGACATTGCCAAGTCCATCCCGCAGAGCGTGGTGCAGCGGTACAACGCGATTCCCATCAAGCGTAGTGGGAACCGTTTGACCGTGGCCATGTCCGATCCCAGCAACGTCTTCGCCCTCGATGATATCCGGCTCATCACCGGGTATGAGATCGACCCGATGCTGGCCACCCCCGACGACATCGGCATGCTCATCAGCGGCAGCGATGGCGGCGCAGGCGCGAATGGTGGGGTGGACGAGTTGGCCAACGCTCTCGAAGCCCTCGATGGCGGCATGACGGGCCTGGGCGACGACATGGACCTGTCCACCGCCGGCACCGACGAGAACGTGGACCGGGCGGCGCAGATGGAGGATGAGGCGCCGATCATCCGCGTGGTCAACGTCATCATCCAGCAGGCGATCAAGGACCGCGCCAGTGACATCCACGTCGAGCCCGACCGCCGCGGTGTGCGCATCCGCTACCGCGTCGACGGCGTTCTCCACGAGGTCATGCGCGTCCCGAAGTACGTTCACGCGCCCTTGGTCTCCCGTATCAAGATCATGGGCGACATGAACATCGCCGAGCGGCGGCTCCCCCAGGACGGCCGCATCCATATCCGACATGAGGGCAGGGACTACGACCTGCGCGTCTCCAGCCTCCCGACGGTGTTCGGCGAGAAGGTCGTCATGCGTATCCTCGACCAGGGCAGCGTCTTGATCGGCCTCAACAAGCTGGGCATGTTCCCGGAGACCCAGGCGCAGTTGGAGTCGATCATGGTGCAGCCCAACGGCATGATCCTCTCCACCGGGCCGACGGGTTCCGGCAAGACGACGACCCAGTACTCCATCCTCAACAAGATCAACTCGGTCGAGAGGAACATCCTCACCATCGAGGACCCGGTCGAGTACCAGCTCCCGGGCCTGAGCCAGGTGCACGTGAACCGCAAAGCGGGCCTGACCTTCGCCAGCGCGATGCGGTCCTTCCTCCGCCAGGACCCCGACATCATCATGGTCGGAGAGATCCGCGACCTGGAGACGGCCGAAACCGCGGTCCAGGCATCACTGACAGGTCACCTGGTGCTCTCCACGCTGCACACGAACGACGCGCCCTCCGCCATCACCCGTCTCATGGACATGGGCGTCGAGCCATTCCTGATCGCTTCGTCGGTCATCGGCATCCTCGCCCAGCGGCTTGGCCGGCGCATCTGCAAGAACTGCAAGGAACCATACAAACCGCCCGCGGAGGCACTGCACCGGGTCGGATTCACTGTAGATGACGCCGAAAACGTGGTCTTCTATCGCGGGCGAGGCTGCGACCAGTGTCGCCACACCGGCTACAGGGAACGCCAGGGCATCTTCGAGATGATGATCATCAACGAGGAGATCGCGGATCTGACCGTGAAGCGGGCGCCGCTTTCCGAGATCCGCAACGCGGCCCTGGCCAATGGCATGAAGTCCCTGAAGATGGACGGCTTCCAGAAGGTCCTGGAAGGAACGACCACCGTGGAAGAGGTTATGCGGGTGGTGTTCACAGCCGGGGGCGCCTGAGCCACCGCGCTCGCGTTCGCAAGCACTAGCATAAGGGAGATCCTACCATGGCGGAAGGGACAGACGCTCTCACGGGCCAGAATCCAGCAGCGACAGCGACGAAGCTGCCGACCGCCCAGGTCAGCAAGCCGCGCCCGATCGAGGAAATCCACATCGATGAGCTGCTGAGGCTTGTGGTGGAGAAGCGCGGCTCCGATCTCCACCTCGCCTCGGGCGTGCCGCCTGTGATGCGGATCGACGGGCAGCTTTACGCCACGAATTACGAGGCGCTGAGCGATTTCGAAGTTCAGCGGATGATCTACGCCATCCTCACCGATGAGCAGATCCGCATCTTCGAGACCGATTACGAGCTGGACTGCTCCTACTATCTGCGGGGTCTCTCGCGGTTCCGCGTGAACGTCTACCGCGACCGCGGGGCGGTCGCCGGCGCTTTCCGGGTCATCCCCTCGAAGATCCCCACCATCCGCGAGCTGGGCCTGCCGCTGGTGCTGGAGGATCTGTCGCGGAGGCCACGCGGGCTAGTCCTCGTGACGGGCCCGACGGGCTCGGGCAAGTCCACCACCCTGGCGGGGATGATCGGGCAGATCAACAACGAGCGGTCTGTCCATGTGATCACCATCGAGGATCCGATCGAGTACCTGCACACCCACAAGCGCAGCTTGGTCAACCAGCGTGAGCTGGGCACAGACACGCGCAACTTCGCCCAGGCGCTGCGCCATGCCCTGCGAGAGGACCCCGACGTCATCCTCGTTGGCGAGATGCGCGACCTGGAAACCATGTCCCTTGCCATCACCGCGGCCGAAACAGGCCACTTGGTCTTCTCCACCGTTCACACGAACAACGCCGCCCAGACCGTCGACCGCATCGTCGACGTCTTCCCGCCGGGCCAGCAGGAGCAGATTCGCATCCAGCTCTCCAACAACCTCGAGGCAGTGCTCTCCCAGCAGCTCCTGCCGAGAGCGGGGACGCCGGGGCGGATCGCGGCGATGGAGATCATGATCGCCTCGCCCGCCATCCGAAACCTGATCCGGGAGGCGAAGGCCCACCAGATCACCTCGATCATCCAGACCAGCGCCCACCTCGCGATGCAGACGATGGATCAGTGCCTGCGCGACCTGTACCAGCGGGGGCTCATCACCTACGAGGAAGCGATGGCCCGCGCGATGAACCAGGAAGAGCTGAAGAAGATGCTGTTCACCAGGGGCGAAGAGAGCTAGCGAAGGAGAAAGTGAAAAGTAGAAAGGTAAAAAGGGGGAAAGGCAAGGTCGGCAGTCGTTGCCGGTCCCTTTTTCCTTTTGCCTTTTTCCTTTTGCCTTTCCAAACGGAGGCGGTACCATGGCGACATACCAGTACGTAGCCAAGGATGCCCTCGGGAAGGTCATCACCGGCACGTCGGAGGCGGAGAACGAGCAGATCCTCGTCCGCCGCCTCCGGGAGAAGGGCTACTGGGTCCAGAAGGTTAACGCGGCCCGCTCGGCCTCTCAACCGCGGGCCCGCGCCCGCCGCTCCGGCGGCGGCTTCGCCTTCGGCCGAGTGAGCGGCCGCGATCTCGCCGTGTTCTGTCGCCAGTTCGCCACGATGATCGACGCCGGCGTCTCCCTGGTTCGGTGTCTGGCGGTGTTGGAGGAGCAGAGCAACAGCGGCCGTCTGCGCGGGATCATCCGGGAGATCCAGGCCGGTGTCGAGTCCGGCGAGACGCTCTCCCGGGCGATGACGCGGTGGCCGAAGATCTTCAACAACCTGTTCGTCGGTCTGGTCCGCGCGGGGGAGGTCGGCGGCGTTCTCGACGAGACCCTGAACCGGTTGGCGACGTTCATGGAAGAGAACGAGCGACTGCGGCGCAAGGTCAAGTCGGCGATGACCTACCCGGTGCTGGTGCTGATCTTCGCCACCGGCGTGGTCATCGGACTGGTGACCTTCATTCTGCCTCAGTTCGTGGCGGTGTTCAAGGACCTGGGGGTGAAAGACCTGCCGGCCACGACGAGGATGCTGATTCAGATCAGCAACTTCATCACGACCAAGTGGCACATGATGATCGCCGGGATCGTCCTGTTCTACGTCGCGGTCTCGCAGTACACGCATACCCGGATCGGCCGGCGCCACTCGGATTGGCTGAAGCTCAAGCTTCCGGTGTTCGGGAAGCTCAACCATAAGATCTGTATCGCCCGCTTCTCCCGCACGCTGAGCACGCTCCTGGTGAGCGGCGTGCCGATTCTCCAGGCGCTGGAGACGGTGGCCGGCACGGTGGACAACGAGATCATGTCGGACGCCATCATGGCGTCCCGCGCGGCCATCCGCGAGGGCGAGCAGATCGGCGACCCGCTCCAGCGCAGCGGGATGTTCCCGCCGATGGTGGTGCAGATGGTCGCGATCGGCGAGGAAACGGGTTCCCTCGACGCCATGTTGAGCAAGATCGCCGACTTCTACGAGTCGGAGGTCGATGCGACCCTGGCAGGGCTCACGGCAGCGCTGGAGCCTCTGCTGATCGTCATGCTCGGGGGCATCGTCGGGTTCATCGTGATCTCGATGTTCATGCCGCTGCTGTCGGTTATCAGTTCGCTTCAGTCGGGCAGCATGGGCGGGGACTAGGGAGACCCTTGGGTGTTCCTCCCGGGGGCCATCCTGTACTGCACGATCTTCGCGCTGGGCAGCGTTATAGGCAGCTTCCTCAATGTCTGCATCTACCGGCTGCCCCGCGACCGGTCGGTGGTCGCGCCGCCGTCGCACTGTCCTCAGTGCGGCGCTCGGCTGCGGGCGGTTGATCTCGTCCCGCTCTTGAGCTTCCTGGCGCTCGGGCGGAAGTGCCGGTTCTGTGGCGGGCCGATCCGTTGGCGCTATTTTGCGGTCGAGCTTATCACCGGCCTGGTTTTTCTGGCCGCCTGGTTTGCCTCTGGGCAGGGCATCCAGGTTCTGCCGTACTGGGTGTTCGCTTCCGCGATCGTCGCGGTGGTCTTCACCGATCTCGACCACATGATCATACCGGACGGCCTGGTGGTCGCCGCCGTGGTGGCGGCGGTTCTGGCCGAGACCATTTCAGTGGTCTCCGGACAGTCGCCGCTGCTGTCGGTGCACATTCCGGGCACGGGCCTGGCGCTGCCGACGGTCGTCGCCGGCGGCCTCGTCGGCCTCGCCGTCTTCGTTGGCGTGAGGGCCTTCAGTCTTCTGCTCTTCCGAAGAGAGGGCATGGGCCTGGGCGACGTGAAGCTGGCAGGAGCGATCGGAGCGATGCTCGGCCCGGGGATGGCGCTGCTGAGCTTCGGACTGGCAGTGGCCGCCGGCGCAGTTCTCGGCCTGCTGCTGATCGCGCTCCGGGTGCGGCGGAGGATGGAGTATCTGCCGTTCGGGCCGTTCCTGGCAGCGGCGGCGCTCGCGGCCTTGCTGGCTCCGGGTTACTTGGTAACGTCATCGAGGGCGCTGTATGAGCGCTGGCTTGGCCTGTTCATGTAGGGGCACAGCATGCCGTGCCCCTACAGAAACGGGCGAGGCGGTCTGATATTACAGTTTGGCCTTAGCGACGGCCGGGGTATGACATAAGTGACGGGCAGGGAACCGCCGGGGGCGCCGCTCCCGGCGCGGCGCTATTCGGGCGCGAGGTGAAAGATGAAACGTCTGCTGCTCTGCGAAGTAGCGAAGCCACTTCGCTACGAAGCACGAGTCCGGGGCCGGCGGGCGGCGTTCACGCTGGTGGAGCTGATGGTGGTCATCTCCATCATCGTCGTTCTCATGGCGATCGCCCTGCCGGTGTTCTCCCGCGCGCGGGAAAGCGCACGCCAGACAGCCTGCATGGCCAACCTTTACCAGCTTGCGATGGCAGTGCGGATGTACCGCATGGACATGGGCGCCTACCCCGGCCCCTACGACCCCGTCACAGGCGAGGGCGGCCTCAACGCTCTCTACCCGGCCTACGTCGGTAGCCGCAAGGTTTACATCTGCCCGGACGACAGCATGGACAGCGGGGAGAAGTATGTCGCCCAGAAGGCCAGGATCTGGGAGACGGCGACGACCTACCGGGACATCGCGTACACCGACCTGCTCGCCACGGCAAGCAGCCTCTACTCCGACATCGACCCCGACTACTGGTCCAACATGTGGATCCACAGCCGCCCCAATCCGGGCGCAAACGCCCTCTATGACCCTGCCTTCTTCACAGAGTGGTACTCCAGCTACAACGCGATGTACAACTGGGTCGGGTACGCCTACTACTCCAGGGACTACCTTTCCCGGGAGAGCCGCTACCAGACGGACGAGGAGTGGTACCAGAAGTTCAACTATAGCCTGTTGGACCTCGGCGAACAGCAGCTTCGGCCCGGGGACAACCTGGCCTACTGGTACATGTGGTACCGCTGGGACCCGGAGAACGCGCTGGGCCGATGGAGCAGCGATCAGACCAGGGACCTGATAATCTCCGTGCTGCAGTATCACCTCGCCCAGCAGACCTATTGGAAATACTACGACCCGCAGGACTCCACTCAGCAGCAGGACCGTCTCCAGGACAGCCTCCGCCGGCCGCTCTGGGATCCTGGCAACCCCGACTGCAGC
>Ga0315288_10001614_pt1 | contig 29124 bp, 20 predicted proteins | sample YL17G11_20_MG_FD_203454 | JGI IMG/M metagenome (GOLD analysis project Ga0315288, IMG submission 203454) | Sediment microbial communities from Yellowstone Lake, YNP, Wyoming, USA - YL17G11_20 | ecosystem: Environmental > Aquatic > Freshwater > Lake > Sediment | place: USA: Wyoming | collected... | reverse complement strand
ACGAATCCGGACCGCTTTTTTTTCGGCTGGTCCTTTTCGCCACCCGCCGCCGCGCCGTTCGATATTCTCGTGTCGTCATTCATCCCATCATGCCTGTCGCGAAAACACCGTTGATTCAGCCGCCTGCTCTCGAAATCTCAATACATGAACACAGCCGACCCGACGGAAAGATTCTTGTAGACGATTTCCAGATCGTTGTCGTCGAGACGGACGCATCCGTGCGTGACCGGCATCCCGAGGAGTCGTTTGTACAGCGTCCCGTGGATCAGATAGCCGTCTCCCAGGTGGAGGGCGTAGTCGCCGAGGACGCCCGTCTCGTATCGCTCCTTCGCACCGACCGGAGGCACCGGGAGTCCCTCTTCGATGAACGCCCAATCCGGCTTGTGCCACACGGGGTCCTCCTCTTTCTTCTGTACGTAGAAGCGTCCCCTCGGGGTCTTGAACACCCACTGCCGTTCGTCCCCCGCCTTGAGCAGGACGTAGCTCCCCGTCGAGCAGATCCCTTGATGGATAAGTTTCCGGCCCGACATGAGAAAGATCCGATTGTTCGCGGTGTCGACGATGAGGTACGGCCGCCGGGGAGTGAGGGATTCGAACTGGCGCTCGAGGTTGCGGACGCGCGTCTGCAGCTTGGCGACCTCGCGCGGCGAGCCGCCGTCTCCTGTTCTATCGATCCGCGGACCGGGGAGAGCAGCAAGCGTCCACTCCCGAAGCGCCGGGGCGAAGGAGACGACGAGGGCGAGCAATACAAGGGAAACGAACCCCGCGACGGCGAATCGAGGAATATGTATCCGGGGAACGAAAAACTTCCTCAATGTCCGTTCCCCTTACGCGCGTGGTTATTCTTCGCGTTGTTGTTCTTCTCCAGAGCGTCGGGTTCGAGCGCACCGACGATGGTCACCGGGGTGCCGACTCCCGCGAGTTGGAACACCCGTTCCATGTGGTCGTTCCTGAGGGCCACGCACCCCTCGGTCCAGTTTTCACCCCGCCCGCCTTCACCGTGGATTTCGATGAGGCCTCCGATACGGGTGCCCGCCGGGATCTCGCCCCGGCGTTTGGCCTCGCGGAACCATTTCAGGTCGGCGTCGTTCGGGTAGTCGATCTCGAGGGCCCTGTGATACTTGGTCTGCCCTGGACCCTTTCTCCCGCGAACGTGGTAACGCCCCTCGGGAGTGGCCTTGTCGCCTCTTGTTTGTTTATCGCCGATCCAGTTCGGTCCGAGCTCGATGGGGTACTCGACAACCAGCCGCCCCGACTGATAGACCCGGCAGACCCGGCCCATCTTGTCGACGATGATGGCGACCTTGCCCTGGCTGGCCGACCAGGCGATCGTCTCCCGCGCCCACTTTTTCCACGACGACAGGTTCGCCATGTAGTCCCGAAGGAACTTCTCCGAGCTCGATGTGGCCTGGTTGAGGAGCTTCTCGGCGTCCTGGATCTTTGCCGCGGCCCTGATGTAGTCCCCCCGGCCGTAGGCCAGACGGCTCTCCTTGGCGCGGACATCGCTTTTCGTGATGGCCCGGCGGACGGGCGCCTTCAAGGGGACGTCGTCGTAGTACGCCTCGAACGCCTGAATCTCGGTCGACACTTGCTTGATCCGAGCGGAAGAATAAGTCTTGAGCGAGTCCTTGACCGCGACGGCCCTTCGCTCAGCGAGCTCAGCTCGCCGGATCACGTCGAGGGAGAGCTTTCGCGTCTTGGCGTAGTCGCGGCGGGGGCTCCATCTCAAATTCTGCATCTGCCAGGCGAACCGGGCTTCCTCGAGTCGCGACTCGGCGCCCCGGATGATGTTCCGCGCGTAGACCTCGGCCTCGGCCTTTCTTGCCCGGCTCACCGCCTGGAGGGCCCTGTCGTACGTGGCGACGGGCGGTTTTTCGGCGGTCACCATGGCGACGACGGCCCCAACCGCGGCCAACAGGCCGAGGACCAGTATGGAGACGATGATTTTTCGACGCCGGCGCGCTCTCGAAAACTTGCGAAAGATGTTGCGATCCCTGGGTGTCACGATCCTCCTCGCGTCGGTTCTGGGGGAGGCGAGCCTTACTATCGGTCAAAGAGAAGCCCCAGCCCGCCGGTTTTCTCAAACCGTGGGCTGAGGCTTTCGGTTTTCAAGAATGTACGCTTATCCCGCCTTCTTGACTCCTGCTTTCTTTTCGATGGCCGTCTTGAGCTCCATGTTGATTGCCTGGATCTTCTCTAGCCCGGCACGCGCCATCTCGCGGGCGCCGATGAAGTCCTCCTTCGCCATCGCGGAGGAGACCTCGGTCGCCGTCATTTCGATCGCCATTACGTCGCTCTTGATCATTTCCAGAGCGGCCCGGCCCTCTTTGCCACGCGGGGCCTGATCGATCAGCGTCTTCGCCTCGGCGATCGCGGCCGTCATCTGCGCCATCATGTCCTCAGCTTCGGCCTTGATCCGCGCCTTGTTGGCGACTGCCTGCTGGGCGGCCGTCCGGGCCAAATCACCGGCGGACGTGAGCTGGGTCTCGGCGCGGTTGTATTTGCGGGTGAGCGCGAACTTTGAATTCTGTTTCTCGATCTCGGCCATCGCCGCGGCGAGCGAGTCCTTCGCCGCTTTGTACTGCTCAGGAGCGTACTTTTCGACTTCGGCAACCTGGACGGAATCGATGACGGAGCGCGTCATCGTCACCAGTTCTACCGGGGCCTTGGCGCAGCCGACGGAGAGCGCGACGAGCGCCGCGATACAGATCGCGAAACGAAACATTTTACTGGACATACACTTACCTCCCGTGCACTCGGGTCCTCAGGGGACCTCGAGATGGGTCCTCAAGGGACCTCGAGTAAAAAAAATGCACAGCCGAACACGGCTACGCGTCATCTACCCGTTCCCACGGGTAGTATTGTTCATTGGGTGCCAGCATATGGGCCCGCCGTTCCGATTTCAAGGATTTTTTTGGGTTTCTTGGGGAGGGGAGGGCTCAGCGAGAGTCGCCGCAGGATAACTGTATATGTTGAAAAGGGTTCAAGGCTTTTCTCCCCAAAGGTGCGCGTACTTCGCCCCGCTCCCCGTGCTGAAAAGAACCACCGTTTCTCCTCCGCCGATCCATCTGTTGTGGCGGAGCTTCGTAAACGCGGCAAGCGTCGCGCCGCCTTCCGGCGACACAAAGATTCCCTGCGTGCGTCCGATGAGGTTCGCGGCGTCGATCATTTCCGCGTCGGTGACGGTGAGCGCCGTGCCCTGGCTCTCGCGAAGCACGCGGAGCATGAGAAAATCGCCGACCGCCGCGGGGACACGAAGCCCATCGGCGATGGTCTTTGCGTTTTCCCAGGGCTCCGCGAACTCGGCGCCCTTCTCGAACGCCCGCACGATGGGTGCGCATCCTTCGGGTTGAACGGTCACCATCCGCGGCCGTTTCGACCCGATCCATCCGAGCTTTTCCATCTCGTCGAAGGCCTTCCACATCCCGACAAGACCCGTCCCGCCGCCCGTCGGATAAATGACCACGTCGGGGAGGGTCCAGTCGAGTTGCTCGGCGATCTCGTACCCCATCGTCTTCTTTCCCTCGAGACGGTACGGTTCCTTGAGCGTCGACATGTCGAAACGGCCGAAGTGCGCGAGGTCTTCGGCGGCCACCCGGCCGCAGTCCGTGATGACCCCGTCGACGAGCGTGACACGCGCGCCGAGCGCGCGGCACTCGGCGACGAATGCGGCGGGGACATCCTTCGGCATATACACGTGGGACTCGAGACCGGCGAGCGCCGCGTAGGCCGAGAGCGCGCAGCCGGCGTTCCCCGCGGAGGGTATGGAAAAGGACCTCGCGCCGAGCTCGTACGCGCGGGAAACGGCGACCGAAAGACCCCGGGCTTTGAACGAACCGGTCGGATTATTGCCCTCGTCCTTGATAAAGAGGTTCTCGAACTCGACTTCGTTTGTCAAACGGGTCGCGCGGTGAAGCGGCGTGAACCCTTCGCCAAGAGTGAGTACATGGCGGGTCTCGCGAACCGGCAAGACCTCCCGATATCGCCAGAGGCTCGCTTCCCTTTGGCCGAGGTCCTCACGCGGAAGAGCGCGGCGTACGGCGTCGAGATCATAACGGGCGAGAAGCGGGCGCCGGCACTCGGGGCAGAGGTTCTGGAGCTTTTCGGCGTTGCACGTTTTGCCGCAGAGCGAGCATTCGAGATGCGTGAGATGAGTCATGATGGGTGGCACGGTGTCTTGCGTACGCTCGCGGTCGGGTGGCGTGGAGAAGGCCGGCATGCGGTCGAGTGGTCGACTACCCCGTCACTTCTCTCTCGCGGTTCGCCTGGCCCGCGGCTCGTTGAGCGAACGAGCGACATTTGCGGTAAGCCGCCTCGGGGCCAGCCGCGCCACCAGCACGAGGAACCGGTTCTTCGCGCCGGTGATGACGACCGTCTTGTTCTTCTTCATTCCCTCGTAACCGATCCTCGCGACCGTCGGCGCGTCCATTGTCATCCCCTTGTGGAAAAGGGAACTCGACTCGGCGCCCGCCCGTTTGCCGAAACCGGTGGTCGTCGGTCCCGGACAGATCGCGGTCACCTTGACGCCGGTCCCGTGAAGCTCGTTCGCGATCGCCTCGGAGAACGACACGACGAACGCTTTCGTGGCGTAGTACACCGCCATGAAGGGCCCCGGCTGATACGCAGCGATCGAGGCGATGTTGACGACCCGCCCCCTCCCGCGCGTGACCATCTCCGGGAGCACGAGACGAGTGAGATGCGCCAGCGAGGTCACGTTGAGCTGGATCATCTCGAGCTGTTCCTCGAGGGGCCGCTGGTAAAAAGGGCCGAGCGAGCCGAAGCCCGCGTTGTTGACGAGGACCTCGATGTCGAACGGGGCCTTCTTGATCTCTTCGTAGAGCGCGTCGGGCGATCCGGGCACCGAGAGGTCGCCGGCGAAGATGGTGCAGCGCACCTTGTGGGCCGCCTTGATCTCCCTCGCGACCTGCTCGAGCTTGGCGCCGTCGCGCGAGACGAGGAGAAGATTGTGTCCGTCGCGGGCGAAGAGTTTGGCGAGCTCGTAACCGATACCGCCGGAGGCTCCGGTGATGAGCACCGCCCCCATGGGTACCGTGTAAGAGGGACTTGGCATCGAAGAGATCCTTTTTCAAAAGCAACCGGTTGGGAAAGCAACCGGTTTGGAAAGCAACCGGTTGGGAAAGCAACCGGTTGGGAAAGCGACCGGTTGGGAAAGCGACCGGCGGTGTTCCCCCGCGCGAATACAGTCTAGCCGCGCGAGGCCCGTTCGCGCAAGACCGTGTGGGCGCGGCGCGCGGGAAAAGTGTCTACGATCGCTTCTATTTGGAGAATAATAACATGCGTTCGAGAAACCGGCGTTCTTTTTTCCGGCGAGTCAAGAGCGCCCCGCGCGGTTACTTCTTGTCTGCAGAACCGAGCTTCGCCTTGAGGCCTTCGACCTCCCGGGCGATCGCCTTCTGTTTTTTCCCCAGATCGAAAAGATAGACAAACACGGCAAGCCAGATCACCGCATACGCCGCAAAAAGCCACTTCATGACGGATTCCCTTTCCTTTTCAACTTGGTCGAGCGCGCGGGAGCTCAACCCGCTTGTTCCAAGCGGTCCTGTAGCGTGTCCACTTCGTCGCGGAGCGACTGCAACCTGAGCCGGTGTCTGAGAAGCGTGAAGAAGAGCAGCGTGAACGTCGCGATACACACTAAGAGCGTCGCGAGCATCGGAGCTTCGAGCCCCGAACCCTCTCCTCCGGCCATCACGGGCTGGGGGTGTTGCGTCCTCCACCACCTGATCGAAAAATAGACGAGGGGGACATCGAGAAACCCGATCACGCCGAGCACCGCGGCGAAGGTCGCCCGCCTCTCGGGGTCGGTCATGTAGTGTCTGAGCATGAGATACGCCACATAGATGAGCCAGAGGACGAGCGTGAGCGTGAGCCGCGCGTCCCACGTCCACCACACCCCCCACACCGGCTTCGCCCAAATCGGTCCCGTGATCAAAACCAGAGTGCAGAAGAGAACCCCGATTTCGGCGCACGCAGCGGCGAGCGTGTCCCACCGCTTGTTGCTTCTCGCGAGGTACACGAGACTGAAAACGAAGACGAGAAAGAAGGCAAAGAACGCGACCCACGCCGACGGGACGTGGAAGTAGAAGATCCTCTGCACGTCCCCCATCGTCGCCTCGCGTGGCGCGTACAAGAACACCATGTAGAGGCTCACCATCATCGCCACGAGCGTGAGCGCCACGAGCGCAGTGCCCATCGTGTCTTTTCTTGTGTTCATGGTCATTCCTGAAGGATGTAGCCGAAGGTCAAAAACGACACCGTTACGAAAATGACGTCATAGACTAGCAGAAGCCTGAACCAGAAGGAAGGGTCCGTGTCCGCCCCGAACGCGTAGGCGGTCGCCTCCACCGCCGCGATGAGAATGGGGATGGTGATGGGGAGGAGCAATATCGGGAGAATGACTTCCCGCATCCGCGTATGAACCGCGATCGCCGAGAAAAGCGTCCCCACCGACGAGAAACCGACGCTCCCGAGAAAGAGGACCGCGAAGAGATAGAGCGGCCTCCCCGTGATGTCCACGTTGAAGAAGACGGCGAAGAGGGGAAGAAGAATGATCTCGGTAATGAGCATGAAGATCACGTTTGCCAGACACTTCCCCAGATAAATCCCGCCGCGATCGACGGGCATGAGCTGGAGCCCCTGGACGCAGTTCTCGTCGCGCTCGAGCGCGAACGATCGGTTGAGGGCGAGGACCCCGCCAAACGCGAACGCGATCCACAAGAACCCCGCGCCCATCTTGAGCGCCTCTTCGGTGGTGAGATCGAGCGTGAAGTTGAAGATCACGAGCACCATGAGGGAGAAAACGAAGGACGCGCCGAACGCCTCTTTGGTCTGAAGCTCGATCTTGAGGTCTTTCCACAGGATCGTTGTGATCGCGCGCCACATGGCGACACCTTTCAATCGTACAGGATCCGCCGGTACTCGTTTCGGAACGCGTCGAATGACGACCCCCGCGGGGAGGTCTGGTGAACGATCTTCCCCTTTTCGAAGACGACGACCCGGTCGGCGAGCCTCCATCCGCGCTCGATGTCGTGCGTCACCATGACGAGCGTCCCGCCGGATGCTTTGAACTCGCCGAGTAAAGAATCGAGGATCTCGGAAGCGCGTTCGTCCAACCCCGTGAACGGCTCGTCGAGAAGAAGAATGCTTGGAGAATGGATGAACGCCCGGGCGAGCGAGAGACGCTGCTTCGTCCCACGGCTTAGAGCCCTCACGAGGACGTCGGTCTTGGCCTCGAGGTCCACGCGCCGGATGATCTCGCCTATGCGGCGATCGCGATCGGCGACACCGTACATCCGGGCGTAGAAGCCGAGGTTATCGCGGACGGTAAGGTCCTTGTAGAGGAGACTCTCGTGCGACACGAAGCCGATCGTTCTTCGCGTGTCCTCGTCGGCGGTCTTGAGGTTCTTTCCGGAGATTAGAACCTCGCCCGTGTAGGATCGAATGATCGACGAGACGATCTTCAAAAAGGTTGTTTTCCCCGCGCCGTTGCGCCCGACAATGGTGAGAGACTCCCCGTGCGGGACTTCGAGCGAGAGCGACCGCAATGCGGTGAAACGGCCGAATGTTTTCGTGAGATTGCGGGTGAGGAGGAGTGAGGACTCATCGCTCATTTGTCGTCCCTTTTCCCTGGCGCGCCGGCTTGGACTTCCTCGGCTGGGTTTTTTCGATCCGGTACATGATCCGCGATAACGCGTCGACGAGATCGCGCCGCTTGGCTGCGTGGAGCCGGTCGGACACCGTTCCCATCTCGAAGAGATCGTCGAGCCTGGCGATCTGGGTCAAAAGCGAATTCTTCCGCGCCGCAAGGAGCGCGGTCTCGTCCGCCTCGGCTGGAGGAGATTTTGTCGCAAACGCCATGATGAGGACAAGCAAAAGCGCAAACCCGGTGATCACGATGACAGAGGCTTTCTGCCAGGGCTCGCGGAGGATCACGACCTCATGACCCGTCTCGGCCGCTTGAGCGCGCGCCTCTCCCCCCCGGAAAGCAAGGGTGAGAGTCGAAGATTTCGGGAGCGGCGCGAGCCGGTACGCCTTGAACCCGCGGACCTCCGTGGGTTTTCCGAGCTCTTGGGAACCACTCGTCACTTCCATCCCGGGGTCCTCCATCATGACGACGACCTCGCCGAGGGCGTACTGGAGGGGCTCCCTATACTCGTACCGTTCTCCGGCGTAGGCGGCGTCGAACGACACGCCGACACGCGTCTCGCCCGGTTTGAACGGGTAGTCGACCGTGAACACTCCCGGCGTTTCCGTCGGGCGGGGCTCCACCGAGATGGGGATCCCGAGCGACGTGGCGAAGACCGCCGTGATCTGGAGCTTATCCTCGGGGATGAATAATCTAAAGCCGGCGCCTTCTCCCAGGATCGTCATCGGAGGGTTCGTCTTGTTGACAACGGAAAAGATGCGGTCGACGGAAAGCGTGTCGTCGCTCCGCCGCGCCATGAGGTGCGGGATGGAGACCTGGACCGAGTCCCACGAGGCCGTCGTGTCGTAGACCCGCACGTCTGTCTGCACGGTCCCCGCGGCCGGACGCACCATCTCGGTGTAGGTGGCGCCCGCGTAGTTCACCTGGACGAGATAAACTGAGATCTCCTCGCTCAAGGTCGGGACGACGAAGGCGCCCTTGGCGTCCGTCTGAATGGACTCCTCCGTCGCCATCCCATGACGGGGGTCGACGACGCTCACCGGCGTCGACGCGACGGGTTGCCCCGTGGTCATGTTCATCACCCGGCCACGGAGCTCGAAAGCCGAAGTCTCGGCGGCCGGCAGGAGAACGGCCGCCGCAAGGACCAGCGCAAACACTCGCCTCCGGGCGGCGGGCCTGTAGAAATATCGCGATCGTGTGTCGATCATCTTTACGGAAAACCTGTGCCGAAAAAAACGGAGAGGGGTGCGAAAACTACTTGATGCGTCTTCTCGATCGAACTTCGCTTTCGATCAGCTCTTCGATTTCATCCCTTATTTTGTACCTTTCGATCGCCTTCGCGACCTCGTCACCCTCTTTCGCGTATCCGTCCCGGAGCGCCGCGTAGTCCTGGTCGGAGAGCTTTCCCATCTGCTGCTCGAAATCGAGCTCCCGCAGGTTCTCCTCGATCCGGGTCTTTCTGAAGCCGAGATAGCTGAGCTGCTTCGCGTCGCCGGTGTCGAACGCTTCCTCGATGTGGTAAAGCCTCCGTTGTCTCCCGATAAGCGGGTAAGCGACAAAGGCGACCACGACAATGGCGATTAGCGCGATGACGACGTATTCCATTCTACTCTTTCACCTCACCTCTTGTCAGCGGTCGTGAGGAGAGTGTCGAGCGATTTGCGCCCGCGCGCGAGACGGGCGAGTCTCAAGTCGGGGAAGATGCAGATGGCCGTCCCCACCATCATGACGATCCCGCCGATCCAGATCCAAGTCACCAGCGGATTGAGGTAGAGCTGGATCACGGCCTTTCCCGTCTCTTCCGTCACCCCGGCGAAAACGGCGTAGAGGTCTTCCTTCAAATTGCTCCGCATCGCGACTTCGGATGATGCCTGCTCGCTCGCCTTGTACACGCGCTTTTCCGGGTAGAGGTTCGTCACGGGCTTGCCGTCCTTGGTGACGGAAAGCGCCGCCTCGAGGAAATAGTAGTTTGGGGTGTCGAGTTCCTTGATGTCTTCGCAGAGGAACGTGTACTTGCCGACCGTGAGCGCGTCGCCCTTGCCCATCTCGCCGGAGGCTTCCTGGTTGAACGCCGCTCCGGCGAACCCGATGAACATGAGAACCACGCCGAAGTGGACGATGTAGCCCCCGTACCGGCGCTTGTTCTTGGAGACGAGCTGGTAGAGAGCCTGCGCGAAGGCCTCCCCGTGCGCCCGCATACGAGTCGCGACGCCCCGGAAGAACTCGATAAAAATCGTGAGCGTCACGAACGTCGCGAGGAAAAACGTGACCAGCGGTGCGAGCCCCCGTACCCCGGCGATGAGGAGAACCGCGGTCACCAGCACGCCCGCGGCGAGCGGCCAGATGAAGTTTTTCCGAAGGCTCTTGAAAGAGGTCTTGCGCCAGGCAAGAAGCGGCGCCACCCCAGTCAGGAAAAGTATGAAGAGTCCCAGCGGGACGTAGATCCGGTTGAAGAACGGCGGTCCGATCGTGATCTTCTCACCCTGAAGGGCTTCCGAGAAGACGGGGTAGACCGTCCCCCAGAAAACGGCAAAGCAAGCGCCCAAGAACACGAGATTGTTGAAAAGAAAGCTCGCCTCGCGCGAGACCATCGAATCGAAGGTGCTCTCGCTCTTGAGATAATCGAGGCGGGAGAGAATGAGAACGACGAGCCCCACGCCGGTAAGCGCGATGAAACCGATGAAGTACGGGCCGACCTGAGACTCGGCGAAAGCGTGGACGGATGAAACGACGCCGCTACGCGTGAGGAACGTCCCGAAGATGCAGAGAAGATACGTGGCGATAATGAGCACCACGTTCCACATCTTGAGCATGTTTTTCTTTTCCTGGACGATCGCCGAGTGGAGGAACGCAGTCCCCGTGAGCCACGGCATGAATGAAGCGTTCTCCACCGGGTCCCACGACCAGTAACCGCCCCACCCCAGCTCGACGTACGCCCAGCGGGCCCCCAGGATGATGCCCGCGCCGAGGAGCGCCCACGCGAGGAGCGCCCAGCGCCTGACCAGAGTGACCCACGCGTTCCCCAGCTCCTTCGTGAGAAGAGCGGCGATCGCAAAGGCCGCCGGGACGACAAAGCCCACGTAGCCGAGGTAGAGAAGCGGAGGGTGGATCACCATGATCGGGTGCTGGAGGAGCGGGTTCAGACCGCGGCCGTCCGCCGGGGCGAAGGGCACCGGCTGCGCCTCCCCCTGATGGATGACCCCGAGGCGCGCAAACGGGTTTTCGAGGAAGTTGTTGAGAATGAGAAAAAAGAGCGCGGTGATCGAGATGATCCCCAGGGCGACGGTTACGAGGTCGCTCCGCCGGTGGCGGTTCTGATAGGTCACGATCGCGGCGAAGATCGAGATGATCCACGTCCAGAAGAGGAGCGATCCCTGCTGCCCGCCCCAGAGCGCCGCGACTTTGTAGTGAAAGGCAAGATCACGGTTGCTGTACCGGGCGACGTAATCGACGTTGAAGTTGCTCGTGACGAAGAGATAGAGAAGCGCGGCGGTCGATGCGGTGACGAGGAAAAAGTACGCGTAGACGGCGTACTCACCCGACTTGATGACTTCGCGCCGGCGAAACCGCCACCCCAAAATGAGTGCGAGAATCGCGTAGAGTGTGACGGAAAAAGCCAGCGTCAGAGCGAGGTTTCCGAAATTCGCCATGTGACTTCAACAGGGGCTTAATGCGGAGCGGCCGTCGCCGTGCCGTACTCCGACTGGTATTTCGATGCGCACTTGGCTTGAATCGTTTTCGCCTCGAAGGTGCCGTCTTCTCTGTACTTCCCCTCGCACACCGCCTCGGCGCCGTCCTTGAAAGTGTCGGGCACCGGGGAGCTTCCCGTGTAAACGCACGCGAGACCAAGCTCGTTCTGTTCCAGACGAAAATGGAGATCCTTGCCGTGCCGTTCGACGGTGCCGGCGGTGACGATCCCCGCCACCTTGATCCGTTTCCCGCGGGCCTTGTCTCCCATCGTGTTCAGCTCCTCGATGGTCTTGTAGTACGCCTTGCCCTCCTGAAAACCGGAGACGCCGAAGTACACCATGGCGGCGACGACGATGAGGACGCCGATAAGGACTCTCCTATTATTGCGCTGCATAGTCACCTCGCCGGCGGACGGCCGTGCGCTGAGGAGTCTAACCGATTCGAGGGGCGCGAGTTCGGGCTAAGCTAAAAAAGGCACGCTTAGCCGCGTGAACTCGATCCCCGAGACGGAAATTTAACAGAATTCTTGAGGAAGATCAATTCCGAGTTGCGGGTGGGCGTGCGGATAGAGATTGTAGAATATTCTACAGGCGTCGGGCACTCGTGGGCTCCACTAGTTTCTTTCCACAAGCCGGCGAAATCTTGGATTCGTTCGCACCGGATTCCATATCGGGTCGGCGCGGAGCAGGCCCGACGACAGGGTCGATGGTACCGACAAAGCAGCTTCGATCTTATCGATCGCCGCGTCGTACTCACCACACATCACGTAGATCTCCGCAAGGAGTTCGACAAGTGCACCGCCCACGAGAGCGTCTCTGGATATCGGCAACATCCGGACGGCTTCCTCTCCCTCACGGATTGCGTCTTCCTTGCGGCCAAGCCCGGCATACGCATGACCCAAAGCCGCGTGGTAGAGGCAAATGTATGCCGACTGAGGATTGGAACCGATGATGCGTTCATAATAGACCCCCGCCGAGTCACAGCGCGCACTCGCCGAGCGACGATCGTCCATCGCCTCATAGACCATTGCCCGAGCGAGATGGGTCATGGCGATCGCCGCCGGTTGCGTACGGCGAAACCGTTCGACGGGCCCCGATTCAAACGCATCGAACACCTCGGTGTATGTCTCCGGAAAAACTCGGAGTTGAGCGAAGTCAAAAGAGATCCCCGTGACAAAGGCCTCCGCTATGTCGGCTGCGTTTGCGCGACGTGACATCTCAAGCATGATCTGTTTCGCCCCATCCACGTCACCGTCTCGCGCCAGGAGGACGTGCGCTTTTCCGATGTAGCCATAGGCGATCTGGGGTGCCAGCAAAATCGTTTGACTGAAATCACGTTCGGCGTCGTCAAAGCGGCGCATAAATATCCTCGTGGTTCCGAGACCGTCAGCATAAATGGAGTAATTACGAGGGATCAGCCGACATGCCTCCTCGAAGTGATTCAATGCGTCCTGCCATTTTCCCTGGCGCCTCAATGTGTAACCGACGTTTTGCGCGGCATCTTCGCTCGGCCTGAGTTTCTGGGCCATCTCGAAGTGCGTGAGCGCCTTGTCGAACTCGCGATGGGCGTAGGCGACGCATCCCAGTGCGAGATGGGTCTCCGGAAGATCGGGCGCCAGCTCTTCGGCCCGCTTCGCTGCTTCGGTTTCTTGCGCGAGCGCTCCCGGACGGTCAAAACTCCAGTAGAGAGCGTGGTGCGCCATCGACAGTGCAGCCCACGCCTCGGCAAAACGCGGGTCCGTCGAAACGGCCCTCTGTAACAACTGGACGGACAGCTCCGCGCCGGACAAGTCAACGCTGTTATAGTGGTTCTTCCCGCGCAGATAGTCTTCATACGCCGCGAGGTTCTCCGTGGGCCTCTTCTCGATGGCCCGGCGCTCGGGTTCCAGTAATGCGACGTCCAACTGCATCGCCACCCGCTCGGCGATGTCCGACTGGATCCGGAACACCTCCGTCATGTCCTCATCGTACGTGTCCGCCCATACGTGCGTGTCGTTGGCGACGCGAATGAGCTGGGGGATCACGCGAACACGGCTCGCCGGGTCCCCGGGTCTTTCCCGCTGAACCGTGCCTTCGAGGAGATAGTCCACACCCAGTTCGCTCCCGATCTGCCGTGTCGTTTTCGTGGTCTTCTTGTATTGAATGGCGCTCTGACGCGAGATGACCCCGAGCCCGCTCACGCTGCCGAGACGCGCGGTGATCGCGTCGGTGATCCCGTTCGCGAAATACTCGTCCTCCGGAGAACCCAAGTTTTCAAAGGGCAGGACCACGAGCATTTTCTGCCCGCTTGGGGCGAGCGGTTCTCGCGGCTGTGTGCTCGGTCTGAACAGGCGAGGGACGATTGCTAGACCGAGCGCGACAATGACGACAACCGCGGCCCCGGCGATCACGAGCTTGTTTCTTCCACCTTTCGCCGCGGTCTTCTGAGGTTGGGCGGCCCCGCGGCTCTGTGTCGCTGAACGAAGCGCCCGAAGGTCGACCAGCATGTCCTCTACATGCGGATAACGCTCCGACGAGTTCTTCGCGAGCGCCTTTTCCACAATCCGCTCCAGCTCCATCGGTACGTTGGTCCGGCGAGACGTCACCGGCTCGGGCTCGTCATGCAGAATCGAATACACCACGGCGGGCTCGTACTGTCCCTTGAAGGGTCTCTCGCCGACGATCATCTCGTAGAGCACCACACCCAGGGACCAGATGTCACTCCGGCGATCGACGTCTTTTCCCGTGGCCTGCTCCGGCGACATGTACGCCGCCGTCCCCAGTGTCGTGGCCGTCTTCGTGATCTTCGTGTGCGTCCCTAACCGGGCGAGCCCAAAGTCCAGGATCTTCGCCTGGCCCCGGGAGGTCAGCATGATGTTCCCCGGTTTGATGTCCCGGTGAACGATCCCTTTCTCGTGGGCCTCGTGGAGCCCTTCTCCGATCTGGATCGTGAGAGAGAGGAGATCATCGATCGGGAGCGGCCCCTTCTGGATCCGTTCCTTGAGGCCCTCTCCCTCGATGAACTCCATCGCGATGAACGACTGGCCGTCGTGCTCGTCGATCTCGTATATCGTGCAGATATGGGGATGGTTGAGAGTGGCCGCCGCCTCGGCTTCGTGGATGAAGCGGGCTTTGGCCTCGTCGTCACGCGTGAGATCGGGGTGGAGGAACTTGAGGGCGACGGGCCGGTGAAGCTTGAGGTCCTCGGCCTTGTAGACCACACCCATCCCACCCTCGCCGAGCTTGGAGAGGACCTTGTAGTGAGAAATGGTCTGACCGATCATCCAGGGCCTCCCGAGAGATCGGTGCATAGCATTGAGGGAACGTTAGTAGCCGGTGATGATCTGCACCATCAGACATTGTACCAGGAACGGGACGATGTTCAAAGCCAGTAGTTGCTTGGACGCTTGCTTGGACGGCAAGGCGTTAGAAAGCAGAGAATCATTAGCTCCCCGGGGCTGGTGGCTGGGAGCGAGGTGTTGCACCATGAATGACCGCTCCGTTTCAGGAACGTCGCCCACGTCTGGCGGGTCCAAGCACGCCCACGAGGATTAATCCGACGGAAACCGACGGAAATCCATCTTGCGTTTGGTAGCACTATATGCAATAGTGTTTGCGTATGGTTAAACGACGTTTCTGGCTCAGAATGATCGACTCGGCCTGGCGGGAAAAGTCCGTCGTGTGGCTATCGGGTGTCCGCCGGGTCGGGAAGACCGTTCTCTCCCAATCCCTTCCCAGCGCTGAGTACTTCGACTGCGAGCTCCCGCGCACCAGACGGTTGATGGGTGACCCCGAAGGGTTTCTCAATGAGCTCAAGGGGCAACGGATCATTCTCGACGAGATTCACCGTCTTCCAAACCCCTCTGAGCTGCTAAAAATCGCCGCGGATCACTTCCCGAAGACTCTCGTTCTCGCGACAGGCTCCTCCACGCTCGGGGCGTCAACGAAGTTCAAGGACACGCTCGCGGGGCGCAAGCTGGATCTCTGGCTGACCCCCATGAATTCGCACGATCTTCGTGACTTCGGCAAGGACGAGTTCAACCACCGGTTCCTCCGCGGCGGGTTGCCGCCTTTTTTCCTCGCCGAAGAGCTTCCCGAGCGGGATTTCCAGGAATGGATGGATGCGTACTGGGCAAAGGATATCCAGGAGCTTTTTCGCCTCGAGCGGCGCAATTCGTTCCAGAGATTCGCCGAGCTCCTCTTTGCCCAGAGCGGAGGGATCTTCGAGGCCACTCGCTTCGCGAAGCCCTGCGAGGTGAGTCGGCAAACGATCTCGAATTATCTCAACGTGCTCGATGCGACGTTTGTGGTTCACGTCATCCGTCCTTTCAGCCGGCGCCGTTCGACCGAAATCGTATCGGCACCGAAGGTGTACGGGTTCGACACGGGCTTTGTCTGCTTCCACCGCGGCTGGCACGAGCTTCGCCCCGAAGACGCGGGGGCCCTTTGGGAGCACTTCGTTCTCAACGAAATGCACTCCCAACTTCAAACAAGACGCATCAGCTACTGGCGGGACAAACGCGGGCACGAGGTCGATTTCGTGTACGTTCGCCGTGGGAAAGCACCGGTCGCCATCGAATGCAAGTGGTCGGCGGACGAGTTCGATCCAGGAAACTTGCTCGCCTTCCGAAGACAATACGCGGCAGGCGAGAATTACGTCGTCGCCCGGGACGTCGATCGAGACCACACCCGCAGCATTCAGGGTGTGAATGTCAAGTTCGTGGCGTTACCCGGGTTGATCAAAGCTCTCTCATGAGCGATTTGGTGAAGGGCGGACAAAGACATCCCATTCGGTAATAGCAGGCAGCGGATATCGAACTATGGCGCGGCGAGCCGTCTGCGAGCGTCGATGAGCTGGGGCAACCCTTCATCCGCCTCCGACCACATCTCGAGGAACTTCGCGTACTCCTTCTTCGCGTCCGTCGGGCGTTTCATCTCCTCGTAGATTTGGCCGAGTTCGTAGTGCGAGAGGGCGTGACCGCCGTAGATGCGGAGCATCTCTTTGTGCACGTCGGCGGCCTCCTGAAGACGGCCTTCCATGCGGTAGGCCATGGCAAGGGCCGTGCGGTAATCGATATCGAGATAGCCTCCGATGAAAACGCCGCACTTCTTCATCTTGCCCAGACACTCGAGAGCCGTTTTCGGATCGTGATCGGCGAGCGCGGCCCACGCCTCGGCCTCGACGGCGTCGTAGCGCGCCATACCCCCTCCGCCGGACGCGACTTCCGAAAGTTTCTTGGCCGCCTTTCTCGCGCCCTCTGCATCGCCAAGCATGGCGAGCGCTCTGCCGAGGGCTCGCGGGTAGAATCCTATCGTGCTGTCCTCCGCGGTGAAATGGACGGAATCAGGGGGCATCGACTTGGCGTCCTGCTCCATCCAATACAGGGTCCACTGTCTGTACAAGCCGATGACCTCTTGCGCCTGCCCCATTTCTACAAACAGTCGAAATTCAGGGAGGTCAATACCGGGAAACGTCATGTATTCGCGGATCACATCTCGAGCTTTTTGATACCGGCCGGCTTCAATGTAGAGCGCGGCGAGATTGATTCCGAAAGGACTCAACACAACCAAATCGTGGCGTTTGAGTTCACCCAGATTCGTTTGTTCGAGGACTTTTTCAAAACACGAGGTCGCGCCTTTGAGATCGCCGCGATGATAGTCGCAATAACAGAAGTTCTGCGGATTCCACGTCGGATCGAGCTCGACGGCCTTGCGAAAAGCGGCTTCGGCGCTGTCGGGTAGGCCGACGGCAAGATATCGCCATCCAAGCTCGTCCCAGCTATTGGGCTCACCGGGATGCCTTTTTACCCACGACTGGGTGGCACGGAGCGCCTCTTCGGTCCGTCCGAGAGTGACCAGTGTTCCCAAGTAACTCGGTCCTCCGAGAATGCTGTCATCGGGATAGAGTCGCAACCCCTCTTCTGCGACCGCCACGGCCTCGGCCGGGAGCCAATGAAACCAGTAGATATTCGCGAGGTCGCGCAATACTTGACGGTCGTCCGGCCATCGTTTTCGCATTTCTTGGAGGGTCGCGATCGCGTCGAGTAGCGGACCGGCAATGGCCTGTCGCCGAGCCTGCACACGCATCTGGTCTTTCGCGCTCAATCGCGATCTGTGGTTCCATGCTTTCTCGGTATATTCGCGGCCCTTATCCTTCTCCAGGTAACCGGAGCCCCAATACATGCGTCCGAGCTCGAGATATGCCAGCGCGAACGTCGTGTCCTGGGCGACGGCTCTGTCGAATTCAGCAATAGCGTCGTCGGTGCGGCCTTCTTCCGACGCAAGAAGACCGGCCATGTAGTGTTGATACGCCCGGGGCGAGTCGGTCGTCATGTTCTCCACCGCCGAGGGCGCGGCCGTGACCTTGGTGCCGCTCGCGCTGGCGATCATCGGAAGAACCTCGTTGATGATCTCATCCGCCAGTCTGGTTAAAGTGATCCCCTCGGCGCGCTCGGCGCCGACGTTCTTGCCGCTCTTCGCGTCCACCAGCCGCCACGTGACGAAACGGCTCTCGCCTGACATCCCGATCGTCGCCACCAAGAGCAGCGTCGCCTCAGCCTTCCGGGCAACCTCGATCTTCTGGCTCTCTTCGATGGGCCCTTTGACTACACCGAAAAGTCGACGGCTCAGGTCGTGGAGATACTCGGAACTGATCACCCGGACGGGACTCGCCTGGATGAGACCGATGTTCACGAGCTCGGTCATCCCGGCCGACACCGTGGGATCGTCGGGCGTGGCGAGATCGCGGAAGTCCATCACCGCGAGCGCATGGGCGGGGGTCACGTGAACCGATTTCCAAAAACGAGGACCCAAAATCAATCCGACCACGGCCAGTACGACTACGGTTGCCGCGGCGACCGCAATGTTCCGCCGCGCCCGTGCTGGGCTTGCGGCACCCCGCATGCGACGCGGCCTTCGTCGACGGGCTTTGCCGGACTCGCCTGCTTCCGCGCTCACCGCATCGAGATCGTCCCCGAGATCGAGAACGTTCTGGTATCTTTCCTTTGGATCCTTTTTCAGCGCCTGATCGATAATCCCCTGCAGCTGCTGCGGGATGGTCTTGTCAACTTCCACGAGCGGCTTCGGCTCCCCATGGATGATCCCGTACAACACCGCGGCCTCATGATCCCCGGGGAAGGGCACCGCGCCCGTCAGCATCTCGTAGAAGACCGCGCCCAGCGAGAAAATATCCGAGCGCGCATCCACCTCCTCTCCCTTGGCCTGCTCCGGGCTCATGTACGAGACCGTCCCCACCGTGGTCCCCGTCTTCGTCATCTTCGTCTGTCCGGCAAGCTTCGCGAGGCCAAAGTCGAGAAGCTTCACCACTCCGTCCGTCGTCACCATAGCGTTTGCCGGCTTGATGTCCCGGTGGACCATCCCCGCCTCGTGGGCCTTGGACAGCCCCGCGGCGACCTGGCTCGCAATGTCCACCGCTTCCTCTACCGCGAGAGGTCCCCGAGCGATCTTTTCCTTGAGCGTCTCGCCCTGGTAGCAGTCCATGGCAATGAAGAGCTGCCCTTCCGGGGTCTCATCGATCTCGTGGATGGTGCAGATGTTGTGATGCTGGAGTGCCGAGGCCGCCCGGGCCTCGTGGATGAAGCGGGTCTTGGCGTTCTCGTCGCGAGTGAGCTCTGGAGGGAGAAACTTGAGGGCGACGATCCGTTTGAGTTTCGTGTCCTCGGCCTTGTACACTACCCCCATCCCGCCCTCACCGAGCTTCTCAAGAATTTTGTAGTGGGATACGGTCTTGCCGATCATCGTCACACCTCAAAATGCTCCCACTCGACCTTCACCCGTTCCATCAATTTCTCGAACCGTTCTTCGCCGCGGACGTTCTTGAGAAGAGGATCGTGCTGTGAGAGAAACGGGTAGTTGATGAACCCGCGATTCACCGCGTTTTCCAGCCAATCCAATGATTCCTCCTTATGACCAAGCAGTGCATACAAACCAGCCACAGAGCATGAATACTGACGATCTCTTCTGGCCGTGGCGATGAACTCACGGGTCATCACGTCCGATACGTTATCATCACCGAGCAATGCCCTCTTCAAGAATACGCTCAGCTGCGCAAAGAGGTTCTTCGAAGCGATATCCACGTTGTTGTCGACGAAGGATACAGCTTCTTCGAAACGACCCTGACTTCCCAGAAGCAGTGCGCAAAGCCACGTTGAAACAGGGCTTTCAGGTTCCATTTGATGACTCTTAACAAGAGATTCAAACGCAAGATCGAACTGGCCATCGTAGTAGCGCGCCAGACCTTGCTTGGCATAAGCAAGGGAGTTTAGCGGAGCAATCTCCAGCAACCTGTCAATCAATGGAAACGCAGCGGCCGGCTTGCCAGCATTAAAACATACGCTAGCCAGCCAGCCCAACGCATCCGGATCGTTTGGACTGGCAGTAAGCACCTTTTTGAAATGCTGTGCGCTTTCCTGCTGGTCCCCCCCCATCAGCATGATCATCCCGAGAAGAAAATGGCCTTGAGTGGATTCAGGATCCATTTCAAAGGCCTTCTTCGCGCATTCCTCCGCTTTGTCCAGGTAGTTTTCTTGCTCTATGCCAATATTGACGTATTGCCAAAACACGTATCCCATACCTGCATAAAGCATCGCGTTTTCGCCCACAATCTCGAGGCCCTTCTGGAGATATCGAAGCGCGCGTTCCAATCCATCTTCCGTGAAGGTCTCAATCTCCCGCTTCGCCCTCAGATAGCACTCATACGCATGAACGTTTGGAATCGGTCGGTCGGCCATTCTTTGTTCCTGTTCAGGACTGAATTTCAGCTTCAGAGAATCGACGATCGCCCGGGACACCTTCTCCTGTATATCGAACACATCATCCAGCGTTCCGCTGTACTTCTCCGCCCAGAGATGGGCGTCGTTCGTGGCGTCGATCAACTGAGCCGTGATCCTCAGATTGTTCCCCGCTTTCCGTACGCTCCCCTCCAGTACGTACTGCACGTTCAACTCGCGCCCGATCGTCTTCGTGGACTTCGGTGTCCCTTTGAGCACCATTGCGGAGCTGCGGGAAATCACACGCATCGCGTCAATCTTGGATAGATCGGTGATGATTTCCTCCGTCAGGCCATCGCTGAAGTACTCGTTGTCTTTCCCCGGGCTGATGTCCTCGAACGGCAGCACAACGATCGATTTCTTCGGCTTGGGCGGGGGAGCACCGGGGGCAGACGAGGTTCTCAGGTCGTTCACCAGGGCTCCGACGTTCTGATAACGATGAGCTCGATCTTTCTCCAATGCCTTGGCCACAATCTGCTGAAACGCATCGGGAATATCCGAGCGAAAACCGGCGAGAGAGGGCGGGTCTTGATTGAGAATCATATAGATCACCGCTTGCTCGTGCTCTCCCTTGAAAGGTAAATGCCCGGTTACCATCTCATACAGCACCACGCCCAGCGACCAGATGTCCGTGCGGCAATCGAGGTCTTCTCCGCGCGCCTGTTCCGGCGACATGTACGCCGCCGTCCCCATCGTCGTGCCGGTCCTTGTCACCCCCGTCACGCCAGCGAGTTTCGCGAGACCAAAGTCCAGGATCTTCACCACTCCGTCTTTCGTCACCATGATGTTCGCCGGCTTGATGTCCCGGTGGACGATCCCCGATTCGTGTGCTTTCGCCAGACCCTCCGCCACCTGGGTCACCAGATCGATCGCTTCCTCGACCGGCAGAGAGCCGCGTGCGACCTTACCCTTGAGCGTTTCCCCCTCATAGCAGTCCATACAGATGAAAAGCCGACCTTCACGTGTCTCTTCGATCTCGTGTATCGTGCAGATGTTGTGGTGTTGGAGACCGGAGGCCGCCTGGGCTTCGTGTATGAACCGTTCCTTGGCGCCGGAGTCACGGGTGAGTTCGGGAGGAAGGAACTTCAGAGCCACAGGGCGCTTGAGCTTTGTGTCCTCGGCCTTGTAGACCACCCCCATTCCGCCCTCACCGAGCTTCGAGAGAATCTTGTAGTGGGTTACGGTCTTGCCGATCATCGTCACACCTCAAAATGTTCCCATTCGTGCTTGACGCGTTTCATGAGGGTCTTGAACCGCTCCTCGCCGCGAATGTTTTCGAGGAAAGGATCGCGTTCCATGGCCAGGTAGTTGATAAAACCTCGGCTGACCGAGTTTTCCAGCCAATCCAATGCTTCCTTCCTTGCATTGAGGAGCGAAAACATCATGGCAATATTGTATGACCACACAGGATCCCGTTTACACGTTTTTTGGAAATCGGGTGTCATTACCTCGAGAGCTTTCTGCACGTCTTTGAGGAGACTGTATTTCAGCAAGAGCCCGAACTTCGTAGCTGCATTGTTCGGAGCTTCCTTTGCACACCGATCGATAATGGAGGTGGCTTCCCCGAGCTTGTTGCAGCATGCGAGCGCGAGGGCATACGCCATTTGGGCAATTGGACTTTCGGGATCTGCTTCGTACAGCTCATGGCATACCTCGAGGGCGAGTTCGTATTGACCATTATAGAAATACATGTCTGCCCAGCGAAGGTTGTTCTGCACATTTAGTGGATCGACCTGTTTCGATCTTTCGAGCAGCGGAAGGGCCGCCGAGGGTTTCCCAACCAGTACATAAAGCGAGGCGAGCGAGTTCAAGGCACTCTGCTCATTCGGATTCAAGGACAACGCCTTCTTTAACTGACGAACCGCCTCCTGCTGATTTCCCCGGAGGTCCAAGTAAATCTTCCCGAGGACAACATGCGCCTGGGGACAGTCGGGATCCAGAGCGAGAGCCTTCTTCGCATACGCTTCAGCTTTTCCAATATACTCCTCCTGTTTGACGCCCATATTGACGTATTGATAATAGGCATATGCCATACCCGAATACAGAAGGGCATTATCACCGATAACACTAATACCATTCTGAAGATCTTGGAGCGCGCGATCCAGGGACGCCTCATCGAACCGACGGATTTCATGCGTGGCTCTCAAGTAGCATTCATATGCCGCGACATTATCAATGGGGAGCTTCGATATTCCCTGCTTCTCTCGTGCAGTAAGCTTCAGCTTGAGAGCGTCTACAATCGCCATCGATATGTCGTCCTGCACCTCGAATACGCTGGCGAGCTCCCGGTCGTACTTCTCCGCCCAGAGGTGGGCATCGTCGGCCGTGCTGATGAGCTGTACGTTGATCCGGACAACGTCCTTTTCCTTCTGGATGCTCCCCTCGAGAATGGCCCCGACACGGAGCTCCTTGCCGATTTCTCCGGCGCTCTTGTCCGTATCCCTGTATCGCATGGCCGATGTGCGGGAGATCACCTTGAGGTCGCGGATGCTCGAGAGCTTCGTGATGATGTCCTCCATCATCCCGTCGCAGAAGTATTCCTGGTCTTTCTGTGGGCTGAAATCCTTGAACGGCAGAACGGCTACCGAATCCCTCCACACGAGCCTCGTGGTTTGCGGCGCGGTGGCGGGGAGCGTGGGGCTTTTCGTTCCGCGTTTGCCCGAGAGTGTGAGATACGCAGATACGGCGATGACCGCTACGACGGCGAACGCTACTGGGATCCAAAACCTGAACGCGCGCCGCCCTTTGCGCGCGAGTGGTCGTCCCGAAGAGCCTCGCAGCCCCATCGTTGACTCTTTCGCGAGCGTTTTCAGGTCGACGATGAGATCACCGGTGTGCGGATAGCGTTCGTCGGGACTCTTGGCCATGCATTTCCCGATGATCCGCTCGAGCTCCATCGGCACACCCGTCCGTAGCGCCGTCACCGGCTCGGGTTCCTCGTTCATGATCGAGTAAACCACTGCCGGCTCGTGCTCTCCCTTGAACGGCAGCCGCCCGGTGATCATCTCGTAGAGCACTACCCCCAAAGACCAGATATCCGACCGGCGATCGACTTCATCCCCTCTTGCCTGCTCCGGCGACATATATGTCACCGTCCCCACCGTCGTCCCCGTCCTCGTCAGCTTCGTCTGCGTCGCTAGCTTCGCGAGTCCAAAGTCCACGATCTTCGCCAGGCCGTCGCTCGTCAGAAAGATGTTCCCCGGCTTGATGTCCCGGTGGACGATCCCTTTCTCGTGGGCTTTCGATAAACCCGACCCCACCTGGATCGCAATCTCCAACACCACGTCGAGCTTCAAGGGACCCCGTTCGATCTTCGCCGCGAGCGACTCCCCTTCGTAGCAGGGCATCACGATGAACATCTGACCCTCGGGGGTTTCGTCGATCTCGTGGACGGTACAGATATTCGGGTGGTCGAGGGCGGAGGCCGCCTCGGCTTCGTGGACAAACCGCTGTTTTTCGCCGTCGGCACCGAGATGATGGGGAAGAAACTTGAGGGCGACGAACCGGTGGAGCTTGAGATCCTCGGCCTTGTAAACCACTCCCATCCCGCCTTCGCCGAGCTTCGAGAGGATCTTATAGTGCGATACGGTTCGACCGATCATTGTTCGACGCCCACCTTCTTCATGAGCTCCTTGTACCGGGGATCCGACTTGATGAACTCGCACCAGGGAGGCATCATCGCGGGCTGGATCAGGTAGTCGTCGCGTTCCTCGTACGCCTTCGCCAAGTACTCTAACACGCGCTCACGATCACCCAGAGCGCAGTAGACCTGGGCTACACGAAAAGATGAAAAATAGCCGTCACCGATTACCTCGAAGAATTTCGAAAGGGTCTCTCGTGCCTTATCGGTCTGCCCGGACAACGCATACGCCATGGCGAGATCACGTAGACCGCGGGAGATAACGCCGAGCGACATCAGTTTCTGGGCTTCCTCAATGGCCTTGTCGTACATACCTTTCCACAGATAGACATAATATCTGGATAGGGTAATATTCGGAAATGTGCTGTCGATTTCGGCGGCCCGCTGCGCGTACGCGAGAGAGCTGTCGTACTCCCCCGCGTACGCGTATATCTGGGCAAGTTGCTGAGTCATGACCACAGAGAGAGGATCGAGCTGTCTAGCCTGCCTCAGCTCCGCGATACCGGCATCGAATCTGCCCCGGCCGGCGAGGAACCACGCATAATTCAAGTGAGCTTCAGCGAGGTTTGGATTCAGTTCGAGCGCTCGTTTGTAGTACACTTCGGCGCCCTTGACGTCCCAATCGTAGCTGAACTTCAGGTCCGCGATGAGCCCAACTCCTTCGGCCAATGCCGGATCGAGAGCGAGCGCCTTCTCGGCGTAGGTTTTGACTTTCGGGTAGGCCTCCCGGGGAGCAAGTACGCCGAGGCCTACGAGATAGGCGTATGCTTTCGCGACGCCCGCATACGCGAGCGCATACGTCGAGTCCTTGGCGATCGCCTGCTGAAAATACGGGATGCCTTTGTACACGTCCGCCGGCACCGCCTTGTTGACGAAATACTCGCCTTTGAGGTACGCCTCATGAGCTTCCGGGTCGACCCGTCGCGCTCGAGCGATCCGTTTCCGCTCGGTCGGCGTTACGGCAATTCTGATCTCACCCGCAATCGCCTGCGCGACCTCGCTTTGGAGTAGGAGCACGTTCTCGAAGCTCCGCGTGAAATCCTCCGCCCAGAGATGCCTCTCCGGGTCTGCCGCAATGAGCTGCGCTGTGACACGAACGTCTCCATCGGCGCGAAGCACTGAGCCTTCGACGACGGCGTCGACCCCGAGCTCACGGGCGATCTGCGGTATTGTTTTGTCCGTGTTCTTGTACCGCATCGCTGACGTCCGCGAGATCACGCGGAGCGCCTTGATCTGCGAGAGCTCCTTGATGATCGCCTCCGTCATCCCGTCGGAGAAATACTCCTGTCCCGGATCCGGCGAGAGATTCTGGAGCGGGAGAACGGCGATCGAGGTGATCGGTCTCTCGTTGGGTTTGGAAAGATAGGTCTTGCCGAGGAAGAATGCGGCGACCGCGATCACGGCGACCGCGGCCAGCGTAATCCATACACGCTGCCGGGAGGCGCGGTGAACCGGTGCGGCCTGCATCTTCACTTTTTGTTGGACGCTGTCCTTTAGAGCTTCGAGATCGGCCGACAATTCGCTGACTTGTTGATACCGGTCGGCTGGTGCTTTCGCCAGCGCTTTGGTCAGGATTCGCTTGAGATCCTTCGGCGCGCTTGGGACCAGACCGCCGACAAGCTCGGGCGTTTGGTTCAATATAGAGTAGATGATCGCCTGCTCGTGCTCGCCTTTGAACGGCGGGCTCCCCGTCACCATCTCGTAGAGAACAACACCGAGCGACCAGATGTCCGACCGCTGGTCCGTCTCTTCCCCCCTCGCCTGCTCCGGGGACATGTACATCACCGTTCCCACTGTCGTCCCCGTCCTCGTGAGCCTCGCCTGCGTGGCGAGCTTCGCCAACCCAAAATCGACGATCTTCGCCAGACCATCGCTCGTCACGAGAATATTCCCCGGCTTGATATCGCGGTGGATGATTCCTCTCTCGTGAGCTTTTGTAAGGCCCTTCGCGACTTGGCTCGCGATCTCCACCGCCTCTCCGAGCTCGAGCGGACCCCCTTTGACCATCGTCTGGAGGGATGCCCCCTCGTAGCACGGCATCACGATGAACATTTGTCCTTCAGGGGTCTGGTCGATCTCGTAGATCGCGCAGATGTTCGGATGATCGAGGGCGGAAACGGCATGCGCCTCGTTGACAAAACGCTGTGCCGCGTCGTCGTCACTCACATGGGGAGGAAGAAACTTGAGAGCGACGAAACGGTGGAGCTTGAGGTCCTCGGCCTTGTAGACGACCCCCATCCCGCCTTCGCCGAGCTTCGAGAGGATCTTATAATGAGAGACTGTTCGTCCGATCATCCGGTTCCCTCTTTAAGATCGGTTCATCGCATGAGGAGCGTCCGTCGAGGATGGCTATCTGCACCGCGGATATTCTAACAGGAACCGAACAATGTTCAAAGGGCCTAGTTGGCTGACTCGTAATATGTTAGGTAGGAGTGCGGGGGGGTGTCGGCAAGCCCGTGGAATTCCCCGGAAGGATCGTTTTGCCGTGACCGTGGAAATGCGGGCAGACCAACCGCGGTCGAGTCGGCCCGAATCCTGCTAGTTTCTGCATTGGAGGAAACGGTAGATGCAACCCTTCGCCACGCGTTTGCCCATGATCGCCGCCGGCGGTTTCGTCGCCCTCGTGGTCGCGGTTTGCTCCGGGTGTTCCGCAGATAAGGGCCAGCCAGTGAAGAAAACCACGCCGGAGGTCAAGCACGTCAATGCCCAGGTGGCGGCGGTCCAAAAGGCGAAGAGCTTCAAGGTTGCGTTCGACAATCCGAAGATGGGGGAGTGCCCTGTGTGCGGTGACCCCGTCAACTACGAGTCGTTCGTGGCGATCGGCCACAAGTGCTATGCGGTTTGCAGCGACGAGTGCGCCAATAAGCTCGAGAACGACCCCAAGCGGTACCTCGCCGCCGCGCAGCCGTGACGATTTTCTGCCGACGAATCCCTCGACAATGATCCGCGGAGAGGCGAGAAGCGGTCGATTTCGTTCGCGTTCGGCGGGTCCGGTCATCATTCTCGTCAGAGCGAGCGCCCCTCCGAGAGCCGGCGAAATCTCGGATTACTCCGAATTGGGTCCCACAGCGGGTCGACGCGGAGCAGCCCTGGCGAGATCCACGATGGTATCGACAACAGCGTTTCGATCTGATCGATCGCCGCTTCGTGCTTGCCGCATTTCATGTAGATCTCCGCGAGGCATCTGACGAGTTGTTCACCTACGACGGCGTCTTTGGATATCGGCATCATGCGGACGGCCTCTTCTCCCTCGCGGACCGCCTCTTCCTTGCGACCCAGCCCGGCATACGCAAGACCCAAGTCGCCGTGGTAGCTGCAAACATAGGCCGATTGCGGATTCGACCGGATGATGCGTTCGAAATAGACCCTCGCCGAGTCGTAGCGGGCACTCGCTGATTTTCGGTCTCCCTTTGCATCGCAGATCAACGCCCGGGCGAGATGGGTCGTTGCCATGATCGATGGCTGTTCACCGCGAACCTGCTCCAGGCGTCCCGATTCGAACGCATCGAATGCCTCCGCGAAGATCTCTGGAACAAAACGAAACGCGATGGTATACATGCGCCCCGCATTCATCTCCGATTCCGCGATCTCGGCGACGTCCGTTCGACGTGACATCTCCAACAATACCTGTCTCGCTGCAGCGACGTCACCGTCCCTGGCCAACAAGACGTGTGCTTTCAGGGCGTAGGCATGGGGGATCTGCGGTGCCAGCGAAATCGCCTGGTTGAAGTTTCGTTCGGCATCATCGAAGCGGCGCAGACACGTATTCGTATATCCGAGACAATCAAGATATGAATTGTAGCTATGGGGAATCAGTCGACGCGCGTCCTCGAAGTGTTTCAACGCATCCTGCCATTTTCCCTGGCGTCGTAATGTGTAACCGATAGCTGCCGCGGCATCCCCGCTCGGTCGCAGACGCTCTGCCCTGTCGAAGTGTTCGAACGCCTTGTGGAACTCGCGTTGGGCGTAGGCAACGTATCCGAGTGCGAGATGGGTCTCCGGGAGATCCGGCGCGAGCGCTTCCGCCCGGTTTGCCGCCTCCGTCTCGAGCGCGAGCGCTCTCGGCCGGTCAAAACGCCAGTAGAGAACGAAGTTCGCCATCGCCAACCCCGCCCACGCCTCGGCGAATCGGGGGTCAAGTGAAACAACGTTCTCGAACAGCTGGACGGACAACTCCGCGTCGGCCAGGCCCCCAAACCTGTAGTAATAGTCGAACCCCCGCAAGTAGTCTTCGTACGCCGCGAGGTTCTCCGTGGGCCTCTTCTCGATCGCCCGGCGCTCGGGTTCCAAAAGCGCGACGTCCAACTGCGCCGCCACTCTCTCGGCGATATCCGACTGGACCCGGAACACCTCGGTCATGTTCTCATCATAGGTGTCCGCCCACACGTGTGTGTCATCGGAGACACGAATCAGCTGGGGAATCACACGGACGCGGCTCGTCGGGTCCGCCGGCCTTTCCCGCTGAACCGTGCCTTCGAGGATATAATCCACACCGAGTTCGATGCCGATCTGCCGGATCGGTTTCGTGGTCTTCTTGTATTGAATGGCGCTCTGACGCGAGATGACCCCGAGCCCGCTCACACTGGCCAGACGCGCGGTGATCGCGTCGGTCGTCCCGTTCGCAAAATACTCGTCCTCCGGAGCACCCAGGTTTTCAAAGGGCAGAACCACGATCATCTTGCGGGTGTCCGCGGCGCGTTGCTGTTGGGGCGGCGGAGCCGGATTGAACAAACGGGGGATGATTGCGATTGCAAGAGCGATAACGGCGACAACGCCGACCGCTGCCCCGGCGATCACGAGCTTTTTTCTTCCGCCATTCGTCTTGGCTTTTTGAGGAGTCGCGTGGCTCTGTGTCGCCGAACGAAGCGTCCGAAGATCCACCAGCATGTCCTCGACATGGGGGTAGCGCCCCGAAGAGTCCTTCGCGAGCGCCTTCCCGACAATCCGCTCCAGCTCCATCGGTACGTTGGTCCGGCGAGACGTCACCGGCTCGGGCTCATCATGGAGAATCGAATACACCACGGCGGGCTCGTAGTGTCCCTTGAAGGGTCTCTCGCCGACGATCATCTCGTAGAGCACCACACCCAGGGACCAGATGTCGCTCCGGCGATCGACGTCCTTCCCCGACGCCTGCTCCGGTGACATGTACGCGGCGGTGCCGAGCGTCGTATCTGTCTTCGTGATCTTCGCGTGCGTCCCTAACCGGGCGAGCCCAAAGTCCAGGATCTTCGCCTGGCCCCGGGAGGTCAGCATGATGTTCCCCGGTTTGATGTCCCGGTGAACGATCCCTTTCTCGTGGGCCTCGTGGAGCCCTTCTCCGATCTGGATCGTGAGAGAGAGGAGATCATCGATCGGGAGCGGCCC
>Ga0315288_10001613_pt1 | contig 29131 bp, 30 predicted proteins | sample YL17G11_20_MG_FD_203454 | JGI IMG/M metagenome (GOLD analysis project Ga0315288, IMG submission 203454) | Sediment microbial communities from Yellowstone Lake, YNP, Wyoming, USA - YL17G11_20 | ecosystem: Environmental > Aquatic > Freshwater > Lake > Sediment | place: USA: Wyoming | collected... | reverse complement strand
GAACAGAAAAAAGCCTGGATACCGGTTGACCCAACCTGGGGAAGAACCACGAACGGTGTTGATTATTTTTCGAAAACAGACTTAAATCATTTTGCCTTTGTCATTCATGGCGAAAATAGTGAATATCCTTACCCGGCCGGTTCTTATAAGCTTGAAGATTCTTTGGGCAAAGATGTTCAGGTCGGCTTTGGTGAATATTCAGAAACCATGGGGGCCAAAACTTCAGATTTAGAAGTCAATTTTGATTTACCGGAGGAAATCTTTTGGGGAAAGACAGAAAAAGGGAAAATTACTTTGAAAAATAATGGCCAAAATGCCCTTTACAATCTTGACCTTCAAGTTCAATCACAAGGTTTGGAATTGTTATCTTCTGAAAGCAAAAAGATTAAAATTCTACCTCCTTTAACCTCAATTGAAATCCCTTTAAGTTTTAAAACCAAAAACTTATTGGCTAAAAGTGAAGGCTTGGTTATGCTGACCATCAATGGCCAAGAATATAATCAAAAAATAAAAATCGGCTCTCTTTTATGGCAAATGATTATTCCTTCTTTAGGTTTTTTGCTGACTTTATCGACCCTTTTAATTCTTTTGAGGAAGAAACTTTGACAGCCTCTTGGAAATTATGTTAAAAAGAGTAAGAGGAGAAAATGAGTTTTCTTAAAAATTACCTGCGCCTATTTCTCATCAACTTTTTAGCCTTATGGCTCTTGGGCTGCTTCATGTTGGGGATTGAGTTCTTAAACGGCTATCAAACCATTGCCTTAACCGCCTTGGTTTTAACCGTTTTAAGCACCCTGGTTAAACCCCTTATTAAAATTCTTTTAATTCCGGTTAATCTTCTAACCTTGGGGGCTTTTCGCTGGCTGGTCAACGTGATTACTCTTTGGCTGGTGACTTTGATTGTCCCTCAATTTAAAATCGGCAGTTTTGTTTTCCAGGGATTGGATTGGAATGGTTTTATGATTCCTTCTTTTTTTATCGCTAAGTTTTGGGTTTTTGTTCTAGCTTCTTTCTTTATTAGCTTAGTTACTTCTTTTGTTCTTTGGCTTACGAAGTAATTTATGTTAAAATGAAAGCTATCAGATGAAAAACGTTCTCATCTTTGTTCAAATTTTTATTTCTATTCTTTTAATAACTCTCATTCTTTCACAGGCTAAAGGAGCTGGCTTGGGCAGTGCTTGGGGTGGCGGAAGTGAATTTTACACCACTCGAAGAGGCATGGAGAAAATAATTTTTACCGCCACGATTATTCTGGCTGCTTTGTTTCTTCTTTTGTCCATTGCCAACCTTTTACTTAAATAAAGGCAAAAAATGAAAAGATTCTTAAGAAGAATTCGTTTTTACACCAATCTCTCACGGGCTTTTTGGCGAAAAAGAAAAAATATTATCATCTTAGGTTTTATTGTAGGTATAGGCACCTTCTTTTTTATTTATAAAGTCTTTAACTTCCCCAGGGAAAACATCGAAAGGATTGGTTTGGTTGGCAAGTTTACGGTTCAAGAACTTCCTTATGAAATTCAAAGACTAGTCGGCGGTGGTCTCACAAAAATCAACCCTGATGGTTCGGTCGAGCCGGACATGGCTGAGTCCTGGGAGGTTAAAAACGATGGCAAGGAATATTGGTTTAAGATTAAAGACAACCTTTTTTGGCAGGATAAAAAACCATTAACGGCTTTTGATATTAATTTGAAATTCACTGACGTGGCCATCACAGTGATTGATAAAAAAACTATCAAGTTCCTTTTAAAAGAGCCTTTTTCTCCTTTTCCAACCATTTTAATCAAGCCTATTTTTAAAAAGGGCTTGGTGGGAACTGGAGAATACCGTTTTAAATCGATTAAAAAAAACGGGCAAATTGTGGAAAAAATTGTTTTGGTACCGGTTAAAAACAAAAACAAACCAAAAATGGTTTTTCGCTTTTATCCTACCGAGGTGGCGGCCAGAATTGGTTTTAAGCTAGGGGAAATTGATATCTTAAGAGAGATTGTCCGTCCGGAAGAACTCTTAAAGTGGAAAAATGTTGAAATCTCTCCACAGGTTAAATTTAATCGCTTTGTGGTCGTCTTTTTTAATACCAACGATCCCAAGCTGGGGGATAAATCCAACCGCCAGGCTTTGGCCTATGCCATTAAAAAAAGATGGAAACCAAGAGCCTTAAATTCTATTGACCCTTCTTCCTGGGCCTACAACCAGGATGTTAAACCCTACAATTATGATCAGGAAAATGCCAAAAAATTGTTAGAAAACACAACTAACGGGGAAAATAAGGAGTCCTTAAAGGAAATCGAGCTTTCAACCCTTTCTTCTTTATTACCGGTGGCTGAAGAAATTAAAAAAGACTGGGAAGCTTTAGGAATTACCACTAAGATCAGGGTTGTCAGTGCCCCTTCTGATGATTTTCAGGCTTTATTGGCCACTCAAGAAGTGCCACCTGATCCTGATCAGTATTTTTTCTGGCACTCAACCCAAGCTACCAATATTTCTAATTACAAAAGTCCAAAAATTGACAAACTCCTGGAGGACGGCCGGAAAGAACAAGATCAGGAGAAAAGAAAAAATATTTATCAAGATTTTCAGAAGTTTTTAGTTGAAGAAACACCAGTGGCTTTTCTTTTTCACCCCACCGTTTATACCATCTCCAAAAGGTAGAAATCACCTTTCAACTTTGTTATAATCTTTGATACGGGCCGAAGTGGCGGAATTGGTAGACGCGCACGGTTCAGGGCCGTGTCCTTTTAGGGTGTGGGTTCGAGTCCCACCTTCGGCACTGAACATTAAAAAAAGCACTCGTGGCGGAATTGGCATACGCGCAAGCTTGAGGAGCTTGGCCCTTTTTGGGCGTGGGAGTTCGAGTCTCCCCGAGTGCACCAAAAAAGGACGAGTAGCTCAGCTGGTTAGAGCGTCTCTCTTACACAGAGAAGGTCAGAGGTTCGACTCCTCTTTCGTCCACAAATATTAAAATATTTGCCGAGGTAGCCAAGGTGGTCACGGCGCGTGTCTGAAAAACATGAGATGACAGTTCGACTCTGTCCCTCGGCACACTACAAGCGGGTGTAGTTCAGTAGTAGAATGTCTCCTTGCCAAGGAGAAGGTCACGGGTGCGAATCCCGTCACCCGCTCCATTGCGAGATCGTCTAATGGTAGGACAGTGGCCTTTGAAGTCATCAATGATGGTTCGAATCCATCTCTCGCAGCAAAGAATTCTTCTTTATCCTATAACTTGACTTTTATCTCATTTTGTGCTATGATTTCCCTTACGAAAAACAGATTAAAAGCTATTTGTTTTTCAATTGTTCTTTAATAATTTGTGGAAATAATTTTCCTTTAATTAAGTGACTGACGCCTTGGGTATTATCCTTTAGTATCCAAAGCATCAGTCATTTAATAAATAAAAAGGGGTGAGAAATGAAAAAGCGACTTTTTTTCGTGTTGTCAATTTTATTATTAAGCTTACTTTTCTTAATTAGTTGTAGTCATCTTAGACCATATGCTCAAACGCAAATATTAACAATAGTGTATGGCTCTGGGGGTTCAGCAGGTGGATTAGGGGGGACTAACCTTGTCTATGATAATTTTTCAGACCTGAATACTTCATGGATTATCGATTTAAATGGAAAAGGAATTGAAGTATTTGCTGAAAATGGTGATTATTTTTTATACAGTAAGGGTAATGTAGTAGGTTATCAATTAAGGAATATTGAAACTGATTTGTTTATATCTAACGCAGGCTGGGCAGGCAAAATAGGAATTGATCTTAATGTTGAATACAAAGATATAAATTTAGAAAAGTTGAAAGCTGAAGGAAAAGTTTATTACAAATAATTCCACAAATTATATTCACTCAACTTTGAGCAGGTTCTAACTTTATGTTAGAAATGTCATAAGACAACCTGCTCAAATTTTTTGCCTAAATTCCCCGATAAAAGGTCGTAACATAGTTGATTGTCTTTTGATAAACTTCCCTCGGATAAGGTATAATATTAAACCAGTTGGTGGTTCTGAAATCGTTTATTACACCCAGCCAATTATGATTAAAAATAAAAAAGCTTTAGTTTGTGGAGCCGGAGGTTTTGTTGGTTCCTATCTTGTCAAAAGACTTAAAAAAGAAGGTTATTGGGTTCGAGGGGTTGATTTAAAAAAACCGGTATATTCCAAAACAGCTACTGATGAATTTTTTCTTCTTGATCTCCGTGAAAGAAAAAACTGCCAAAAAGCTCTAAAGGTTCAAAAAGGATTTGACGAGGTTTATCAATTAGCCGCTGATAGAGGTGGTGTAGGTTATATGAAGCCGGCAGAATGTGAGATGATGGAAAATAATGCCTTGATAAATATTTACATGATTTCCGAGGCGGTCAAGCTTAAAAAGAAGCCGAAATATTTCTTTTCCTCATCTGTTTGCATTTACAAAGACATGTCACTGGGAGCCAAAAAAATTACCGAAGAAGAAGCCTATCCTGCTTTCCCCGATAATGAATACGGTTGGGAAAAACTTTACAGCGAAAGAATGCTGAGCGCTTTTGGCAGAAAATATGACATGCCGGTCAGAATTGCCAGATTTCACACCACCTATGGACCGGAAGCCAATTGGGAAGGCGGAAGAGAAAAAGCGGCTGACGCCATTTGCCGTAAAGTAGCCTTGGCCAAAGACGGCGGGATTATTGAGGTTTGGGGCAACGGCAAAGCCGTGAGGGTTTTTACTTTTATTGACGATCTTATTAGAGGAATAAGGGCTTTAATAAAATCAGGCATTAGCCAGCCAACAAATATCGGCAGTGACGAATATGTCACCGTCGATGATTTAGCCAAAACTATTATTAATATCTCCGGGAAAAAATCAATCAAAATAAAACATGTGACTGGCCCGGTTGGCGTCAGTTCAAGAAATTTTAGCAGTAAAAGAATTTATACCACCGGTTGGAGGCCGAAATACTCTTTGAAAAAAGGAATTGCCATTCATTATCCCTGGGTAAAAGCTCAGGTTGAGAAAAAATACGGCAAACATTGTTAAATTCCTAGAAAAAAGTTATACTAACAAACGAGGAGAAATGCTCGGCAAACGGGCATTTTTTTATGAATGGAAATTCGTAACATCGCCATCATCGCTCATGTCGACCACGGCAAAACAACGCTCGTGGATGCTTTGCTGCGCCAATCAAAAACCCATCTTAACAAAGAAATCATCGATACCACTTGTATTATGGACAGCAATGAATTGGAAAAAGAGCGGGGGATTACCATTTTTTCGAAAAATGCTTCGGTTGTCTGGCACAACGTTAAGATAAACATCATTGATACTCCCGGCCATGCCGACTTTAGCGGCGAGGTGGAAAGGGTTTTAAAAATGGCCGATGGTTCGCTTTTATTGGTTGATGCCCAGGAAGGCCCGATGCCCCAAACCCGTTTTGTTTTAAAAAAAGCCCTTGAGCTAAAACACCGGATTATTGTGGTTATCAATAAAATTGACAAACCAAATGCCAATATTATTGAAGCTTTAAACAGGACTTTTGACCTTTTTATTGATTTGGGGGCTGATGAGCAAACGACTGACTTTCCCATTATTTATGCTTCTTCCAAACTGGGGAAAACCGGCCTGTCGCCTGATTTAAGCCAAATGAAAAACAGCTCGTCTTTATTTGAAACCATTGTTAAATATATTCCCCAGCCTAGTGGCAATGCTGATTTGCCCCTGCAGATGCTGGTGACCTCCATTAATTATGATAATTTTAAAGGCCGGATTGCCCGTGGCCGGATTGCCAACGGCAAAGTCAAAGCCGGGCAGGAAGTGATGCATATTAATCGAGAAGGATTAATGAAAAAGTACCGTCTGACTTCTTTAGTTACTTTTGAGGGTTTGGAACAAAAAGAAGTCAAAGAGGCCGAAGCCGGAGAAATTATTGCTCTTGCCGGTATCCCAGAAATTATGATCGGGGAAACAATTGCCGATGTCAATCAGCCAAAAGCCCTGCCTCTGCTTAAAATTGAAGAACCAACTGTTAAGATGACTTTTAATGTCAATACTTCTCCCTTTGCCGGCAAGGAAGGTCAATTTACCACCTCCAGACAAATTAAAGAAAGACTTTATAAAGAGCTGGATAATGATGTTGCCTTAAAAGTTGAGGATAATCCAGATGGCGGTTGGGTTGTTTCCGGACGAGGGGAATTACATTTGGCCATCTTGATTGAACGTTTGCGTCGTGAAGGCTATGAGTTTCAGGTTTCCCAGCCCCAGGTTATTGTTAAAGAAATTGACGGCCAGAAAATGATTCCTTATGAAGAAGTTTTTATTGAAGTTCCGGAAAAAGACTCAGGCATTGTTATCCAAAAGCTGGGCAGTCGCTATGGTTTGATGAAAAAAATGTCTCTTGAGCAGGGGATTGTTCATCTGGAATTTATTATTCCTACCCAGGGGTTATTTGGCTACCGCCAGGAATTTATGACTGATACTCATGGACTAGGAGTGATGAATACCTTATTCCATCAATATTTACCGGCTAAGGGAGAATGGAAAAAGCGTGAACGCGGCTCGCTGATTGCCTGTGAAACGGGAACAACCAGACTATATGGCTTGACTAATGTCCAAGAAAGAGGAGAACTATTTGTCGACCCGGGGGTTAATGTTTACAAAGGCCAGGTTGTTGGCCAAAATGCCAGAAGTGAGGATCTTTGGGTTAATGTCTGTAAGGAAAAACAATTGTCAAACATGCGTTCTAAGGGTGACGGCTCGATGGAGCATTTTAATGTTCCTCGGGCAATGAGTTTAGACGACACTTTGGAATATATTGATAAAACAGAATTAGTTGAAGCCACTCCCAAATCAATCCGTATCAGAAAAATCATTCTTGATGAAATTGAGGAAAGACGAAGAAAAAAAGGTTTAAATAAATAAATTCTTGACAAAAATTAAAGAATTAAATATGATAGAAGCTAGCACATTTAAAATTCTTTATTTTTTAAATAAATTTTAAATTTATAATTTGAAGTTCACTTTACAGATTTGCCTGTGAGTTTTTATAAGATGATGTTATAAAACATAAGAGCTTCAAAACAATAAATCATGGGGGCTCGGACAAAAGTAACTATATCTAGGCTAGAATCGTTTAGTCTAGGTCGCGTTCAGTAGTTGCTTTTAATTTTGTCCCCCACCGAATCAAGACATTTGTCTTTCTTTTAAAAATATTGTCAACCAACAAGAAAGGATGAAGCCTATGTGGGTACTTAATTCTCTAAAGAGAAGTAAAAAGTAAAAGCGCTGTAGATGAACAAAATTTAAGAAAGAGGACAAATCGTCGATAAGCTTGGGGATGAGGCATTCGTCTAAACGTATTCACGAATGAAAGAATACAGTCTTAAGAATAGAATGAAGTTCACATTTTAGGTGTATAAACGCATATTTGTGAACCTAGTTACGCTTTTTAAATAACTAGTCCTCTTCATCCCATTACAAACATCCTAAGATATCCCAAAAAGATAATCTTAAAAATGGTTAACATAAAAAAGTTACCATTGGATGTTTTTGCCGAGTGGGTGAGAAGAAGATAGGAAAAACAATTTTGTTAATGATTTCTTAATTATTAACACTATATAATAAAAACTCATTTCTTTTTTCCCACCCACTCTCCGTTCTCATTAAAGTCGGTTAAAAGCCGGCTTTTTTGATGGCTAAAATTTTGCTATAATATGAATATCAGCCGAGGTGGCGGAATTGGTAGACGCGAAAGACTTAAAATCTTTTGATAGCTAACTATCGTGCGGGTTCGAGTCCCGCCCTCGGCACACGTTTACACTGAATGAAATGAGACGGGGTGTAGCTCAGTTGGTAGAGCGCGCGGTTTGGGACCGTGAGGTCGTGAGTTCGAGTCTCGCCACCCCGACAGAAGAAGAATAGGCAAGTTTACTATTTTTTATATGTTTTAAAGCTAATGGTCGCTTCTGGGTCAATTGACTGCAAGAGCTCGAGAACTTTGGTCCTAATATCGCTCGCCTGAACAACCCCATCCAGGGCTGCGCCTTGAACCCAAGTTTCAACTTGAATGGCAATGCTTTCTGCTTCTTCAGGAGATACTCCAGATTTAACAACACTACCACTTATCTTATTGCGGTCAAAATCTTCCAATCGCCCATCTTTTTTCTCCACTTTGATTGGCATTCTCTTATCACCTCCTTTCCTCTTTCTTATCTTACCAGATTTTGAAAAATTTTTCGCCTGGGCCGAGTTTGCCAAAATAAACAAAACGATAGCAAAGACTTTGTTTTCATTTATGGGAACTGGAAGTAAGAAGTTCTATTCGATACAACAATCAACAACTTTCTTTACCAAGTCTTGAAGTTTTCCCAAAAGACCGGTTTTTTTCTTATCTTCAATATCAAGTTGATTTTCACCAATCTTTTTGACATTACCGATATCAATAACTTTTAAATTTAAACCCCAGAAAAGAGAATAAAGCTCATAAGCCTTGGCATAAAAATCATAGGCTTCTTTTTTCTTGTCTTGTTTATCATATTTTGTCCCAACCTCAATCAATCTCATCGAGGCCGCCAATAAATGTTTGGATAAACACCAAACCTCACCCTCTGGCTCCTTGACAATCTTTTTCATTAGTTCGCCTCTGATTTGTCTGGCTTTTTGGAGCAGGTCAAAGTATTCGGGTTTGTTGGTTTTGGCCCCGGTAAAATAGAAATGTTCCTCAATAGAAACCAGATTCATAATGGCAATTGACAAATCTTCGTCTGAAGACAAATCAACTTTTTTTTCAGAGGCTTTTTTAATTAGTTTTTCGATTTCGTCTTTTTGATTCATTTTGAGTCTTACGAGAAACAAGGTTCTGCCGAAGGCAGGTTCTTATGTTTACTTACAAACACCAAAATATAAAATAAAACTAGCGATTACTAAAAAGATAACAGGAATGACAACCTTTTGAAAGGGGAAAAAGACTTTGTTTTGATTTTTCTTTTTTAGCCAAAGGTGGGAGGCATAAGAAATCAGGAAAACCACCGAACCAATGATGATGCCCCAAACAATTTTGTCTAAACCCCAGATATGATTGCAGGAAGCACCGACCACCTTGCCCCAATACAATGGTCCGATGGTTAAAAAATAATATAAAAAGACAACGGCAAGCCTTAAAGGGTTGTTTTTGAGATTTTTCTTGTTCAGCCAAAGAATGGTCATCCCAATTAAGGAAACGAGCAAACCGCCAATCCAGACCCCTGAAACCAAATCATCGACACCCAAAAAGCGGGATAAACCCAAACCAGCGCCGACAGCAATCGTGCAAACAGGACACATATTAGATATTTTAACATTTTTTTGTTAAAATTACTCAATGTTGCGGGATTAGTTGATCGGCTTAACGTCAGCTTTCCAAGCTGAAAAGATGGGTTCGACTCCCATATCCCGCTCCGAGCGCCTGTAGCTCAATGGATAGAGCAGGAGTGTTCTAAACTCAAGGTTGGGGGTTCGACTCCCTCCAGGCGCGCAAAAGGCTTTTTACTAATAAAATATCCCATAATATTGACTTTTAGCTTCTTTAGTGATATATTCTTCCCACTGGTAAATTCTAGTTTTCTTTAGCGAAAATTACGCATTTGCTTTTTAATATAATTCGACTTTTAGAACATTAACTTATAAAAAGGGGTGATTCAAATGAAGCAGTGGATATTAAAAGCTTGCTTATTACTAATGGTGCTTTTATTTCTATTTGCAACAGTATCTTGCGCTACTAATAATTCTGCTAACGCAGAAAAGTCAGCAACAAAGCAAAATTCAGAAGAACAAATCAAAGAGGACCCGCTCGGCAAACTTGGTGAAAGAAGCAATGGGTGGATAATTCTGCTAGACCATGAAGGCAACTATCTTTTTAAAAGTCGTGCAGTCTCATTTTCTGAAAGCGCTGATGGTGCTGGTCCTGAATATGTCGAATGGTATGATTTGGAAGGCAATTTTTATCAATGGAATGGTACTTATATCTATTCTAGTAAAAATATAAACTATGGTACCAATATGAGCCTTCCTCGTTTAAATTAAGAACGATGTTAAGTTCAAACTGGCAGGTTTATGTAAAAAAACATGAACCTGCCTTTTTTCTTGTCTAAATTTAAAGATAATTAACTGGGATATACTGCGCAAGCTTTTCGTAAATAGCCATCCATTCAGATATAATAGTGTTTGAAGCACCAATTTTCAGGTGCGCCAAATTATTTTCTCTTGACTTCTACTATAGGTTATAGTAAAATTCTTCTGCTTATGTCTATTGTCCAAGAAACCGTCATTTTTCAATCAGGCTCGCCCGACCAGGGCTATGTTTTGGTTTCCGAACCGCTTAAAAAGAAATTCCCCAAAAAAATCATTCCCCTCTTGTTCATTATTCCCGTGGTGGTTATTCTTTGGCTCAGCTCCCCGATGATTATCGGGGAGCTCCGCTATCGTTTTATTGCCCAAAAACAGCCGGAAGTCGTCAGAAGCAAATTTAGCTATGTTTTATCGCCTGATGATAACGAGATGGAGTTGATTGTTCCCAAAATTGCCGTTCGTACTAAAGTTCTGGCCAATATTGATCCTAACAAGGAAAATGAATACGATAAAATTTTGAGTAACAAGGCGGCTCATGCTCTTGGCTCCAGCTTTCCCGGAGAAAAAGGCCTGATTTATCTTTTTGGCCATTCGACCAACTCAATTTTCAACAAAGATTTTTTTAACCCTGTTTTTTACTCGGTTAAAAACTTGGAAGCTGGCGACCAAATTGCCCTTCTTTACAAAGGTAAACTCTATGTTTATAAAGTGAGTGAAAAAATGGTGGTCAATGCTGATGATTTTACGGCTGTCAAAGCTGGCAAGGATGAGGAAAAACTGGTCTTACAAACCTGCTGGCCTCCCGGAACAAGCTGGAAAAGGCTTTTAATCATTGCCAGACCTATAACTTGACAAATAAAGATTGATACTGTATAGTATTCAAATACCTGCCTTTTAAAGTAGGTTTTTAAATGGATAAAGGATTTAAAAAAATGAAAAATAAAATTTTATTGATAAGCTTAATGACCGCTTTGATAACTATTTTTAGTTCTAAAGCGGCTTTCGCCCGTTGTGTTGAACAATACGGTGGTGGTGAAACCTGTTATGAGGGTGAATTAAGGCTGGATAAAGTCGTCAAGAATCCTTCTTCAGGAACTTATACTGATAATCTTTATGCTTCCGACCCCAATTTTTCGGCTGACCAGGAAATCTGGTTCCGGCTAACTGTTAAGAACACCGGCGAAGATGATTTGAATAATATTGAAGTCAAAGATAAATTTCCCAACTATGTGCTTTTTGTTTCCGGTCCTGGCAGCTGGAATGATACCGATAAAGTCTTAACCTGGACTATCGACCATCTTTCGCCCAATGAATCTAAAGATTACGAGATTAAAGGAAGAATTGTCGGCGAATCTAGTTTACCTAACGATTCAGGCACTTATTGTGTCACCAACTACGGCGAAGCCAAAAAAGACAATAAAATCGCCAGTGATACTTCTTACTTTTGTATCGGTAAAAAAGTCTTAGGAATGACGACCATGCCTAAAACCGGCGCCAATCTTATTTTGACAATTATTCTTTTAATTCTAGCTACAAATTTTACTTTCATTTTATTCAAAACTCAAAAGTTCTCTTCAAAAAGATCAAAATAAAAGCTTGGGAGAAGCTTTTGATCTTGCGAAGATTTTGTTAGCTCTTTAACAGAAAAAGAAATAGGGGAATTGTTTCTTTTCTTAAAAAAATTTATTTTAAGGGAGTGATTATTATGGCAAAGATTAGTGAAAAAGAGAAAAGAGAAAAAATCAGCTGGAGCGAAAGGGTAAAAGGATTCAAGGAAGATCCAGACGAGAAGAAAAAAAGAGAAGAAGAGAAAAAAAGAAAGCGGGAAGAATTTGAAGATAAGGCATGGGAAGTTGTTAAGTCAATCGTAATAGTAATACTTATTTTCGCACTTTTCTTCACGATGTTTAGTACTTTTTATTTAAGCAAAAGGGTTTCTTCTTTAACTGAAAATATGAGTCTGGCAAGTGAAAATATAGGTCTGCTAGCTAAAGCACAAGGAATCATAATTGATAAAGTGAAAGCTCTTGAGTCTAATCAGAGTAATACACAAATAGCAGATACCAGCAACGCCCAAGCGACTACAAAAACCAATACAGTAAAGAAGCCCTCTGTTATAGAACTGGGCTTTAATCCAGATCCAAATTTGATTGATATTAGCAAAGAGGTTAATCTTCCTGAGATACCAAAAGATTCTATCATCTTTAAGGATTATCGAATATTCTGTGATGTTCCAGGAGTTTGGGGAAAGGCAAGAGCTGGCTTTAACGACGGGTTTAATGATGAGTTCAGCAGTTCCGATCGACTAAGAAATGTTCAAATTCCGACATGGAAATGGCTTGCTTTCACGGGCGAAGAAGGATGGTGGCCAGGTGTTGGTAGTCTAAAAGATCCTGATGGTGGAGAGATTTTACTTGTGGTCATTAATTGTTGGCGAGAACCGGGGGAATTCCTCCTTGCGTACTTGCTACATGGTTTTTGGGCCTTCGGTGAAGTTTGGGATATGAGTGACATGCTTAATAACGGTAATAATACCGCTCCTGAATACGGACAGTATACGCTCGAGACAATGGCAACCATAAGAAACCATTATATCAACCAAGAAGGTTCCACTGAACCGAATCCCGAATTTAGGGGCCACACAGGAAGGGCCAGTCAGGCTAAAACAATCACCTGGGCTTGTGTCCTAAGGTGGTATGACGGTTCATTCAGGCTCGTTGGCAGTGGTCAATGGGTAAGAGAACAATAAGTTTCCCCTAGTAGGAAAAGAAGACTCTATGTGAAATCTGTTTCACAAAATTAGTTTTCTTTTCTGAAATTTCTGTTAAACCGGTGTGGAGTTTTTAAAAAAGTTATCTCCCAAATCATTCATGATTTGAACTTTTTTGAAAACTCCCACCTAAATACACTTTCTGTTAAAATAATTCCAATGCTATCTTTCATCAAAAAAAACATCTTTGTTATTCTTTTAGTTATCATTACTCTTGCCATTTGTGGCTTAAATTATACTCCCGGAACCTGGCTTTCTGGCTGGGATACCCTTCATCCGGAATTCAATTTTTCCTTAAATTTTCAAAGGCTTTTTAATGGCGTCTGGCGGCCTGAACAGGGCTTGGGAGCTGTCGCCGGCCATTCACATATGGCTGATTTGCCTCGTGTGGCTCTTCTTTATCTTTTTCATTTTATTTTACCCTTGTCTTTTCTTAGATATTCCTACATCTTTTTATGCCTCATTCTCGGCCCCTTAGGTATTTATTTCTTTTTAGAAAAAATCGTCTTTTCTAGATTAAAAGAAAAGCAGGTCTTTGCCTTTTTAGGCGCTCTTTTTTACCTTTTCAATTTAGGCACCGTTCAACATTTTTTTGTGCCTTTTGAGATGTTCGCTACTCAATATGCCGCTTTGGGATGGCTTTTTCTTTTAGCCACCCAATATTTAGAAAAACCGCAGAAAAAAACTCTCATTTACTTTTCCTTAGTTACTTTTCTAGCCACCCCCCAGGCCTACGCTGCCACCTTATGGTATGTTTATTTAGCTTTGATACTTACTTATCTTTTCACCTGGCTAATTATTAATCACTTTAAAAATTTCAGACAGGTTCTCATTCTTGTTTCCGCCAGTCTGATTATCAATTCTTTTTGGCTTTTGCCCAATCTTTATTATGTTTTCCAACACAGTGGAGAAGTCCTTCAGGCTAAAATCAATCAGCTTTTTTCCGAAGAAGCCTTTCTGCATAACGCCGAATATGGCAACCTTCAAAACGCCGCCTTGTTAAAAAACCACCTTTTTTCCTGGACCCAATTTAATTTTCATACCGGCAATTTTGATTTACTCCTAAAAAGCTGGGTTAATTATCTTTACCATCCTTTCGTCTCCGGTCTGGGATATCTCTTTTTCTTTCTTATTATTTTCGGCCTGGTTATTTCTTTGATTAAAAAAGAAAAAATCCTTTGGCCAATAATCCCGGTTTTTCTTTTGGCTTTTATTTTTTTAATCAGCGCCACTTGGCCTTTCAATTACCTTTTTGGCTTTTTGAGAAAATTTTCACTCTTTAAAGAGGCCCTGCGGTTCCCATTCACCAAATTTTCCTTGATCTTGATGTTTGCCGATGCGGTCTTTTTTGCCTGGGGATTACACCGGTTTTATCAATTTACCAACAAATTTTTTAAGAAAAAAATTATCTTTCTTTGGTCTTTTATTTCGCTTATTGCCTTATCACTTATTATCTTCGCCTGGCCGATGTTTAAAGGCCAGCTTATTGACCAGCGCCTGAAAGTTAAAATTCCTAAAGAATATTTTCAGGCTTTTGATTGGTTCCAAAAACAAGATGAGGGAAGAATTTTGCAGCTGCCGATGCCGACTCTTTGGGGCTGGGAATACCTTGATTGGTCCGACCAAGGCTCAAAACAGGGCTTTCAAGGCGCCGGTTTTGCCTGGTTTGGCTTAAAACAGTCCTTCTTAACCAGGGATTTTGACCGCTGGAGCCTGAAAAACGAAAAAGCCTATCAGGAATTGTCTTATGCCCTTTACAGCCGGGATGTGATGTTTTTGGAAAATCTTTTGGCAAAATATCAAATCCGCTGGCTTTGGTTAGACAAGACCATGATTTCTCCAGAACAAAAAAACAATGTTTTGTTTTTTGAGGAAATAGAAAAATTATTGTCTGCCTCGGCAAAAATCAAGCTGGCCAAAGAGTTAAATTTTCTTAGAATCTACCACTTTGATACAGCGATGTATAAAGACAAAATGTACATTGATTTAATTGATTATGAAAATCCACCAGAAGATTTGAAACAAAAAGCCATTGAAAAAGAGAATGCTTATGGAAAAATAGAACTGGCTAATTTCTCCGAAAAACCAAGCAAAATTTATGACTTTAATTTTAAAAATTTAGATTTGAAACCAAGCCTTTGTGGCCCGTCTTTGGAAAGCCAGACTTTCGGCCTGAATATCAACGGCGAAAAAAGCTTGACCTTAAAATCGCAAAACGCCGCGGCCTGTGTCAAAATCCCTTTGGAAAAAATCATTAAGCAGAGGCCTGTTGGTGATTTTCTTTTACAGGCAAGTTTTGAGTCTGAAAACAAAAAACCGTTTCTCTGTTTAGCTAAATTCGAAACAGGGGACTGTCTGGCCGGAAAAAAAGAAAACTATAATTACTTTTATCAATTTCCCGCCAATCGCGAACTTAAAAACTACGAAATAAGAATCATTTTGAATCAAAACGGCGAAAGTTTGTTTAAAAATCTTCAGTTTAAAGTTTATGCAGCCAAAAAGAAGCTTCAGCCGGAAATCGTGGACAACCTCGACCTTGCGGGCAAAAACACCGAATATGTTTCTTTACGTGAAGAAAAACGCGATACTTTTGCTTTCCCGGAACTATCCCACAATCAAAGCTATGCCTTAATGATGGAAGCGAAAAATATAACCGGCCTGCCTTTAAGGGTCTGTTTAACCAACTATACTTCAAGGCACTGTGATTTATACGCCAATCTGAAAAACGGACGGAATATTTTCTTTATTCCGGTTAGCGACAAAGGCGGCCGCGGCTATGATGTCAATCTGAGTAATTATGCCATCGGCCATATTCCCTCAACCAACTCACTAACCTCGATTAAAATTATTCCGTTGGATTATGAATTTATTAAATGGGAGGAAGCGGATAAAAAAATTATTACCAATAATCAGTCTTACGAAAAAAATTGGCGGGCTTTTGAATATCAGGGCGGATTAAAAATAAAATCATTTGGGGAGCCGGTAATGGTTAACGGCTGGGAAAACGGCTGGCTGCTAAAAGAAGAGACAAAAGGTCAGATTGTTTTCTTTTTTCTACCCCAACTGCTTGAATATTTTGGCTTCTTTTTAATCCTCGTTTTGATTGTTTTGCTTACTGCTTTTTGATAAAATTAGATTTATTATGGTGGCCATAGCTCAACGGTAGAGCGCCTCCCTGTGGAGGAGGATGTTGCGGGTTCGATTCCCGTTGGTCACCCCAAAAAAATCTTCCGAAGTAAAATTCTTATACGAAATAAAGTCCTTATATTTTGGCAATGCTGATACTAATAATTTTCACCGGCTGATTATTAATCATCACTTTATCGCCAGTTTTTTTACCCATCAAAGCCTGACCAATCGGAGTTTCGTAAGAAATCCAGTCAGGGAAAAGACGGGCATCATTTTTGCCAACTAACGTGAGAGTTTTTTGGGTTTTATCGTTTTCATAAAGAACGCTGACCTGATGACCGAAACAAACAAAATCAGTATGGTCAGGAGGGTTTTGAACAACCGCTTTTTTCAGATCCGTCATAATTTCTTCAATTTGGCAGTAGATAAATCTGGCTTTTTCAGTCAGAAAGATGTAGGCAGAGTTTTCCTTTAAATCGCCTCCAGCCGCAGCCTGGCCGCGCTTTTTACCGACTTTCGAAAGTTCCTGACGCAGTTTTTCTAAATTTTCTTCTAACTTTTGTTTGCCGATTTTAGTAATCATAGAAGTTTTGATTTTAACAGGTTTTAGCCCTCTCTTCAATGAGAATACCGATTAAATTATCCTTATTAATAAACAAAGATCATGGATAGAATCATAAGAGAAGAAGGTCTTAAATTCAATCGACTTAAAGATTAGTCGTTTGGAAGACAAAAAAAGCTACCAATCCAGGTATATTCTTTAATCTTTTTCGCCTGATTGATAAAAGCCGATGCCGTACCACCATCAAGATTAACCGAGGTTTTGAATTCCTCTTTTAACTCTTCCCCGATTTTTTTAACGACCGCTGGCAAATCTGTCAAAGAGGGGCCGATGGCCAATGAATCACTGTCAGTGATAACCAAAAAAATCAATTCGTCTTTTTGATTAAGAGCTGCCACCATTCTTCTGGCTTGTTCGTCTCTGGCCAGCCTGAATCGAACCGGCTGATTTTGAAAAATTAAAAGCGGTCCAGTTTGCAAACCCCAAACAACCGGACCCTGCGGTCCAACATCGTCAATGATGATTTTCCCTTGCTTGTCTTGAAAGAAAAAGCCGTTCAGCAAAGCGCTTTTGATTTCTTTTTTGAAAAGGCTTCTTTGGGTAAAAAACCAACCCAAGGGTTGGTCTTGCTGGTCATAAAAACCGCCGTTGATTAAAAAACGGCAATTGTTATCTTTAAATAATTCTGTGGAGGCAAGCTTTTTCTCGAAATTAGGCAGTAAAATTAATTTTTCCGGCTGGCCAATTTTCTGCTCCAAGAAAAGAAACTTCTGTTCTTGAAAGACAACTTTCCTCATCCCTTTTTCAGGCTCATCAACCTTAATTTCGATTTTCTTTTCGGTTGGCATTGATGGGGGAGTTTTTTTTAAAAAAACCCAAAAAGAAGAAAAAACCAAAAGCAAAAAAACAAGGAAAAGGAAAAAACGTTTCATAGATTGATTATATCTGTATTTTAAGCAAAAAAAGAGACCCTTGTTAAGTCTGTTAAAAAAACTTTAACAAGGGTCTATATCATAAATAGTCATCTGATTAGGAATCATTAAAAATAAAGGTGAATTTTTCCGCATTTGGAAAATCTAATTTATTTCATTCCTCTTTCTTGTTAGCAATTTTATTACTAATTTGTGGGGGATTCTTCGTGCCAAAGGCATTTTTTAGCATCCAGTTAATTTCACCCACCAGGTTTTCTTCCCAAGGATAATTTTCCAAAAGCCATATTTTTTTGCGGCTTTGAGACCAAAAATGCTGGGGGTGGTAAAGTTCCACGTTGACAAAATAAGGTGTTATTCCGACTTTTAGGTCTTTAAAAAGATTTATTCTCCCCTTATTCCTTCCGCTATCATTGTCTTCCAGAGACCAGTCAGCAATTTTTAATAATTCTCCATCTTTTTCATTACTGCGAGCAAAAACGATTTTAGAGTTATTCAACTTTGCTTTGCTTAAATGATGCAGTTGACTTAGAATATGGTTCAATTTCTTTTCAAGATCATATTTTCTAAGACCATGCTTCTTCACCATTGCCTCTACTTCACTCTTAACCATCTTTTTTATGGTTTTGCCAACTTTTTTCATTGCCTCTCACTTACCTTTCTTTTTCTCTTTTTTTATTAATTTTTTTCTTTTCTTTAAATAATTTTTTCTACTTGCTGTCAGAAACATTTTTTGGTCCATTATTCTCATCAACTATCTTTTTATCGCAAAGCCAACCGAATAAAAAGGCAACTATGATAATTACGAAAAAGACAATTAAAACAACTCCTGCTGGACTTAATTTAAATAACCATTCCATTTCTTCCCCCTTTCTCTTAGTTTTCATTTCTCTTAAAAAAATTTGCTAATTCTTTTTTTAAATTTTCAGCTGTTTTCCTCATCTCTCTATATTTGATTTCTAGAAAGACTGATTCTTGTTTGCTTTTTTTGTTTTCAATAGCAATAAATTTTGGACCATTAGCTCGAGATTTACCGCCAAAATACATTTTGACTCTACCAAGATCTCCGATGGAAAAAATCCATACAGAAACGGCTTTATCAAAGATAACTTGGTAGGTTTTTATCTCGCTTAGCTTCTGGTCGATAAGACTGAAAATTACCCGATTAACCATTTTAATCAGAGCATGACTGGCTTTTCCCAATTTGTGCCTCCTTGGATTATGATTTTAAAGAACTATCTTAACGATAGGGGAAAAGTATAGCATAAAAATCTTTATAAATCAAGTTATAGGATAAACCTTTATTTTTCGCTCAAGGCAAAAAAATAACCGCCTAATCAGTTCTAACAATTTCTTGTTAAAACCTTTCAGCGGTTTAGAACATTAAAAGTAATAAATCAGTATTCCTCGGTTACAGTATTAATTTTTTCTCTTATCTCCACATGAGGAGTAAGAACCGCAAAGAATTGATTTATCTCTCTTTTTATTCCTGTCAGTTCCTCTGCTTTTATTTCACCCCTTTTGATTTTCTCCATAAGAGCCTTTTCATTAATCTTGGCCGTAGGTTTACTCAGAGAATACCCCTGACTTTTAAGAATAGTTATGGCTTCTTCCATGTTTTCTTTTGGGATAATTTCTCCGGAAATAATCAAGTTCTTATAGCCTAATTTAACTAAAGATTTCTTAAGTAAATCTTCGTTATGAATTATCCACTTCTGCGGATCATCATAATATTTAACAATATCCCCATGATTAAGATTTAAGGTTTTCCCCTCAAGTAAACTCAATAATTGCTGAAAATTAAGAATTCCAAGACGAATGACTTTCGCACGGTCTTTTTCAATCTCTTCCAATAATTCTGGGGGTGTTCTTTCTTCTCTCTTTTTTTCCCACTTTCCAATAAAATGGTTTATCCGTTCATCACAAATGGCGTCGATTCTGTTTTTTTTAGCAGAATTTCTTTCAAGCTTGGAAACAACAACCCAAAATAGTCTTTTAATACTATTTTTATCCATGCTCTTATTTCCCTTTTCCATTTCTCTCATCTCCTTTAATTAAATTTTTTATAAAAATCTCTGTGTTGTCTCTCATTTCCGATTTTTGTCTATTAAGAATAAGAAAAGTAGATAGCCAGTATAAAAGACAAGAACGCAAACAGCCAAGATATAGGTAGACATCATTTCAATCACCATCCATAAGTAAATTTTTAATGTTCAGGCTCAAATCATAGCAAAAGAGGGGATTAAAGTCAAAAAGAGAGGAGCCGGCGGCCAGGGAAGAGTTAAGAATTTAAAAAAGAATTTTGCGAGAAAAATTCAAATTCTTAACTCAACTAGAATTGGCTTTGGCTCCTCTTTGCACTTTAAGACTTGTTTTCATTTCTTTTTCCTTTTTTTATCTTACAAAAGATTACTACCGCGGCTAACAAGATTGCAAAGAATCCGAAAAAAATACCTATAATGATTGAACCTTGATAGATTAAAGGACCACAGATAACCGCAGAAACAAAGGCGAAAAAAATTAAAATCCCATAAATAAGATTGTCACTCAACATCTTCATCACTCCTTTAAATAAAATAAAAATCTTTAAAGTGCTTTAATATATAATCGAAGGTAAGAGATAAGGCAGATACAGATATTTCTAAGATTTTACCAGGACAGTTTATAGCTTTCAAAGACCGGTTTCAGATTTTTTCGGATTTCTTCTCTTCCTATTCCCAGTTGAGACTGGAGAGATGAAAACGCAGTATCATTAGTTATAATTACTCCCATATCCTTTGGCTTAATCTTATAAAAACATTTTTTATGTTTCTGATTATAATCAATGACAATATAGGCTAACTCACAACCATGTGTAGTCATCAGGCAAGCCCTATTGTTTTCTACTTCAAAGCTTATCATACTGCTTTGGCGAAACAATTCGACCAGCTTATCTTGGTAAAGCGATAAGGCCAGTTTCATTTCGCCTTTTTTCAAAAATAATTCCTTCCTTATTATTTCTTGTATTCTTCCTTTTTTGCTTTTTTTATTTTTGTTGCCAGTATGATTCTGCTGTGTATCTCTTTTTGAATTAAAGCGCTGGTACATTAGATTTCCCCTCTCTGTCATTTTTTTGAATTTATGCCTTCTCTTACCTTCTTATAAAATTTTCAATGAACTGAACAAACTAAGCAAAATTATATCACAATGTTTGAAATTGTCAAGCTATAGGATACTAGGTCTTTTTCCCAAAAAGCTGTTTATCTATCTCTTGCCTATCAGCCTCATCAAGCAAACGAATGCTTTCATTTTTTAATCTTTCCAATATTTCCTTGACAACTTTTTTAGATTCTTCAAAAATTCTAAGCACAGTTTGGGGGTCATCATCAGCGGCCAGGCGGTTGATGGAAATCTCACTGCATTCTTGGCACTGATGAATCACCATCAGTTCACCCTGGCGAGGTTTTTTGTATTTATCAAAACCTTCCTTTTTAAAAGTCAGACCAATTGGTTCCATTAAGCCACGGCAAAAAGCCTGGCGGTCACCGAATTTTTTTTCATCGACATGTCTGGACCAAAAGCAATGGGGACAGTGATTTCTGAAGTGAGTCCCGATAAACTTGCTGCAGTCAACCCATTGACGGCAGTGGGCACATTCAAAACCTTTATCTTTCTTAAAAATCATTGATGTTTCCATTAAAACCTATCTTGAGGCTAAAATCAAGAAATCCCCTTGACAATTTAAAGATTTTAAGAAAAATAGAGAAGGAGATGTATAAAGAAAACGGCTTAAGCCGAGAATTCCTGTCCGTTCTCCAAGAAAAAACAAAAAATTATCCTGACTTTAATTCAGTTAAAAATTGTCCGGAAGCCTATGCTGCCTTCCTAATGTTATTTAATCGCCTAAGATTGGCGGCGAAAAATAATCTAAAGCCAAAAACTTATGAAGAGGTGAAAAAAACTGTCCAGAAATTAAGTGAAATTAATATCATTTATGAGAATAGTTTTAACCAGTTCAGAGGGATAGCCGAGAAGGAAAGAGAGGATAAAGACGATATTGAAAAAAAATTTTTAACCAACTATGAGCTTCAGGAATTCATTATCGTCAAGTTAAATGGTTTTTTCTTTAATGTTTTGGGTGAAGAAAAAAGAGGTATCTGTAATGAAGGCAAAAATTTAATTGGGAAACTTTATGATGAAGTTTATAATAACAATGATGTAAGTTGGACAGCTATCCAATCATTTAGATTTGATTTTTTTCACAATTTAGACCCAAAAAGAGAAGTTTTTAAAAAAAGGCCGAATCCTTTTATAATTTGTCTTAATTTTTATGAATTAGGAGTTTCTCCTCAGTATCTTAAAAGCGGCGAATTCCGGGTTGATATCCCCATCGCAACATTGGACGGTGAGAATTATTTTTTGGCTTGTTGTTCACCGCAAGATAATTTTTGTCTGACTCACGGTCATTTAAAGGAACAAGATTGTAAAAATAAAAGGCCTCTTGAAAATGGGAAATTAATTATTCATAATGAAGATAATGCCCAGAAGCAATCTAATTTTTACCGTCCCGGTGGGTAAGAATCCTCCCTTTGAAGTCAATTGCGTGGTGGAAGTTCCCAAGGGTGGAACTAATAAATACGAATATGATGAGGAGATAAATATTTTTAAGCTTGACCGGGCTCTATACGAAGCGGTTTTTTTCCCCGCCGAATATGGTTTTATCCCTCAAACTCTTAATGAAAAAGACGGCGACCCTTTGGATGTCATGGTCTTATCCACTTTTCCGACTTTTCCCGGCTGCTTGGTTTCCTGCCGGCCGATTGGCATTTTGCGATTGGTTGACTCCGGCGAAGAGGATGACAAGATTATTGCCGTTTCCGCCAACGACCCAAGATTTGACGAGATTAAAGAGCTTGAAGATTTGCCGATTCATATCCGCAAAGAAATCAAAAACTTTTTTGAAAATTACGCCGAGCTGCAAACCGATAAAAAAATCAAGATTGACGGCTGGAGCGGGAAAGATAAAGCCCACGAACTCATCAAACAGGCGAGTAAAAACTTCCAAGAGAAAAAATAATCATCTTTTGTTATAATATTCATATCTAAATTGGCGCCTGTAGCTCAACGGATTAGAGCACTTGTCTTCGGAACAAGGGGTTGGGGGTTCGATTCCCTCCAGGCGCGCCAATTAATCAAAAAATAAAAAGGAAAGAATTTAAAAATGTGGTTCGTTTATATTGTTGAATGTCAGGATAGTTCCTTATACACCGGTATCACCAATAATCTCAAAAAAAGGGTCAAGGCACATAATCATAAAAAGGGGGCTAAGGCCGTCAAAGGGAAATTACCGGTTAAATTGGTTTATCAGGAGTACTATAATGAAAAACAGGTAGCTTTAAGCCGGGAAAGTAAAATCAAAAGCTTAAAAAGAGAAGAAAAGCTGAAATTAATAAAAAAGGGACCGTAGCTCAGTGGTAGAGCAGTTGCCTCTTAAGCAATTGGTCGGAGGTTCGAATCCTCCCGGTCTCACATAAATTTTTTGTTTAGCATCTTTTTTAAAAAAATTTCCATAAAAAATATTTCATCTCGAAAAACTTGATAATTTACTATTAAAGTTGTATATTAACAACTCATAGTTTTATTAATATGCTTATTACCGACGAGCAATTAAACAATTTAATCCTAAAAAAAGGTCTTATAGATGAGAAAAAGCTAGAGGAAATATCTGTGTTTGCCCAAAATGCCAATATTAGTCTAGCTGAAGCCTTACTCGAAAAAGATATTACTTCAGACGAAAGTCTAGGTTTAATATTGTCTAAATTTCTTAAAATCCCCTTTGTTAACCTCTCAAAAATTACCATTCCTCCAGAGCTATATCATATCGTTCCTGAAAAGGTTGCTAAAAGACAGAAAGTCATTGCCTTTGAACAAGACAAGAAAGGGATTAAATTAGCCATGGCTGATCCCTCAAATAGACAAATTCAGGAGATGATTTCTAAAAAAACAGGCAAAAAAATAATTCCTCACCTAGCCACCGAAAGAGACATTGAAAACACACTGGGAATTTACCGGAAAGATGTCCAAAAAACATTTAACCTCATGATTTCAGATGACCCAGAAAAACTGGGAACGATTTCTGAGGATACGCCAGTGGCGAAAATTGCTGATTTATTAATTGAATACGCTTACCAAGATAAGGCTTCTGATATCCACATTGAACCTGATGAAAAAAATTGTTTAATCCGCTTTAGAATCGACGGTATCTTACATGATGTTTTAATTTTACCCAAAAATCTGCAGGAAAGGATTGTCACCCGCATCAAAGTTTTGTCCAGATTAAGAACGGATGAACACCTCACCCCACAGGATGGCAAAATGAGAATGAAACTGGAAAAAGAAAATCTTGATATCAGAGTCTCCATTATCCCTGTTGCCGAAGGAGAAAAAGTCGTCTTAAGACTTCTTTCATCTCGGTCAAGACAATTTTCTTTAATAGATTTAGGCATGGGCAAGGAAGACTTGAAAAAAGTCACCAATGCTTTTAATAAATCTTTTGGTATGATTTTATCGACTGGGCCAACGGGTTGCGGCAAAACAACCAGTATTTATGCTATTCTGAAAATCTTAAACACCAGAGAAAAAAATATTACGACGATTGAGGACCCGGTTGAATACCGGATTGGGGGCGTCAACCAAATTCAGGTCAATCCCAAAGCCAATTTAAATTTTGTTAATGGACTTCGTTCCATCTTAAGACAAGATCCCAATATCATCTTTGTCGGCGAAATAAGAGACAATGACACAGCCGCTATTGCCATCAATGCCGCTCTAACCGGTCATTTGGTCCTAACGACTCTCCATACCAATGATGCCTCAACCGCCATTCCCCGTTTCATGGATATGAAGATTGAACCGTTTCTCCTGGCTTCAACCATCAATATCATCATCGCCCAAAGATTAGTCAGAAAAATTTGTGAAGTCTGCAAAAAGCCACTTTTTTTAAAAATTGACAGCCTAAATAAAAACCTCCCCAAAGAGGTGCTTAAAAGAAATTTCGGTTCTAAAAAAGAAATCAAAACCTATCAGGGAGAGGGTTGTAAAATTTGCCATTTTACCGGCTATTCAGGCAGAATTGGCATTTTTGAAGTCATCGAAGTCAACAAAAAAATAAGAAAACTTATTTCCGAAAAAAGCGATGCCGCGACCATCTTAAACGAGGCCGTCAATGAAGGCATGTCCACTATGCTCGATGACGGCTTGCAAAAATCCCTTAAAGGGGAAACCACAATTGAAGAGGTGCTTAGAGTCACCAGAGCGGAATCAATATGAAAATGAAAAAAATGAAAACGGAAAAAATTTCTATCTCTAACAACGAAAAGCTAACGCTCATTAGCAATCTTTCCACTTTGCTTTACGCTGGCATCCCTATTCTTGAAAGTGTTGAGTCATTAAGCGAAGAATCCAAAGGCAATGTCAAAAAGCTTCTGGAGGTTGTCAAAGATGATTTAGTCCAAGGGAAAAACTTAAGCAATTCATTTGCCAAATTCCCGCAAATTTTTAATAAGATTAATATCAATATTTTAAAATCTTCCGAAGAATCGGGCACCTTGGAAATAGCCTTAAACGATCTGAAAACAAGCATTAGAAGGGATATTGAATTTACCGACAAAATTAAATCAGCCCTGCTTTATCCGGCCGTCCTTTTAGTTGTTTTTTTTAGTGTCCTTTTGGTTGTCCTTTTTGTAGCGATTCCCAAAATTGCCTCCGTTTTTAAAAACTTAAGAGTTACTTTACCCTTGCCAACGAAAATTCTGATCTTTGTCTCCCACTCGCTAACCACTTATACCATTCCCATTTTTGCCACTTTGTTAGGACTCATTCTTTTGATCATCTGGCTATACAAAACCAAAAGGAAATCTTTTCTTAAAATTTTTTCCTCACTGCCATTTTTATCAAACATCATCAGAGAAATTGACCTGACTAGATTTTCCCGCAACCTAGCCCTTCTTTTAAATTCCGGTGTGCCCATTACCACCGCCCTGGAATTAACCCAAGACGTGGTGATGAGTAAAGATATCGGAGAAGCCATCATTCACTCCAAAAATCTCATTCTTTCCGGAGGCAAATTATCAGAGGGATTTAAGAAAACCAAAAAGGCCATTCCGGGTATCATGATAAAGATTATGGAAGCCGGAGAAAAAAGCGGCACCTTAGATAAATCAATGCAAGATATCGCTGACTATATGGATTATAATGTTTCCAACAGTCTTAAAACTGCCACCACACTTCTTGAACCAGTAATTTTAGTCCTCGTCGGCGTCTTTATCGGCGGCATCATGCTTTCGATTATCGCCCCGATTTATAATTTAATTGGACAGATTGGTTCCCGCTAAATAACGTGAAGAAAAAGAAGCAAAATGGTTTTACTTTAATTGAGCTTATCATCGCCATGGGTATTTTTGCCATTATCACCGGCCTGGTGACGATCAATTTATTGGGAGCCCAACATACTGCTTCCATCGACTCAACAGTCACCACTCTAATCGCTGATATAAAACAGCAACAGATCAAAGCTATGGCCGGCGATACCGAGGGAAGGGGAGTCACCGATCAATATGGCGTTCATTTTGACACCAACAAATATGTTTTATTCCATGGTTCCTATAACGCCATGGATAATGCTAATTTTGTGGTTAATTTAGAAGGTAGTTTAAATTTTACCGGCAGCGGTGATATCATTTTTTTAAAAGGAAGCGGGGAAAACTCTGGCCTAAATGCCATTATCATTAGGGATAATCTGACAAGCAGACAAAAAACCATTAACATCAATAATTATGGCGTCATTACATCTGCCAACTAAAAAGATGAATAAATCAACTAATTCTCAAAGCGGCCAATCACTGGTGGAGCTTTTAATCGTCATTGGTTTATGCGCGGTTCTTTTCCCCGCGCTGATTACCGGGCTCGTTGCCTCAAGAAGCGGCAAAGCCCAACAAAAACAAAGAGCCGAAGCCATTACCTTATTGAAAGAAGCCGAAGAAGCCGTGAGAAGTATTAAAGAAAAAGATTGGGCTAATTTATCGCCAATGGATACTGAGCTTCATACGGTTAGAGACGGTGCGGGCTGGAAATTTGTCAATACAGCAGAAACTATGCCTAGTGGCTTTACCAGAAAAGTTATCATCTCTAACGTTTACCGAGACAGCAGTAATAATATTATCCCAACAGGGACAGTTGAACAAATCGATCCTTCAACCAAAAAAGTGGTCATTTCTGTTACCTGGAGTAAACCTATACCAGCCTCAGCTAATTCAACTCTTTATTTAACCCGTTATCTTAGTAATAATCATCAAACCGAAACCACTGACATTCAATTCAACAACGGTACCAAAGTCAAGGTCGACATTACCAAAACCAGTGATGGTGAAGTTGTTCTTGGTACCGGTGGCAATGGTGATTGGTGCCAACCTAACAAATTACCCGTTCCCGAACTTGATCTTCCCAAAAATGGGATCGCCAATGCTATTACCGCTATTGTCGGTCGTATTTTTGCCGGTACTGGTAACAACTCCTCTGGTGTTTCTTTTGCCAATGTTAATGTTGACAATTCTTCACCACCGGTGGCCACCGTCATTGGAACTGCCGATGGCTATAAAACCAACGGTATTTTTGGTGAAACTGACTACGCCTATCTCGCCACCGACAAAAAAGTTGTCATAATTAATTTGACTAAATTAGTTAGTGGAAAATATGTAGAATCAGGTAGTTTTGATATAGGGAATAATAAACATAGTACTGTCTATGTTGTAGGTAATATTGGTTTTACCACGGTAGGTAGTACTCTGTATACTTTTGATTTAAGTGGAAATAACCGTAATAGTGTTATCAAGTCCTCACTTGGCTCAGTTAATCTTGAGGCCAACGCTGTAAAGATATATGTCTCCGGTAATTATGTCTATGTAGCTGTTGATAGCAGCAACAATCAACTGAAAATTTATCAATACAGTCCGGATGGTAAAACCATCACCTTTAAAAGTCAGATCGAGGTTAATGGTAGCGCTGGTCGGGATATTTATGTCAACTCCGCCGGTACCCGTGCTTATTTGGCTACCGCCGCTTCTGCTTCCAAGAATGAATTATTCGTTATCAATGTCCAGAATCCCTCCTCCCCCTCGTTGATCAAATCATTTGATACTAACGGCATGGATCCTCAAGGTGTCACTGCCGTTGCCAACGACACTATTGCCATCGTCGTTGGATGGGGTGGGCTTGAATACCAAGTGGTTCGTATCCCCATCGACTCATCGCCTATGAATTTATGTGGCTCCTGGAATATTGACACCGGAGTCAACGGTGTCGCCTCTGTTACCGAGCCCGATGGTGATGTCTTTTCCTACATTATTACTGGTGATACTGCCAAAGAACTCAAACTTATCACCGGCGGCGGCGGTTCCGGTGGTACTTATACCAGCAATGGCACCTTTACCTCCCAACCCCTTGATTTCACCCGCGACGTTGTCTTCAACCGCTTTTTTGTCACTGAGGACAAGCCAGTCGGCACCGACATCCAATATCAAATCGCCGCTGCCGATGCTGTTAGTGGCAGCTGTACCGGTGCTAATTACATCTTTGTCGGCCCCGATGGCACCATCAATACCAAGTTTACCGGCGGAGGTTTTATCCCTTGGAACAATGATGGCACTGGCTACGAGAACCCGGCTCGCTGTTTCAAATACGAAGCCTATTTGTCTACCGGTGATACCAGTAAAACACCCCGATTGTTAGATTTTTCTGTTAACTATTCACCATGATGAGCAAATATTTTTTAAAAAACAAAAAATTCTTAAAGTCTAATAAAGGTTTTACCATCACCGAACTTTTAATTTACATGGGTATTTTTTCCATTCTTTTGGTGGTTTTAACGGAAATTTTTGTGACAATCTTAAAAGTCCAATTGGAGTCAGAGGCAACCTCGAGTGTGGAACAAGACAGCCGCTTTATTCTTGCCAGACTGATGTATGATATACAAAGAGCGAACACGGTAAACCTACCAGCTAGTCTGGGAGACCAAGGAAGCGTCTTAAGGTTTATCATCGGCGGTGTCACTTATACCTATACAATAAACAATGACAATTTGGAACTGACCATGAATGCGAACGCCAATAAATTAAATAGCTTTGACACGACGATTTCGAATTTAACCTTTCAGCGTTTGGGAAATCCGGGTGGAATCAACTCGATAAACGTTGGCTTTACGGTTACGAGTAAGGCGAAAAGGGCTTCAGGACCGGAAATAAAAAACGTTCAGACAGTGATTGGTTTGAGGCCTAATTAAAGATGAATATCATAAAGATGAAAAATAAACAATCCGGTTATGCCTCGGTCACCCTGGTGGTCTTTATCGCTATTGCCATGACGATTACGGCGGCAGCAGTGACCACTATTTTAATCAACTCCCTCGCGGCGAGCCGAATGCAGCAAGGAATGGTGGCTTTAGACGTGGCCGAAAGCGGTATGGAAAATGGCATTATTAGATTTTTACGTGACCCGGTCAATTACAACGGCGAAACAATCACCACTGATAATGGCACGGCGGTCATATCGGTCACCGCCGATAAAAAATCAATCACTTCGGTGGGAACGGCAGGAAATTACATACGCAAGATTCAGACTCAAATTGATTATACAAATGA
>Ga0315288_10001612_pt1 | contig 29133 bp, 26 predicted proteins | sample YL17G11_20_MG_FD_203454 | JGI IMG/M metagenome (GOLD analysis project Ga0315288, IMG submission 203454) | Sediment microbial communities from Yellowstone Lake, YNP, Wyoming, USA - YL17G11_20 | ecosystem: Environmental > Aquatic > Freshwater > Lake > Sediment | place: USA: Wyoming | collected... | reverse complement strand
CGTGGTCCCGCTGTTCCAGCGGAACGGCGTTGAGCCAGATCAGCCGGTAGACATCCTCGATAGTGAGGTTGAGGTCGGGGAAGCCCCGCTCGATGTGGCGCGCGAGGTCGTTGTCCTGGTCGGCGTAGTTGACGACGAACTTCTCGAGCGTGTCAATGGCATCGGCGAGAAAGACCCCGAGCGCGACCGATAGGTTGTAGAGCTTGCCCGTCATCACGATCGCGGCGTCATCGGAGGCGCCGCCGCCGAGCCGGTCGCGGATATACATGTAACGCACGCGGTCATTGCGGCCGGTCGGTCCGGGATCCTCGACGATGAGGCCTTCTCGCCTGTAGGCCTCGATCTTGGCGCCGTGCGCCGCGCGGGCGAGTTGGTCGCCGTCCAGTCCCATCTGCTGCATCACCTCAATGTCTATGAACCGGCACTGCCCGCCGCCGATCTGGATGCCGGTGCGCCGCTCGGTCTCTTTGCGAAGCTCGGAGTCATCGCGCAGGCCGCCCAGGTAGAGGCCGCGGAGGACGTCCTGGGGGTCGACCTCGATATGGCGCAGCAGCCCGCAGCCGACGAGGCCGTCGCCCTCCTCGTTGACCAGCGTCTTCGGGGCCTTGCCATCTATCGCCTGACAGGCCCAGTCGTGCACCTCATCAATGAGTGTCTGGCGCTGCTCGGCGACGACGTGCGGGTTGCGTCCGAGGGCGGCGACGATGTCCTCCATCTCGGTGTTGGGGAAGCGGCGGCCGGCGAAGGCGCCGTGGCCCATCTGTGCGTGCCCTTCGCAGGACTGCATGAGGATGTTCTCGGTCGCCTGCTCGGTCGTGCGCAGCCGCATCGTATAGAGCATCCGCTGAAAGTCCTCGCGGATGAGGTCGGAGGGCGAGACATGGGGACGTTGGGCCTGATGGCGGGACTTTCCGACGTGCCTTCGGTTGCGGTTTGGGTGATAGTGGTGCTGGCGCTTCCTTGCCATTGACAACCCTCCAGTCTGATGAGGGGCAGGAAACCCCACTTCGCCGAGGCTGCGTGGTGCAAACACGCTCCTGCCTTACGTCATGTGATTACCATAGTTGGGGGAGGGAGGAGAATAGGGAGGGGGAGGGGCAGCGGGCAAGGGTCTGCCGAACAGGGTATCACACCCCGGGCAAGAGACGCGCGACGCAGCACCTATGCGAGGTCTCAGGGTAGCTCACCGGCCCACGGTCAGGCGGTCGGCCAGGTAGTCGGGCAGGCCGGCTTCTCTGATCCTCGCTTGAGCGGACAGCACGTCGTAGCTGACCCGCCTGACCTCGATGGTCTTGGCCGCGACATCCCACAGGCCGAAGCTCGCATCGGGATTCCCATCGCGGGGCTGGCCGATGGCGCCGGGGTTGATAATGTAGCGAAGGTCATCGGTGAGCTCGATGCGGCCGCCGGACCAGAGGGCGACTTGGTCGGGGAAGCGGGTCCTTCGCTTGGTTCGGTAGAACTCGGCCACGTGGGTGTGCCCGATGAGCGCGAGCTCGGCAGGCATGGCGTCGAAGCAGCGGCGCGCTTCGGACGGGGTGGTGACATAGTCCATCTCATCCGGCAGGGAACCGTGCACGAGAATGGCTCCATCGGCGTGGGCGGTGAGGGGAAGTGAGCCGAGGTAGGATCTGTGCGACGGGGACAGCTGCTCGGCGGTCCACTCGACGGCCGCCCTTGCGTAAGGGTTGAACCAGTTGAGGTCATAGCTTCCGATGGCGGCGAGATCGTGGTTGCCGGCGACGCAGATGAGATGTGGCAGAGAGCTGATCCGCTCGATACAGGGACCGGGGTCAGCGCCGTAGCCGACGATATCGCCCAAACAAAGGAAAGCGGATACGCCCCTCAGCTCATTGAGGACTGCGTCGAGCGCCTCGAGGTTGCCGTGGATGTCGGAGAGCAGGCCGTAGGTCATGGGTGCTGGAAGTGACAGCGGTATTCTAGGGGAGGAGCTTGAGGGGTGTCAAGCAAGCGGGAGCTGGTCTCTGCCCTCTCATGTGGCGGCAAGCGCAGACAGCACGGGGACGCGCCCGCTTCAGGTCTGAGTAGAGCCAGATCGCCAACTCGATAGGGTGCTGGTCAAGCGCGCGCTCGGCCGGATCGGGGCTGCGCGGATCGGCAAGCGCCCGATGCCGTCCCTCGGCGAAATCCACCTCGACCTGGAACCGGCTCTTCAGTTCACCGCCCCCCGCTGCGCGTGCGGTCGCGGATAGCGCCACAGTCGCAGCGCCATCATCCACTGAGTGCGCAGAGCATGTCAGGGCGACATCACCTACCAGCGGCTCTCCGACCTCGGGCTGACCGTTCCGCCGGCCGCTGACCTCCACCAAGCGGATAACCAGCCGCTCCACATCCGCCGGTGACAATGCCCCGATCAGGTGGATTGGTCTCACGTGATGCTGCATACAGCCGTAGTGTCCGGTGGCCGCACGCTTCTCGTCTCTTCGGGCCGCGTTGAGCCGAACAGATCGTGCTAGCCGGAGATCAGGCCGTAGAACGGGATGGCGATGGTCGGCTGGTAGTCATCATCCGTCTGTACCGTGATGGTCCCCTCCAGCCTCTCTGGCTTTTCGGTGCTCACCGCCGTCACAACCAAAGTCGTTGCACTCTGGATCGTGCCCATTCGCTCGCAGTGAGACGCGGACGAAGAGTTAGCGAGACCACGTAGTAACTTGGATTACACAGAAGGTTCACTCCACAGCTGTTCACTTTTGGAGCTGCAATCTCGGCCAGTCTTGAGAGTTACGGCACACCAGGACTGCTGCAGGAGATCCGCCATCCGACGCGGAATGAGGATGTCAGACGTTGTGTTGTCTACTGCAGAGCGTGCGAAGTCTTAGAGGCCACCGGCGATGTCTCTCTTCGATCAGTGGCGCAGGCGGATCGCCCGTCTTCGTCTTGCCGTCTCTAACTCGTGCAACTTCAGGTGCGTTTGCTGCCGGCCGCGGTTTGTGGCCGGCCGGTTCCCGGTCACCGCGGACGGGTTCCTGCGTTCGCGCCTCTTCTCCTCTGAGGAGCAATATCGGCGACCGGCACTGGCAGCGGCTCATTCGAACGAGGCCCTTACCGCGGCTTTCCTTGCGGCCGCCGCCCACAAGCCATCGCGACCGCTTCGGACCATATCCGCCATCGGCGGCTAGCATCTCACGCGGGCAGGTTTGCAGCCCGCCCCTGCGACAGGATCATTGCATGTTGACCATCAAAGAGGCCCAGGCGGTGGTGCTGGAAGGGGGCCGCGATTGCCATCATGTGGCGGCGATGCTGGAGCCGATGGCGGTGCGCAAGCTGCAGCAGCGGATGAGGAAGGACGCGGAGAAACACTTCGGAGCGGTCTTGGCCGAAAAGGATGATCCGCGCATGACCCGCGTCGGCCGCATAATGCGCAAGACCGCTCTCGACGAGATCCCCCAGCTCCTCAACATCTTCAAAGGAGACATGAGCTGGGTCGGCCCGCGGCCGGAGCGGCCTGAGTTCGTCCGAGTCTTCCTGTGCGACATACCCGGGTATGCCGAGCGCCATCAGGTCCGCCCGGGCCTCACCGGCGTCGCGCAGGTCTACGGCCGGTACTACGCCGGCGACAAGCTCAAGCACGATCTCTACTATGTCCGCCACCGCGCGCTTCTGTTCGACTTCCACTTGTTTGTTATGTCCTGGCTGATCACTTTCAAAGGTCGCTGGGATGGCAGGGCCGCTAAGCGCTAGTATTACTCCGTTACGCATTGTGACCGGACAAATGGGAGGAGCCATGGCGGCCCCAATTGACATAGCACGGGTCGGAGTCACCATTCCTGTAACACGCTCCCGACAAGGGCGCGTGCGAATGGCTGACACGGGCATGCGCTCCTGTACAATGCACCGTACAGCCAATCATGCTGTGCATCTGTATGAACCCTTCCATTCTCGCGGCCGCTTCCGCTGGAGTAACGTAACGGAGCAATACTAGAGACCGCTCCAAAACCGGCCTGGCGAGCGGTGTTAGCCTGCCCGCACGCGGGCTGACAGGCGCCTGGCAATGATCAACGGCGTCTCCCGACACACCAAAGGCCGTCGTCGAGGCTGACGCCGTTGATGGGGCGACGGCACCGGACGGCGGTTAGCCCAGTACACGATAGCACTGTTGGCCGAGATCGGTGGCCAGCATGGCTGCAATGCGCACGAGGAGTTTGACCTGACCGCGACGTACTGGAAACTGGTGAGGTGGCCATGAGCCCCAAGCCAGCGTGGGAACCGACGGTGGAGACGTTTGCGAGGGACGAAAGCGCCGCGCAGTTGCTGCTCGATCGCGTCCGGAGCAGGTCCGCGGTGGTGTGCGTCGTTGGGATGGGCTATGTCGGCCTTCCACTGGCCATGGTTTTCGCCGAGAAAGGCTTCCGGGTACTGGGCTTCGATACCGATCCCGACAAGGTCGCTCTTCTGAACGCGGCGACGAGCTACATCGAGCACATCCCGAGCGCCCGGATCAAGGCAGTCGTTCACTCCGCCCGGATGGAGGCGACCGCGGCGCCCGAACGGCTATCCCAGGCCGATGCGATTTTGATCTGCGTGCCGACCCCGCTGACCGTGACGCGTGACCCGGACATGCAATACGTAGAGCAGACGGCGGAGGTGATCGCCAGTGCACTGAGGCCGGGGCAGCTCATCGTGCTGGAGAGCACGACGTACCCGGGGACCACGGAGGAGTTAGTGAGGCCCATCCTGGAACGGACGGGGCTGCGGTGCGGGCGAGACTACTTCCTCGCCTACTCGCCGGAGCGAGAGGATCCGGGGAATCCGAGGTTCTCTGCGGGGACGATCCCGAAGGTGGTCGGAGGCACGACACCGGCCTGCCTGGAGCTAGCCGCGACGTTGTACGGCGCGGTCGTGCCAGAGGTCGTGCGGGTCCAGTCCACACAGGTGGCGGAGGCGACGAAGCAGCTCGAGAATATCTTCCGTGCGGTGAACGTCGGGCTGGTCAACGAGCTCAAGATCCTTTTCCAAAGGATGGGGATAGATATCTGGGAGGTGATCGAGGCGGCCTCCACGAAGCCGTTCGGCTTCATGTCGTTCAAGCCCGGGCCGGGGCTCGGTGGGCACTGTCTTCCCATCGATCCCTTCTACCTTGCGTGGAAGGCACGGCAGTACGACCTTCCCACCCGGTTCATCGAATTGGCGGGGGAGATCAACAGCTCAATGCCGGGGTACGTGGTATCGCGGGTTGGGGAGGCCTTGAATGAGCACGCGAAATGCCTGCGCGGGGCGAAGATCCTGCTGCTGGGGATGGCCTACAAGCCGAACGTAGACGATCTGCGGGAATCGCCGGCGCTCAAGCTTATCGAGCTGCTGCGGCAACAGGGGGCCGACGTGGCGTACAACGACCCGCACATTTCGCGGCTCCACAAGATGCGGCGCTATGACCTCGACCTTGCGTCGGTGCCGCTGACGGCCGAGACATTGGCGGACTCGGACTGCGTGCTGATCGTAACGGACCACGACAAGTATGACTGGGACTTCGTGGTGCGGCATGCTAAGCTGATTGTTGACACCCGAAACGCGACTCGCGGCGTCTCGCAGGGGCGGGAGAAGATCCGGTTCGCGTAGTGGGCGCTGCTAAGCTGCAGACTCAACAGGAGTGAGGTCCCATGCCCAGGTTCCTGGTGACAGGTGGCGCGGGCTTCATCGGCTCCCACATCGTGGAGGCGCTGGTTGGGCGCGGCGAGTCGGTGAGGGTGCTTGACAACCTGAGCACGGGGAAGCGAGATAATGTCGCGCCCTGGCTCGGCCGGGCCGACTTCATCGAGGCCGATCTGCGCGACCCTGAGGCAGTGCGGGGGGCGTGTCGCGGGGTCGACTTCGTACTGCATCACGCCGCCCTGCCCTCGGTCCCGCGGTCGGTGAAAGACCCAGTCGCGAGCAACGATGTCAATGCCGGCGGCACACTGAACGTGCTCGTGGCGGGGCGGGACGAGGGCGTCCGCCGGGTTGTGTACGCCGGATCATCCTCAGTCTACGGTGACACTCCGGTGCTGCCGAAGCGGGAAGACATGCCGGCCAATCCGCTCTCGCCGTACGCGATCTCGAAGTATACGGGCGAGCTGTACTGCACGGTGTTCCACTCGCTCTACGGGCTGGAAACCGTCGTGCTCCGCTACTTCAATGTCTTCGGCCCCCGCCAAGACCCGACCTCGCAGTACGCCGCCGTCATCCCGAAGTTCATCACGGCCCTACGCGAGGGGAAGCCCCCCACGATCTATGGAGATGGGGAGCAGACGCGCGACTTCACCTATGTGGCGAATGTGGTGAAGGCGAATCTGCTCGCCTGTATGGCCCCTGCCGCGGTCGGCTCTGTCATCAACATCGCCTGCGGTGCGCAGACGTCTCTTAACGAGCTGATGAGGCTGCTCAGGGAGATCATGGACTCGGATACGGAGCCGACTTATAGCGCCGCGAGACCGGGAGACGTAAAGCATTCACTGGCCGACACGTCGCGCGCGGCCGAGTTGCTCGGCTATCAACCGGACGTGTCGCTGGAAGATGGGCTGCGGCTGACGGCCGAGTTCTTCGCCGACGGCGGGAGCTGCAGGTGAGTGGGACCCTTGGCGGGTGTCGAGGGCCCATAGGACCGTCCTGAGCGTGGCCCCGCAGGCGGGACGAGCCTTGACACATGGGCGCACCTCCTGTATATCAAGAGCTGATGTTGCTCGCTTCAGCGCACAGGATGGAGTCGGTGATGGCGGCAATCGGCGGCGATATTCTCAAAGGCAACACGCTGACCCTCATTCTGAGCTTGCTCGAGGAACAGCCGATGTATGGCTTTCAGATCTCGCGGGAGATCGAACGGCGAAGCCAGGGCGCGCTCCGTTTCCGGGAGGGTCTGCTCTACCCCGCGCTGCACCAGCTCGAGAGAGAGGGCCTGGTGGAGGCGGAGTGGCGCGCGTCGAACCAGGGACCCCGGCGCAAGTACTACCAGTTGACGCGGCATGGTATGCGCGAGGCGGAGAAGCTGCGCCGGCGGTGGCTGGCCTTCGCCGGCGCCGTGAACCAGGTGCTCGGGGGGCACACAAGTGGCTAGCGTTGAGGCCTATCTCGACCGTGTCTGCGGCCGCCTGCGGGTGAACCCGGCCGAGGCCGAGGACATCCGTGAAGAGCTGCGGTCCCACCTCGAAGCGGCGATCGAAGAGTCTCGCACCAGGGGCGTCGGTCAGAAGGCTGCCGCGGACATGGCCCTTGCCTCATTCGGCAGCCCGCACAAACTTCACGAGTGTCTGGATCGGGTGCACCACGGCGACGCCTGGTGGCTGCTGCGACTCAAGGGACTGGCCCTCGGGATGGTGGTTGGGGGCCTGCTGTCCCTCGCGATATCAGCCAGCGGGGGTTCAGGGTTATTCACGCGTCTGATTCCGTTCGCGGCGGCGATGGATTCCGCGCGCCTCATGGTTCTCTTCAACGGGCTGGCTGCGGGCTGGCTGCGGGCGGGCTGATCGGGCTGCTGGCGGCCGGCGGCCGGGGGCTGCTGGCAGGCTGGAGCGCAGGCGCGCTGCTCTGGCTGGCCGAGTCGGTCGTCTGGTGGATGATCGGTGCGGGTGGGGGCGCAGACCCGGCGTCGAACATGCTCGCGACGGTGCTCTTGGCTCCTCTACTGGGCGGCCTTTTCGGCGCAGCAGTGGGAGCCGCGGCAGCGGCCGCTCTCTCTGCGGCGTCTCGCGTTCGGCCGCGCATCGAGTAGCTTCCATCCTCGCTTTATCTGGTCGTGGCTGGACTGTGCTTACGGTATGTCAGTTGCTTACGCTCTTGCGTGGAGGTACGAGCATGGGCCGACTGGGATGGGTGGTCGCAGTTGTGATCGTGGTGCTCGCCGCGTCGGGCTGCGGGAGGCGCGATAAGCAAGCGGGCGGGCGAAAGGCGACAGGGGCCTCGGCGAGCGTGCCTCTCCCCGAATGGGCCCCTGCGAACCCCTCGCCGGAGTTTCTGAGGGCGGCGCGGGTGCTCAGGGGGGTGCCGATGGACGCGGTTGGCAGGGGGGACATGCCGGAACAGACATGGCGAGCGCTGCTCGGATACATGAAGCAGGTCAACCCTACGTTGTGGCAACTCTTCGGTAGTCTCTCCGACGCGCAGATCGAGAGTTTCCTGGCCGCCAAGAGAATCGCCCTCCCCGTTCGCGGTCTGACGCCAAGGCAGCGGTGGGCGCTGGACGCAGTCCTGGATGCAAACAAGGATAATCAGATGCAGATGTCCGGCGTTACCCTACCGGACTTCCGGACTGGGCTCTACAAGATGGGCGCGAAGGAGGACCTGTCCAACGTGACCATCGGCTTCACTATCGAGGGAGCCAACACTCTCTCGTTCAACGCTCGCGTGCAAGGCGTGACAGAACCACTTGTATGGACGGGCTGGGCGCAAGCCCCGCGCCTGGGGCCGTAACTGTAGGGCGGGCGTTCCCACGCCCGCCGACAGATGATGAAAGGCCGGCGGGGATGGGAATCCCCGCCCTACAGAACTGCGAATGACAAGGGGACGAAGAGATGAAACTGGCTTGGCGTGTGGTTGCGATCGTCGGAATCGCCGCTGCTCTCGCATCGCTGGGCTGCGGGAAAGAGCAGAGGCCATCGGTCCCAACGACCGTTGCGAAGGCCGACGTGCCCCTCCCCGAGTGGGCCCCCAATAACCCCTCCCCGGAGTTCATGAGGGCGGCGCGGGTGCTGAAGCCGATGCCGCCGGAGGTGTTCCGCGACGCTGCACAGACGGACCCCGCTTCGGAGGCATTCATGGGTCATGTAGTTCGGACCTTTCCGGCGGCATGGGAGCTCTTTGGATCGCTCACGGACGAGCAGATCCAGCGCTTCTTCACAGCCAAGCCGGACACGGACGATCCTGACATATCCAAGATGATACTCATTCCCGTGAAGTCCCTCACTCTTGAACAGCGTGCAGCTCTCGACAAGTACTTCGACGCCTGGCGCACAGCAATGCAGGGCATGCCGGCCGAGCAGACACTCGACGCGGATCGCCTGGTGACACTCTACAGGGCCGGCGCCAAGGAAGACCTGTCCAACCTTGATGTAGGCTTCAACCAAGCAGGTCGTTCGGTCAACATCACCTTCCGAATTCGCAGGCCGGATAAGGACATGCGCGGTTTCGGATGCACCATCGGGACGCTATAGTCATGGAGCACTGACATGCTCGATACCCTCGCCTCCGCCTGGCAATCCGTCACTCGCCACCGCCTCCGCTCGCTGTTAGCGATGGCGGGGGTGGCGGTGGGGGTGTGTGCGCTTACCTCTATCATGTCGGTGGAGAAGTCGTGGCGCCAGGCGGTCACGGACTTCTTCGCCCCCATGGACCTGGAGACGGTGCGAGTCGCGCTCCCCGCGGGCGGGAACTGGCGTGAGCGCGGGTTCAAGAAGCCGACTCTCGATCGAGATGATCTGGCCGCCATCGCCGCGCTTCGCCCACTCGTGGACTCGGTGACGCTGATGACCTGGACGACGATGCGGGCGGAGACCGATGACAACTCCGCGCTGGAACTGGCGGTGCGCGCGGTGGAGGCGGACTTCACCAAGACGGTGCCGGACGAGGTGAAACAGGGGCGGCTGTTTACGGCGGAAGAGGCGGCCGGGCACGCGCCGGTCTGCCTGCTCTCGTTCGAGGCCTGCGTGTGGTTGTTCGGCGACCAGCCCGCCGTCGGCCGCTATGTGCGGCTGGAAGGGCATCGCTTCCAGGTAGTGGGCGTGATCGCCGGCAACCGCCACGCGGGGATCGGCACCCGGGCGATATATGTGCCCTCCGGTTGGGCCCGCGGGTTGCTGAGATCACGCTACGGGATTGAGCCGCAAACCGAGGTCTTCGTCCACACCGGAGACCCGCAAGCCGCCAGCACGCAGATCGAGAAGCTGATGCGGCGGCGCGTCGGCGGCGACGCCTCTCGCCCGTTCACGCATTCCCTCTGGCAGGTGCGGCAGGCAGCGCTGAACGCTCGCAATCGCGCGACGCTTTACAGCGGGCTCGCCGGCCTGTGTGCGCTGCTGGCGGCCGGGATCGGGATTGCGTCACTGCTGTTCGTCTCCGTGGCGGAGAGATCGCGCGAGATCGGCGTCCACCGCGCGTTGGGCGCGTCCCGATTCCACGTGTACGCGGAATACCTGCTGGCCTCGGTGATGCTCTCGGCCGGCGGCGCGGTGATCGGGGCCGTGGTCGGCATTCCCGCGGCCGCGGCGGGCGCCTTCACCTCCCGCTGGCAGCCGGTGCTCGATCCGCTGGCGGGAGAGATGCTGACCGCGGGGGTGCGGGAACTGCCGAAGCTGTCGGAGATCGCGCTGGCGGTGTCGTGGGACGCGATCGCGATCGCGGTGGCGCTGGCCCTGCTGACCGGCGCAACCGCCGCCCTGGCGCCGGCGTCGGAGGCGGCTGCGGTTGATCCCGCGGCCGCGATCAGCCAGCGCCCCGGCACGCGCCGCGGCCTGCGCAAGCTGCTGACGTGCCTGCAGGTGGGGTTCGGCGTGCTGGTGCTGGTGGTGCTGACCTCTTACTTCTCCGTGCTGGAGAGCCAGGAGAAGGCGGAGGCGCGGGACCTGCTCGGCCAGGATCGGGTGTCGGCGATTGCAGACCCCATCGCGGCGCTGCGCAAGCTGGTGGAGCGGAAGTACCTCGACGGGTGTAAGGACGCGCTGGCCGGCATCGCCGCCTCGCCGGCGAAGCTGGAGGACCTTCGCAGACGCACGCCGCTGCTCACGGCGCTCACTCCGGTGGCGCCTCTCACCCTGACGCTGGGCGCGGGCGGCCAGACTTCGAAGGACGTGCAGGTGCTGCTGACGACGGCCGAAGCGTTTCGCTACAAGCCCGAGCTTGCGGGCGACCAACTGGCGCAGATCGAGCGAGCGTTCCGCGCGGGCGAAGCGGTGGTGGTGCTCAACCCGGAGGTGAAAGAGGCGCTGTTCGGCACAGCAAGCGCCATCGGCAAGCCGGTTGCGGTGGGGGGCAGCAGTTTTGCCGTGATCGCGGTGCGGCCGAACCCGCCGGGCATGTCAGGGATGAGTGAGGCGTGGCTTCCCATCGGTTTCTACCAGGTCCTCAAGCATCGCGTCTCGCCGGGATGGGTCCTCGACTTGATGAGCGAGGCGCGCATTGATGCGCGGCCGGTTGATGAGCGCCGATACGCGGAGGCGATGGCGCAGCTCCGGGACGCGCTGCTGCCGATGCTGCCGGAGCAGTACCGGAAGGGAATCAAGTTCAGCGAGCAGATTCCGGAGACGACGAAGCAGTTCATCTTCCAGCACAAAGCGGTGGCGGTGCGAGGTGCGGTGGGTGCCTTGGCGGTGCTGCTGGTGGCGCTGATCGGGCTGACGAACATGCTGCTGGTCTCGGTGCATCAGGAGGTGCGCGAGACGGGCGTGCGTCGGGCGCTGGGGGCGCAGAGGTCGCATGTTGCCTTGCACTTCCTGTCCGAGGGGGTGCTCCTGAGCATGATTGGAAGCGCGAGCGGCCTGGCTGCAGGCGCCCTGGTGTGCTGGGCCACTCGCACCTGGGCGAACCTCCCGGTCTCCGTGTCGGCATTCTGGGCGGTGGTCGGAGCGGTTGCCACGGTTTTCGCCGGCACCGCGATCTCTCTGCTGCCAGCGGCGGCTGCGGCGCGCATGCCTCCGGTAGAGGCACTGCGCTACGAATAGGGGCGTGTGATGAGAGGCATGTGGCTTCGGGTGTTCGGCTTGATCGTGTTCGTTGTCGCCCTCGCGGTAGTCGGAGGCTGGTGGATCCTGCGAGGGCAGACGGGCCAGGTCCCGACTGCTGGGCGGGCCGAGGCGCTGGAGACCGACTCCGGTGATGTGTCACCGAAGCCGGCGCCACCGCCGAAGATTGACCCAGATACATTGACTTTGCCTGGGATCGTCGAGCCCTACGAGAGCGTACCCGTGAGTTCTAAGATCACTGCCAACATCGCCTCGATGAAGGTCCGCGATGGCGGCATGGTGGCGAAAGGGCAACTGCTCTGCGTCCTGGACGATGCGGAACTGCGCCAGGAGGTTGATGCCGCGCGGCTTGCCCTGATGCAGGCGGGGGAGACGCTGCGGCGATCGAAGGAGACCCACGACACCGATCTGGAGCGGAAGTGCGTGGCGTTGTCGGCGGCGCAGACCGAGTTGGACAGCTGCCGCGCGGAGAGCCAGCTCCAGCTCCAGCAGGCGGAGGCAACCCTGCGACGGGCCGAGAGGGAGATGCAGCACTACGAGAAGCTGTATGAGGCGAAGGCGATCTCGGAGGAGCAAGTCCGGCTGAAGCGGGAGGCGGTCGAGGACGCGCAGCGCGCGATCGAGCAGAGGAAGGCCGAGGCCGAGGCCGGTCTCGCCGTCCGGCAGAAGGCGCTCGAACAGGCGCAACTCGAAGCCGCGCAGGAGGCGGTATCGGACAAGGACATCGCCGCGGCCGAGTTGGCTGTCGCGAATGCGCAGGCCGAGCTGGAAGAGCGGCAGCGCAAGATGACCGACATCCACGTGCTTGCGCCGGTCGGGGGCACGGTGCGCTTCATTCCGCGCACGCGCACCTCCTCCATGACGGCGACGGGCCAGAGCGCGGAGGTATTGGGCCCGGGGGTGCGGGTGTATGAGGGAGACCCGTTCCTGGAGATCGCGACCACCGAGCAGGCGTGTGTGCGCATCGCGGTGGATGAAACTGACATCGGCCGGCTGCACATCGGCATGCCAGCGAAGATCACCGGCGACGCGTTCGCCAGGCGCGAGCTGGTCGGGACGATCTCGGAAATCCAGACCGCAGGCCGGAGCGCGGGACAGGGCGTGACGCTCTTCCCGGTCACCGTGCTTATCAGTTCGGCTCTGAAGGAGGTGCGCATGGGCATGACCGCGGATGTGACGATCAAGCTGTCACGATCTGATTCGAAGGAGGGAACCGATGGTAGCTAGTTGGCGATGGGCAGTAGTGGCGTTGTGCTTTGTCATGGTTTGTGTTGTTGCAGGTTGTGGTCGAAAGGCCGAGAAGACGCCAGCCGCGAAGGCGACGCCGCCAGCAGGTGTGGGGCTTCCCGACTGGGCGCCAAAGAACCCTTCGCCGGAGTTCCTGCGGGCGGCGAAGGTGTTGAAGCCGCTGCCAGCGGAGTTGCTACAGCGCAAGGGGGAATCAGTGGGGGTTTCTGATTCGGTTTTGAAGATGTACACCAAGTGGTGGGCGGCCGGCTACGATTTGTTCGGAACGCTTAGCGATAGACAGGTAGCGCGGGTCCGTTCCACCGGACTGATACGTCTGCGGTTCGCGTCCCTGACCCCAAAGCAGCGGCAGGCCTTCGAGTCTTTCATGGCTGCCAAAGACAGCGCCCTGGCCGGCGTTTCCGGGTATACCGAGTACCGGGTGGTCCTCTACAAGTTTGGGGCGAAGCAAGACCTCTCGAACGTAGACGTGGGATTCGAGGTGGAGGCGCGCGTGGTCATGGTCCGCACATGGATACCCAAGCCGCAAGCACCCGAGAAGACTACTACGATCGGCGATGCGTTCGCGATGATGTAAGGTCACAGAGACTCCCTTTGCGCTCGTTGCGCCTCTGCGGTAAGGCCGTCTCGCAGCGCACTTCGTATCGTAGTGGTGATGAGATGAGCCAAGGAGACGACATGACGACGACCGAACAGTGGGAAACGCCGCTGGTTCGACTCAGGGATATCAAGAAGACCTATCTCATGGGCAAGGTGCCGGTGAACGCGCTCCAGGGCATTGACCTGGAGATTCAGGACAACGAGATGGTGGCGATCATGGGTCCCTCGGGCTCTGGCAAGACTACGCTGCTCAACATCCTGGGACTGCTCGACACGCCATCTGTGGGTTCATACAAGCTAGCCGGGGATGAAGTCGCGAAACTTCCGGACCGACGCCGGAGCCAACTACGCAACAAGCGTTTCGGGTTTGTGTTCCAGGTCTACAACTTGCTGCCCCGGCTTACCGCGGCTGAGAACGTGATGATCCCGCTGATCTACGGTGGAGTGAAGAAGAGCGAGCGCCGGCCCCGAGCCGAGGCGGCACTGGAAGCGGTGGGGCTGAAGGACCGAATGCGCCATCGCCCGAGCGAACTTTCCGGCGGCGAGCAGCAGCGCGTCGCCATCGCCCGCGCCCTGGTGAACGACCCCTCCGTCATCCTCGCCGACGAGCCCACCGGCAACCTCGACTCCAAGTCCGGCGCGGCGATCATGGACCTGATCCAGAGACTCCATGAGGAACGGAGGGTCACAGTCGCGCTCGTTACCCATGATGCACGCGTTGCGGCACGGGCGAAACGCGTAGTTGAACTCAGAGACGGCCGAGTTGCCCTTTCCACTGGCTGAGGGGCACACGGGAACAGGTACCTGAGACGCCGCCCGGTCCAGCTGAACTCCGGCGGGATTGCGTCCCTCCAGGCCATGTCTACCGACGGCGGCGCGGCAGTACCGGTGATGAAGGCCACCAACTCACTCCTACCGAAACTGGGGCAAACAGTCAGCGTGGGCGGCCAGCAGCTCGTCGCACATCCTCTCAGCTTGTGCTGCGTCGCGCACCCAGGGGTGAGCGAGAAGAGCTTGCACAACCAGGTTTCGATCTCCGCTCAGGGCGGCGTCCACTGACAGCTCTTGCCAGGCGACTAGGGTTTGCGTGAGTCCCAGCACCCCTTTGGGTAGCTCACCCATGCACAGAGGCCTCACTCCACTCGCGTCCACCAGAGCCGGGACCTCCACGATGGCTCCTTGAGGCAGATTGGTGATGGCGCCTTCATTCGGTACGTTGACGTGAAACTGTTTCGTCTCGTTGCCAACGATGCTGAGCATAATGCTGACCGCAAGGTCTCCGTGCCCGACGTCTGTGTGGTGCTTGCTTGTATCCATGTGAACCGGGGCCTCGCCATTCGCCATCGCCTCGAAGTTGCGCCAGTGCTCGGGCAGATCCCTCATGAAGGTATGATAGAGCGAGCGTCCAGACCGGAACCGCGCAAGGGCGTCCTCGTAGTTGAAGTACGGATTGAGGTAGTAGCCGTTGGCGGGGAAGACGCCGTATCTCTCCAGCGCCCAAGCCTCGAAGTCGCCTGTCTTGCCTTGCTGAGCGCACCGGCGCAGGAGCGGGTAGCCGTCGTCGCCGGCGATACGAAGCTCCATCAGCCAGGAGTGGTGGTTGACTCCAGCGGCCCTTACCAGGAGGTCCGCTTGCTGCACGCCGAGCATCTCTGGAAGGCTGTAGCCAAGCTCATTGCCGCCGCCGTCGCAGATGGCGATAGACTTCACGGTGCTCTTGCGGCGGACCGCGTCGGCGACGAAGTTCGTCGGGTTCACGTAGTTGATGAGCCAAGCGTCCGGGCAGGTCCCCTCCATGGCATGGCAGAGATCCAGCATCTGGGGCACCGACCTCAGCGCAAAGGCGGTGCCACCGGGGCCGGTCGTCTCCTGGCCGAGAACGTCATACTTGTCGGGTATCGTCTCGTCGAGTCGCAGCCCCTCGAGCCCACCCGGCCGGAAGTTCGACAGCACGAAGGAAGCGCCTTTCAGTGCCTCAGCCAAGTCGGTGGTGCTCGTGATGGTCAGTGCCATGCCCGCTTCTTCGACCATCCTCTGCCCCAGTCTGGTCATCATCGGCAGCCGGGCAGGATCCGTGTCCATCAGGACTACCTCACCCCCTGACAGCACCCGGCCCGAATGCGCAAGGGAGTACAGGATCCCCGGGACGTAGGGGCTTCCGCCGCCAATGATGGAAAGACGCTTGCCGGGCATTGCTCCTCTTCTCCTCATCCTGGTGTGCTCGTCGTGACGGCTGCCGAGGACATCAGTGGGGCCCAGTAGAACGTTTCTTCGTTCTCCGCACAGCGCTCTTCAGCGGGTCCTCTGCGGACCGATGGAACTCATCCTGCAACTCTGGCGCGACTCCGTCTCGCTTCACCGCTCGGACCACCTCCACCAGGCCCTTCACCATACCGTCCAGGACGACTTCGCCGAGTTCCGCGTCTGCCGGACGCGCGTCGCCGGCGTAATGGTTGGGGTAGTCCGCGTACCACCACATGGCCGAGTAGACCTCCGGCAAGTGCTTGAGGCGTCTCAGAGGTAGCCCGCTTTCGCTGGATGCTCTGTCCAGTTGCACCAGGTCGGGCCGGATCGCCAACATGCTGCTTGTCTCCACCTCGCAGGCATGCCCGCCGCGGTCGGTCTTGCGCATGGCATTCACCCGATCCTGGATCCTCGCATCGCGCAGATGAGGTTCGACGAAGTAGACCACATAGCTCCTGGGCTTCGCCAGTTGGGTGTGACAGAAGTAGTGGAGCCAGTGTGTGCTGCCTCCATGACCGTTGACCAGCAGGATCTTGCGAAAACCGTTGCGCGCGATCTCATCGCACACGTTCTGCAGTAGCTCGTGCATCAGCTCAGGATAGATCGCCACGCACCCCGGCTGATGCTTTGCCTCACAGATCTGCCCGTAGTGATATTCGGGGAATACGACGGCGTACTCGCGCTGCGCCGCCCTCAAGGAGACCGTCCGAACGACCATGACATCCGTCCCGAGTGGCAGATGAGGCCCGTGTTTCTCGATCACCCCCATGGGGAGAATACACACGCCCTCGGCCCGCTTGCGCGCGGCTGGGAAATCCGTGGCAGTCAGCTCCTCCCATTGCACCGGCAAACACCGTGCGATCGGCGGTCGCTCTCGTGGCATCCTGGATCCCCACGCGCGAGGTACCTCATATGGCAGCTGGCTATGCTTGTTCTCAGTGCGCGCGAGACGGCCCATGTGCAGGGCGAAGACCTGCGCGAGCCGCGGCGCACCCCGGCTTGCCGCACGCATCGAGGTTCGGCCGAATACTACATGAAGGGACACATGCCGGTCGGGGTACGGCAGTGTTGTGTTAGTGTACAATCCTGCCGCTCTGCTCAGGACGGCTCCGGTGTAAGCTGTTCCTCGCCGGTCTCATCCGGTCCCCCTCCGCACCGCATGACGCCGCCCGTGTGAGGTACGCTCACCGGCGCCAGCGCCGGCCCTCGTCCAGCATCGCAAGGAAGTTCCCCACGGGGACGTAGTTGGCCACGGTATTGCCTGAACCCAGAGCCCAGCCTCCGCCCGGCAGGCATTCCTCGAGGCAGCGCCGGGTGTACGCCCGCACCTCGTCTTCAGTGGCACCGGCGAGGACGTTCATATCCACCCCACCCAACAGGCCAACGCGACTCCCCCACTTCCGTTTGGCCTCCCACACCGGCATGATAACGTCCTCGAAGGAGTGCTTGGCGTCAATCCCAATGTCGTCAATCAGCTCGTCCATGATCTCGTCGAGCTTGCCGCAGGAGTGCAGGAAGACCGGTTTCCCATGCGCATGGGCGATCTCGCAGATGCGGCGCTGTGTCGGGAACACATACCTTCGAAACACCTCTGGGGAAACCAGCGTCGCCGTCTTGAAGCCCATGTCATCGTTGAGCCATTGCGCCCCCACCCACTCCATGCTGGTCGTGTTCTCCACAAGGGCACACAGTGTCTCGCCGACGCGTTCTGCGATGGCTTCCACCAGATCGGGCTGCTCGACTAGCGCGTAGCTCAGCTGCTCGAAGCCCATGAGGAACATCAGGTTTTCAAAAGGGCCGCCAGGCAGCATCGCCACCGCCTTCATCCCGTCCGGCAACTGCCGCCCAAGGCTCTCAAGATCCTGGAAGGCGGCCGGGGTCACCCGCGGCCATGGACATGCTTCGAACTCCTCCCAGCTCGATATGGGCCCCTTCGTCTCGCCGGCCCACTCCCGCTGTCCCCGGGAGAGAATGGCCGTATCCTCCGCCATCAGCCCGGAACCAGGAAAACCCACGTTGACTCCCTGGCTGACGTAGTCATAGCCCAGGTCTCGCCAGAACCTCACACGCCAGGCGGCGTGAGCGTCAGCGTCTTCTTGCGGGCCGGTCGGCGGCCCTTGTATGGCTACCATGATTTCCCAGTCGTGGAAAAGCTCCGCAAACCGCACCTTATCCGGCTCTCCGCGCCTGAGCACGGTGCTCACGAATCCAGCGAAGTCAGGTTCCGGTCGCCTCATTGCTGCCTTCCTCGGAGATCAAGGGAATCCCCTCTTCCGGCCGCCGCGCAGCTCCGGTCCGCATAACCGGGGCGCTGCTCGGACAGTCGTTGTGCGACTTCGCGGGCCGGCTTGAGTGGGAGGAGGACCCGTTCACGATTCCCAGGCTCTTGCCCCGAAGCCTCGGATCCTCCGACGGCTCACTCTTCAGTTGCGGGAGGCGCACCACCTGCATGTACATGCTGAAGAGGTCAACTGGGTTGAGCAGCGCCACGCTTATACCACATCCTCTTTGACCTTCAGGGTCCGTGGTGCCTTCTGTACGACGTGATGGAACAGATTGCTGACATGACCGGTGTGGATGTTGTCCTCCTACGCTGCTTCGCGCTGGGGTCCGAAGGTCTCGCGCAGCCAGGTGAGCGACCTCTCAACCGCAGGGTCTGGGTCGGAGGTGTACCCAAACCCGAGCTCCGCGGAGATGAAGCCCGTGTAGCCGATCTGTCTAAGGGCCATCACAAAGGGAGCGAAGTCGATCTTCCCATCGCCGGGAACCAGATGGGCGTCGCTGGTCCCGTCGTTGTCGTCGATGTGAATATGGAGCGGCACACCTCTGAGGCTAAGGACAATCTGCGCCAGATCCTCTCCGTTGACGTTGGCGTGCCCCGTATCGAGAAGAATGCCGAGCCGATCGGACCCTATCTCCTCGATCATGCGCAGGCCGTCTCGCACGGTGAGGATCAGGTTGGACTCGAACCGATGAGCCGGCTCGATCAGCAGGATCACATCCTTGCCCACAGCGTAGTCCAGGAGCTCTTTCAGGCTCCTGCGCAGTTGCTCCCACCCCGCTCTCATATCCTCTCCATGCAGCGTCTTGCCAGGACATACGCTGACATGCGGCGCGCCGAGCTTCACGGCGTTCTCGATAGCGTGCTCAATATAGCCGACGCTGTCCCTGCGCACCGTCTCGTTGCCAGAGCAGAGAATGGACGGGTAGCGGAACTGAGCGGGGACGAAGTTGGCAACGGCCATGCTGCATTTCTCCAACAGCGCACGGAGCTCGCCCAACTGCCCGTCCAGGTCGCCGCGATAGGCGTGCGGCCTGCCTCCCCAGATCTCGATTCCCCGATATCCGAAGCGGTGCAGACGACGAATCGCCTCCTGAAGGGGGTAGTCGAAGTAGACAAACGAAGATTGCGAAAAACGCATTGCGCATTCCCTTCCCGGTGCTCTTTCCTGCCCAATAGCTGGCCTCAGGGGCCGAGCTGTTCCGAAGAGAGGTGATAGCGCCAACGGGCAGGAGCAGGAGGCGCGAGCCCCCGGTCCTGCGTCCGCCACGCCGCTACCACTGCTTGTCGCGCATTGAAGTAGTAGTGGGCAACAAGCTTTCTTTAGCTCCCACCTATGTTTTCGATGATTCTTGCCCTTGCCTCTTCAGGCGAGAATCATCAGAGCCCGCTTCCGAAGTGCTCCTGGAAGCGGAGGGACATAAAGGACCTTTCGCCGGCGGCCCTGGCTGCCATCGCGTAGACGTAAGCGATGCGCCCGCCTGGGCAGCCGACGTTGGGATGGTAGCCGCGGGGAACCGCGACCATATCTCCTTCCCGGACGAGGAAACAGTGCGCCTCATCCATGTCCTCGTAGATGCACTGGATGCCGAATCCTCCGTTGAGATCGAAGTACACGTACAACTCCTCCCGTTCGTCGCCATGCTCGTGGGGTGGCCACACCGTCCAGCCCCCGGGCTGCCCGCACCCCAGCCCGACCAGAAGACGCGAGGCATGGAAGGTGTCATCAATGTACATGTAAACGTCGCGCAGGCTGTTTATCTCCTTGGTCCCGAAGCACTTATGCTTGTCGGGATCCCGGTCGATCTCCGCAAAACGCAGGTGAGCGAAGCGGGTATCGCGATCACTGGGCGCTCCTATCCGCATGGCAACCGCCCGGTCTGCAGAGAGCTCTGCCTCGCTCTCCCAGGGCAGGTAGAGCATGTCCTTGAAACCCGCCGCGCCCGCCGCCGCCTCCGTTTCGTAGTCGAAGCTTCCTGAGATGCAGACCACCACCACTTCCTCAGGTCCTGTCCTGATGACCGAGCAGGGCGCATCGCCGCCCAACTCGAGGCGCTGACAAGACAGAAGATCGAGCGGGCTCTTGCCAGGGGTGATTCGCTCTCTTAGCTGCTGAGCGCGAAACCAGTAATGGACCGTATCCCCCTTCGAAGTCATCGGCAGGCCTCTCCCGGCATGTACTTCTCGTTGGGGTACATCAACACTTTGACCTCCTTCTTCGCCTCAAGCGCCTCGTACGCGTCGCGCCATTCCTCCAGCGTGATGCTCCGCGTGACAATCGGCGCCAGGTCGATCTTGCCCATGGCCATGATCCTGAGGGCCCGCTCCCACGAGTGCCATCCCGCGGCCATGCGCACCGCCTGATCCTGGTATTCCATCCCATCCCATCCCCAGCTGCCGCGCACGGTCAAGTTGTTGTAGGGGATCCTGTCCAGGTTAACCCGCAGGTCGCTCCCCCACAGGCCGACAATCGTGATCCATCCGCCGTTTCTCACCATCCGGGTGGCTTGGGTGATCGCCGCCTCCCCTCCCGAGCAGTCAACCACCACGTCCGCGCCCCGACCCTCGCTCAGTCGGAGGACCATTTCCACAGGATCGTCCTCGCTGAACGCGACATGATCAGCCCCCAGCCGCTTCGCCTTCTCCAGGCGGAGCACATCGCTCTTCAGGCCAGTCACGATCACGGTCCGGGGGCTGAAGAGCCGGACGATCTGGAGCATGGTCAAGCCAATAGGGCCTGGGCCAGCAATGACAACGACGTCCCCGGGCATGATGCGGCTGCGGTGCATAGCGGCATGACTCATGCAGGTCACCATCTCGATCAGCGCGCCCTCGGCGAAGGTGAGGTTGTCCGGGAGCTTGTGTGCGAGCTGTTTGGGGAGCGCCAAGAGAGGCGCGCAGGCCCCATTCACGTGGGTCCCCACGCGTCCCTCGAGCGTCTCCAGGTCACCGCAGATGCGATCCCCGAGAACCCATTGGTTCCCAACGTTGTCGCCCTTTGCGACGACGGTTCCGGAGAACTCGTGCCCCACCGTGACAGGCCGCCGGTGCTCCTTCTCGTCCCGCCATATGTGCAGGTCGCTTCCGCAGATCCCGACTGCGCCGACCTCGATGAGAAGATCGTTGGGTCCGACAGAGGGCTCCGGGACTTCCCGGATACCCATCCCTGCTTTGCCATCGCCGAATTTCTGTAGCGCCTTCACCGCAGCTCTTCTCCTTTCCTCGGGGAGGTAGACCCGACCGCGGACCGGAAGACCGGGGCGCCGGTGGTTGGGTGCTCACTGGCCGTGTAGACGGTTATCCCTGAGCAGAACCCTGCGACGCAGCCATGGGACTCGTTCAGCATCCGGCAGCTCACATGCCCCTCCATGGAGGTCCCCTCGACATCCCTGCGTCTCACGAAGTGGCTCACATCATCTCTCCTTGTCAAGCCTGTGAATGCCATTCATCGACCTCTTCGGGGGCCACTCGCACCAGAGTCTCACCGCCGAACGGAATCACGCCGACCTTGGCGTCGGCCCCCAGAAGCGCATGGGCTCGTCCCAGCGCTTCCTGAACGCTGGGCGCACGCTCGAAGCCCAGCACTCGGACGTCGTCGTCGGACAGGTGGTTCGTCACCACGAGCGTCCTCTTGACGCGATGTCGAACAGTGGCGTGGTACATCGGGACGTTCAGTCCGACGAGGTCCTCCACATCACCCCGATCCACGGCGGCTTTCTGCTCCTCGAAAGACCAGGGCAGGTACTTGCGCACCGTAGGCTCGTGCGAAGGCGCATCGCCGCACAGCCCTTCGGCCCCATCCAGCAGGAAGATGATCACCCCCCCCTCTCTCACAGCTCGATGGCAGTAGGTGTATGGCTTGACGCCCTGCCAGTAGTCGAAGTGGCAGGGGTCGGCCGAGACAATGAGGATGTCGGCCTGCCTCGGAATGGGAACGACCATGACCTTCTCGGCCGTGGCGCAAGCCGCCCGATGCGCCTCGACGAAATGCCCGGCGAACAGGCCCAGCATTCTATGGTCTTCGTCCATGACCGTGTTGACGATGAAATCGAGGCCGACCTTGGCAGCGACGGCGTCCATCTCTTGACGAGGCTTGTTGTCCCGAGTGCCGATGATCTCGAGGACCGGTTGCACGATGCACGCCATGAGGTGCATCATGTCCGTCGTCCTGCGGCTGCACACTCCCGGCAGAATCATCTTTGAGCCTCCGCCCCAGCCTGCCGAGATATGGGGTATCACATTGCCCACGGCAATCTTGAAGCTCGCCTTGAGAATCTCTCCGTTTATCTCGATCGGGGTTCCGCTCTCCGTCCGCCCCAAGTCCACGAAGGGCCCCTCGCGGTAGTCGCGGTTGACGACCTGGTACCGGGATCTGACTTCGCGACCTAGCTTGGTCTCCAGGTCCTCCTCGGTCATGGGACGGTGCGTGCCCATGGCCACGAAAACGACAACGTTCTCATCCGGAATCCCCGCCCCTTCGATCCGCTCCAGGATGAAGGGCAGGATTTTCGCCGCAGGGGTCGGGCGCGTGATATCGTCCACCATGATCACAAGGCTGTCGTCGGCCTTGAGCGACTCCTCCAGTCGCTCGGTTCCGATTGGGTTTTCGAGTGCTTCCGAGACCACCCGCGCCTGATCGGGGATTCGCGCGGTTTTGCGGTGCGCCGCATGGAAGAGCAGGGAACCGTCGCCAATCTCCACCTGCGTGGTCACCCCAGGCCGAAACGTTAGCTCCAACCTCAAGATGCTCGCTCCTCTCTTGTTTGTTGCGATACCGACACGATCGCGAGCGACACTTTGACTACTGCACCCGCAGAGTCTGAGGATGTGTCAGAGCAGTTAGCGATGTCGGCCTTGCCCTCAGGGAGATACCCAGGTTGGATGCTGGGATTCTGAGCCATTGCGGCATCCATCACCACCCAAAGAATGAGTAGCACGACTGATGAGTGATCATCCCATAGACAGGCCAGAGCATACCACCTGTCATCTCACCAATGATGAGCCCATAGAAGAACGGCAGCGCCGCGCGAAACCCCTGCAGCCCCCGGTAGCGAAGGATGAAGGACTTGGTGACCCAGGCGATCAGGAACGGAAGCCAGAAGAAGCCGACGGCGGTGCCGTGCTCCGAGGAGATGATGTAGGCCACAGGATGAAAGGGCCAGCCAGCGTGCCGGACGCGCATGGCGACCAGGAAGATCACCGTGACAGCTCCGAAGATGACGCCCGCAAGCGAGCCCAGGTTGGCGTCCGTGCCCGAGGCGATCTGGTCATGCGCTCGGTCCCAGGTGCCAACGCAACCCCAGGTGTGCAGGTTAAGCTGAGCCGACGCACCTAGGGTATAGGCGTGGTGCATCTGAATGGCGACGCCTCCCACCATGCCGACGAGGATCGCCACCATCGCAGCAATCACCACGCGCCGTTGAGAGTTTCGGGACTCTGCGGCCATCTTCAGCGCCTCCATGCCATAGGGCATGGGCTGCGACCCAGCGTACCATTGGTTCAGGGAAAACGCAGTCAGATCACGTGGGCTGAACAAGCGAGAGCCAGCGACTCGGATCACGCTCTCTGCTGGATTCATGGACCCGCCCATGGCATGCAGCGGTCCTCCTTGCTCTGCACGTATGCGAGTCAGCGCAAGCATCGAGACCAACAGCATAGGCAGCCACCAGCCGGCGGTGATGAGCGACATCCCTGAGGCAACCAGAAAGGCAATGAGCGCCGGAACGCACAGGCCCATACCCAGAAAGGCGGCGCGGTAGGAGAAGGCCTCGGCCGCATCGTCCGCGGTGCTTTGGCGGCCGAAGGCGCGCCTCCACGCTGCCTGCAGATGACGGCGAGCGCCCCAGAGGGCGAGCACTCCCAGCGCCAGAAATCCGCCGGCGGCCTGGTCTACGATATGCGGGAAGCCGGTCCCTTGCTCATCGGGCGTGAACCCGATGACTGCGGCCAGGACTCGCTCGGCTTGCCAGAAGAAATGGAAGAACCAGGTGGAGAACAGCAGGTCCATCGGCAGCAAGTACCCCAGGCCGATCATGAGTGGGTGGAACGCGATGGTCAGAGGACTCATGGCGTTCCAGGGCGGATCGGGAAAGAGAGACTGCTGGATGACCTGGTACTTCGTCTGGATGACTGGCAGCCATGAGTAGTAGTGCTGAAGCCCGTTGAGAAACTGGGGCGCGAAGGCCAGCGCGAAACCGCCCCACAGCGAGCGCGATCGAAACAGCACACCAGAGGGACGGGTCATCTCCATCGGCAGCCATACAATAGGAAAGGTGAGACGCTCGGACTCAACCCAGCGCCGGCGGAGGAGCACATTGATGCACATTGTCACGAAGAATAGCATCGTCACGAATCCGGTCCAAGCCAGCAGGGGTGAAACCCAGGCGCGGAGCACCGCGGCCGTGTAGAAAGTCGAGTTTCCTGTCCAGTAGCCTCTGAGCACATCCCTGTCCCAGACGGTCAGCCCGGAGGGCAGGAACCGCACGAAATCAGTGTAGTCTTTGACCGTGGGCATGCCTAGTTCGCTGAACGCGCCCGCGCCGCCAAACCAGTGCGGGTAGGCGATGACTATGCTGAGGTTCTGGCCGTATGACCCCCCGCCTCCCGCCGTAGACACGGCCAAGATGGTATATAGGAGCACCAGCTCGGTCTGAGAGAGCACCCACGCCGGCCGGAACCTCCTGAAGAGCGCGTTCAAACCGGCTAGCGCCAGCAGGAATACGACGACGTTCGCAAGCAAAGGGCACTGGTCGAACCAAGGCCCCCCCGGGTTAACCGAGATAATCCAGACAGTCCACACGAGGTTCGCCGGGACCAAGACAGCGCACGCGAACCAGAAGCGCCCGCGCACGCGTGAGGGCGCGGCCTCACTCTCGTCTTTCGACTCGCCGTGAGACCGGTTGTGAGCGGCCCCAGACCGGGCCTGGGTATACATGCGCGGCGCTCCGGTGAGCGAGTTGAGCCTGCCTCAATGCTCTCTGTCGAGCCGAGCCAGGACCTGCCGACGGCGCTGTGTGAGCCAACTCTCCCGGCGCGGGAAGTCTGCGTAGTCCCTTATCTCGGAGAGCAACGGGGCGTCGAGGGCGACCTGGGCGGCCTGCAAGAGGGCGTAGTCCTGGAGGCTCTCCGCGAGGAGTTCCCAGCGGAGGGAGTCGACCGGACCAGAAGGTCCCGGGTAGACGATGAAGGCATCACCAGAGGGTATCACAGGCCAGGCGCCGGCGTCGGTCACCACATAGGGATCAATGAGCTGCGTCTTGTCATACCAGTGATTGTAGGCCCAGTGCAGAAAGCCTCCAACTCCGGTCTTGTAGAACAGCCAACCGGCCATCCGCAGCTTGATCAGAGGGGTGTCGAGGAAACGGTTGAGGTAGCGGCCTCGCGGCCCCATGCAGAAGGTTGCCCAAGGCCGGAACCCCGCTCGCGCGAATTCCAGCGTGCGTTCAGGCCCAGGAACGGGGGTATCTGTGAGCCCCTCGCGGCAGAAGCGAAGATTGTCAACCCCGTCTGTGACTTTGATCCAGGGCGCTAGCTCGCGAAGCAGCAACCGAGCTGCGCGGTAGTTCTGGAACGCCTCCTCCCCCTCCGGCTCGTCGGATATGTGGAAGAAGCTGCAATCCTGGATTCCCTCGGCCTTCAGGAAACCCGCGAACTCGCGCACGAACTGGGTCAGGAAGTTGCGATAGGTAGCCGACAGTGCGCCGGTCTCCGCCGGCCACAAGAGCTTGGCGTCTTCGCCGTGCCCCTCGTAGGTGCGCATCGAGCTCCTCACATCCCCGTAGCTGAAGAAGTCGGGCCACTCGAAGTAGGAGAAGCCGAGCGCCTTGGCCGCATGGACCCATCTGCGAACGAGATCCCAGCCGAACAAGTACTGGTCGCCATCGCGCCTGATCGCCAACAGCTGGGCGATGGGCATTCGCTCCAAAGGTGGTGCCACGGGGGGACTGAAGCTCGGGACGTGGATGGTGTCCTGGCCGTGAGCCCTGATGTTGACCAGGTAGCTGTCAAGCAATGACCAGAAGGATTCCTCCCAGACATGGGTGTGATACCAGTCGCAGAGTGCGCTGGTCTGGAACCAGTGCGTCACCGGGAAGTCGCGCCGGCGCGGCAAGACTGAGCGGTGTACTCGTAGGATCGCCACCAACTTCATCAACGAGGGCTGTTGACCACGCGGGCTGCCCGACACGTCTAGGCACTCAGGGGTGAGAGTGATCTGAACCAGGCGGCGGCCAGGCTTGACGTCGGCAGGGATACGCACCGTGGCCCAGAAGGCGTTGGTCTCAAAGGGACCGGCATGGACTGTCTTCTCGGGGAGCAGCGGATCCGGAACCAGACCGGGCACGTGCCCTAGGCCGTCAAGTTCCTCGGCGGGCGTCTCCGTCGTGTGATGGTGCATCGGAACATATCCCACGCGGCGCAGCTCCACGTCCAGATCCCCGGGAGCCGCCGCGGCAGCCGTAAGCCGCAGGTCCTCATCCGCGGTCCGGAAGGCCACCTGGAAGGAAATGGTCTCCCCCCGCGCGGCATCAAGGGTCAGGCTCTGACGAGTCCGCGGCCTCGACCGGGGGTAGTGCCTCACAAGTGAACTAGACAACCAGGCCTGCATAGCACGCACCTTTCTCAGCCCAACCTCACACCAGTCGTCTTGCTCTGCCCCCTATGGAAGCGCGCTTTGCGGCTGCCGTTCGAGGCTACTGCTCCACACGCTACCCCACGGCGATGACTGACGTCGCTGGGAAGAGATGGCATGACAGAGCAGGGAACCTGGGGGCATTCCCGTTGATCTCCCGCATGGGGTCATCAACGACCCCGAAGGCGGATGCAGAGACGATCTTCGTCTTCGGCAGCTCACCATGCCTCGCGCCCACGGTCAGGGCCTTCCGTGCTGCATCTCTCGCAGACTGGTACGAAGAAGGGGGGCCGGCCCACGCCCTCATGGTTGCCCGGCCCCCCGCCCTCGCTGCCTCCGCTGCCCCGACGTTCTCTGCTGCTCCGGGGCAGGTGCGATACGTTCAGGTACGCCCTAGAAGAGGGGTGGTCCGACACACTCGTTAGGCACGACGGCTCCCTCATTGGGTCCAGCGCCCACTGTGGTCGGCCCGCCGGGGTCGAGGTCTACGAACTGGCCGCCTACTAGAGCACCGGAGAAGTCCCCGTCGCTGAACCGAGGCGCATTGGCCATGATCTGCCCCTGGCTGAACCACGCGGCATGTCCATCCAGGAAGCCCATGTTTGTGCCACCGAGGTGCCGGGCCAGCTTGCGCAGTTCGTTGGAATCCTCCTTATGGATCGGGAACGCGGAGCAGTCCAGAATCCATGGGCAATCCTCCTCCGCCCCCGTGACGTCACAGGACCCGCCGACGCATCCCAGGCGGCAGACATCCGGGCCAATAAGCTTCGCAGCGGTCATCTCGTAGGGTATGATCCCCTGGTCCGCGCAGATGATGTACCAGGCTGGATCCGATATCGTGAAGGCTTTGACCTCCCCTTGATTCGGCCAGGGGCGGGTGCCGATGGACTGGGCGAAGGCCTTGAGCTGGGTTCCGCCGCCGGATCGGCTAGTGTCGGCCGTCGTCTGCTGTAGACAGGAGTCCGTTATGACGCCCCCCCAACCTGCCGGCCAGGCGCCGAAACACGGCCCCTCGACGCCCACCGATCCCCACGAGTTTTCCCAGGCCTGGTAGTACGCAAGCCAGTCCGCCCATCCGACTATGAAGAATGCCCCTGATTCCGACTTCGCGCTGGGGCATCGCCACACATCACGGTTCTTGACGTACTCGTCCAGGATAACCGGCACCCTCAGGTAGGGGTTGGCGGTCGTGATGTAGTAGCAGTGTCCGTTGAAGGTGACGCCGGGTCCGCCGCCGCCGCCCGGATGAGCATCGAAGTAGTCCAAGACCTCCTCGCGGTGTTCCGTTGGGAACAGCGTGTCGTTGTTGTCCGCCAAGTACATGTTGTAGGCGAGGGCGATGTTCTTGATATTCGAAAGGCAGACCGCCTTCCGAGCCGATTCTCGCGCTCGGGCGAAAACTGGAAAGACCATAGCGGCCAAGATGCCGATGATCGCAATGACCACCAGCAACTCAATCAGCGTGAAACCTTTACGCCCTGCACTTCTCATGTCGTTTCTTCTCCTGGTGACGCTCTTCGGCTCGGCAAGGTGCGACGGGATGACTCCGGTGGACTCGTTCACCTCCTTTCCGTCCCGGGTCGAATCCGGGTGTCCCGGCGCCACTTCCTCCAGACGCTCAGGACGCTGCCTCCCTACCAATCCCGCCACACCGCTTCACCGAGCAGTGCCTCGTGAGTATGCAGGATGTATTGTGCGCCAGAGCAGCATTCAAGTCAGTGTACCGCCATCTCGACATGGTGTAAAAACCCACTCACCCCACGGTAGAGGGGGGGCCGGCCTCCCCCGCCCTGCCGAGCCCCTCGCTGGGCTTGACACGCTCCGCCGCGCCGTCGGCTCGCCTGATCTCCATAGGTCAGCGCCGATCAGTGGTTCTGCCATCGGCATTCCGTCCCACCAGCAATGCCTCCGGTTTGCCCTCTATTCCGATGACTTCATAAGGTTCCGCAATAATCTGTTAGAAGAAGCTGCCAGTGTGGCGCTCCTGCCGGCCTTCAGCCATCTTGGCGAGCCAGTCCCAGAAGCGCCAACGGTGCAGCGCTTCGAGGCTTCCGCCAATGAAACGGTGCTCCGGATCCTCCATCTGGGCCCAGATGCTCTGCTTCTGGGCTTCGGGCAAGTTCCCGGCATCCCAATGGGCCAGGCTTTCACAGAACGCCTCGCCGGCAGCTTCGCTACCCAGCACCTGGCCCAGGGTTTTCGTGCCGAAGGCGCGCAGGGAGTCCTCCGGCCAGTGGATGAAGTGGGAGAAGGCAAGGTAGTTGAGCGCTGCCGGGATGTGCCTAGCGCTGACCTCCCCGTGGATGCTAACTCCCTGCATCCCCGCCCGGTAGGCGCGTAGTATTGCTCCGTTACGTCGCTGCAGCGGGGGCGGCCACGGGAACAAAAGGGTTCAGACAGATGCACAGCATGATTGGCTGTCCGGTGCACTGTACAGGCGCGCAGGTCCGTGTCAGCCATTCGCACGC
>Ga0315288_10001611_pt1 | contig 29135 bp, 24 predicted proteins | sample YL17G11_20_MG_FD_203454 | JGI IMG/M metagenome (GOLD analysis project Ga0315288, IMG submission 203454) | Sediment microbial communities from Yellowstone Lake, YNP, Wyoming, USA - YL17G11_20 | ecosystem: Environmental > Aquatic > Freshwater > Lake > Sediment | place: USA: Wyoming | collected... | reverse complement strand
GAAGACGACGAAGACGAGGACGCCGAGACCGACGATCAGGTCGCCGCCTCTCTTCTGCCCAAAGGCGCGGCAGATGACGTCGTAGACGAACCAGCAGACCACCAGGAAGCCGAGCGACGCGGCGATGGCGGCGCCGGCCGACCAGTCGTGCACGCTCTTGTCGACCAGGAAGGTGCCGGCGTTGAACAGGTACAGCACGGTGAACAGGACCATCCCGGTCAACCAGGTGCTGTAGCTTTCCCAGTAGAACCAGTGCAGGTGCTCGGGCATCTTCTTCGGCGCGACGAGGTACTTCTGCGGGTGGTAGAAACCGCCGCCGTGCACGGCCCACAATTCGCCATCGACGCCCTTGGCCTTGAGTGCCGGGTCGTCGGGCGGGGTCAGGCTGCTGTCGAGAAAGACGAAGTAGAACGACGAGCCGATCCAGGCAATCGCCACGATGACATGGGCCCAGCGCAGCAGCAGGTTGGCCCAGTCGAGCAAGTAAGCATCCATCGCGTTCCCCACAGGTTTGGCAGGCGCAGCATGAACGATGCGCTTGCCTCTCACCACAGCGGGCTCTGTGAGGGCTGGCGTCGCGACCATGCGCAGTCGCCTGGGGGCGTAGGGCGCGCGGGCTCCGCGGCGACGTGCGTAAAAGTGTATACACCTGCCTCGCCGGGAAGATCCGGGGATACCCGCATTCTTGCGGGGGGTCGAGCGTCGTTCCCACACGGCTGTCTGAACCTGGAGCCGACCAATGTGTATGCACTTTGGCGTACACTTTTCCGCGAATTGCTCCCCATCGCCCCGACCATGCCCCGCCGTCGCGCCAGCCAGCTGATCGAGCCGTTGCCGCCTGCGCCGCGTCGTGCACGCCACGGCGCGGCCGCCGAGCGCCTGCCGGCCGGGGCCACGCAGCGCATCGTCGAGTCGATCACCACGGCCATCGTCGAACGCCGTCTGATGCCCGGCACCAAGCTGGCCGAGCAGAAGATCGCCGACATTTTCAAGGTCTCGCGAACGCTGGTTCGTCAGGCGCTGAACCAGTTGAGCCGCGACCGCCTGGTCTCGCTCGAGCCGGCCCGTGGTGCCTTCGTCGCGATGCCCGGCGTCGACGAGGCGCGCCAGGTGTTCGAGGTGCGCGCGCTGGTCGAGGCGGCGATGGTGCGACAGCTCGTGGCGCGCATCACCGATGCCCAGATTGCGCAGTTGCGAATGCACCTGGCGGCCGAGCGCGAAGCCATCGCCCGCACCGACGTCTCGGGCCGCACCCGGCTGCTGGCCGACTTCCACGTCGTGCTGGCGCGCCTGCTCGGCAACGAGGTGCTGGCCCAGTTGCTGGCCGACCTGCTCAGCCGCTCGTCGCTGATTTCGCTGATGTACCAGTCGGCGCATTCGGCCGAGCACTCGCAGGACGAGCACGTGCTGATCGTCGATGCGCTCGAACGGCGCGATGGGCGCGCTGCCGTGCGGCTGATGGAGCAGCACATCACCAGCGTCGAGCGCAACCTGCGCCTGGACCCGCGCACCCCCGACCTGGCCGCCGCATTGCGCGGCGGCGCATGAGGTGATCATGACCGCCACTGCATCGCCCCGTTATCCCCGCGACCTGAAGGGCTACGGCCGCACGCCGCCGCAGGCGCGCTGGCCGGGCAACGCGCGCGTCGCGCTGCAGTTTGTCCTGAACTACGAAGAGGGCGGTGAAAACTCCGTGCTGCACGGCGATGCCGGCAGCGAGCAGTTCCTGTCCGAGCTGTTCAACCCGCCGGCGTTCACGGCGCGGCACCTGAGCATGGAGGGCATCTACGAGTACGGCTCGCGCGTGGGCGTGTGGCGGCTGCTGCGCGAGTTCGAGCGGCGCGGTCTGCCGCTGACGGTGTTCGGCGTGTCGATGGCACTCGAGCGTTGCCCGGAGGTCACCGCGGCGTTCGTCGAACTCGGTCATGAGATCGCCTGCCACGGCTGGCGCTGGATCTCGTACCAGAACCGCGACGAGGCCACCGAACGCGAACACCTGCTGCGCGGCATCGCGATCATCGAGCGCCTGACGGGTGACAAGCCGCTGGGCTGGTACACCGGCCGCGACAGCCCCAACACGCGCCGTCTGGTGGCCGACCACGGCGGCTTCGAGTACGACAGCGACTACTACGGCGACGATCTGCCGTTCTGGCTCAACGTGCGCCGGACCGATCGCTCGCTGGCGCCACACCTGGTGGTGCCGTACACGCTCGATGCCAACGATATGCGCTTCGCGCTGCCGCAGGGCTTTGCGCAAGGCGAGGACTTCTTCACCTACCTGCGCGACGCCTTCGACGTGCATTACGCCGAGGGCGAGGAGCGCCCGAGCATGATGAGCATCGGCATGCACTGCCGCCTGCTCGGCCGGCCGGGCCGCATGCGTGCGCTGCAGCGCTTTCTCGATCATGTCGAGCGCCACGACCGGGTCTGGATCGCGCGGCGCATCGACATCGCCCGACATTGGAAAGCCGTGCATCCGTTCGAGGCCGGCAGCGCCTTCTTGTGGGAGTGAACCGCATGACCCTGACCCTGGCCCAACTCAATGCCGCTGCACCCGCCGAGTTCGTCGCGCTGCTGGCCGGCACCTACGAGCATTCGCCGTGGATCGTCGAACGTGCGCTGCCGCTGCGGCCGTTCCAGAGCCTGGCGCAGCTCAAGCTCGCGCTGGTCGACGTCGTGCGGGCCGCCGGCCGCGACGCACACCTGGCACTGATCCGGGCCCACCCCGAGCTCGCCGGCAAGGCGATGGTCACCCAGACGCTGACACCTGAGTCGACCCACGAGCAGGGCCGGGCCGGGCTGACCGATTGCACGCCCGCAGAATTCGCGCGCATCCAGCAGCTCAATGCCGACTACAACGCGAAATTCGGCTTTCCGTTCATCCTCGCGGTGCGCGGGCCGCGCGGCAGCGGCCTGGCCAAGGCCGAGATCATCGCCACCTTCGCGCGCCGCCTGGACAACCCGCCCGATGTCGAGCGTGCCGAGTGCCTGCGCAACATCCACCGTATCGCCGAGATGCGCCTGGACGACAAGTTCGGCCACACGCCCGAGCTCGGCGACTTGGTTTGGGACTGGGCCGAGCGCCTGGCGCAGCACAGCGACCCCGGCTACGCCGAGCGTGGCGAGCTCACCGTGACCTACCTGACCGAGGCGCACCGCGCGGTCGCGCAGCGCCTGGCGCACTGGATGCGCGCCGACTGCGGCTTCGATGAGGTGGCCATCGACGCGGTCGGCAATGTCGTCGGCGTCTACCACGGCACCGACCGCGACGCGAAGCGCCTGTTGACGGGATCCCATTACGACACGGTGCGCAACGCCGGCAAATACGATGGCCGGCTGGGCATCCTGGTGCCGATGGCCTGCGTTCGCGAGATGAGCCGTCAGGGGCGCCGGCTGGCCTACGGCCTCGAGGTGGTCGGCTTCGCGGAGGAGGAAGGCCAGCGCTACAAGGCGGTGTTCCTCGGCTCGGGCGCATTGACCGGGCACTTCGACACTGCCTGGCTCGAACAGTTGGACGCCGACGGCGTGACGATGCGCGTCGCGATGCAGCACGCCGGGCTGTGCATCGACGACATCCCCAAGCTGCGGCGCGACCCTGCGAAGTACCTCGGCTTCGTCGAGGTGCACATCGAACAGGGTCCGGTCTTGAACGAGCTCGACCTGCCGCTGGGCATCGTCACGTCGATCAATGGCAGCGTGCGCTACCTCGGCGAGGTGATCGGCATGGCCAGCCACTCTGGCACCACGCCGATGGACCGTCGCCGTGACGCCGCCGCCGCGGTGGCCGAACTGGTGTTGCAGGTCGAGAAGCGCGCCGCCAGCGTGTCGCACCTGGTCGGCACCGTCGGCATGCTCGAAGTGCCAGGGGGCTCGATCAACGTGGTGCCCGGGCGCTGCCGGTTCAGCCTCGACATCCGCGCCACCACCAACGAGGTGCGTGATGCCTGCGCTGCCGATGTGCGGGCCGCACTGGCGCGGATCTGCGAGCAGCGCGGTCTGCATTTCACGCTCGAGGAAACGCTGCGCGCGGCGGCCGCGCCGAGCGATGCGGCCTGGCAGCAGCGCTGGGAGCGCGCGGTGCAGTCGCTCGGCCTGCCGCTGCATCGCCTGCCCAGCGGTGCCGGCCATGACGCGATGAAGCTGCACGAGGTGATGCCGCAGGCGATGCTGTTCCTGCGCGGCGGCAACGCCGGCATCAGCCACAACCCGCTCGAATCGATCACCAACGACGACACCGACCTCGCGGTGCACGCCTTCCAAAACCTGCTCGACCAACTGACCCTGGAATGCTGATGGCTGACTACGAACGACTCGACGCCTGGATCGATGCGCAATTCGACGACGAGGTGCGCTTCCTGCAAGCGCTGGTCCGCGTGCCGACCGACACGCCGCCGGGCAACAACGCGCCGCATGCCGAACGCACGGCCGAGTTGCTGAAGGGCTTCGGATTCGACGCCGAGAAGCACCCGGTACCTGCGGCTGCGGTGAAGGAGGGCGGCCTCGAATCGATCACCAACCTGATCGTTCGCCGCCGGTACGGTGAGGGCCCGACGATTGCGCTCAACGCTCATGGCGACGTCGTGCCGCCCGGCGAAGGCTGGAGCCACGATCCCTACGGCGGCGAGATCGAGGGCGGCAAGCTCTATGGCCGAGCCGCCGCGGTGAGCAAGTGCGACTTCGCGACGTTCACGTTTGCCACGCGCGCGATCGAGGCGTTGAAGATGCCGCTCAAAGGCAGCGTCGAACTGCACTTCACCTACGACGAAGAGTTCGGCGGCGAGCTCGGCCCCGGCAGGTTGTTGCAGCTGGGTTTGACGAAGCCCGATCTGCTGATTGCCGCGGGCTTCAGCTACCAGGTCGTGACCGGGCACAACGGCTGCCTGCAACTGGAAGTCACCGTGCACGGCAAGATGGGCCACGCAGCCGTTCCCGAGACGGCCGTCGATGCGCTGCAGGCCGCGACGCTGATCCTCAACGCCCTCTATCACCAGAACACGCTGTACCAGCAGGTGACCAGCCAGGTCAGGGGTATCACCCATCCGTACCTCAACGTCGGCCTGATTCACGGCGGCACCAACACCAACGTGGTCCCCGGCAAGGTGGTGCTGAAGCTAGACCGGCGAATGATTCCCGAGGAGAACCCCGACGAGGTCGAGGCCACGCTGCGCCGCGTGATCGGCGAGGCGGTGGCCGGCTCGCGTGGCATCGCGGTGGACGTCAAGCGCATCCTGCTGGCCCGTGCGCTCAAGCCGCTGGCGGGCAACCGGCCACTGGTCGACGCGCTGTGCCGCCATGCCAGCAGCGTCTTCGGCGAGCCGATCCAGGCCTCGGGCACGCCGCTGTACACCGATGCGCGGTTGTATTGCGAACGCGGCATCCCGGCCGTGCTCTACGGCGCCGGGCCGCGCACGGTGCTCGAGTCGAATGCCAAGCGGGCCGACGAACACATCGTGCTCGAAGACCTGCGCCGCGCCACCAAGGTGGTGGCACGCACGCTGCTCGATCTGTTGAGCTGAGCGCGCCTGGCCCGGAGCAGCGGCGACAATCGGGCCCATGTCGTCATGGATCTCGATCGCCCAGCTCGTGCTGCTGGGCCTGGTGGTGGTGTTGCTGGTCTGGCTCGCGCTGCGACGTGGTGATGCCGACGCAACCGATCGGCTCGAACGCAACCTGCGCGCCGATGTGCAGGACAGCGCCCGCGGCACGCGCAGCGAGCTGTCGCAGTCGCTGGCCATGTTCCAGCAGACGCTGCTGGCGCAGGGTGGCGACGTCGCGCGCACGCAAAACGAGCAGATCGATTCGTTTCGCACCCAGCTGGCCGCGATGCAGCAGATGATCGGCGACACGCTGGCCACGACCACGCAGGCGTTGGCCACGCAGGCACAGGCGGCGCGCGAGGCGCAGGACACGGCACTGCACCGCTTCGGCCAGGCCCAGGCCGATCAGCTGCGCACGCTGGCCGACACCAACGACAAGCGTGTGGCCGAGATGCGCCAGGCGGTGGAGGACAAGCTCGCCGCGATCCAGGCCGACAACGGCCAGCGCCTCGAGCAGATGCGTGCGACGGTCGACGAGAAGCTGCACGCCACGCTTGAGCAGCGGCTGGGCGAGAGCTTCAAGCAGGTGGCCGACCGGCTCGAGCAAGTGCACAAGGGCCTGGGCGAGATGCAGACACTGGCGCGCGACGTCGGCTCGCTCAACCGCGTGCTGACCAACGTCAAGACGCGCGGCATCTTCGGCGAGGTGCAACTCGCCGGCCTGCTCGAGCAGGTGTTCACGCCCGAGCAGTACGCGACCAACGTCGAGACCGTGCCCGGCAGCGGTGCGCGGGTCGAGTTCGCGATCCGCCTGCCGGGGCGCGGCAGCGATGGTGCGGCCAACGGTGCGGTGCCCCTGTGGCTGCCGATCGACGCCAAGTTCCCGCGCGAAGACTACGAGCGCTTGCTCGACGCGCAGGAACGCGCCGACATGGCCGGCGCCGAAGCGGCCGGCAAGGCGATCGAGGCCCGACTCAAGGCCGAAGCGCGCAGCATCAGCGAGAAATACGTGCAGGCGCCGTACACGACCGACTTTGCGATCCTGTTCGTGCCCACCGAGGGCCTGTATGCCGAGGCGCTGCGCCGGCCGGGCCTGGTCGAGGCCCTGCAGCGCGAGCACAAGGTCATGCTGGCCGGGCCGACCACCTTGCTGGCCACGCTCAACAGCTTGCAGATGGGCTTTCGCACGCTGGCACTCGAACGCCGCAGCGCCGAGGTCTGGCAGGTGCTGGGCGCGGTCAAGGCCGAGTTCGGCAAGTTCGGCGACGTGCTGGCCAAGACGAAGAAGAAGCTCGACGAGGCCAGCAACAGCATTGTCCAGGCCGAGGTGCGTTCGCGAGCGATGGAGCGCCAGTTGCGCGGCGTCGAGGCGATGCCAGTCGAGGGGCCGCCAAGGCTGGTCGACCTGGCCAGCCCCGAGCAGCCGAACGACGACGATCAAGCCAGCGCATGAGCGGCGCGCACGCCGCTGCCGCGCCGCGCAGCGCCTTCCTGATGGTGATCACCACGCTGGTCGGCCTGCACGCCTGCATGGCCGCGACGCGGGTCGCGGCCAGCCTGGCGGTGTTGCAGCAGGGGCATCCGGCGTGGGTGGTCGGCGTGCTGCTCAGCCTGTATGCGGTGGCGCCGATCGGCCTGTCGTTGTGGGCCGGCCGCCTGGCCGACCGCCATGGCTTTCACCGCCCGGTGGCCTGGGCCGTCGGCATGTCGCTGGCCGGCGCCGTGTTGCCGGTGGCCTCACAGCAGCTGTGGGCACTGGCCATCTCCGGCCTGCTGACCGGGGGCGGCCTCAGCGTCGCCGCGGTGGCCATCCAACGCGAGGCCGGCCTGATGGCGCGCGACGCCGGCGACTTGAAGCGTGTCTTCAGCTGGGTCGCGCTCGGGCCTGCACTGTCGAACACGCTGGCACCGGTGATCACCGGGCTCCTGATCGACCATGCCGGCTTTCGCGCTGCGTTTGCCTTTGGTGCACTGCTGCCGCTGCTGGCGGTGGCCGCCGCCTGGCGCGTGCCTCGCAAGGCGCCGCGGCCGGCGGGTGAAGTGCACCGCGCAGCACCCGGTCATGCGTTCGAGTTGTTGCGGCTGCCGGTGCTGCGCAACCTGCTGCTGGTCAATGTGGCCATGGCCGCGGCCTGGGACGCGCACAGTTTCACGGTGCCGGTGGTCGGCCATGCGCGCGAGCTGAGTGCATCGGCGATCGGCGCCGTGCTCGGGTCGTTCGCGATTGCGGCCACGCTGGTGCGCTTGGCCATCTCGACCTGGGCCGACCATATCGACGATCGCCGCGCGTTGCTGGCGGCGATGACGCTGGCCACCGCCGTGTTGCTGGTCTACGCCTGGCTGCCCGGGGCGGCCGGCATGATGCTCGGCTCAGCCTTGCTCGGGCTGGCGCTGGGCTCGGTGCAGCCGATGGTGCTGTCGACCCTGCACCAGGCCGCGCCACCCGACCGCCAGGGCCAGGCGCTGGCGTTGCGCATGGTCTTCACCAACGTGGCGACCATCGCGATGCCCGCCGGCTTCGGTCTGCTGGCCGTGGCGACGTCCACCGCAGCGCCGATGTGGTTGATGGCCGCGTTGCTGATTGCAGCCCGCTGGCCAGCGCGCCGGCTCGCGCTGCCGGCAGAGCACGCACGGCCGCCCGAAGTGTCCTGAGGCCTGAGGCCTGAGGCCCCGCAGGGGCCGCGAGTGCCGCGCGCCTGCCGCCGCCCGTCGCTAGAAACGGATGCCGCTCGGGTTGGAGCCCGGATCGGCCGCCGGCGTCGCGGGTGCTTGCGGCGCGGTGCGCTGCGCAGGGGGCTTGCGCTCGCCCAACGGCACGGCCGGCCCGGCCTGGTAGTTGGCCGGCAACAGCGACTGGCGCGGGTAGCCGGCGACGTCGAGGGTTTCGTCCCAGGCCACCGGGGTGTAGCCGCGAAGCGTTTGTTGGCCGACTTTCAGGACAGGCGCTTCGAGCCCGCCGACCAGACGCTGCCAGGCTTCGCGCTCCTCGTCGGTCTCTGCGCTGCGTTCGGTGAACGGAACGCCTCGCTTGGTCAGCAGAGTGCGTCCGAGGGCGCACGCCTCGCCACAATTGATGGCGGTGTACAGCGTGACCGGGAAACGCGCGGCCACCTGACGCAACGCATAGGGCAGCGCGAGGTCACTGGCACTGCCGGTGTCGCGGTTGACCGACATCACGCGGCCTTCGCTGGGCATGGGGACGCGGTCGGTGTAGGTCACGCGGCCGTCGGGGCCGACGACCTTGAACAGGGCGTGAGCCGAGGGCGCAGCGAGCAACAGCGCGGCGGTGAGTGTGCAAAGCAGGGCGGGTGTGCGCATAGCCCGCAATCTAACCGTCCTGGGCTCCGGACTCAAGCCATGCCTTGATGGCGCAGCAGCGCATCGATGCGTGGTCCACGGCCGCGGAAGGCGGTGAAGTTCTCCAGCGCACTGCGGCTGCCGCCGGCTTCGAGGATTTCTTCACGCAAACGCCGGCCGGTGGCCACCGACAAAGCCCCCGCCTCCTCGAACGCGCTCCAGGCGTCGGCCGACAGCACTTCGGCCCATTTGTAGCTGTAGTAGCCGGCCGAGTAACCACCGGCAAAGATGTGCGAGAAGCTGTGCTGGAAGCGATTGAACGCCGGGGGCCTGAGCACGGCGACCTCGTGCCGCACCTCGTCGAGCACATGCTGGACGCGCTCGGCGGCTCCCGGCTCGCCATGGATGCGCATGTCGAAAAGGCCCATCTCGACCTGGCGCAAGGTGCCCAGGCCGCTCTGGAAGTTCTTCGCGGCGACCATCTTGTCGAACAGCGCACGCGGCAGCGGCTGGCTGGTCTCGACATGGGCGGTCAGGCGGCGCAGTACCGCCCATTCCCAACAGAAGTTCTCCATGAACTGGCTCGGCAATTCGACCGCGTCCCATTCCACGCCCGACAGGCCCGACACACCGATGTCGTCAATGCGCGTGAGCATCAGGTGCAGGCCGTGGCCGAACTCGTGGAATAGCGTGATGACGTCGTCGTGCGTGAGCTGTGCCGGTTCGCTGCCGACGGGCGGTGCGAAGTTGCAGGTCAGCGTGGCCACCGGCGTTTGCAGCGAGCCATCGGGCCGAGCCCAGCGAACGCGCACATCGTCCATCCAGGCGCCGGGCTGCTTGCCGGGCCGCGCGTAAGGGTCGAGGTAGAACTGCGCCAGCAGCTGGCCGTCGCGCTCGACACGGTAGAAGCGCACGCTGTCATGCCAGACCGGCGCGGTGTCGGCCGTGATCGCCACCTCGAACACGGTCTGCACGATCTCGAACAGGCCCGCCAGCACGGCAGGTTCGGTGAAGTAGCGCTTGACCTCCTGGTCGCTGAAGGCATAGCGCGCTTCCTTGAGTCTCTCGCTGGCGTAGGCCAGGTCCCAGGTTTGCAGGTCGGGGAGCTTCAACTCGCTGGCCGCGAAGCTGCGCAGCTCGGCGAGGTCCTTCTCGGCATAGGGGCGGGCCCGCGTGGCCAGGTCGCGCAGGAAGCTGTGCACCTCGGTGGTCGAGCGCGCCATCTTCGGCACCAGCGAGACTTCAGCGTAGCTCGGGTGGCCGAGCAACTGCGCGGCCTCCTGGCGCAGCGACAACAGCTCCTGCATCAGTGCGCTGTTGTCGCGCTCGCTCGGGCCCAGTTCGCTGGCCCGCGTGACGTAGGCGGTGTAGAGCGTTTCGCGCAGGCGCTGGTTGGTGGCGTACTGCATCACCGGGCCGTAGACCGGGTAGTGCAGCGTCAGCTTGTGGCCGTCACGACCGTCAGCCCGCGCAGCTTCGCGCGTCGCCTGCAAGACGTCGGCGGGCACGCCGTCGAGTTCGGCGCTGGTGGCCCAGTGCGTGAAGCCATCGGTGGCGTCGAGCACATGTTCGCGATATTGCTGCTCGAGTTCGGCGGCGCGTTCCTGGATGGCCGCGAAGCGGGCCCGGGCCTCCCCTTGCAGTTCGGCGCCGGAGAGCACGAAATCACGCAGTGCATTGGCCAAGGCCTTGCGCCGGGGTGCCGCCAGCGTGGCCGCTGCCGGACTGGCGGCGACAGCCTTGTACTTGGCATACAGCCGCTCGTCGGCTCCGAGCCGGGTGTGGAACTCGGTCACCTTGGGCAGGTTGTCGTTATAGGCCGCACGCAGCGCGGGCGTGTCGGCCACGGCGTTCAGGTGCGACACGGCGCCCCAGGCCCGACCCAGGCGTTCGGTGGCCACGTCGAGCACGGCCGACAGGGCGTCGTAGTCGGTGGCCACCTCGGGCCCGACCACGCGTTCGAGCGCCGCGTTTGCCTGGGCCAGCAGCGTGTCGATCGCCGGCGTGACATGGTCAGGACGGATGGCGTCGAAGGCCGGCAGCCCGGTGGAGTGCAGCAGGGGGTTGTTCATCGGCTCATGGTGTCAGTGCGCGGCGGTCTGTTCGGCTGCCTGCAGCGTATTGGCCAGCAGCATGGCGATTGTCATCGGGCCGACGCCGCCGGGCACTGGCGAGACCCAACCCGCCACCTGGGAAACGCGTGCGAAATCGACATCGCCGCACAATTTGCCGGCTTCGTCGCGGTTGATCCCGACGTCGATGACAACGGCGCCGGGTTTGACCATCGCGGCGGTCAGCGTGTTGCGCCGGCCGACTGCAGCGACGACGATGTCGGCCTGCCGGGTGTGCAGGGCCAGATCCGGCGTGGCGCTGTGGCATACCGTGACGGTGGCATGGGCCTGCAGCAGCAGCAGTGCCATCGGCTTGCCGACCGTGTTGCTGCGGCCGATGACCACTGCGTGCTTGCCGCGCAGCTCGATGCCCGTGCTTTCGATCAGCTTCATGCAGCCCGCGGGTGTGGCCGGGCGCAATCCTGGCAGTCCGGTCATCAGCTCGCCGGCACTGGCCACCGAGAAGCCGTCGACATCCTTCGCCGGCGCGATGGCTTCGATCACGCGGTGCGCATCGAGGTGCCTGGGCAGCGGCATCTGCACCAGGATGCCGTGGATCGCCGGATCGGCATTCAAGGCCGCAATGCGCGCCAGCAGCTCGGCTTCGTTCATCGTCGCGTCGTAGCGCTCGAGCACCGAATGCAGGCCGCTGTCGTGGCAGGCCTTGACCTTGTTGCGCACATAGATCGCGCTGGCCGGGTCGTCGCCGACCAGGATCACGGCCAGGCCGGGCCTGATCCCGCGTGCGGCCAGTGCGACTGCGCGCGCGGCGACCTGCGCGCGAATCTGCTGGGACAACGCAGTGCCGTCGATGATCCGGGCTGTCAAGGGTGTCTCCTGCAAATGAGTGCAAGGCCGCGCAGCAAGGCCTTACCGAGCAAGCGCCGCGGAACCGGCTTCGCCGGGCTGCTGGGGCTGCCCCTTGAGGAGGAGCGACGAAGCCGCCTCGGGGTGGGTCCACCTCAGGAGCGGCGAAGCCGCTTCGGGGGTGATCCCCTTCACACCTTCGCCGTATGCGCGCCGAGCGCGATCTTCAGCAGATCGGCCACGGTGTTGGCGTTCAACTTTTCCATGATGTTGGCGCGGTGCGCTTCGACCGTCTTGATGCTGATGCCCAGGTCGTCGGCGATCTGCTTGTTCAGGCGGCCGGCGACGATGCGCTCGAGCACCTGTGCCTCTCGGGTGGTCAGGCGTGACAACAAGGCATCGCGGCTGGCCTGCTCCTGATGCTGGCTGAAGGCGCTGCGGGCGGTGTCGAGCATGCGCTCGACCAGGCCGAGCAGCTCTTCTTCCTTGAACGGCTTTTCGATGAAATCCATCGCGCCCTTCTTCATCGTCGTCACCGCCATCGGCACATCCCCGTGCCCGGTGATGAAGACGATCGGCAGCGGACTCTTGCGCTCGACCAGCCGGTCCTGCAATTCGAGGCCGCTCATGCCCTCCATGCGGATATCGGCAATCAGGCAGGCCACCTCGCGCGGGTCGAAGCGCGACAGGAACGACTCCGACGAGTCGAAGCACTTGACGCGGTAGTCCTTGCCCTCCAGCAGCCACTGCAACGAGTCGCGCACGGCCTCGTCGTCGTCGACGACATACACGGTGCCCTTTTTCGGAATCAAGCTCATGATGTGAGGTTCGCGTTGGCGTTATCGCGCGGAGTCGGCGCGGGGCTGGGGACGGCGGAGCCGAGGAGGCCGGCGGGCTCGGCGCGGGCCGAGGTTTCGACCGGCAGCGTGAAGGTGAAACGGCAGCCCACGACGGCCTCGCCATTGTAGAGGTTTACCGCCCGCATCCGGCCGCGGTGCGACTCGACGATCGAGCGGCACAACGCCAGGCCAATGCCCAGGCCCTCGACCTTGGTCGAGAAGAAGGCTTCATACAGGCGCGCCAGCGCGTCTTCGCGCACCCCGGGGCCGCGGTCGGTGACGCTGAACTCGATCACCCCGCCCTCTTCGGGCGTGTGCCGCGGCACGACGCGCAACTCGATCTGGCGGCGGGTCGCCGGCAACTGCGCCGTGTCGATCGCTTCCGCGGAGTTCTTCAGCAGGTTCAGCACCACCTGTTCGATCAGGATCGGGTCGCAGTGCAGCGCCGGCAGGCGCTGGGCGACATAGGTGGTCAGTGCGACGTTGCGCCGCCGCAGCTCGATGCCGGCCAGCTCGACGGCGTCGTCGATGATCGCCCGCGCTTCGGAGCGCAGCCGTTGCGGTTCGCTGCGTTTCACGAAGGCGCGAATGCGGCGAATGATCTGCCCTGCACGTTCGGCCTGGCGCGCGGTTTTCTGCAACGCAGCGATCAGGTCGTCCTTGACGATCGAATCGGCGCGCACGCGCGAGACCATGCCGTTGCAGTAGTTGGTGATCGCCGTCAGGGGCTGGTTGAGTTCATGCGCCACCGAACTGGCCATTTCGCCCATCGTCACCAGTCGGCTGGTCACCTGCGCCTTCTCGGCCTGCTGCGCGGCCTGCTCTTCGATCCGCCGACGCGAGGTGACATCGGTGGCGATCAGCATCTGCGCCAGACGGCCATCGGTCCATTGCAAGTAGCGCGAGCGGACGTCGAACCATTTCTCCAGGCTGTCGACATAGACCTCGCGCGGGTCGGCGCCGCTGGCGGTGAGCGACTCGGTGGGCAGGCCCGACAGGCTGTCGACGGCGTCGTCGCCGTCGCCGCCCAAAGGCAGGAAAGGCGGCGACAGGCTGCTGCTGGCCAGCTGCGCATGACCCTTGGGGTCGGTGCCGAACCATAGCCGGTACGAGCGGTTGGCAAACAGCAGTTCGCCCTGCTGTACCGACAGCACCGACACGGCTGCGTCCAGGCCTTCGAGCACGGTCGTGAAGCGTTCGTGCGAGGCCGAGAGCTGGTCACGGATGCGCTTGGCCTCGGTGATGTTGGTCATCGACGTCACCCAGCCGGCTTGCAGGCCGCGCGCGTCGATCAGCGGCGAGACGTACATGCGGGCATCGAACAGCGTGCCGTCCTTGCGCATCACCTTGACCTCGATGCCGCCGGACGGACTGCGGCCATGCAGCTCCTGCAGCAACAGGCGCATGTTCTCGTCGATGCGGTCGGTCGGCCAGTGAGGGAAGGGCGGCAGATGGCCGACCAGATCCGCCTCGGCAAAGCCGGTCATCGCGCAGAACGCGGGATTGACGTAGGTGATGCGGCCTTCGGCGTCCATGGCACGCATGCCGGTCAGCATCGAGTTCTCCATCGCACGTCGGAAGTTGGTCTCCTGCACCAGCGTGCTCTGCATCTGGCTGCGCCGGCGCATGTGGCGCCAGGTGCCGAGCAACATCCACACGGTCAGCACCGACAGGGCCACGACCATCCAGAACAGCGTATTGCCGACCAGGCCCACCGAGGTGCGCCAGCCCTGGCCGCGCAACACCAGGCCGTTGTCGGCCGGCGCCAGCGGCAAGTCGTAGACGATGGTCGGCCGGCTGGCTGGCTTGCCTGGCAACTGCAGCACGCTGCCGGCAAGTTCGCGCCCCTCGGCGTCGAGGACCGCCACCGTGTGGCGCTGCGTCACTTCAGGCGGCACCGAGGTTCGCAGCAGGGTATCGATTGCGTACTCCGCGATCAACGCCCCGCCGAACCCGCCGCGTTCGAGCAGCGGTGCGTGCAGCTGAAAGACCGGCGTGCCGCTGGCATTGCGAAAGGCGCGCGAGAAGAACGCCCGGCGCGTTTCGCGCGCCGTGGCAAAGGCCTGCTCCGGTTCGCGGGCCTCACCCGCCACCGGCAGCGTCGGCGGCATCGAGTCACCGCTCGGGTCGACTTCGGGGTGGAACGCGGCGACCGCATGGCTGGCGCGCAGGGATCGGTCGGGCCTGACCCAGCTCAAGTGCGTCAAGGCGGGGCGCTCCCGAGCAAACGCCGCTGCTTGCAACTCGAACGCTGCGCCATCGATCTCGTGGGCGGCGACCTGGCGCGCCATCCGCACCACCTGCTCCTGATCGTCGAGCAGGCGCAGGCGGATCTGCTGTTGGGCGATCTCGGTGTCGCGCTGTACCGTGTCGGTCTCGCGCTCGATCTCTTCATTGCGCAGGTACCAGAAGGCCGCGATGATCGCGGCCAGGAACAACAGCACCGAAATCAGCGGGCCGATGGTTGCGAAGCGGTCCTGCCGGGTCGGTGATTGGCGTCGCCACCAGCGACCGAACAGCCGCTGGGTGCGCGTGAACGACGGCAATTCACTGTCGCGGGACAGTTCGGGGCGCAGTTGCATGGGCGCGATTATCGAGGGGTGCTTCGAGCCATCGCACGAGAGACAATCCACATCGTGAAATGGGCAGCCGCGATTTGAAATTGATTGAGCCTGTGCGACACTTGCGCCGGCCCACGCGAGGCGTTCGCGCGCGGCACTCATGAAAGCCCGCAGAGACTTCTTCAGGAGACAAGCATGGCAACGCTTCCCCCGTCCCCGCTCGACTCCGTGCTCGGCGCCGACACCGACAGCCAGGAAACCCGCGAGTGGCTCGACGCCCTGTCAGCCGTGGTCACCAACGAGGGCCGCGAACGGGGCCATTTCCTGCTCGAGCAATTGCTCGAACACGCGCGCCAGCACGGCATAGACCGACCGTTCTCGGCCACCACCGGCTACGTCAACACCATTGAACCTGCCGACGAGGAACGCAGCCCCGGCAACCGCGACCTCGAAGGCCGCCTGCGCGCCTACATGCGCTGGAATGCGATGGCGCTGGTGGTCAAGGCCAACCGGCTCGACCCGGCCGACGGCGGCGACCTCGGCGGCCACATCAGCAGCTTTGCGTCGGTGGCGAACATGTTCGCGGCCGGCTTCAACCACTTCTGGCGCGCCGAGAGCGAAGGCCACGGCGGCGACCTGCTCTACATCCAGGGCCACAGCGCACCGGGCATCTATGCGCGCGCCTTCATGGAAGGCCGCATCACCGAGGAGCAGATGCTCAACTTCCGCCAGGAGGTCGGCGGCAAGGGCCTGTCGAGCTACCCGCATCCGAAGCTGATGCCGGACTTCTGGCAGTTCCCCACCGTGTCGATGGGCCTGGGTCCGCTGATGGCGATCTACCAGGCGCGCTTCCTGAAGTACCTGCACGCGCGCGGCATCGCCGACACGGCGAATCGCAAGGTCTGGGTCTTCTGCGGCGACGGCGAGATGGACGAGCCCGAGAGCCTGGGTGCGATCGGCCTGGCTTCGCGCGAAAACCTCGACAACCTGGTCTTCGTCATCAATTGCAACCTGCAGCGGCTGGACGGCCCGGTGCGCGGCAACGGCAAGATCATCCAGGAACTCGAAGGCGAGTTCCGCGGCTCGGACTGGAACGTCATCAAGCTGATCTGGGGCAGCAACTGGGACCCGCTGCTGGCGCGCGACAAGGACGGGGCGCTGAAGAAGATCATGATGGACACGCTCGACGGTGACTACCAGGCCTTCAAGGCCAACGACGGCGCCTTCGTGCGCAAGAACTTCTTCGGCCGTGACCCGCGCACGCTCGAGCTCGTGGCCAAGATGAGCGACGAAGACATCTGGGCGCTGCGCCGCGGCGGGCATGACACGCCCAAGGTGTATGCCGCCTTCCACCGCGCCCAGAACGCCAAGGGCCACCCCACGGTGGTGCTGGTCAAGACGGTCAAGGGCTGGGGCATGGGCAAGGCCGGCGAGGGCAAGAACACCGCGCACCAGGCCAAGAAACTCACCGACGACGACATCCGCAGCTTCCGCGATCGCTTCAACATTCCGATCCCCGACAGCGAACTGGCCAAGATCCCGTTCTACAAGCCGGCGGACGACACGCCGGAGATGAAGTACCTGCACGAGCGTCGCCAGGCCCTCGGCGGCTACCTGCCCAAGCGCCGCGTCAGGGCCGAGGAGAGCTTCACGGTCCCGCCGCTGGAAACCTTCAAGGCCGTGTTGGAGCCGACCGCCGAGGGCCGCGAGATCAGCACCACGCAAGCCTATGTGCGCTTCCTGACGCAATTGCTGCGCGACCCCGCGCTCGGTCCGCGGGTGGTGCCGATCCTCGTCGACGAAGCGCGCACCTTCGGCATGGAGGGGCTGTTCCGCCAGATCGGCATCTACAACCCTGCGGGGCAGAACTACACGCCGGTCGACAAGGACCAGGTGATGTACTACCGCGAGGCCAAGGACGGCCAGATCCTGCAGGAGGGCATCAACGAAGCCGGCGGCATGGGCAGCTGGATCGCCGCGGCAACCAGCTACTCGACCAACAACCGCATCATGGTGCCGTTCTACGTCTACTACTCGATGTTCGGCTTCCAGCGCATCGGCGACATGGCCTGGGCTGCGGGCGACATGCAGGCGCGTGGCTTCCTGCTCGGCGGCACCAGCGGGCGCACGACCCTCAATGGCGAGGGCCTGCAGCACGAAGACGGCCACAGCCACATCCTGGCCGGCACGATTCCCAACTGCATCAGCTACGACCCGACCTTCGCGCACGAGGTCGGTGTGATCCTGCACCACGGCTTGAAGCGCATGGTGGAGATGCAGGACAACGTCTACTTCTACATCACGCTGCTCAACGAGAACTACCCGATGCCGGGCCTCAAGGCCGGCACCGAGGAGCAGATCCTCAAGGGCATGTACCTGCTCGAAGAGGGCGCAAAGAAGACGCCGCGCGTCAACCTGCTGGGCAGCGGCACGATCCTGCGCGAGAGCCTGGAGGCCAGGAAGCTGCTCGAGGCCGACTGGGGCGTGGCGGCCAACGTCTGGAGCTGCCCGAGCTTCAACGAGCTGGCGCGCGAGGGCCAGGCCTGCGAGCGCTGGAACCTGCTGCACCCGACCGACAAGCCGCGCGTGCCGTTCGTGGCGCAGCAGCTCGAAAAGCACAACGGGCCCGTGATCGCGTCGACCGACTACATGAAGAACTATGCCGACCAGATCCGCGCCTTCCTCCCCAAGGGCCGCCTGTACAAGGTGCTCGGTACCGACGGTTTCGGTCGCAGCGACTTCCGCAGCAAGCTGCGCGAACACTTCGAGATCAACCGCCATTACATCGTCGTCGCCGCGCTGAAGGCGCTGGCCGACGAGGGCACCGTGCCGGCAACCAAGGTGGCCGAGGCGATCAAGAAGTACGCCATCCAGGCTGACAAGATCAACCCGCTCTACGCATAAGACCCACACCGGAGACAAGACATGGCGTTGGTGGAAGTCAAGGTCCCCGACATCGGTGACTTCAAGGAAGTCGAAGTCATCGAGTTGCTGGTCAAGCCGGGCGACGCGGTCGCGATCGACCAATCGCTCTTGACGGTCGAATCGGACAAGGCGTCGATGGAAATCCCGTCGTCGCATGCCGGTGTGGTCAAGGAACTCAAGGTCAAGCTCGGCGACAAGGTTGGCGAGGGCACGCTGGTGTTGGTGCTCGAAGCCGCCGGCGCGGCTGCTGCCACCGCGCCCGTCGCACCCGTCACCGCACCGGCGGCGACCGTCGCATCCGCACCCGCAGCGGTGGTTGCGGCCGCGAGCGGTTCGATCGACATCGTCGTGCCCGATATCGGTGACTTCGATGAAGTCACCGTGATCGAGGTCTTCGTCAAGGCCGGCGATCCCGTGAAGGTCGAACAAAGCCTGATCACCGTCGAGAGCGACAAGGCGTCGATGGAGATTCCGTCGTCGCATGCCGGCGTGGTGAAGCAGCTCAAGGTCAAGCTCGGCGACAAGGTCAGGCAGGGCACGCCGATCGCCGTGCTGCAGGGCGCGGCCGGCGCGGCGCCGGCAACGGCGCCGACGTCATTGGCGGCACCGGTGCCTGCCGCCGCTGCGACGGCCGCGGCGCCGGCGCCTACAACGGCGATGCCAGCCCATGAACCTGGCGCTGCCACGGGCGGCCTGCCGCACGCCTCGCCGTCGATCCGGCGGCTGGCTCGCGAGCTGGGCGTGCCGCTGGCCGAGGTCAGCGGCAGCGGCCCGAAAGGCCGCATCACGCAAGACGACCTGCAGGGCTTCGTCAAGGCCGTGATGTCCGGCGCTGCTCAGACGGCGGCACAAAGGGCCACGGCGCCCGCAGCCGCGGGCATTACCGGTGCGTTTCCTGGCCTGCTGCCCTGGCCGCAGGTGGACTTCGGCAAGTTCGGCCCGATCGAGCGCAAGGACCTCTCGCGCATCAAGAAGATCAGCGGCGCCAACCTGCACCGCAACTGGGTGCTGATTCCGCATGTCACGAATCACGACGACGCCGACATCACCGAGCTCGAAGCCTTCCGCGCGCTGCTGAACAAGGAGAACGAGAAGTCGGGCGTCAAGGTGACGATGCTGGCCTTCCTGATCAAGGCGGCGGTCGCGGCGCTGAAGAAGTTCCCTGACTTCAATGCCAGTCTCGACGGCGAGCAGATCGTCCTGAAGAACTACTTCCACATCGGCTTTGCCGCCGACACGCCCAACGGCCTGATGGTCCCGGTGATCAAGGACGCCGACCGGAAGGGCGTGCTGCAGATCAGCCAGGAGATGAGCGAGTTGGCCAAGAAGGCACGCGAGGGCAAGTTGAGCCCCACGGAAATGAGCGGCGGCTGTTTCAGCATCTCGTCGCTCGGCGGCATCGGCGGGCGCTACTTCACGCCGATCATCAACGCGCCGGAGGTCTCGATCCTCGGCGTGTGCAAGAGCAGCACCGAGCCGCGCTGGGACGGCAAGCAGTTCGTGCCGAAGCTGATCCTGCCGCTGTCGCTGTCGTGGGACCACCGCGTCATCGACGGCGCTTCGGCGGCGCGCTTCAACGCCTACCTCGGCCAGATCCTGGCCGACTTCCGGCGTGTGCTGCTCTAGGGCCAGGCCGCACGATGACGACCGTGGCCGTGGTGCGCAAGGGCACCCAGGTGGCGATTGCCGCCGACAGTCTGGTGACCTTCGGCGACACCAAGTTGCCGCACGGCTACGAGACCAATGCCAAGCTGTTCAAGGTCGGCGACTCGTACTTCGGCATGGCCGGCACGACGGCGCATTTCCCGGTGCTGCGCAAGGCCCTCACCGCATTGCCGGCGGACGAACTCAAGCTCAGTTCGCGCGACGAGGTTTTCGACACCTTCCTCAGGCTGCACCCGAAGTTGAAGGAGCAGTACTTCCTCAATCCCAAGGAGGAAGACGCCGACCCGTACGAGAGCAGCCAGTTCACGGTGCTGATCGCCAATGCGCATGGCCTGTTCGGTGTCTACTCGTACCGTGAAGTGTTCGAATTCGAGCGCTTCTGGGCCATCGGATCGGGCCGCAGCTTTGCCCTCGGTGCGATGTACGCCAGCTACGACAAGTTGAAGACCGCGCGCCAGGTCGCCACGCTGGGCGTCGACGCCGGCTGTGAATTCGACAAGAACTCGGCCGCACCCGTGCGGCTGCACACGATCAAACTCAAGGGGTGAGCCTGATGGCAGCGATCGAGATCCGGGTGCCCGACATCGGCGACTTCAAGGACGTCGCCGTGATCGAGGTGCTGGTCAGGCCTGGCGACACGGTGATGGCCGAGCAGTCGCTGATCACGGTCGAGAGCGACAAGGCCTCGATGGAAATCCCCTCGTCGCATGCCGGTACCGTCAAGGCGATCAAGGTCAAGGTCGGCGACACGGTCAACCAGGGCAGCGTGATCCTCAGTCTGGAGGGCCAGGCCGCTGCCGCCACGACGGCAGCACCCGCCGCTGCACGTGTCCCGGCCGCGCCCGTGGCCGTAGCCGGGGCGCTTGCGCCTGCGCCGGCCGCAGCGAGCTACGCCGGCGGCGCCGACCTCGAGTGCGACATGCTGGTGCTGGGCGCCGGCCCGGGCGGCTACTCGGCGGCCTTCCGCGCGGCCGATCTGGGCTTGAAGACGGTGCTCGTCGAGCGCTTCCCGGTCCTCGGCGGCGTCTGCCTGAACGTCGGCTGCATCCCGAGCAAGGCACTGCTGCATGTGGCGGCCGTGATGGACGAGGTGAACCACTTCGCCGACCTGGGCGTCACGTTCGCCAAGCCGCAGGTCGACATGGCCAAACTGCTGGCGCACAAGAACAAGGTCGTCGGCAAGCTCACCGGCGGCCTGGCCGCGATGGCCAAGATGCGCAAGGTGACGGTGGTCACCGGCCACGGCGAGTTCGCCGATCCGCATCACCTCAAGGTGACCCTCGCCGATGGCAAGGTACAGGCCATCCGCTTCAAGAACGCCATCATCGCCGCCGGCTCCGAGGCGGTGAAGCTGCCCTTCCTGCCCAAGGACGACCCGCGCGTGATGACCTCGACCGGTGCGCTCGAGCTGCGCCAGAAACCCGAGCGCATGCTGGTGATCGGTGGCGGCATCATCGGCCTGGAAATGGGCACGGTGTACTCCACGCTGGGCGCGCGCCTGGACGTGGTCGAGATGATGGATTCGCTGATGCTCGGCGCCGACCGCGACCTGGTCAAGGTCTGGCAGAAGCGCAATGCGCCGAGATTCGACAAGATCATGCTCAAGACCAAGACCGTCGGCGCCGAAGCGAAGAAGGATGGCATCTGGGTTCGCTTCGAAGGCGAGGGTGCTCCCGCCGACGCAGTGCGCTACGACCTGGTGTTGCAGGCCGTGGGCCGCGCGCCCAACGGCAAGAAGATCGGCGCCGACAAGGCCGGCGTGATCGTCGGCGAGCGAGGTTTCATCCCGGTCGACGTGCAGATGCGCACCAACGTGCCGCACATCTTCGCCATCGGTGACATCGTCGGCCAACCGATGCTGGCGCACAAGGCGGTGCACGAGGCGCATGTCGCGGCCGAGGTCGCCAGCGGCGACACCCAGGCCCAATTCGACGCCCGCGTGATCCCCAGCGTGGCCTACACCGACCCGGAGATCGCCTGGGTCGGGCTGACCGAAGACGAGGCCAAGGCCAAGGGCATCGCGGTCAAGAAGGGCCTGTTCCCTTGGACCGCGTCAGGCCGCGCCATCGCCAACGGCCGCGACGAGGGTTTCACCAAACTGCTGTTCGATGCTTCACCCGAGGGCGGCCACCGCATCCTCGGCGGCGGCATCGTCGGCACGCATGCCGGCGACATGATCGGCGAAGTCGCGCTGGCCATCGAGATGGGTGCCGACGCCCTCGACATCGGCAAGACCATCCACCCGCACCCGACGCTGGGCGAATCGATCGGCATGGCCGCCGAGGTGGCGCACGGCTCGTGCACCGACCTGCCGCCGCCACGCAAGTAGCCGCAGCCGGGTCGTCAGCCGATATCGGCGCAATGCACGCCGAATTGACCGCGCCGCCGATCGTCGAAGAACAGGCGCAAGGTCTCGCGCACGGTGCGAAAGGCGATCACGGCCTGGGCTTCCTGCGTTAGCGTGCGCGAAGCCAGCCAGCGTGCGACGAAGCGGTCTTCCGCCGTGGGCAACTGTCGTGCCGCGATCCGCGAGGCAACAGTGGGGCGGGATGCCCTTTGCTGTGCCGGTGAGTTTGCGCCTGCGCACGGAGTCCAGCAATTGGGCCAGTGTGGCCGCTCGCTGTGCCGGGTGTTCGAAATTGCGCTCGTGCTTGAACTCGAACAAGACCTGCTCGGTGTCGAGGTTATGGTCGTCAGCGGTGCTGCATGCGCGGTTGAAGCATCTGGCCCAAGCGGCTTTGACGCCCTCTTCGCGATCTGCATTCTTCAGGCGCGCCAGCAATGCGTCTGTCTTCTTCCGTGTCGACCCTTTAGCGTTCTTGTACTGCCTCGTGGCCAACGCGTTCACGCTTCCATCAGCAGGTCGCCCAGCAGCGGCTTGGCGCGTTCGAGTATTTGGACATCGCGCGTCAGGAGGATCATGCCCTCGACGCGCGCCGAGCCGATCAGCAGGCGGTCCATCGGGTCGCCGTGGATCGAACCCAGCGCCGCGGCGGACTCGGCATGCTCGGGTCGCAGCGGCAGGAACTGCGCGCCCGCGCGCTCGATGGCGCTGATCAGCGACCCCTCGGGCAGGCGTAGCCGACCTTGGGCGTGTTTGAGAAGTGCTTCCCAGATGCTGATTGCGCTGACGAAGACCGGCTCGTGGTTGAGGATGTCGCGGGTTGCCGGGCTCAATCGGCGCGGGTCCGCGAGCGCCCACAGCACGACATGCGTGTCGAGCAGGTAGCGCCTCACGTCACTTGCGCTTCGGTGTCGCCTTGGCGCGTGCCTTCGCTGGAGCTTTCCGCGCGCCAGCGCTGCGCGCACGCGGCCTTAGCCCGGCGTCGACAGGGCGATCGATCGATGCCAGCCATTCGCGCGCGATTTCGGCGTCGACCTCGGGCGAGAAGGCATGGTCAATCTCCGCGTCGGTCATCAGCCCGACCCAGGCGCCCCATCGCCGCTTCACCGGGGGGGCGGCTTTGACCATCCTGACCACCGGCCTGCCTCGATTCGCGATGACAACTTCCTCGCCGCGCAGAACGGCCTCGACCAGTTTGGACAACTGGGTCTTGGCTTCGAGCATGTTGACCTGCATCGCGCGGCCTCCTTCGGCTGTTCCGCGATTCTAGCCAACTTGACCAGGTTGGGGTGCCTCCCTCAACCGATGTCTGCGCAATGCACGCCGAATTGACCGCGCCGCCGATCGTCGAAGAACAGGCGCAAGGTCTCGCGCACGGTGCGAAAGGCGATCTCGTCCCAAGGGATTTCGTCCTCACGGAACAGACGCGCTTGCAGCGATTCGCTGCCGGGCGCCAGGTCGGGGGAGGTCATGACCGCCAGATAGAACAGGTGCACCTGGCCGACACGCACCACGTTGAGCACCGAGAACAGCGCGCCGAGTTCGATCTTGGCGCCGGCCTCTTCATCGGTCTCGCGCAGCGCGCCCTGCGCCGTGGTTTCGCCGAGTTCGAGAAAACCGGCCGGCAGGGTCCAGAAACCGCGGCGCGGCTCGATTGCACGCTGGCACAGCAGCACCTGTTCACCCCATACCGGCACCGTGCCGACGACATTCAGCGGGTTCTCATAGTGCACCGTGGCGCAGGCCGGGCAGACCGCGCGTTCGCGGTTGTCATCGGCCGGCACGCGGTAGACCACCGGTGTACCGCAGGCGCGGCAATGTTTGATCCGGGCGCGCTCCGTCAACAGCATGGTGCTGCAGTTTAGCGGTGGCATCATCGGCTGCCGTACACCCAGGAGACCTGCCGATGAATGCCGTGATTCCCGTGCCCGCCCAGCCCACCGTTGCGGTCGCCGGCGGCGGCGTGTTCCCGGTGCGGCGCATCTATTGCGTCGGCCGCAACTATGTCGAGCATGCGCAGGAGATGGGCTTCACCGGCCGCGAGCCGCCCTTCTTCTTCATGAAGCCGGGCGACGCCGTGGTGCCCGTGGCCGAGGGACAGACCGGGGTCATCGACTACCCCTCGCTGACCCGCAACTTGCACCACGAGATCGAACTGGTGGTGGCCGTCGGCAAGGGCGGCCGCAACATCGCCGCCGCCGACGCCTTCGAGCACATCTATGGCTACGCCATCGGCCTGGACATGACGCGTCGTGACCTGCAGGGCGAGGCCAAGAAACTGGGCCGGCCGTGGTGCGTCGGCAAGGGGTTCGACCAATCGGCGCCGATCGGTCCGGTCCATCCGGCCGCCGCCACCGGCGAGCTCCGCCGCGGCGCCATCACGTTGTCGGTCAATGGCCAGTTGCGCCAGTCGGGGGACTTGAGCCAGCTCATCTGGAACGTCGCCGAGACGATCGAACATCTGAGCGCCGCGTGGGCGCTGGCGCCGGGCGATCTGGTGTTCACCGGCACGCCGGCCGGCGTGGCGGCGGTGGTGGCTGGCGATGTGATGGTCGGCGCGATCGACGGCCTGGGCACATTGCGGGTCGCGGTTCGCTGAAGAGGGAGGTTGCCGACGATGGAGCTCTACAACTATTTCCGGTCCTCGGCCTCGTACCGCGTGCGCATTGCGCTGGCGCTCAAAGGCCTGGATTACGACTACCGGTCGGTGCACCTGACCCGGGACGAGCAATTCAACGAGTCGTACGCGGCGGTGTCGGCCGCACGCCTGGTGCCGCTGCTCAAGGACGGCGACGCCGTGCTGACGCAGTCACTGGCGATCATCGAGTACCTCGACGAAACCCACCCGACGCCGCCACTGCTGCCCAGCGACGCGCTCGGCCGTGCACGCGTGCGGTCGCTGGCCTACGACATCGCATGCGAGATCCACCCGCTGAACAACCTGCGGGTTCTGCGCTATCTGGTGCGTGACCTGAAGATCAGCGAGGACGACAAGAACCGCTGGTACCGGCATTGGGTCGAAACCGGGCTGGAAACCGTCGAGCGCCAGCTGGCCGCTGCGCGCAACGGGCGTTTCTGCCACGGTGACGCGCCGACGCTGGCCGACATCACGTTGGTGCCGCAGATCTTCAATGCCCGCCGCGTCGATTGCCGGCTCGAGCACGTGCCCACCGTGATGCAGGTGTTCGACGCCTGCATGCAGCTCGACGCCTTCGAGCAGACCCGCCCCGAGAAATGCCCGGATGCCGCCTGAGGCACCGTTGCCGGGCGCGCTGACTCCCGACTGGGCGGCCGATTCCCGGGTCGGCGCGTTGATGAGCACGCGCGCCGGCGGGGTCAGCGAGGGCCCGTGGCAGTCGCTGAACCTGGGTGTCGCGGTGAATGACAAGCCCACGGCCGTGGCCGAGAACCGGCGTCGTTTCGAAGCCGCTCTCGGTGTGCCGGCGGTGTACTTGCGTCAGGTGCACGGGGCCGCCGTGATTCGCGTGAGGGCGGCCGATGCAGACCGCACGCCGCTCGTTGCGGCCGATGCCGCGATCACCACCGAAGCCGGCATCGCCTGTACCGTGCAGGTGGCCGATTGCCTGCCGCTGCTGTTCGCCGCCCCCGAGGGCCGGGGCGTCGGGGCGGCGCATGCCGGCTGGCGCGGGCTGGCCGGTGGTGTGGTCGAAGCCTCGGTGGCCGCCTTGTGCGATGCCGCGGCCTGTACGCCGCGCCAACTGCGGGTCTGGCTGGGCCCCTGCATCGGCCCGCGCCAGTTCGAGGTCGGCGCCGAGGTGGTCGAGGCCTTCGGCGGCGGGCACCACTTCGTGCCCCGGGCGCGCCCCGACGGCTCGATGCGCTGGCTGGCCGACCTGTCCGGTTTGGCCCGCGACCGCCTGCTCGCGCTCGGCCTGGCGCAGATCAGCGGCGGCCAGGGGTGCACCGTGGAAGACCACTCACGGTTCTTCTCGTTTCGTCGCGACGGCATCACCGGGCGCATGGCGGCGGCCGTCTGGCTGCGCGGCTGAGGCTTGTTCGGCGGCGCGCAGGGCCCGGCGCCGAGCCGGCGTGCCCAGCAGGTACAGCACCAGCGCCAGCGGCAGCACACCGTAGAACAGCAGGGTGAGGGCCGCTCCGAGCAGGGTGCCGTTGGGCGCCAGTGCCTCGGCCACGGTCATCAGCAGCACCACGTACATCCAACCGATGGCCACCACGTAGAGCACGATTGCGTCATCCTGCGTTGTTCGATAGACGGAAGTCAATGTCATGATGCGGTAAGCGGTTGCGCCTACAACATGCCATTGTTCACCACACACCCGCGGCGGCCCCAGGAGACAGATCAGCCATGCACAAGAACAACGCGCAAACGCCCCCTGCCGAGCATGCGCAAGCCTTCGGCGACGCCGTCGGCGATATCTGGAAATCGATGCAGGGCCTGTCGATGCCGTTGCCGGCGCTGGGCGCACTGCAGTCCGACTACCTGAAGGAAGCGACAGCGATGTGGAACGGTGCGGTCGAGCGTGCGTCGCGCGAGCCCGCATCGACGCATGCCCCGCTGGGCGACCGCCGCTTCGCCGCCAACGAGTGGGCCAGCAACCCGACCGCCGCGCTGACCGCGCAGACCTACCTGCTCAACGCACGCACGCTGATGAAGATGGCCGAGGCGGTCGAGGGCGACGCCAAGACCAAGGCCCGCATCCGCTTTGCCGTGCAACAGTGGATCGACGCTGCCAGCCCGAGCAACTACCTCGCGCTCAACCCCGAGGCGCAGCGCAAGGCGCTGCAGACGCGGGGCGAAAGCATCGCCCAGGGGGTCAAGCACCTGTGGCAGGACATCCAGCAGGGGCATGTCTCGCAGACCGACGAGAGCGTGTTCGAGGTCGGCCGCAACGTGGCCACCAGCCAGGGAGCGGTGGTGTTCGAAAACGATCTGTTCCAGCTCATCGAATACAAGCCGCTGACGGCCAAGGTGTTCGAGCGGCCGATGCTGTTCGTGCCGCCGTGCATCAACAAGTACTACATCCTGGATCTGCAGCCCGAGAACTCGGTGATCCGCTACACGGTGGCGCAAGGCCACCGCGTGTTCGTCATCAGCTGGCGCAACCCCGACGCGTCGATGGCCGCCAAGACCTGGGACGACTACATCGAGCACGCCGCGATCCGCGCGATTCGTGAGGTGCAGGCGATCAGCGGCCAACCGACGATCGACACGCTGGGTTTTTGCGTCGGCGGCACGATCCTGGCCACGGCGCTGGCGGTGCTCGCGGCGCGCGGCGAGCAGCCCGCGGCGAGCGTCACGCTGTTGACCACCTTGCTCGATTTTTCCGATACCGGCGTGCTCGACCTGTTCATCGACGAGGCGGGGGTGCAGTTGCGCGAGATGACGCTCGGCCCGCAGGCGCCGCGCGGCCCGGGCCTGCTCAAGGGCAGCGAGCTGGCCAGCACGTTCAGCTTTCTGCGCCCCAACGACCTGGTCTGGAATTACGTGGTCGGCAACTACCTCAAGGGCGACAAGCCGCCGCCGTTCGACCTGTTGTACTGGAACAGCGATTCGACCAACCTGCCGGGCCCGATGTTCTGCTGGTACCTGCGGCACACCTATCTGCAAAACGATCTGCGCCAACCCGGCAAGCTCACGGTCTGCGGCGAGAAGGTCGACCTCGGCAAGGTCAAGGCGCCCGTCTTCGTCTACGCCTCGCGCGAGGACCACATCGTGCCGTGGCAGGCGGCGTTCGAGAGCACCCGCATCATGAAGGGCAAGGTGCGCTTCGTCCTCGGCGCCTCGGGCCATATCGCCGGCGTCATCAACCCGCCGGCGGCGAAGAAGCGCAACCACTGGGTCGACGGCAAGCTGGGCGGCACGGCCCAGCAATGGTTCGATTCGGCCAAGGCCGTGCCGGGCAGCTGGTGGCCCGACTGGGCCGCGTGGCTCGAGCCCCTTGCCGGCAAGCCGGTTCCCGCGCCGAAGGCCTATGGCCACCGGACCCGCAAGGCCATCGAACCCGCCCCGGGGCGCTACGTCAAGGCCAAGGCCTGAGTGTCGAACCGTGCCTGCTTTGTATTGGGGGTGTCCTGGGTGTCGCAGGGGCCGCCGAGCGCTAAAGTCGAAGGCATCACAAACAGGAGACCGCAATGGCACAGAAGGTGGCTTACGTAACGGGCGGCATGGGTGGCATCGGTACCGCGATCTGCCAGCGCCTGGCCAAGGAAGGCTTCAAGGTCATCGCCGGTTGCGGCCCGAGCCGTGACCACGCCAAGTGGCTGGGCGAGCAGAAGGAACTGGGCTACAGCTTCCACGCCTCGGTCGGCAACGTCGCCGATTGGCAGTCCACGGTCGAAGCCTTCACCAAGGCCACGGCCGAGCACGGCACGATCGACGTGCTGGTCAACAACGCCGGCATCACCCGCGACCGCATGTTCCTGAAGATGACGCCCGAAGACTGGAAGGCCGTCATCGACACCAACCTCAACAGCATGTTCAACGTCACCAAGCAGGTCGTGCCGGGCATGGTCGAGAAAGGCTGGGGCCGCATCATCCAGATCTCGTCCGTCAACGGCGAGAAGGGCCAGGCCGGGCAGACCAATTACTCCGCTGCCAAGGCCGGCATGCACGGCTTCACGATGGCGCTGGCGCAGGAAGTGGCCAGCAAGGGCGTGACCGTCAACACCGTCAGCCCGGGCTACATCGGCACCGATATGGTCAAGGCCATCAAGCCTGAGGTGCTGGAGAAGATCATCGCCACGATCCCGGTCAAGCGCCTGGGCACGCCGCAGGAAATCGGTTCGATCGTCGCCTGGCTGGCCAGCGAGGATTCGGGGTTTTCCACCGGGGCCGACTTCAGCTGCAATGGCGGGATGCACATGGGATGAGCTTTGCTCATCCCAGTGTGCATCCCTGCGGGTGAATGTTGTGCTCCCCCTGGCCCCCTCCAGGAGGGGGTTCCAGCCAGAACGACGAGCCGGCGCGAGCCGGCTTGTTTCATTCCAGCGCGGGGATCACGAAGCGGCGCTCGATCAGGTCGGGGTCGTCGAAGTGCCTGCGGCCGACGAAGGCCGTGGCGTGGTGG